>Ga0247777_1000548_pt1 | contig 10843 bp, 8 predicted proteins | sample UWRJL154409C5_FD_179937 | JGI IMG/M metagenome (GOLD analysis project Ga0247777, IMG submission 179937) | Plant litter microbial communities from Arlington Agricultural Research Station in Wisconsin, United States - UWRJ-L154-409C-5 | ecosystem: Environmental > Terrestrial > Plant litter >...
CAGCTCGAATGTAAAAATCCAGGCGAGCAGCCGCATGGCAGGCAACGCAGTGAGCGCCCGATCCATCGCCACCAGGAGCGGCATGAGCGGACGAATGTGAGGGCCTGCGATGCTCAGGATGTGCCAGTACTTCACATCACCGATATCGAAGAAACGCTCCGCGAAACGCAGATCCTTCAGGCTGAGGATGTGAGCGGTTTCCCATTCCGTCCGCATCGCCGGTGTCATTGCCCGATAGAGCTTGATGAACGGGTTGTAGTCCAGCGCCTCGACCGCAAGGATCTTGCCGCCGGGCGCGAGGATGCGACGCAGCTCCGGAAAGGCAAACGAGAGATCCAGGTGATGCAGCATGCCGCGGCAGAGCACGTAGTCGACAGAGCCATCCGGCAGCTTCGTGTTCTCGGCATCAGCTTGGACGAAGGCGGTGTTACCCGATACGCCGGCAGCTGCTGCGTCATTGCGAGCATTGCCTACGGACACCGAGCTGATGTCGATCCCGATTGCGAGCCCCGCTCCCGCTTTGGCGGCCTTGATAGCACCGTCGCCATTGCCGCACGCGTAGTCCAAGAAAACCTTGCCGGGCGCGTGCGACTTGATCCAGTTGTCTACGTAGTCTTTCGACTCGTACGTAGCGTCGTAGTATTTCTTGTTGCCGTAGAAGCGCTCGTATGTGTCCTGGTCGAGGTTTTTTATCGCCTTGCGATCACGATCCCGGTCGTGAAACTCGAGCTCGGTTCGCTTACGCTCGTTCAGGGTGGCCATCCACTCCGCGTTAGTAATGGCGCCCATTTGAGCCAGATGGTCTCTCAACGCCCCGATTGCACTTGCCACCGTAAAAAATCTCCCGCCTTGAGCTATCCTGCCTCAGAAGTTGGATATTGTAGCAATGCGGCGGGGGAGAGCTAGGCGATTGTGACGAGATTTGCCCGAATCGGTGCCCTGACCGTCGCCATCGTGGGTTTGGCGATAGCCGGCAGAATCGCCCTGGGCGGCGCGAACCCAATAACATGGTACGCAGAGTCTGCCGACTACCTGCGCCACCCGGCCGAGACCTCGCCCTCTTCCCGCTGGTATAGCCTTACCGAGCTTGGCCTGAGTGAAAGCGCGGCGGTGCAGGAGTTCGAATCAGCCTCGCCACCGACCGATCGCAATTCGGGAATGGTGGATCTCAGTGACTTCGCCTGCCCGCCCCGACTGCAGCAGCTCTGGGACCGCGAGGTTCTGGCGCGCAGCGAGCCGTGGGAAGGAGGCATAGAAACGGGCAAGGACGTGATCGGCTATCCGAGCGTCGTGCAGAACGTCCACGGAAAGTCCCCTGACGGCAAGTTCTACCTTTTCTACGCCATCCATGATCCGTATGCGGGAATAGCGCTCGCCGTCGGCGACACGATCGACGGACCATTTCGAAAGTTGAAGGACATCTCCGTTTTCCGCGCAGACAGTCGAGTGTTACGTGCTCCAAAACGTCCGCGAAAGACATCTCACTTCTCGTCACCGGTAGTGCAGTGGAATCCTCAGGAAAACGCGTGGTTTCTTTACTTCCACTTCTATGCGAACGAGTGGGACGCCGGAGGGGGGCATCAACGAACAACTCTGGCCGTTACCGATTCTCTCTCCAGTCACTCCTGGAAGCCCTGGACCGACGCGAAAGGCCGACTGATTTCGGTCCTGCCGACGACCCACGAACGATGGATGAATAGTCAGTCGACTTATCACGGCATCTATCGCCTGCGTAACGGACGATGGATCGCATTCCTGCGGGGAGTCGGCGGCGAATACGACGCGAAAGGAGTTTGGCAGCAGGACGTCGGCAGACTGGGTTTCGCTATTTCTCCCGATGGCCGTCGCTGGGCCGAACTGGGTAAGAACCCGGTGATTTACGGCGGGGACGGACGCAATTCACGAAAAGGCGTCTACAGGCCCTTCTTCATGGCGCGTCTCGCCGACAGTTTCCTGCTGGGCTGGGGAGAGAGCGAATACTACGATGCCGATCCGCAACTCACGATGGGCACGAGCAGCGATCTTCGGCAGCTGACACCCGCAGCCGCCCCGGAACCGACGTTGCCCCCCGGGGATGGCACGATATCCTTATGGCGAAGCGGCGACGTTCTGTATGCGTTCTATGGCGCACGTCAACGCGCATGGAAACTCGTGGATCAGTGCGCCGCGCCCGCGGCCGCCCGTCAGGAAAAATAAGCGTCGGCTGCGTAAGTAGCCGCTTCGCTGATAAATCTGTGCTGCAGCTTCCCCGGCAACGCTGACATGCTGGCGTGCTCTTGATGCTCCACGCGAATGGAGGGCACGAACTCGACCGGCAACCCCAGCTCGCGAGCCCGCTCCGCGACCGTGATCTCTTCGCCATAGAGAAACGGCGGATGAGCCAGCGAGCCGCCGCGCGCAAAGAACTCGCGGCTGAAGATCATGATCGAACCGTGAGGGGAATAAATCCGCCTGTCCGTGCCAGGCTCGGGTGAACGTTCCGGCCGATGCCTGAATCGGTGCGCCAGACCGGAGAGCGCGCTGTAGGCCGCATAGCCCCAGTAGTAGCGAAACAGGTTCTTGTACAGGTGCATGCGTGATCGGGATGGCCGGACGCTCATGAACGGATTCAACGCTGCGCCAGTCGCCGAGGACGTCACCGCCGGAGCGATGACTCCACTCTTCGTTACCTCTTTCGTGTGCAGTGAACGCGCTACCTCCGAAGGGTCCAACCTCACATCGACGTTGGAGACGACAACCCAGTCGGGATCGGCACCCCCGGCGAATGCCAGTTCCAGGCCGAACCTCGCTCCGCCGAAATATCCCAGGTTGCCTGGAGAGGTCACACAGGCGGCCCATTCACACTGATGCGGATCGACTGTCAACGGTACTCGGTGGGCGGCCTCCGTATTGTCGACGACCCACACGCGGGTTCCCGCCAGCGGATCCCGGAAACATTGCAGGAAACCCTGAACGTGCTGCGGCGTGCGGTAGTTGATTGCAACGTAGGAAACTTTCAAAACGACTCCGACGACAACTGATTTCCTGGCCGCCGGCTCTCCCGATCCGCTTCGAACAGGCGAGACGCGAGCAGCAGCGTGATTGCCGCTACGACGATGGCCAAGAGCATCACATTATAAGAAAGGATGCTGACGATCGGACTCCAGCAGGCGACCGCGTAGTAGATCGCGAGCCCCAATCGCGAGAGTACAGTTCCCGTGCCAGCACGAAGACGCGAATAAGCCCGACCTGCTCCCGCCCCCACCAGCACCGTCAGCGCCCAGCCACCGATCAGGCTGAAGTCGCCGATCACTCCGCGCAGCGCGGAGAATACGTTGGACTCCGCAGACCAGTCGTTGAGACCGATAGGATCATAAAGTCCCGCGGCACGACGGGAGAGGCCGAGAAACTCGAAAAGGCCCGCAAACGTGAAGGCGCCCCAAGTGGGCGTGAACAGGCTCCAATTCTCGGTGGACAGCCATGCGCTGAGCGCAATCATGTGCCCAAAGACGTAGCCCGCGATTCGTTCTGTGAGAAGCGCCGCATCTGTCGTATCAGTGCCGTATCGGAGAGCGAGGGAGGCCGTTCCGATAACACCCATGGCAGCGACCCCAGCGCCGACGAGCAGCCAGCGCCGCGCTGTCGGCGGACGCTCGAGGCTTGTCCCGATGCTCGCGCGGTGCGCCAGCCATCCAGAGAGCACGAACACCCCTGCGAGCAACATGGGGCTCTTTGCGGTCGTAATGACAGTGATGAGCGCTCCTGCGAACACGGGTAGCGCTCCGATGATTCGCACGAGTGTCGTTCGTGCAAGGGCCACCAGCATTCCGCCGACCAGCGCTCCAACGAAATTCGACGCCAAAAGGAAGCGCACGGCCAGTGGCTCGACGTAGTCGCCGTGATAACGCGCGGCTGAGTAGTGAATCGCGAGATCCAGCCAGGTCTCGCCATCCGCCAGATCCATCAGCGAATAGCCAGCATCCCAGACATATCCGACCGACGCAGAGAATCCGCCGAGCGCGAATATGAGAACGGCTACCGAAAGCCCACGCAGCTTCGGCACAGGCCGCGGACGGACGCCAACTGGCGCCGGCAAGGGTTCCGGCATGGGTCGGCGCTGCAGGGTGATCTGCGATCCCAGCACCATGGCCACGATGAAACTGGCGATCAGAAGCATCGTCGCGGGCGACACGTAGGAAGGCAGGACGATAACGGCTGGGACGCTTGCGATCATCCAGATGAGCCCGAAGAAGGCACCCGGCGCCGTCCAGGAGCCCTGGAGGATCCTTGCACCGAGGATGACGATGAGTAGGAAGGCTGTAGTGAGCGAGAGCGCCATGATGAAAATCAGCCTCGGCGGCGGACAGGCCGTACGCCAAGTCCGCTGATACTCACCGCGGTCGCATAGAGCAGGCCCGCCAGCAACAGAGAGTAAGCCGCCGCCACCGGGCCAAAACGGGGAAGCAAGATGATATCGAGCGTCAGGTTAACCACCAGTGCAGCGAGCAGCAGGAACAACATGAGCCGCGTGCGTTGCTCCGCTTCCAGAATTTTCTGAGCAACGAGTGCCCATTGCCATACACAACCCGCCGCGGCAAGTGGGAAAACCAGCCGCGTGAGATCGTTGGACGGAGGCAGTCCAACGATCTTGACGATCTGCGGCGCGAACAATGCGAGCACGACGGTAACCCCCGTGCCCAGTGCTATCTGCATGAGCAACGCAAAGGCCCAGAGCTTCCTGACGCCTGCCACCGCGCCAAGCCCGTGTTCGCGCATGATTCGCGGATGTACCGCGAGCACGATGGGCAGCAGCGCGAACCCACAGCTCCGAAATACCAGGTCATACAGCGCCGCATATTGCCCCGTAGCCGCGGTGCCCAGAAAGCGCTCGATCAGCACCCGCTCCGCAAATGGCATGAAGAGCGAGATGCCGAACCACACCGAAATGGGCCACCCGAATCTGAAGAACTGAAGCGCGAGCCGTCGCGCCTGTGCGTTCCCTGCGCCCTGCGGCACCGAGCGACGGCTCAGGAAATAAGCGTACGAGCTCGACATCGCGTAAGACAAGCCGGCGCCCAGCAACGCGCCCATGAATCGGGGGTCGACCAACATCATCCCCGCAAGGCTGAGCGGCAGTGAGATGAGAGCCCGCGATACCTCGAGCACTGCCACCGATCGCGCCCGTAACGCAGCCTGGAGACTGGCTGCATAGACCGCATGCACGCTGAACCCGACTGCAAGAATGCCTGTCGCCAGGAGAACCCCGGGTGAGCCTGGCGCTGTGTGACTGACCAGCGGCAGACAAGCTGCGCCAACCAGCGCCGCGACGCTCACCCAGCCCAGACTGAAACGTAGCGCCGGCGCGAACGGCTCATCTGCAGTGGCTTGCGATTGAAAACGCAGCACCGCTTGCGAGAGCCAACCCACGACAATGACCGAGACAAGATTGGCGCTCGAAAAAACGATGGCGTAGGAACCATAGCCGGCGTCGCCGAGAAAGCGGACGAAAATCACTACGCTCGCGAAACCGACCGCCGCGGGGACCGCACGCCCGATCAGGTAGATTGCGACGTCGCCAAAGAACTCTCGCATGGCTGAGAGCGACTCGCAGCTACCGACGCGCTCTGATGCCCGACTCGATCACGCCTCTAGGCCGCCCCGGAGCGCACGACGCAGCGACCCGAGGTTGGCGTAGATGAGGAACAGCACGCCACCAGCGACTCCGCCGATGAGAATGCCCAGGCAGACGAGAAAAACCGGCCTCGGCCAGATGAAGTCCAGGCTGTCCGGAACGATCGGGCGATCGACGTACTTCAATGCGTATTCGGGCTGCCCGCTCGCCAGCGCCACCTGTTTCATCTGACTCTCGACGAGACGGAAGATCGCGTCGCGCACTGGAACTGACTGGGTTCGCTCGGACTCTGCGGTGAGGAACTCGATGCTGCGCCGGCTATCTCCGATCGCCTTCTCCCGCAGCCGGGAGTTGACGCGATCGACCATCGACGTGAGCCACTTCACGGCCTGCGCGCGGTCCTTCCAGTCGATCTGCACGGTCACGAGACCTGACTTGCGGTCTTCGATGACCTTGCGGATGCCACCGCGATCAAACAGGTCGACCGCCTGCAACATCGTGGGCGGTGAGCCGCGCCAATGTTTCGCCCCAGCGTCCCAGCGATCCGGAAACAGAAGCGGCATGAGATTGTTGTCCTCAATGAACCTCGCGGTGAACTCCTTGCCTCGCAGCGTCGCCAGCGCGACCCGCACAGTCGAATCGCTGTCGAGGCTGATCCCCGCGAGACTGGCCAGGCCGGAGAGGTCTCCCATGCCTTCCAGGGGGCCGCGCTCCCGCATGCTCACCGGCACGAGAACGGCCTCCGCCCGATAGACCCGCTCGGTCTTACCCACGAACCAGAAACCGCCGAGTCCGCCCAGAATAGCCGCCGCGACGAGCCACCACTTCGCACGCCAGAGCAGCTGTATGGATTGCACGACAGGAGAGACCTGCCCAGCGGTTAAAACGCCCGGATTCATAACGCCACCGCAAGGAGTTCGTGAGGAGGTTCAGCGCAGCAGCGGATCCCAGGCAGAAAGCGTATCAATTGTCTGTCGCCTGCCAGGGTCATCTCGATTCGCCACGGCCGAATTTTGGGATTTTGGTTGTCCGCAGTGACACTTGCAAGTCGAACAGCCGTTTGCCGACCCCGGCCTCGCGCGCACTCTCAGGCTGGCCCCCCGGCGGCGGGTGCTCGTGAGCTCGCGACCAGTTCCTCGAGGTGACGACAGTAGTCCGGGTAGATCCGCTCGGAGCTGCCCTCGGCTGCGAAGAATCGGGTGGCATTCTTCGCCCAGTCATCGCGCAGCGAAGGCCTGTCCAGCACGAAGTCGAGGGTGCGCATCAAGTCCGCGCAGTCTCCGGGCCGATAGCTTGTGCCGAGCACACCCGACTCCAGCAGCACCCGCATTTCACCTTCCAGCGAGGACACCACTGGTACGCCAGCGGCGAAGTAGTCGAAGACTTTGTTCGGCACCGACTGGGGGGCCCCCGCCCTGAACGGCGCAAGCCCTACATAGGCACGCCGCAGAAGCGACGCCAACTGCTCTGCGCCGAGCCAGCCCGCCTCGACTGCCGCAGGATGATCTCGTAGCGCGTGTTTCAGCTCGGCACCCTGATCGCCAGCACCAGCGAACACCAACGCGAAGTCGGAGCGGCGAGTGGCCAGTCTTCTGGCTGCCTCGGCGACCAGCAGGATCTCGTAAGACCGGCCGAATGAGCCCGCATAGACCAGCAGCTTCCGGCCGGACCATCGGCTCAGATGCGCGGCCAGCGGCTCGGGAAGAGCCGCCGCTGCACCGATGGGTGCGGCACCCAGATAGAAGTGACGATCGTAACGGCGCCTCGCGCGTCGCGACCGCCGCACGGCAAGCGAGACATATCCCGGGGAAATCCCCAGCAAAGCGTCAGCGCTGCGCAATGCCCGGCCCAGCACGTGGAACTCACCCGCTAGGGCGATTCTGGCGAGCCAAACGGGCAACCGGTGCCCGAAAACATCCGGCCACAGATCCCGAAGATCGACCGCGCAGGGAATGCCGCGATAGCGCGCATAGGCGGCGCCAGCAGCGGCGAGGTGATGGCACGGCACCGAGGCAAGAACTAGATCGGGCGGCGGATACGCTGGGGCGGCTCGCCGGAATTCCCGAGCCACCATCCGGTGATCCAGGTATCGGCGCACCGAAATGTTTTGCGAATAACCCAGCGCAGGCAGCGCAACAATCCTGATGCCGCGGTGGTCAGTCCACTCGCCACCTTCCGCTCGCATGCGCTTTGACTGATGCTCGAACGAACTGGTCCACCAAGTAATGGTGTGCCCTCGTTGCAGCATCGACTCACACAGAAGCCCTGTCCGCAGGAGTCGAGTGCCTCTGTCGAGCGGCCAGGACTCCCCTGTCTGCAGCATCCAGACGTGCATACCGCCGACTCCGGGATAGTGTTCAGTCAGGCCACGCGCCGGCTCCGCTCAGCGCGATCGAGGGCCACGCACCAGCTCTCCAGCGCAGTCGTGAGAAAGGCGGCATACGAACGCAGCAAAGGTGACACCGCAGCGGCGCGGCGTGCGATCCCCTCACGCAGATCACCCATCATGTCGAGATAGTTGGAGTGGCGCACTTCCCCTGAGGCAGCGACAAGCAGATCGATGAACTCCCGATTCACCAGGTGACACAGGTGCTCTTGCCAGGTATTGCGCAGCTGGTCGCCGGGCTTGCGATGCGCGATGACCGGGCCGCCTACCGTCATGAGATCTCCACATCGGTCCATGAGGAGTTTCAACGCGAACCCGCCCCAGATATCGCCGTAGCGGTCGATGACCCAGTGGGGCATGACCTCGAAGTGCATCGGAAACTGGTAGACCGCCGGCACCAGGGCGCGGCGGAACTGCATGTTCATCGAGCATACGGAGATGAGCGTGCCCGGTGGGACCGCGACCGAAGCGTGCCTGAGGCGCGCTTCGGGGTGACGCCATCCGGGACCGGAAATCTTGTCGATCCCGTTCACGTCGAAGGCGTCGGTCCACAACCCCAGGTTGAACGCGGAGCGGCCGCTCAGCGTGCCTTCGATCTCGCGCGGCCGATACCCGATGCGCTCCTCGTAGGGAAATCCACGCGGAAAAAGATCAGGTGGCGTGTTGTCATAGAGATCCAGGATGTTCGCGTGCCGCCCCGCACCCTTCCAGTACGCGTGAGTCGCGGGCGACAGCGCCGCCTCGACCGCCGTCGCGAAATCCGCTCGCATGACTTCGCAGTCGTCGTCGAGCGCGACGATGATTTCGTCGTTATCGGCTTCGCGCCATGCAATGAAGAACCCGAAATCACGGCACGCGCCGTTGCGCCGAGGGAAACTGGCATCGAGCTCGCCGAGAATCCGGCGACGATCTTCCCAGTTGTAGACGGCGAACGCGGGATGATCGATCCGGATGCTACCCGGTGTGTCATCAACGACAATGAACCGCGCCCCGGCATCGATGAGAGGTCGCAGGTAATCGAAGTTGACGTTTCGGTTCGACGGAATTACGACCAGCATGAGTGTCTGCTTCCTTGACGCACACCAGATCACGTTTTCTATTGTCGCATTCTGCGAATCCGCAGCCAATCGTGATATCGGCTATTCCTGCGTGCTCGCGGTTTCGCCCGCGGTCGCGTACTGAGCCGCCATCCATTTGCGATAGGTTCCGTCCATCACGCCGCGCCACCACGGCTCGTGATCAAGATACCACTCGAACGTCTGGCGCAACCCCTCGAGGAGCTGCACGGACGGCCGGAATCCCAGTTCGCGCTCAATCCGGGTGCAATCGATCGCGTATCGCCGATCGTGACCCGGCCGGTCCTTCACGAAAGTGATCAGACTCGAAGCAACTTCGCCGCCTGCCGACGGACAGCGCGGAAAGCGCGCCCGAAGATCTACCCGCGCGCCGAACGCAGCATCAGCCACTTCGCACAACGAACGCACGACGCTCAGATTCTCGCTCTCGGCGCGACCGCCGATGTTGTAGACCGCACCCGGCGCACCGCCGGACAGGACGAGGTCAATACCGCGACAGTGATCGCCCACGTGAAGCCAATCCCGCACATTGCGGCCGTCGCCATAGATTGGCAGCGGCAGGCCCTGCAGGATGTTGACGATCGTCAACGGAATCAGTTTCTCGGGGAAATGATAGGGACCGTAGTTGTTCGAGCAGTTGCTGGTCGTTACACGCAAACCATAAGTGTGATGGTAGGCGCGCACGAAATGATCCGACGCCGCTTTGCTTGCCGAGTACGGCGAGTTGGGGGCATAGGGCGTCGTCTCCACGAATGCAGGATCCTGCGGGCCAAGCGATCCAAAGACCTCGTCGGTCGAAACGTGATGAAAATGATGCCGCTCAACGCTGCGCTCGTTGAGCCACACCTTGCGCGCGGCCTCGAGCAGCGTCCACGTGCCGACCACATTCGTTCGGATGAACGCGTCTGGCCCCAGAATCGACCGATCGACGTGCGACTCCGCCGCAAAGTGCACGATGGTATCGATTCGCTCTTCGCGTAGAAGTGCCTCCGCCGCCCCCTGGTTGCAGATGTCCCCGTGCACGAACCGCAGCTGCGGATGCTTCATCACAGCCTGCAAATTGGCCATGTTCCCCGCGTACGTCAGCGCATCGAGCACGACGAGGCGCGAGTCGGGGTACTTCTGCAGCCAGTGGTGGACGAAGTTGGCTCCAATGAAGCCCGCTCCCCCTGTGACCAGCACCCTACGCATTCGCGATCTCCCGCAAAATCGTCCTCAGACTGCGTCGCCAGTGCACCGGAGCGAGACCGAGTTCGATCAACGACCGCTTGTCCAGCACGCTATAGGCTGGCCGCCGCGCAGGTGTAGGGTATTCGTCCGTTCTGATAGGCAGAACCGGGACATCGGCGGCGACGAGGCCCAATTGCGCTGCCTCTTCGGCGATGGCCACCGCAAAATCGTACCAGCTAGCCACGCCCGCATCGGTCCAGTGATGAATGCCCGTTATCTGCGGGCGCGCGGTCAGCTCCCAGATCGCGCCGGCCAGCGACCGTGCCGAGGTGGGCGTCCCGATCTGGTCCGCGACCACACTCACCGAGCCGCGCGTTTTCATGAGCCGAAGCATGGTGCGGACGAAATTGCTTCCCTCTGCCGCATAGATCCACGCAGTTCGCAGCACGACGGAATTGAGAGGAAGGATCTCCAGAACGGACTGCTCGCCGCCGAGCTTCGTCGCGCCGTAGACGCTGAGCGGATTCGTCGCAGACTCCGGCCGATACGGCAGCGACGCCGTCCCGTCGAACACGAAATCCGTCGAGATATGAATCAGAC
>Ga0247777_1000549_pt1 | contig 10841 bp, 9 predicted proteins | sample UWRJL154409C5_FD_179937 | JGI IMG/M metagenome (GOLD analysis project Ga0247777, IMG submission 179937) | Plant litter microbial communities from Arlington Agricultural Research Station in Wisconsin, United States - UWRJ-L154-409C-5 | ecosystem: Environmental > Terrestrial > Plant litter >...
TACGTGACGGCCGGTGACGGGCTGGCGGTCTGACGGGCGTCTCCCGTGTCGCGAGCCGCCTGAGGCGAGTGATCGCCTCCCCACCCCGCGCGACGGAGCCAACGCCCGCTGCTCTCATTGCTCATTTTGCTCATGAGCACGTTACCGCCCTCAGGACCCGTCTCGAGCCGTGGTACTGTACCCAGGCCCTTCGTGAGCGGGAGGATCCGATGGCGAGCCGGTGAAGCCCAGGGTCGCGACGACGGATATGTTCCACGCCTGTCTAACACCGTGGCTGACACGACTGACCACAACCTGCTCCGTGTCCTACGTCGCAGACGTCTAGACGTGAGACCACTGGTGTTCGTCGGACAGCCCGCGTTGGTCAGAGGCCCCTCTCTGGGTCGCGGCGAGTGCGAGACTTGTCGACCATCACACAGCACACAGCGGCCGCCTCTATGGTTGCTTTGGTCCTAGGAAGGTCCTGCGCGTGCTGTCTCCGCAGCAACGTGCAGCGACGGTCGGATTTCTACTTCTTGGACGTCGGCTCGTCGGAATCCCCATGGGAGGATGTAGTAAGGCCCTGCAGGACCATGTTTTATTTTTCCACTTTCAGGCCATGGTTCACGTGTGACGCACAGTGGGCGGAGTAAGGGTGTGACATGTCACATGACCAGGACCTCTGACAGGTACTCAGGTCTGCACGAACCGAGTGTGGCTGTGCTGACCAAAGCCACGGCTGACGTTTCCGCCTCCTGGCACACTTTCAGCCGCCGCCTCTCCGGCAACAGACGGAGTCGACACGACGACATCCCACATCCGCATCACTACGAGCCATCCTCATCTCCCGCAATGGCGCGCGGAATCGACTCCCCGCCCGACGGCGATCGGAACGGCTCGATATCGTCGCACGATGCCGACGCCAAACCGCCCGAGAAGAAGAAGAGCAAGAGGCCGGCCAGTACGTGCTCCTGGCCTTCTGACGGACAAGGACGAGCCGGACCACGCGGCGGAGATGGACATTGGACGTGCTAACACGGCTGGCTCGCGCGTAGATACGGCCTTCCGACAACAAAGACTGAAAGCATGGCAGTGAGTGTCCCGAAGGCCGCGCCCGGCGGCTCCGGAGGCTGGGACAGTGGGCTGACGAAACGCCAGACCGATCCTCACGCCCAAGACGGTGCTGCCCTTGTTCTTTGCTATCGGTATAATATTCGCGCCGATAGGTGGACTGCTGCTATACGCAAGCGCCAAGGTACGCCGGCGCTGTGTTGCTCCTCGAGAATCAACACTGACAGCGCCGTCTAGGTGCAAATGATCCAGCTTGATTACACCATGTGCCACACGGCATCCTCGGAGTTGAAACCGATGCCTTCCGAAAACGTCAAGTACCAGTTCAAGTCGAACGGAAACGACACCACGTCCCCCGACAACTCGGCTATGTGGTCGCAGCGGACCATCCAAAAGTCCTACGATGGCGTGCCTGTTCCTGGTGGCGTCCAGGAGTGCACCATCGAGTTCAAGATCCCCGAGGACATGGCGCCGCCCGTCTTCTATTATTACCACCTCACCAACTTCTACCAGAACCACCGCCGCTACGTCGCCTCGTTCTTCGATAAGCAGCTGAAGGGGAACAAGGTGGACGCCGCCGCCGTGAATGGGTCTAACTGCGCGCCGCTCACGGCGAACGGGTCGGGCGTGCCCTACTACCCCTGCGGCCTGATTGCCAACTCCCTCTTCAACGACACATTTGACAGCCCCGTACTCTTGAACGTACCCAGCGGCAACGCCAACGAGAGCGTGTACGAGATGCAGAACAGGACCAACATCGCCTGGAACTCGGACAAGGCGCTCTACGGCAACTTCCCGAGCGACATGAAGTTCGACGAGGTGACGCCGCCCCCCAACTGGGCACTACGCTACCCGAAAGGATACACGGCGAGCAACCCGCCGCCGAACCTGGGCGAGGACGAGGCCTTCATGGTCTGGATGCGGACGGCCGGTCTGCCGACCTTCAGCAAGTTGGCGCAGCGCAACGACGTGGCCACGATGAGGGCTGGCACGTATCGAGTCAAGATCCTGCTCCGTGAGTATATCGCTAGTCCCACCGCGGCACCAACTTGTCACTGACAGCCCGTCTAGTCTTCCCGGTGGACCAGTTTCACGGCACCAAGTCCATCATCATCTCCACCACCACCGTCATGGGCGGCCGCAACCCCTTCCTCGGCATCGCCTACGTCGTCGTCGGCGGCATCTGTATCTTGCTGGGTGTCATCTTCACCGTGACCCACATGATCAAGCCAAGGTTCGTGTCGTCGCGCCCCGTACTCTGTTCCTGCCCTTCCGGACCTGACATCCTTCTTCTCTAGGAAACTCGGCGACCACACTTACCTCTCGTGGAACAGCGCCCCGGGCCCCTCGAAACAGCCCGCCCCGGCCGCCGGCGCCACGGCGACGGCTACGGGCCGCGACCTCGGGGTGTAGAACGCCTCCTGTTCCCGCCCCAGCGAGACCCGCTCCCTGCAGACCCTGGCCTCGTCGTCGTGCAGCCTCGTCTCATCGCCCCGCCTGCCCGCCCCCCTGTACCGTCCGGCCTCGGCCGGCCGCGACCACAGCCAGGTCACGCTGGTGGGCAGCGCGAGCGCGAGTCGGAAGACCTCGGTGGGCGGCGGCGGTGGCGGCGGTCGGAAGTAGCGTGGCATGAGGCGTGCGGCGTGTGGCGGCGGTGTTGTATGACTACCTCTACCTTGACGAAAAAGACGCGTCGGTTGTCGAGGGAAAGCGGAAAGGCTGCATTTCGGGCTTCTACTCCTTTCTAGTTTGTCGTTGTGTCTTGTTTCGGCGTCGCGTGCTCCTTTCCCACGCAGAGCAAAGCGAGTCGTATGGATGGGGAAGCATGGGGAAGGCAGTGGATGAGAGTTGGTCCTCGCGCTCTTTCGTTGCCTGGAGTTTAGGGTTGCTAGGGATTTGCATGCTACTAAAGACTATGTGGCTTCTCGATATGCGTCTTGATATGCGTCCCGTGAGTTCGCAGGACTGGGTGTTGTCTCACCGGAGGGTATTTGGGTCATGAAGCCGAGGCCGCCCTTTTCTGGTCAGCCCATCGGTAAGGGATCACGGCAAGAACATGGTCCACCGTGAAACCGGTTACTGCCCGCTGCCATGAATGCAGATTGTATGGCTCTCAAATTCCCATGACGGGGTAAATCCGTCGTGGGCTGCATTGCGTATGCGCAAAGACCGCCCTGGCGCAGCCTATGTACGCCGCCCCACCTTTCCTATGTAGACCGGCGCAGTCCACCGCAAAAGACACCGCAGTCCACCTAAGGCCGTGACCCGGCACTGTACATGAGCAAACTACAAACCCCCCGTGAACGAGCTGCTTCCCACGACACGACTAGAGTAAGAACGCCGTCCACTACGGGTTAGGAACCCTCCGTGATCTCGACTCAGTAGCCACCCTTTTCTCTTCCGCACCAAGGGAAGAAATGCGAAACGCGTTGTCCGAAACGCATTCGGCAGACGGATAGGCTCAGCGCTTCCGCTGCTTCTTCTTCGGGGCGCGCTCCTCCTCCTCGAGGTTGCTCTCGCGATCGCGCTTCTTGGCCTTGCGCTCGAGCTCGTCCCAGCTCTCGCCCTCCTCGTCATCATCGTCGTCGCCGTCCTCCGAGGCGTCGGCCGACGCATTCGAGTCGTATTCAGAGTCCTCTTCGCTCGACTCGGATACCTCGGCGAGATCGCTGTCGTCGATCTCGAAAGCGCTTTCCTCTTCCTCCTCCGAGGCTGCCTCGTCGTCCGTTTCGGTCTGCAAGAAAGCCCAGCCGCCGTCCTTGAAGAATTGGTGCGTGTCGGCCGTCACCGTCTTCATGATGGTAGGCCAGTTGAGATTGAGCGGGCCCTCGGAAGAGGCAATATCCGACGAGTCGAGGAACTCCTTCACGTCCTCGAGCGACTCGACCGGGATCGTATTGATGTGGGCAGGCGTGCGGGCGAAATCTTTGAAGATGAAGACCAGATCAAAGTTCTTCAGGCCGAATTGCACGCGCTCCAGGTGGGCCACCTCGATGTCCTCGAGCGTGATAACCATGAAGGGCGGCTCCGTGAGCTGGATCAGGCACTCGGTCGTCGGCTGGATGTAAACGTTGCTCCGGAATGGCACCCCGTTGAAGCCGAGATCGCGGATAGGCATATCGACCTCGATGCCCTCGTTGCGACCGGCCTCGGCGATCTTCTCGGCAAAGGCTTTGAAGAGGCGGTCGAGGTCCGCACGCCTACGGCGTTCCTCTTGCTCGGCCTCAAATTCGTCCTCGTCGCCGTAGCGGTACTTGCGCTTGCGGTTGCCGGTCTCGTCGAATTGGATGTCCGTGGCCTCCCGGTAGAACTGCAAATCCTTCGTCTTCTTCTTGTTCCCGATGATGATGGGATCTTTGAGATGGATGTGGATGATGACGATGAGCTCGTGCTGGCAGGGCTGGAAGAAGAGATGGCGAACGTTGGAGAAGAGCACGTCCACTCGCTGCTGCGTGCTGAGCGGTGACTGGTACCGGATACCGTTCTGGTGGATCTCGACCTTGCCTGGGACTCGCTTGCCTTCCATCGCCGGGCGGATGAAGACATTATCCAGCACCGCGGGCCGTCGATCTTCAGGACACCGATTAGCAAAGAAAGACATCGACATGCCGGGGCAGAATACGTACTTCTAATTTCGACCAGCTTGTCCTGCTCGACGACGTCCTCCATGTCCTTCTTCTCCTGCTCCTTCTTGTTGGCGTCACGCTTCATGTTGGAGATGTGGTTGGCAATGTCCGCATATCGGTCGCCGTCCAGAGACCGGAAGGTCAGGCTTCGAACGAAGTGCGCCGACGCATCCTCGAAGGGCTGATCGTCTCTACGGCCGACTCCTTGGCCTGGTGAGAGGAAGTTGACCCGCAGGAAAGACCATTCGCCTTCGTCGCTTTTGCTGGCGTTTTTGATGGTGTGGATGTGGAACGGCACCGGTCGGCCCATGATGGGGAGAATAACGGTGTTGTTCTTCTGGTCGACGATGACTCCGAGATCCCTGACCTTGGCGGGGAACTGGTTGTCTCGCTTGTAAGACTCGAACCGCTTGAACTTCTTGACTTCCTTGCCGTTCTGGTCGCCGGTGGCTTCCGCGAAACGCTCCAAGCCCTCCTTCTGCTTCTTCATGGCAAGTTCCTTCTGATGCTCCCTTCGGCGCTTCTCGGCGTCTTCGTCCACCTGAGTCGTGCGCTCGGAGCGGAGACGGGTACTGGTGATGTTCTTAGTCGCAACAGCACCCACTCGTGGGTCTTTCTTCTCCTTCTTGGGGGTAGGCTGCGCGTCCTCGTCGTCTTTGAAAAAGAAAGAACTGGCGTCGGCGTCGCTGGGGGCGTCGCCGGTGAAAACGACAGGTTCCGCGGTCGTGACACGGATGGTGTCGCTGATGACCAGCGAGTATGTCTTGCTGAGCTTGTCCTGGGGTTGCGGGTTCTCGATGTCGTTGAAGCCGGTGGTGATGCACAACGTCATGCCATCCCTCAGCGCCCGCGAGCTCTTGGCACTCAAGACCAAGGTAGAGTCCTTAGTCTCCAGGCCCACACCGTATCCGATGTTCTTCACGAAGTGTTTCTCGAGCTCGGGCTTCTTGCCCTTGACGTAGCTGAGCGCCTTGTTGTAGACGTCCCTGACGGCGACGCCGTCGCGGATCTCCTTCATCACCAGGTTGTGCACCGCCACGAGAAGCCGGTAGTTGCTCTCTTGCGACTTGTTCGGGTCGACCATGAAGGTGCGCGCAATAGCAGAGCAGTACGACTTGTAGCGCAGGCCGAGGGCTGCGACGATGATACCCGGGTGGAGGTTGTCGTTGGTGACGACCGAGGTCCACTTCAGGTCGAACTTGCCGCCGCTCTGTACGACGGGACCGATGGTAAAATCCAGCTGCTGGGGATCAAAGTCGGCGGGCAGTTTCTGCTTGTTGGGAAGCTCGACCGTCTTCCAAAACTTGTTGTCGTCCAGCTGCTTCTCGACGAGGTCGGCCAGGGTGCTGTGCTTGACCAGCCTCTCGCGGTCGAGGACGTCGGACATCTCGTCCAGGAAGTAGGGATGCATCAGCGCGACGCATGCTTTAGATGACGTCCGCATGGCCCGAAGCTCCGTCTCGTCCTTGGTGGAGAAGGCGCCGACGGAAAGGGCTTGCGCCATATCGACTTCTTCTACATCTTTGCAGCTCTCCGAGAAGGTCTTCCTCCACTCGTCAACAAACGGCCCCCGCGAGGTATCCTTAGTCAGGACGCCCACTTTCTTCTACATGGCCCCCTGTGGTCAGTAGAGGACGTCGCACGCTGTCAGGGACGAGGTATGCGCCACTTACGCCGGCCTCCTTGATGGTATCCGTGATTTTGGCCCAGTGCTTCTCGTTCTCGGCGGCGTCCTTGCCTCTCACGAGAACCTCGACGGGAAAGCGGCCGTTCTTGACCTGATTCAAGTACTTGGCTGTGCCCGTCTGTCAGCGTGGAATTTCCCCCCCGTCGCGCCTCGGCGTGCGCACCTTTCTTCTGAGTCGTCAGGATGTAGACGGTATCGAGCGTGAAGAGCATCAGCGTGGTGGGGAACTCGTATCCCAGCAGCCAGAACTGTCGTCAAGAGTCAGCCGGGTCTCGGGCGCGACAGCAGGAGACGGGGCGGCGCCGAGACGTACGTGCATGGCATTGTTCTTGTGAAACTCGGGATTGTCTTCGACTTTGCCCATCAAGATGACGATGGAGGAGGCGCCGGCGAAAACAGTGTCGCCGGCGCGCTTGTCGCTCTTCCAGGCATTGATGAAGTGCGAGATGCGCTCCTGGAAGAGCTTGCTGTCGATGGTGATGTCTCCCATGATTGCGAGCCGCAGCGGCCGTGGGTACGCAATACGAGAGGAATTCCAGGCAGCCGCGAGGGTCGAATAAGTTCGACGGCGGATGGATAGGAAGCTGTTCCAAGAGGTGCCGTCGGTTGGCGAAGACGGTGCGGAGAGGTTTGGAAAACCGCGGAAGGCTTCCAAGACGGGAATTTCTAGCTCGCGTCGTCACGCGTTGGCAGAGACGCTTGAAAGCCTTAGACAAAGTTTATGCCTCAGGCCGAAACGGCTGCAGGCGGGGGCGAGAGGGGCTAAGGGACAATTTTCTCCAGTCATGGAAACTCGACTGCAGCTCGTCCAGGTTCCCGGCTCCTTCGACTGGAGACTCCAGTTAGCTTCCGATAAAAGTACGAACGAAAACCGACTTGGAGGAAAGCGCTGCTGGGCGCTGAGGGCCCAAAAGGCCGATTTGAACCAGATAGATACTGTAGGTACCTAAATAGATACCAGAAAAGTAGCATTTGAGCCTGCCGCCGCCCTTGCACCTTCAGCCTGACTCTCGTGTCAGGAGGGCGACGGAGACCAAGTTCGGCCGATGCGGGCTCTATCTTACTGCTCGTCTAGCGACACGGAGTACGACGAGAAATGTTCGAGGCGACGAGGGCTACGAGGGCTGGCAACGGCACCGTCTGCCATCCACGGGCGACCTCTACGTTCTATGGATCCGAGGGGCGATGCGCCTCCCAGGAGACCCCGCGACCTAAAGTACCGAACCTACAGTACCTTCCCGAGCTACCTACAAAGCAGTACCTACCTACAGTACCCCGGCGGTCGAAGCTGCAATTGCCGCTCCTCCGCGGTTGATGCCGACGTGGAGGGCCAGGCCAGGATGCGATCTACGACGGGGATTGCTATATGTAAGCACGTCGCAAATGGCGCGTGTTACGGCCTCGATCCCACGCTCCCACCCAGTCCTCCAGTTGCCCCGCAGGCTCGGACAGACCACGCTCGGGGGATCCTACTTCGTAGGTGCGCCCTTACGCCCTCGCGGCCTCGTGGGTGTTGCTTTTAAGCCTCGGTCGACCCCAGTTCGCCCTGCCTTTGACAGGCCGCTGCCAACGGTCTTGTGATTGCGTGCCCTCTAAAGACGCTTTTAGCCGTACCTCCCCATCGTGGCTCCCCCTGTGATTCGACAATGGTCCTACACCTCTAGCTCGCAGACGTGGGGGCCTCTGCTCCTAACAGACCATCTGGATCCGTCATAAGCTCCTTGAGTCGGCCTCTGCATCAGTACGGACACGCCCCCGGGCTCTCTCGCTCTCTCCCAGACCTGCTAGCCCTCTACGTCACTCGCCGACGTCTCCGGCCCAAGACGGATGCCCGGGCTCCGAGCAGGCAGTCAACCCCGGCCGAAGACACGGCGCTCTCCGGCAGCCACCATAAGGAGCCGAGCCTGAGCGTGATTATTGCCTCTGCCGGCCCGATCCGGTGATCCGCGGCATCGACCGTTGCAGTCTCTCCTCCGCCGAGATGGGACTCCTGTAGGTCGACAGCTACTGCCGACGCGGAGTCGTCCACGGCTCGTCCACGGCTGACTGTTTCGCTCCGCGCAGGGCCTTGGGAACGCCCCTGGAGTGGCCCGAAGCCAAGAAGCAAGCCCACCACGTGCGGGACTGGGGCATCAAGGTACCAAACCCCATCACGTCTCGCTCCTGGTCACTGCGCACAAGACTGACCATCGTCAAGCAACTCTTGGAGTTGTGGGGCAAAGCGAAGACCAAGGAACGGGATGCCCTGCTCTGGGGAGACGAGGTACCGCTTCCGACCCTGACTGAAGAAGCATGGAAATCACAAGCCCTAAAACCGCGCCCCCCCAGGTCGAGTATATGGTTGTCACCTATTCCAAGGATGACCCCCATGACCTGCTGTCCCTGAGGCAGGCCGACATCCTCAAGGCTCTGGCCTCGGACGCCGAGCTGTCCGCTAGGGGCGGATGCGTACCGGCCCTGCAGGATGTCCTGGGGTCCAAGTAAGACTATCCGCACAATGCGCGCCGTCTGATAGAAACCCCCCTTCTCATCAAGAAACGATGCAGGGTCGACGAACCCCTGCCGATTTTCCACCCCGAGTTCGGTCGGTTTATGCTCGAGGCAACTCCTGGCAAGCCATGGGGAATCGACTTCAAGGATCTCTTGCGCGTCGAGCCTAACATGATGTTGAGGTCGGTCTTTCTCAGCCCCTTGTTGCTCCAAACGGGAAGCTCACGGTATCCTAGGAGAGTGATCGCCAAGGAGCACATGCGCGCCGATGAATACCCCATCACGCTGACGACCTTCCCGCAGCTGGGCGCTCTCCCCGTCTTCACCGATCCCCATTTTCCCCCCGCCGGGCCCATCATGCGGTCTCAGTTCGCCCCGGACGAGATTGCTAACCCGCACATCCGCTTCCCCACGCTCGCGGCCAACATCCGGTCGCGGCGGGGACGCAAGGTGCAGGTCAATGTGCCCGTCTTCCGGGACCAGCACACGCCCTGGCCTTGGAAGGACCCTACCGTCAACTACGACCTGCACAAGTGGCCCGAGGACGACGACGTGAGGAACGGCGCCGCGCCCGACAACTTCATCCACATGGACGCCATGGTCTTCGGCATGGGCAGCTGCTGCCTTCAGATCACGTTCCAGGCCAAGAACATCACCGAGGGCCGGCAGATGTACGACCAGCTGAGCCCGCTGGGGCCCATCCTCCTCGCCCTGACAGCCGCCACACCCATCTACAAGGGCTTCCTTGCCGACACCGACGTGCGATGGAACCAGATCAGCCGCGCCGTCGACGACAGAACGGCCGAAGAATTAGGAGAGAAGGTTACCGTCCCCGCCTCGCGTAGAAAGAGAAAGCCCCCTGGTTGACAGTTGCTGCAGCCCCTGAAAAACGATCGATGGCGAATCCCCAAGTCACGCTATGGCTCCAACTCGACGTACATCTCGACGGATGCGCGCCTGAGGCCCGAGTATCTCGACCCCAGCCTGATCGTGGACGAGGAGCTCAAGGCGGAGCTGTTGGCGGGCGGCATGGACGACCGGCTGGCGACGCACTTTGCGCACCTCTTCATCCGCGACCCCATCGTCATCTTCTCGGAGAACCTGCAGACGCTCGACCTCGACGATGCGGGTCACTTTGAGAACATCCAGTCGACCAACTGGCAGCACATGCGCTTCAAACCACCGCCGCCCGGCAGCGACGTCGGCTGGCGCGTCGAGTTCCGCCCCATGGAGATCCAGGTGACCGACTTTGAGAACGCGGCCTTTGCCGTCTTCATCGTGCTCGTCACCCGCGCCGTCCTGTCCTTCGACCTCAACTTCTACATCCCCATCGACAAGGTCGACGAGAACATGCAGACGGCCCACGCCCGCGACGCCGTGCTCGACCGCCGCTTCCACTTCCGCCGCTGGCCCTTCCCGCGCGCCCGCGCGTCCGCCGCCGGCGCCCGCGGCGGCACCCTGAGCGGCGGCGCCACGCCCAACGGCCTCAGCCGCCCCGCCAGCCCCGAGGGTCCGGTCGAGGACGAGTACCGTCTGATGAGCATCGACGAGATCGTCAACGGGACGGCGTACGCCCGGACCGCCGCGCCGCCCGCCGCCCCGGCGACCAACGGCGGCGGCGGCAGGGATGAGGACGAGGGCCAAGACGGCGACTTCCCCGGCCTGATCCCGCTGGTGGAGAGCTACCTGGACAGCGTCAACATCGACGTGCAGACGCGGTGCGAGCTGGCCACGTACCTGGACCTGATCCGGCGGCGGGCGTCGGGCGAGCTGTGCACGACGGCGCGTTGGATCCGCGACTTCGTGGCCGCGCACCCGGCGTACCGCCACGACAGCGTCGTGCCCGAGGCCGTCAGCCACGACCTCGTCGGCGTGGTCATCGACATGGGCGAACGTGAGTGCGCCGGCCGCGGCTGGAAGGGGCTCGAGGCGCACGGCTTGGAGAAACTGCTGGGCGGGTTCAGGGGCGGGTGCGGATAGGGTGTCGG
>Ga0247777_1000550_pt1 | contig 10825 bp, 8 predicted proteins | sample UWRJL154409C5_FD_179937 | JGI IMG/M metagenome (GOLD analysis project Ga0247777, IMG submission 179937) | Plant litter microbial communities from Arlington Agricultural Research Station in Wisconsin, United States - UWRJ-L154-409C-5 | ecosystem: Environmental > Terrestrial > Plant litter >...
GACCTGCGCCACGTATTCCGGCGTGACGTCCTGCGACTTCATCGCAGCCACCTGGTCGGCGTCGAGCTCGAAGCCCGCGGAGCGCATGGCGCGCACGTATTCGGGCGTGACGCCGTGTACCTTGAGCGCGATGAGCTGGTCGACGTCGAGATTGTCGAAGCCGGCCGCCTTCATCTGGTCGATGTACGAGGGACCGCTGCGCGTCGTGCCTTTCGCGGCGCTGGCTGCTTCGGCCGCGGGCTTGGCAGCGGCCGCGGGCTTGGGATTGGCCGCGACGCGCACATATGCCGGCACGCGAACCGTGACGGCCGGCGCAGCCACCGGCGCGGGCGTCGCCACGACCACGGTGGCAGGGGCCATCGCGGGTGGGGGCACGTCCATCTGGATATCGAGCGCGGCGAACGATGGGTCGGCCGACGGCGCCGTGGGCTGCGCGAAGCCGATCGACGCGGCACCGGCCATCAACGCGGCTGCGAGCACCACCGACGCGGTGATCACGCCGGCGGAGCGCGCGCCATCTTTCTGCTCGAAGCCCAGCAACCTCGCGACGCGGTTGGACACCGCACCGCCGGTGGCCGCCATCGCGAACTCCGGCGTGTCGCGCCAGCCTTCCATGGTGGCTAGCGCGCGGGCATAGCTCACGTTGCGGCCGCAGGTGGCGATCGCGACGTCGTCACAGCAATCCTCGCGGTCGGCGCGGATGCGCTTATTGAGCCACCACACGGCGGGGTGGAAGAAGAACACGGTCTCGGCGATCACCTGGATGAAGTTCACCGCGACGTCGAAGCGCTTCACGTGTCCCAATTCGTGCGCGATCACGGCTTCGAGCTGCTCGGGGCTCAGGCCGGTGAGGGCACGCATCGGCAGCAGCACCACGGGGCGGAAGAATCCGATGACCGAGGGCACGTTGACCATGCGGCACTCGCAGTAGCGCACCACGCGCGAGATCCCGAGCCGCTGCTGCAGTGCGCGGCAGCGTTCGACGATCTCGACAGGGAGGGCCGAAAGATTGCGACGACGCAGCTGCTCCAGCAGCAGCAGCCCGAGAGCGATGCGCAGCGCCAGCAGGCAGACGCCGACCAGCCAGGCGCGCGCCACCCAGGCGAAGTCGGGCTCGGGCGGGATCTCGTGTGCCGGCGTGGCGCTGGCGATGAAGTTGGCCGCCGGGGCTGGCGCGACGTCCGCGCTGATGGGCATCGAAGCGGCGGTGAGCCCATCACCGCCCGCAGGAGGGGTGCTCAGCAGCGCGAACGTCACGCCGAACGAGGCGAACATCAGCGCGAGCGCGCCGATGCCGATGAGGTAACGCGTCGAGGACGCACGGAATAATGTCATCAACGCGCCGGCCAGCGCCGCGATCGCCGCGCCCTGCCAGAGGAAGTGCAACAGAGTCCAGGCCAGAACTTTCATGGAAGTTTCCTCTCGTATTCGTCGAGCATGCGTCGGATTTCTTCGATCTCTTTCTTCGAGCCGCGCCGGCCCGACAACACGTGTTGCATCAGCTGGCTCGCGGAGCCGCGGAACACGCGTTGCAGGACGTCCGCCGCGAATTGCTCCTTGGTGGTTTCCGCCGGTTGCGTCGCGGTATAGACGTGCGCCCGCTGGTCTTCGACGCGCGTGACCAGGCCCTTGCCGGTCATGATCTGCAGCAGCTTGAGCGCGCTGGTGTAGCCGACGTCCTTCTCCTTCGAGAGCACCTCGTGGATCTCGCGCACCGTCGAGGGTCCGCGCGTCCACAGGATGTGAAGGATCTCGAGCTCCGACGGCGTGGGGTTGTTCTTCGATTCCTGCTTCATGGGAGGTGAAGCTACTACGAAGTATTTCGTACTGTCAACGAAGAGTTTCGTACTTGGGCGACATAACAGCTCGCCACCGCGTGAATTCTCTGTTTTTCCAGGGCTTTGGGATCAGCGCGCCGCGCCGCACTCCAGCTGCCACAGCACGCCATTCGTCCACCCGAATCCATCCTGGTTCGGGTACTCGCCGCCGCGCGCATCCGCGTTTCCGGTGACGTCGTATTTCTCGGTCAGCTTGCCGGTCCGCCGGAACACATCCACGTTTTCGCGGCGCCAGCCGCGCGCGATGAAGTCGGCCAGGTCCGCCTCGCCGTAGCGGCGCAGCCCCTCGATGGTCATCCACACCAGGGGCGCCCAGCCGTTGGGGGCATCCCATTGCTCGCCACTAACTACCGGGGTCGGCACCACGCCCTCGGGTCGCAGCAGCGTCAGTCGCAGCGTGCTCGCGGTCTGTTTCGCCTGTTCGGCCTCGGCCACGCCGAAATACAACGGATACAGGCCGGCGAGCGTCACGGCATCGCCGAGCCGGTTCTCGCGCCACAGGTAGTCGGTGTAGAAATGACGCTGCTCGTTCCAGAACACCGCGCGCATCGCCTGCGCACGTTGTTTGGCGAGCTCCTCCCAGCGTTTGGCTTGCGGATCCTGCTTCAGCGCGAGGCCACGCGCGATCGCGCGCTCCTGCTCGTACATCAGGCTGTTGAGATCCACCGGCAGGACGTCGACGGTGCGGATGGTCGCGAGCGTGTGGCCGTCGGCCAGCCAGCGCGAGCTGAAATCCCAGCCGCTCTCCGCCGTGGCACGCAGGCTGCGATACACCTCGGTGGCGGGGCGCCTCGAGGCCGCCGCGGTTGCGATGTCCTCGCGATACGCCTCGTCGCGCGGCGTGGCGCGATCATCCCAGTAGCGATTCAGCACCGTGCCATTGCGCAGTCGAACCACGCGGCGATGCGCGCTGCCCGGCGCCAGCTTGTCGGCGCCTTCCATCCAGAACTCGTGCTCGCGCAGCAGTTGCGGCAGGAACTTCGTGAGCACCGCGTCGCCGTCACGCGCCGCCGCGCGCGCCACCATGGCCGCGAAGAACGGCGGTTGCGAGCGGCTCAGGTAGTAAGTCCGGTTGCCGTTCGGGATGTGGCCGTAGGTGTCGATGAGATGCGCGAAATTCTCGAGCATGTCGTTGGCGAGCGCGCGCCGCTCCGGCGTCTCGAGTCCCAGCATCGTGAAATACGAGTCCCAGTAGTAGATCTCCTGGAAGCGGCCGCCGGGCACCACGTAGCGATGTGGCAGCGGCAGCAGCGAGCTGCCCGCGACGGGCTGATCCGGTTGGCGCGTGAGCACTGGCCACAACGAGATGATGTGCGCGCAGACGTCTTCACCGGCCTGGCTGCGGTAGGTGGACTCCCGCACTTCGGGCACCGTGAAATACCGCGCGACGAAACCGCGCAGGTCGAAATCCGCGCCGCGCCTCTCGCGGTTCCAGGCCGCCATGATGGCCGCGGGAGATTCCCTGGGTACCGCGTCGGCGAAGGTCTTGCTGTCGGTGAACACCTTCTGGCGCTGCACGGTGTCGAAGAGATCGCCGTAGATGACCGAAGGCGGCTGAGGTTGCGGCGCCGTCGCCGCCAGTGCCGCGCTGCAGAGCAGTAGCAGCGCCCAGGCCTGGACCAGGGGTTTGAGCTTCATGCGCCCGAGCCTACCGCGCCCGGGCGGGCGGGAATATCAGCGAAGTGAACGGTTCAGATCGTCGATGGACGCATCGAGAATGTGGGCGTTCACCGGGTCCTTCTCGTCGAGCAGCGTGCGGGTCTGGATCAGCAGGTCGCGCACGCGCCGCAGGCCGGAAGGATGGCTGCTGCGGATTTCATCTTCGAGGGTGCCGCCACCAGTGGCCGCCAGGAACAGGAACAACGGCACGGCCGTGCGCAGCTCGTACTTGGCGTTCACCGCCGTGATGATGGCCCAGCGATCGGCGTCGACTTCGCGCAGCCGGCGCTGCATGAAATTGTTGCCGACACCACTGACGTGTTCGAGCACGTGGTGCGCGATCTCGTGCAGCAGCACCGTCGCGGTGACCGCGTCGAGGATTTCCTGGCGCAGCTGCTGGCGACGCGCATCGTCGAGTGTCGAGGCCATCGCGCCGGCGCACTGCCCATGCGTGCTGCCCGCGTACGACTCGAAGTCGTACACCGGCATGCGTTCCCTGCCCTTGGACGAGCGACGCGAGTTGTGGCCGACCTTCTCGGCGAGGTAGCTGGAGTATTCGTTGAGGCAACCGTCGTGCCCGGCCCAGTCCGCGATCATCGCCTGCGCCAGCCAGTCGGTCACCGCCAGGAAGCCGGCATTGAATTCGACGATGCGATGTCCGCTGAAGGAACGGTGCGCATCGGCATTGGTGGACCATGCGAGCGGCGCCTGGAATACGATCTCGTCGAGTACTGCCTGCGCGTGCGGTGTGAGGGTGGGGCGGATGTCGGCGACCAGCTCGTGCGCCATGGTGTCGATGCGTTGCCCGTAGTACTCGAGCCCGGTTTCTTCGGCAAACACGGCACCGCTCGCGAACAAGGCGACGACGAGGGGTGCGGCGAATTGCGGCCTGAGCACGCGCTGATATTGCACCTTTTTCAATGCCGTTCAATCAGCACAGTCATATGTCGTGACGGGTCCGTTACCGCGGGCCTGTGAATCGGCAGAGATTTCAGGTCGCCGGCTCGATGTCGCGGCGCGTCGGGCTGGGGGCGTCGACCGGTTGCAGCCGGTTGGCGCCGGCTTCATTCACGAAGGCGGCCGCCAGGGTTTCCTCGCGGCTGGGCGAGTCGACCGTGGCCACGTGCCAGAACTCGCCCTGCACGCGTTGGCGATCGATGTCGAGCAGCACGTAGCCGCGCTGGTGCAGCTCCACGTATTTCATGTGCGGCGACAGGCTGCGAAAACGCTCGGCCCTGCGCACCGCTTCGACCGGGTCGGCGATTCCGGGCGAGCTGACGGCGGGAGTCGCGAATTCAACGCCCAGTACGCCGCGGCCGGTGACCGGATCGTAGGTCGCCGGATCCCAAGGGTTGGCCGTGAGTTCGTTGGCCCAGGAGGAGTGGATGTCGCCGGTGAGCACCACGAGATTGCCGATCCGTGGGTCACGCACCGAGTCGAACAGCCGCTGCCGCGCCGGCGCGTAGCCATCCCACACGTCGAAGTTGAGCAGTGACTGCCCGCGGGTCAGGCTGAGTTGCGCCATCAACACCTGCTGGCCGAGCAGTCGCCAGGTGACACCGTCCGCATGCGACTGCCACAGGTTCCGGGCCAGCCAGTCTTCCTGGTCGAAGCCTAACAAGGTGCGCGCGGGATCATTGGCCGCCGGATCGTCCGCCGGGTATCCCAAGTCGGGACCCACCGACATGGCGCGCGACTGCTGGTCGCGGCCGTGCGCGCGGGTGTCGAGCATCAGCAGGTCGGCGAGATCGCCGAAACGGAACTGGCGGTAGATGCGCGGCTCCGACGCCTGCACCCACGCGCGGATCGGCATCCATTCGAAGTAGGCGCGCATGGCCGCCTGCTTGCGCGCCGGCCAGTCGCCCTCACCCTGTTCGGGATTGTGATTGTCGGCGCCGTCCTTCCAGGTGTTGTTGGCGAACTCGTGATCGTCCCAGACGCAGATGAAGGGATGCTGTCGATGCGCCGCCTGCAGGTCGGCGTCCAGCTTGTACTGCGCGTGGCGCTGGCGATAGTCGACCAGCGAGAGGATCTCCCGGTCCGGCACCGGCACGCGTCCAAGCGCGGCGCCGTCGCCGAAAGTGCCATTCCGATACTCATATAGATAGTCGCCGAGGTGCAGTACCGCATCCAGGTCCGCGCGGCGTGCGATCAACGCGTAGACATTGAACAACCCGGCCGGCAGGTTCGAGCAGGAAACCGTCGCCAGCCGCGCGGCCTGCGCGTTCACGGGCAGCGTGCGAGTGCGGCCCACCGGGGAACGCGCGCCGTGCGTGCTGAATTCGTAGTAGTAAGTCCGCGCGGGCTCGAGTCCCGTGACGTCCACCTTGATGGTGAAGTCGCGCAGGATGTCGGTCTCGACGCGGCCCCTGGCCACGACCTGCCGCATGCGCGCGTCGCGGGCCACGCGCCATTTCACCGTGACGCCGCGTTCCCAGTTCTTGGGGGTGACACGTGACCAGATGATGACGCGATCATGAAGCGGATCGCCGCTGGCCACGCCGTGGTCGAAGGAGTTGCCGCGCCGACGTCCCGCGGCCAGCGCGCCGGGACTGGCTGCGAGCGCCGCGGCCGCGGCGATGAAGGTCCGGCGGCTCACCAGGAACCGGTTCACGTTTTCGAGACACTCATTGTCCATCGGGCAATCACACAACAATGCAAGGAGCCATGCCAATGAAGATGTCTCATATCCTGGCCGTCGCCGGCCTGGCCGCGGCGGGGACCGCGGTCGCGCACGGACCCGCCTTCAACGTGCTGTTCAAGTTCGATGGTGGCGTCGGCGTACAGCCGTTCCGCAGCAACGCCGGCGCGCCGGTGCTGAACACCGTGGCGGGCGTGGCCCCCGGCGGGGCGCCCTGGCTGATCCGCTCATTCGATGCCGTCATCCGCAAGACCGGTGACGTGCGCGCCCATGGCGAAGGTGTGCTGCTGGCGGGCGCCGATGGGCTCGGCACGCGCGCCGGTCCGCGCCAGGTGGTGCTGTCGCTGTTCTGCCGAAACGCGCCGGTGCCGCCGGCCGTGGCTGGAACGCTGCAGACCACGCCGTTCAATTCCGAACCCGTGGATCTCGACGCGGACGGCGACTTCGACGTGCGCGGCAAGCTGACCAATGCCGATGGCGCGACCCCGCCGCTGGATTGCGGCGACAACGTCGACAATCGCCCCGTGTTGTTGATCCGCACCATGGCGGGCAATCCGGCCGCGCCGGGCGCCTGGTTCGCCGCCGGCCTGCTGGCCGACGAAGGCCCGAGGCACGGTGGTGGCGGCCCCGGCCGCGACTACTGATCGAGTAGTTAGATACCCGGACCGGGCCGGTGGCAGGGATGCCGCCGGCCCTGTTGCGGCGCGGCATGCCATAGGAACGCACCCACACGCCGATTCGACCAAGGACCTATGGCCCCGAAGCGCGCGGGCTCGTAGCTTTGGTCTCATGAACGCGCTGGCCCAGCATGCACTGCGCCCGGGCAGCTGGTTTTCCGACGAGCCCACGACGCTCACGCCGGAAACCTGCCGGGTCCTTCCGTCCGGCAACCGCATGCCCTTGATGGGGCTGGGAACCTGGGAGCTGACGGTCCGCACCGTCGAGACCCTCTGCAACGCGCTCGAGCTCGGCTTCCGCATGATCGACACCGCGCCCGGCTACCACACGCAGCGGGGCATCGGCGACGCCATCCGCGCCTGTGGTTTCGAGCGCGACGCCGTTTTCGTGGTCACCAAGATCGATCCCCGCGAAGACGCTTACTCGGCGATCCGCAAGAGCCTCGGCCAGATGCGCCTGGACCACGTCGACCTGGCGTTGATCGAGGAACCACCCGAGCACGGTGTCGGCGAGATGGCCTGGCAGGGACTGCGTCGCGCCAAGCGTGAGGGACTGGCGCGCGATATCGGCGTGTGCAGCTATTCCATCGATGCCATCGAGGAACTGGTGTACCGCACCGGCGAGATGCCGGCGGTCAACCAGGTCGAGTGGACGCCGTTCGGACACAGCCCGCGCATGCTGGATTTCTGCCGCGAGAACGAAATCACCATCCAGGCCCTCAGCCCGCTGACCCGCGGCAAGCGCCTGGGCGACGACAAGATGGCATCGATGGCCGCGCGCTACGGCAAGACCTCGGCGCAGTTGCTGTTGCGCTGGAACCTGCAGCTCGGCGTGGTGCCTCTGCCCAAGGCCAATCACGTGCAACACCAGCGCGAGAACCTCAACCTGTTCGACTTCGAGATCCTGCCGCAGGACATGGCGCGGTTGAACGCGCTCAACGAGCATTACTCCGCGCGGGGCGAGCTCGCCTATCTAAGCTAGGGCCTGACTACCGCAGCCGCTCCATCATCGCCTTGAAGCGCGGTTCGCAGCGCAGCGGATCGTAGTCCGGATCGTGGGCGATCCAGTCCTTCTTGCCCCAACCCTTGCCGAACATGCGCTCGAGCCGGTCGAGCGCTTCCTGCTTCAGGCCGAGATGCGTGTGGATCAACGCCGAGTTGATGACCACGGCCATGTCGTCGGGGAACAGCTGCTCGGCGCGCGTCACCCACTCGTGCGCGCGCTCCTGCTGATCGTCATAGATGAGCCCGCCGGCGATCAGCGACAGCACGCGCGCATTCTGCGGATTGAGCTCGAGCAGCCGCTCGGCGCGCCGGATGCACTCGCGATTGATGGGACGGGCTTCCTCGTGGCGCCCGAGTTTGCGCAGCGCCTGCGCTTCGAAGAACGGACACTCGCAGTCGTCGCGCCGCACCGCCGCGCCGCGATGCCACAGCTCGATGGACTTCTCGATGTCACCGGACGCGAAGGCCGCGCGGCCGTAGTAGTAATACGCGTCGAACAGGTTCGGGTTGATGCGGAGCGCCGCTTCGAAATGCCGGCGCGCCTCCTCGTAGCGGCCGAGATTGGACAAGGTGTAAGCGCGCGCCAGGTGCGCGTCGGCCAGCTCGGGCGCGAGCTCCATGGCGATGCGGCTGGCGCGATCGGCCTGGCCGAGATCCTCGTCGCTCGAGCCCCACCATTCGTACAGCAGTGCATGCAGCATCGCGAGGCCCGCCCAGGCGGGCGCGTACTCCGCGTCCAGCGCGATGGCGCGCCGGTAGAGCTCGCGCGCCTCGTCCATGTCCGGCTGCCGCCAGTTGTGCATGCGCTGACGTCCGCGCAGGAAGCATTCGTAGGTCTCGATGGCCGTCGGCCGGCGATGCAGCGCGCGCCGCTCGCTCGCCTTGAGTGCGCCACCGCGCAGCAGGCCGGCGACGGTCTCGGCGATTTCGTCCTGCACCGCGAACACATCGGCGGCCGAGCGCTCGAATTTCTCCGACCACTTGTGATAACCGGTGGTGGCGTCGATGAGCTGCACCGTGATGCGCAGGCGATCGCCGGCCTTGCGCACGCTGCCTTCGAGCACGCTGCCGACGCCCAGCTTCGCGCGGATCTCGCGCAGGTCGTGGCTGCCGCGAAACTGGAATGACGAGGTCCGCGCCGCCACGCGCAGACCCTCGATGTGCGCCAGCGCGTCGATGAGCTCCTCGGCCAGGCCTTCGCACAGATAGTCCTGGTCGCGATCCGGGCTCATGTCGGCGAACGGCAGCACGGCTATGGACATGGCCATCGAATCGTCCGCGGCGGTCGCGCCCTCACCAGCTACCGGGGCGGCAAAGCGATACCCCTGGCGATGGCGCGTCTCGATGTACAGCGGCTGCCGGGCATCGTCGCCGAGCGCCTTGCGCAATTCCTGCACGCAGGTGACCAGGGCGTCGTCGCTGACCACCGTGCCGCGCCACACGCTGGCGAACAGCGCGTCCTTGGAGACCGGCTCGCCCGGCTGCTCGAGCAGCGTCGCCAGCACCTGCGCGGCCTTGCGCGTGAGCTTGATCTCGGTGCCGTCCTGCCACAGCCGTGCGCTCGCGGGCTCGAAGCGGAAGTTGCCGAAGGTGTAAGCCATAGATCCCGGTTAAATCCCGGCGCTGTCCCGGGATTCCCTGTCCCGCGCGCCCGTAGGCTTTTGGCACATCGAAAGCGCCGACACAAGGCGCCAGGGGAGCCTTTCATGAAGCGTGCGGCCATCTTTGTCTACGGCATCGCCTGCTACGGCGTGTTTTTCGCCACGTTCCTCTATGCGGTCGGATTCATCGGGAATTTCGGCGTGCCCAAAACCATGGATTCACCGCGAGAGATATCGCTGGGAGCCGCGCTGGCCGTCGATCTCGGGCTGCTGGCCTTGTTCGCCGTGCAGCACAGCGTCATGGCGCGGCCGGCCTTCAAGCGGTGGTGGACGCGCATCATCCCCGAGTCCGCCGAGCGGGCTACCTACGTGTTGTTCTCGTCGCTGGCGCTGATCCTGCTGTTCTGGCTGTGGCAGCCCATGGGTGGCGAGGTCTGGCGCGTGACATCGCCGGGTGCCGTGAAATTCCTGTACGGCCTGTATGCCTTCGGCTGGCTGCTGCTGTTGTACGTGACCTTCCTGATCAATCATTTCGATCTCTTCGGTCTGCGCCAGGTGTGGCTGCAGCTCATCGGACGGCCGTATTCGTCCGTGCCCTTCGTCACCCCGTGGCTGTATCGCCAGGTCCGGCATCCCTTGTACATCGGCTGGTTCACCATCGTCTGGGCCGCGCCGACCATGACGGTGGCACACCTGGTATTCGCGGCCATGTGCACCGCGTACATCCTGTTCGCCATCCAGCTCGAGGAACACGACCTCATCGCGGCGCATCCCGAATACGCCGAATACCGCCGGCGCGTGCCCATGCTGATTCCGTTCCGCCGGAGTCCGTGATGGAGCAGTACGTCGATCTCTTCTACAACACCTATACCCACTTCCACGAGCGGACGCTGGCCGCGGTGCGCGGCGAAGCCTTCGGCCGCGACATCGGCCAGAACAGCTGGCTCACCGCCGAGGAGTTCGAGCGCTTCGTCGGGTGGTTAGACGTCGGCAGGGACTCGCACCTGCTCGACGTGGCGAGCGGTTCGGGCGGGCCGGCCCTGCACGTCGCCGACCAGTATGGCTGCCGCGTGACCGGCGTCGACGTCAACGCCTACGGTGTCGCGACGGCGCGCCGGGCGGCGGTGCTCGCCGGGCTCACGCACCTGGTGAAGTTCAAGGTGGCGGACGCCACCGACGCGCTGCCCTTCGTGGACCGCAAGTTCGATGCGCTGTTGTGCATCGACTCCATGAACCACTTCCCGGATCGCGTGGCGGCGCTCAAGGAGTGGCGCCGGGTGCTGAAGCCCGGTGCGCGCGCCGTGTTCACGGATCCGGTGGCGGTGACCGGGCCGGTCACCAGCGAAGAGCTGGCGCAGCGCAGCTCGATCGGGCTGTTCGTGTTCGTGCCACGGGAAGTGAACC
>Ga0247777_1000551_pt1 | contig 10812 bp, 14 predicted proteins | sample UWRJL154409C5_FD_179937 | JGI IMG/M metagenome (GOLD analysis project Ga0247777, IMG submission 179937) | Plant litter microbial communities from Arlington Agricultural Research Station in Wisconsin, United States - UWRJ-L154-409C-5 | ecosystem: Environmental > Terrestrial > Plant litter >...
TGCCACAAGGGCTCTGTGACACACGGTGTCGACTGCTGGAAGTCTTTGGGCGCGAGGAAAGTCGCCATGAACTTGTACAAAGCATACGGACCGCGCTGTAATATCCGAGCCATGATCTATAGTTGGGCTGTGGCAACCCCTCTGACCCGAGCCTTCAACAAAAAATGGCATCCCGGAACAAATCCAAGGGATAGGGCCCGCCCGCAAAGTCAAGCCTGACTCTCTTCAAAAATAGCCAAGATGGTCCCGTCCTCGTGCGCGGCCGCAATATCCACGGCGGACATGCCCTCGGCGTTTTCTCGCCGCGGGTCCGCCCCCAGCTCCATCAACAAGCGGAACATCGTCGCCTTGTCGTCCAGCGTCCACCCGCCCCGCAGGCGCGGCTGTCGAGCGAGGACGTGCAGGAGCGTGTCTCCCGCGCCGCTGACGACCCTGACATCCCGGCGCTGGAGGAAGGACCGACACCACGCCCACCCCGGAGCCTCGGGGACGGTCCGATGGGCCAGCGCCTCCACGAAGCGAAACACGGGCGTCCGGCCCTCGTTATCGCGCGCCTCGCCATCCGCACCCCCCGCTATCATCCCGTCGTGAATATCCATCAGCGCGACAAACTCGTACCCGCTCCCGCGGCCCTCGCCGAGCTCAGTGCCGATCACGCCCAGCAGCGCGTGCAGGTTCGTCTCGCCCGTGTCCGGGTCGGCGTCGCCGACGTCGACGCCGGCGCAGAACATATCCCTCAGCGTCGGCACCTTGTAGTGCTCCATGTCGACGCCGTCGGTGCGCAGGAAGTAGTAGAAGGCGTCGTGGCCGTCGCCGTCCTTGGCGTCGGCCCGCGCCCCGGCCGCCAGCAGCGCGTCCATCACCATCGGGTTGGTCAGGTGCGACTCGCTCGTCGCGGCGCGGTGCAGCGCCGTCTGCCCAGCTGTGTCGGCCGCCCGCACGTCGGCGCCGGCAGCGACCAGCGCGCATGCCGCGGCGTCGCGCCCGCCCTGCGGCACATAGCCGTACCACCCGGCCGCGACGATCAGCGGCGTGGCGCCGGAGCAGTCGGGTGTCTCGAGGTCAACGCCGGCGTCGACGAAGGGCCCCATCGGCGCATTTTTCTCGCACGCAAAGTGGAATGCCGGCGTGGCCCCGTCCGCCACGGGGAGGTAGGGGTCCGCCCCGGCCGCGAGCAGCGCCGTCATGATGTCGGGGATGCCATCGTCGCCGCTCTGGCATTCCAGGACACCTTCGTCCCAGAAGGTCGCGCAGGCCTCCAGGGGAATCATGGAGACGCCATCGTGGTCGTATATGGCGTTGGGGTCCGCGCCTGCGTCGAGGAGCTCCTGGACACCCTCAACGTCACCGTCCATGATCAGTTGGAGGAGACCCTCCGCGGCGTCGCTGTCCGGCTCATCGGGTGTCTGGGTTGCTTGGATGACTTCGGTACACAGGGTGCCGTACGGCCCGGCCTTGATATTCTGCCTCTCGTTCGTCTTGCTGAGCTGCAGGCAATCGTGGAGGGTACCGTCCTTCCGTGTGAGGTCGCCACCATGCTGCACCAGTAAGGCAAGGGCTTCCGCGTGCCAGGAATATATCCCACGGGCTATGATGTGCATGACGGTGTGCTTTCCGTGAATCCAGACGGGGAAGCGGCTGACCCTAGCAGACCGATCTCCCTCCTCGTAGTCCGTGTTCGGGTCCGCGCCGTTCGCCAGTAGCTGTTCGACGCAGGGCATATTAGACTCCTTGCGCTCCGCTGCGATGTGCAGTAGAGGTGGCCGAAGAGCGTTGATGTCCCCGAAGTGCGGTAAGAGTAACTCAAGCGCCGTTGTCGCGCCGGTGCGGACGAGAACGTGAGCCAGAGACTCGTGGTCTTCGAATAAAGGCAGGGTCGGATCTGCCCCTCTGGCAATCAGGGACGACAGCTCGTGGTACTTCCGCAACAGGATGGCCTCGAGGAGCTCCCCAGTTAAGTCAAGCTTCTCCGCTTCATGCCCGTACTGGTCGTTTCCGGCCTCGAGATTTTGACTACTCTGTGAGTGCGACCGATACGGCAGGACCAACGGGTCCCTGCGGTGCACGTCCGTGACCGGAGGGATACTCAGTTCTTTTCCACTCATGACCTGTACCACGGCCGCATGATCCGGAACGTCGAGTGCTCCTAGTACGATATCCAGGGGTGGTTTCCCGAACTCGAGGCTACCTTCGGGGCCGTCCTCCAACTTCCAACGGCCGGCGGCCTTGTTCTTGTCTTTGGCGACACGCAAGACGTAGCTCACAATGCTCGCAGCCTCCGCCGGGGGGAGGATGGTGTGTGGCACAGACTCTGCGATCTGAAGGGCTGTTTGTCCGTCCGAGTTGACCGCAGTAGAATCAGCTCCCGCTGAAAGGAGCAGCTTTGTGACCAGAAGGTTTCCCGCCCGGCCGGCCTCGTGGAGTGGCGTCTCGTCATTTTCATTCCTGATATCCACGGACACCCCGAGTTTCAGGTGTGCCTGGCACAAGAGAGACACGCAGTTCGCTTTGAGCCCCCGGACCGCGTTATGGAGCGGGATGTTCCCATCCCCTGAGGCGGCCGTGACATTTGCACCAGCAGCTAGCAGCTTCCAGGTACGTGCCTCGGATCTTCCTGCGGCGAGATGCAGCGGCGTCTCACCTCTAGCATCTTTGGCATCTCTTGAAATGCCCTCGACGTCATGCTTGAGGAGTATGTCGAACATCGCAGCATCCACGTCGTCTTCACTGCCCCCTTGTAGCGTCCGTTCGGAGACCACGGCAGCCGCCCGGTGGAGGGCCGTCTGTCCGGCGTGGTTCTTCTTTAAGATCAGACTGGCGGTCGTGCCCATGTGTGGTCCGAGAAGCCCCAGTTCGAGAAGCGTCTCGAGGCCGCGGAGCAAGTCTTTGACCTGATGGCTCCATCCCCGGCGATCTCCCACCGCCTCGTGAAGAATTGTGTTGCCGTTATTGTCGACGACATCGAGGGCCAGGCCTCGATCTTGGATGGTTCTTACAAGAGAGACTAGCCGTTTAGTCTTTAACGCATAGAAGGCGGAATTTGGCGATTGTGTTCCAAAAAGGTAATGAAGACCTAGATCGGTCGGATCAGCCGGAGGTCTGATTCAGTAGGGGGGCGACAGGGTTGACTCACATGTCCTTCCGTTGTTGTCTCGAGCCTGGATGTCGGCACCAATATCCAAGAGCCCTATCAGTGATTCGTCTCGCCACCTCGCCGCCTCGAGGAGGGCCGTTTTCCCGTCAATGTCCCGGGTCTCCAGGTCAATGCCGGCGGCCATTAACGACCTAGAGATGCACCCAAACTGACGGTGGAACATATTCGCACGCAATCGGAAAAGGCCTGTCTCGCGCCTCGCGTTCTTGATACCGGGATCGCAGAGCCCAAGAATCTCGGTCATAACCTTCGTGACCAAATCGCTATCGTGGGACTGGCTGCAAGCCGAGACAGCGAGGTGGAGGGGTGTGTCGCCCTTCTTGTCCCCGCGCTTGAAGTCTGCCCCTAAGGCGGCCAACTGCGAAAATACTGGAATATTGCGACTGAAGCCTGTATGTTCGGGGAAGAGGTTGTGGATCGGAGTTTTCCCTGTTGCCGTGTCCGGGGCGTTGAGATCGGCTCCAGCCCTGACAAGCAGTGTTACTGCCGGCATCTCCTCGGGACTTCCTTTCAGGAGATGAAGAATGGTGGTTCCTGTCTTGTCCTCTGCTTTGGGGTTTGCCCCATGGCGAAGCAGCAGTTCCACGAAAGCTGCCTGTCTGTCGACTTGACCAGTGTTGGCGTCTCCCCCTCCGTGGGTATCCTCGGACCACATGAACAGCGCCGTCCGCCCGTCTGGAGTCCTCGCGTTGGGGTCCGCGCCGTGTCGGAGGAGCAGCTCTCCTGCCTCAAGATATTCTTCGTAAGTGGCCGTGAGCAACGGCGCGCCGCTCTTCGCCCAAGCGCGCTGCCACGCGGAGGTTAGGGCCGACATGCCCGCCCAGGCAATAAGCGGTGCCACGCCAAAGTGAGAGTGGCCCTTGTGTTTCTTGATTGACCTTGTTTTCCGCTCGTAATAGGCACCGCCGTCGTCAGAGAGAACTTGTGGGTCGGCACCATTGTTCAACAGCGCCTGCACGGCGGCCCTGGGGTTGGCACATCGGCTGGCGAGGAACAGTGGCGTGTTCCCTTTTGTGTTCCTCGTATTGACGTTCTCCTTGATCTCGGGGAAGCTGAGTAGCAGCTCGAGAACATCAGCATGGCCTCCAGCGGCCGCCCAATGCAGCGGGATGGACGTTCGGCTCGCGTGATCTAGGAGGGGCAGAATGACTCGGAGAATGGCGGTCAACCCCATTTCACAGGCCAGCTGCGTCGGGGAACAGCCGGCGAATATCCTAGTCCCCTCGGATGAGCGGCCGCGCACTCGAGACTGTTGGAGGATCTCATCCCCCACGAAGTCAGGGGGGGCCGACTGGTGTACAGGGCCTGAACCTGCAAGCACCAGCGTGAAGATGCTAGCCCCGGCTGCGGTAAGCTCCCGAAGACATTCCGGGCGGTTCCGAATAACAGCAATATGCACTGCGGTCATGCCTCCAGTATTGACGTTGTCGAAGCTCGCGTCATGGCCGAGCAACAGACGGACTGTGTCGACGTGGCCGCCGTCTACAGCGAGCATGAGAGGAGTCTGGCCGAGGCTATTCTGCTGGTTGTTCTGGCCGAGTTCCGGGCGACGAAGCAAATACTCAACGTAGCTCTTTAATCCGAGATGGGATCCCAGATGGATGCTTTCGTACCCCGTGACATCTGGGTCCAGTCCCACTTGGGAGATTCTCGCCCAGGTCTTCGTTTCATTCCAATGCGTACCGATTCCAGGTCCTAGCAGCGTATCCAGCATCCGGAAGAGCTCAGAATCCAGATGGTGGACTCTGGTAGCGTGAGATGGCCAGTACCGAGAGGCGTATGCGACTAGTGGAAACTTGACGGATATCTCTGGCAAAAGTCGTTCCTCGAACACCTGTTCGTCTCGTCCAAACGCAGCAAGGGCGCCAGAACAAAGATAATTCACACAGAATTGGGCGATTCGGAAATGATTGTTGTGGTTGTCCGGGTTAGATGGGTTCATGACGTGGTCTGGGCATCGTAAAAGCCAGTCCGTATGAAGTAAGAACTCCGCAAACGAGTGGTGGCAGACGTGGACGGTCTCGTCCTTCCGGATCTCGATGAGGGGCCCGCAGCAATCCCTGATCTCAGCCTTCGCGGCACTGATGTTGTCGAACATGCCCTGGAAGGTGGCCACGGCGGCCACCTCGACGAGCCGGAGCGGTCGACAGGCATGACTGGTCCACAGGAGGACAATGTACTGGAGGCTTTGGCGACTCCCCGACCCGGCAGCATGGTGAGTGAGCACCTCGGTATAAAGATCCGATAGGGATCCCGGAAGCCTCTGCAGCACACCCAGGACACTGTCGCTGCTGCCCAAGACCTCGTCCAGTGTTAGGCGTGCCTGCAGGAAAAGGGAATCGCGTAGGTGCTCCTGTATTAGCCGAAGTTCCTCCGGTTGCAAGGCACGTTCGTTTTGGTGCTCAAGTCGATGGGATGTATACCGACGAACGTCCTCCTCGAGCCCGACTCCAACCAGACGGATAATTCCGACGTCGAACCCCTGCATCGGGGTGTTTAGGTCGGAAGCCGGTCGGCTCGTGATCATGACCTTGATGGCTCCGTCTCCCTCAACAGCGAGCTGGCGGAGTACCTCAACCAAAGCGGCTTCCTGGCCGGGAAGGATCTCGTCAAGCGCGTCGATGACCAAAGTCACGCGGGGCACATGTCGAAGAACCCCCGCCAGAAGCCTCCAAAGTTCCTGATCCGAGGCGCTTTCGGCATCGCCATCGCGATCTGCGAGAAAGGTCTGTACAAAATGGTCGGCCTTGGACGTCTGAGACAAAAGTTGCGTGATGAAGTCTCTGGCCAGGAAGGCGGAGGTGTTGTTGGTGGAAACGATGCGTCGTAGGAAACCGAAGGCCACTGTAGAATCCTCCGCTAGGCGTCGAATGACGGACGCCGCAAGCGTAGACTTGCCGCTTCCGGGAACGCCTCGGAGGTGAAGGATGTTGCCTTTCACGGCCGTCCCCGTCCACCACGTTCGAAACTGCTCAGTGTCGAACAGCCACTCGGTCGTCCCCGGTGCGACCGCACCAAGATGCTTCCTGTACTCGCTGCCATCGCCGAAGAAGTCTGTCGAACGAAGCCATGCATTTGCCTTTTCCAGGAACTCGGCACGCTCTATCGATCACCTTGTGAGTGCTACGTTCTTGATTCAAAGCGAATGGACCGTCGGGTGGAGTTTTGGCTTACCCGGGTGGTCGACGACCACGAATCCGTTTGCTTCCATCCTTCGGGTCGGGGACTCTGTAGAGAGGATCACGGTCTCATGGCAACCGCAGGTGGAGGGCGAGGGATTCTTTTACTTCCCGGTTGAAAATGTGAGATGATATATCAATGGTTTCAGTGTGGGGCCGGCCGGCGATGCCTGGAACGAGGCTTTTTTGGGGGAACGGGATTGGGTCCAACGAGTCTTGGCGTTCAACGACACGAGATGAGGCTGAGATCAGTGGCTTGACTCCGCCTCCGTCAAGAAGCACTATTCCAAAGCTCGTTCGGGCTAAAATAGTCACGTCCCGAGGTCCCACGGTTTCTGATTGAGGGCTGCGAATAGACCATTCCTTGCTTGTCTCCCAGTGAATTCCGTGGAGCTAGCGGCCATCCGTTACGCGAGGTGTCACAGTTCATCGAACATGACCCGCAGGGCCGAGGTCAGGTTGAGGTGAGGCAATGGCTCATTCAGGACTAAGAATTGAAATGTTCATGCCAAGATATGCCCATGGGATTCTCCGTGACTTCGTTGTTCTTGGAAAGTCCGAGGTACTCTCCTGAGTCAGTGGCCCCCTCATCCTGAACACACTCAGTGGCCGGGCAGCCACTCGATTGCGCCGCATCGGGCTCGGCCGCAAGTACAACTCAACGACAACGACATAACTTACATATAACATCATCAAACAACCTGAATTCTACAGCTATTAGAGGTCATCAATGGAAGGTTTGGATTCAACTCAACTTCCAACGTAGGTAGGTAGGTAGGAGCTCAAGAGAATACGGAGGATACAGTAAGTACTTCTGTCCTACACAAATTTTGCCCTACGTTGTTTGGTAAATGTGGTGCCTGTTCCTATGCTCAGTAGTTAAGGCTTCTCGTTTAGTCTCAAGATCTGAACAGGCTCTCCCGATATCCCCGCTAGCTTCACCCCGCCGGCTTCACCCGACTCGTGTCCCTCCAGAAATCGCACCTCTTGCCCCTCCCTCCCTCCCAGGGGTACGCATCTGCCGCTCGGAAGTAGTTCCGAAGCCCAGGCCCGATGAACTGGATGCCCGTTCCCCAGCTCGCCACTTTGGGCACGGGTGTGCCCCCGGTCGTGTTCATGTTAATGAAGGCCGGGCGTGCGCTCGTCCATGCGGGCCAGTTGCTCGCGTCGTTGTCGGCCGTCGGGTCAGTCGCCGAGGGCCCGTTGGCAATGGCCCTGCTGATAGATGGGTTCCCCGTGTTGATAAAGCTACCCACCATGGCCATCATAGCATCGGCGAGCTCCTGGCCTTGGTTCGGCATCGGGGTGCCAAAGTAGGCCCACGTGTCGGCAGCGTGGTGCGCAATAGGAACGGAATACTGGTACTGGAACGCAGTCTTGTTGGACTGGGTGAAGGCACCTGCGAGCCAGTACGCTGGGCACACGAAGGCAACCTCGCCGATCATGTTGTTGGTCGTCTGTTGGTAGCCGGCGGCAATGCCTGAAACGTCGTTGGCCGTGGCCCCCGTAAGGCCGTTCGTCTCGAACGTTGTGTTTGGGGGGATGGGGAAGGTTGGGCTGTAGAGGTCGAGCAGGTTTGTAATATTGGGATAGTAGTTCAAGACCGGGACAGCTTGCTTGACAAGGCCAACGAAACGGTCTTTTGTATTGATGCCTGGGATGGGGAAGGTAGTATCCTCGAGGGCCGTGTGCTATAGGGGTTGTCAGATTCTTGAATGGGTGCTAGGCTCGGAAAAATGGAAGAACGAACGCCAACGAAGATTTTCTCCCCATTCACGCGCTTCTTGGCCAACGTGATACTCGGGTGGTCTTTGATCAACACCCCGTCTGTTACAGGGGGAAACCCCCACAGGCCGCCGAACTCCCTGCTGTTGGTGACATTGTTGCTGGCTGCCGCGACGAGCCGAATGTCCGCCTTGACCAGACACTCGAAAACTGCACTGGCGCCACCGCAGCCGGACAGTCGGGCAAACTCTAGGTACCGCGCCGTCGGCATAGGTGCGTCGTGCAAGTCCTGCAAGAGATCGTACGGAGACGACACAAATGCCTGGCGGAGTCAGCCCATGCCAGACAGTCTATCTGGGTCAGGTACGTACGTATTTGAACGGTTTCGGCCTCGTCTGCCCATCGTCGGCCAGGATATGGTGCATAACGGACCCAGCTCCGGCCGACTGTCCCCCGAGGGTCACTCGCGTCGGATCACCGCCGAAGAGGTGGATGTACTTCTGCACCCAAGAGATGGCGAGAATCTGGTCAAGCATCCAAATGTTCAGGGCTCCCTTGGCCTTGACTTCGCTGGAGGATAGGAGTCCAAAGGCGCTCATCTTTGCCAGTCAATATTACTCCGACCTCGGCGAGCAGTGTGGGGACAGCTCACCCTGTACTGGATCTGCACGCCTATGAACGAGTCATTGTTGTGTTTGATGAGCTCTGTCGTGTCCTGCCTGCCGTCCCCAGCTCCATACCCGCCGCCATGGATCCAGATCAGGACCGGGAGTTTCAAACTTTTGATGGCGACTCCCGGCGGCGTCCAGACATTCAGGAAGAGGCAGTCTTCGTCCTCATCGCTCCGGAGCTGATAGGTCTGGCCCGGTTTTGCGACCTGAATACACATGGGGGCGAACTCGGTTGCAGAAGTCACCGTCCGGTTCCGGCCGGAGGGAACGCGCGGGGCCTGGAACCGCAGGTCTCCCGTTGGAGGCGCGCCAAAGCGGATCCTGCCTGTGTGAGTAACTACCTATGCAGGAGAGGACTTGACGATACGTAGGTAGTCGGTGCAGTGTACATACCCCTTCCATACGTCTACCCCCGTGGATGTGTTGGAATAGCCCTGGTAGATTGCATATCCAAGGTCAACAGTCAGCCGTCCCGGGCCAGGCGCCCCAGGTGACGGCCAGCTATCCGGGTTACGCAGGGCGGACACATCCACGCTTGCAGTGGCGTGTCCTGCTAGCAAGGCGCATGTTACGGCGATCGATTTCCACCCCATCGTCCGAGTCATAGAGGGATACGAGGAGCGGGAAGCTGCCGTATCTGGGCTAGAACTCCACTTGTCCTCGGTCGGTCAGGAAACCCGCCATACTTATGAAAGCAATGGAAGGCCGTAACATCCTTAGCCGATGTTATTCCCGGAGTGCAAGCCCGCGACCCTACAAAGGGTGGGACCATAGCCGGGTCACTGGAAAATGTCGGATATTGCTATACTATTCAAAGGCGCCTGTAATCCACGTTCGTTACGAGTGAGCCGGGTTACCAGAAAAGAAGCCCCGTATCCCCTGAGCACCCCGCGTGAGACGATAAAAGGCTCCACTTTTGGGCGAGATACGGAGTTCGGATGGAGTTGGTAATTAATTACCCCCAGTTCGTCTTTCCTGCCACGGGAGGGGCAGATTGCAATGGGTCGGAAAGTCGTGCCGAACCGCAACTCGTCTCGCCCATATGACCGCCCCATGAAGCAAAAGGAGGGAAACAAGGTGAACAGAATACGCACCAATGGCTACCCGGGCAAAAAGTCTGGGGAATTCAGCCAAGTTCTCCCTCTCATGGCGTTTGTTGAGGGCGCCACACTCAACCGCCACCCCCTGCGCTGCTTCAGCCACACTCAGGGGTCACTTGGCGCGGTTGGGCTTCGACGGAGAGAGGGACGGGAGTATTTGGATCAGCGGCGGAATACTGTCTTTTTAGTTGTACAGTAATTCACCTGTCGTGGTCCCCGCGAACGATGGTGCATGTATTCAGGGCAGTGCGACTGTTTGGTGTTCAATGTCTGCACCCTTTAAGATGAGTGCTGACGGGAGACAGCCTCGTGAGGCTCACCGATTAACTCAGGGCCCCAGGCAATAACGTTAAGGTATGTCAGGTAGTGACGGCAGTCGAGAAAAGACCTAAAAGCGCCCCCTACATGAAACCCTCAGACTCCTGGGCTGAATCCAAGAGTAGGCATGTAGGCACCGTACCTATTGTAGGTACCAACCCAGCTGTGGTACCGTAGGTTGGCACCTCTATTTAGACCACCAGAACGGTATTCCTGCCTTATTTATGCATCATGCCACATATAAACAAGGAGCTTGAATGTGAAACGGATCAATGATAGCTCGATTATTTACTGCCAACCCAATGCCGCGTTGGCGCTCACTAAACATCATACAACACCGGTCGAGCCAGGCTGCCACTGGAACGACGGTCAAACTGAGGACCTGGAGGCTACAAGCCGATGACAGAGGCTGCGAGGAGCGACGCGACGAAGGCCACTGTCGCGAACACGCCTGCCCCGGCCATCGCGCTTGCGGCACCGGATCCTGCGGGGCCCGGGCCGGGGCCAGATCCCCCACCGCCCTCGCCGTTTTGACCAGAACCGCCCGTCGTGCCGGCGTCGATGGTGAAGAAAGAGCCGCCGATAGACGGCCCAAGGCCAAGGAGCGAACGGAACTGGGTAAGGTTGAAACCCTGGCGAGCGGTAGCGTTGAATCCCGCCGACTC
>Ga0247777_1000552_pt1 | contig 10809 bp, 9 predicted proteins | sample UWRJL154409C5_FD_179937 | JGI IMG/M metagenome (GOLD analysis project Ga0247777, IMG submission 179937) | Plant litter microbial communities from Arlington Agricultural Research Station in Wisconsin, United States - UWRJ-L154-409C-5 | ecosystem: Environmental > Terrestrial > Plant litter >...
ATGATACCGCCATCGAGTTCCAGCGCCGCGGCCACCGACACCAGCGCGAATGCGTACGAAGCACGGTCGCGAAGTTTCAGATAAGCGCTATGGGCGGCGAAACCCTCGGGCGGCAACTCGATACCGGTGATCAGATCGTCCGCCGCAATGTGAGTATCGATCTGTGGCTTGTCGCCGGGCAGTCGATGCACGTCGGCGAAACGGATGGCGCGGCTGCCTGCTGCAGATTGCACATGCACCACTGCTTCCAACGCAGCCAGCGCTACGCACATGTCCGAAGGATGGGTCGCGATACATTGATCGCTCGCACCCAGGATGGCATGCAGCCGGTTGACTCCGCCGATGGCCGGACAACCGCTGCCCGGTTCGCGTTTGTTGCACGGAACGCCGACGTCATAGAAATAGTAGCAACGCGTCCGCTGCAACAGGTTGCCGCCATTCGTCGCCATGTTGCGCAGTTGAGGCGAGGCGCCTGCGAGAATGGCAGCGGCAAGCAGCGGATAGCGCTCGCGCACCAGCGGGTGGTAAGCGGTATCGGCATTGCGTGCGAGTGAACCCAACAGCAATCCACCCCTCGCCGTGGGCTCGATGCCATCCAACGGCAGCGAACTGATGTCCACCAGCCGCTGCGGCCGCATCACGTTCTCTTTCATGAGATCGATCAGGTTGGTGCCGCCAGCGATGAATCGCGCCGGTGCTGCATCGGAGTTCACCGCGGCCAATGCCGGCTCGACCGCAGTGGCGGTGAGATATTCGAAAGCGTTCATGGCGACACCTGTGGGGCATCGAGTTCGGCTAACCAGACTTCTTTCACCGCGCTCAGGATCTGGGGATAGGCGCCGCAGCGACAGATGTTGCCGCTCATCAGCTCACTGATGTCTTTCTCATCGCGCGCCTGTCCTTCAGCGATCAATCCCACAGCCGAACACAACTGTCCCGGCGTGCAATAACCGCATTGAAACGCATCGTGATCGATGAATGCCTGTTGCAGCGGATGCAGCGATCCGTCGGTGCTCAAGCCTTCGACAGTGGTCACGCTGCAGCCGTTCTGGCGCACAGCCAAGCAGAGGCAGGAGTTGATGCGCCGGCCATCGACGAGCACGGTGCATGCGCCGCACTGGCCGTGATCGCAGCCTTTCTTGGTGCCCGTCAGGTTGAACCGCTCGCGCAGTAGATCGAGTAGCGTGACCCAGGCTTCGACTTCGATCTCGTGCGCCGTGCCGTTCACGGTCAGCCGGATAGCGTGGATGGACGGTCGGCCGATGGCGGGTGTCGCCAGCCGGGTCGCTGCTGCATTGGACGTCATAGGTGCTCTCAAGGATCGGGCGGGACGGCGTCTCGCAGTGCATGTGAAAGAAGCACCGCCCGGTTGAGTTCCGCTTCGACCAGTAAAAATCGCCATCTGCACGCCCGCGCGCTGCGCTCATTACGCAGGTGTAGCGCAGATGCGGCTAATTTTGGCGGGCCAGTGTGCGTATTTACTCTACCGCAGCACGGCATTCACACCGGCGAATGATGGAACCCGCTCCAGACCGTTACTTTTCAGCACTTCGCCCTGGAACGCGTTTCGATTGCGAGCCATCGGTGCGTGACCGCCACCGCCAAGGCGAGGGCCAGCAGCATCGCAGGTATCGCCTCGTAGCCATACGTATCCGCGAGCACACCTGCCGCACTGGGAATCACGCTGAGGCCAAGCGCGGCGCTGGCGATCTGAATGCCCACCGCGTTGGCGGTATGAGCCGGACCAAGTCGCGCCGGCGTCGTCGCAATCAGCAACGGAAAGATCGGCCCGGCTGAGAATCCCAACAGCACGGCCGCGATGAGATCAGCCTCTTGCCCCGTGTCGATGAGCAGCAATGCCGTGCCGAGAATCGTCCCGAAGATGCACAGGCCGAGCATGCGGTCGAACCTGCCCTGCGGCGAGATGAAACCGAACAGGATGCGTGCGCCGGTCAATCCCGCCCAGAACGCACTCACCGTGGTGGCAGCCATCACTGCCGGCACACTGCGTCCATTGAACAGCAGCGAATAGATCCACACGCCCGCCGTCGATTCCAGACCGGTGTAACACAGGAACACCGCGATGCTGATCTGCGTGGAGCGCAGTCGCAGTGTGTCGAATAGAGTGGCGGGTGGGACGTTGGCCGCAGCGTCGCCGTGAGCCTGCACGGCCGGCCAGTGTCGTCGCGTCAATCCGAAACATATCGCCAGCGCCAATTGGATGAAGCCGACGATGAAGTAGCCGCGCTGCCATGCTGCTCCCGACGCAAGCACTGCCGACATGATCAACGGCCCGCTGGTAGCGCCGATGCCGAAAAATCCGTGCAGCAGGTTGACGGTACGCGCGCTGTAATAAGTTGCGGCGAATGTATTGATGCCCGCATCGATCGCACCAGCGCCAAAGCCCGCAAGCAATCCCGCAGCTACCATCCAATACCAGGAAGGTGCGACGCCGATGCAGAGAAGACTCGCCGCAGTCATCAAGCAGGAAGCGGCCAGCAGCGTGCCGACACGCATCCGGCTCAATAACCAGCCGCTGGCGAAACTCGCCGTGACGTAGCCGGAAGTCGCGGTGATGAACCATGCGCTGATGGCGTCGAGCGGCAGGTCGAACGACGTGCGGATGGACGGCCAGCCCACGCCGAGCAAGCCATCGGGCAGGCCGAGGCTGATGAAGCCGATAAAGGCAAGCAACAGCAGGACGCGCGCGGGCGATGCGGAAGCGATGCTGTTCACGGGTTGAAAGGTCAGAGCTGATCGTGCAACTGGTAAGCGACCCAATCGAACGCCCGCGTGTACAGACCGCGTTTGCGCCATCGCTCGCGATCCATTTCGTGGCTGCGCCGCAGGTCATTCTCGAATGCCGCCTTGAGTTCGCGGCGACGCGCCGATCCAGCAGGCCCACGCCGATTTCCTCGTTGAGCGACAGCGAGCGCGAATCGAAATTGGTGGAGCCCACGTGAGACCAGACGCCGTCGACGATGACGATCTTCTGATGCAGCAGGGTGGGCTCGAACTCGTAGAGACGCACGCCATCGCGCAACAGTCCTTCGTACAGATGGCAGCCGGCGCGTCTCACGAAAGGGCTGTCGGTATGCGCACCGGGAATCATGAGATGCACGGCCACGCCACGCTTTACCATCATGCCGAGCAGCTTGCAGACACCTTCATCGGGGGCGAAGTAAGGATTCTGGATGATGACTTCGCGACGAGCACAGGCGATGGCAACTGTGTAGAGCAAGGCGACGGATGAAACCGTGTCGTCGGAGGCGCTGCTCACGACGTGTGCTTCGCTTTCGCCGCGTGCTTCGAGTTCGGGAAAACAGCCTTCGCCGGCGGGGACGCAATGCGTCTCTTCGATCCAGTTTTCCATGAACACGGATTGCAGCGCCTGCACGGCCGGCCCTTCGATGCGCACTGCCGTGTCGCGCCAGTGATCTTTGTCCTCGCCATCGCCCAGCCACTGATCGGCAATGCCATGTCCGAACGCGTACCCGACGGCGCCGTCGAGGATCAGCAGTTTGCGGTGAGTGCGGTGATTGAAGCGCCGCAGGTTCAACCAGCCGGGGCGGCAGTAGCTCGACAGCTGCACGCCGTTGTCGGTCAGGCGCTTGAGCTGTTTGCTGTCCGCGCCCGCGGAGCCCATGGCATCGATCAGCACGCGGACCTTGAGCCCTTCGCCAGCTTTGCGGATCAGCAGATCGACGAAACGTCGTTCGAGTACGCCGGCGGTCCAGACGAAGCTTTCCAGGTGCACCGTGTGCCGTGCGGCCTCGATGTCCCGCTCCATCACCGGGTACAGGGCGCCGTTCTGCAGGACTGTCACATCATTCCCGCGATACACCGCGCCGCCGGTCAGGCCGGCGAGTGTCTGCAGGCCCTTCTGGATGTCGGGCAACGCGTCCAGGTCCAACTGGAGATACGGCGTGTGACGCCGATGCGTGAAAATGAAATAGATGGAGGCGCCGAGTGCACCGGCGCCGAGCAACAGGAGGGTGTTCAACACGCTGGCGGCCGCAGTTTCATCCTGACTCCACGACGCATGCGTCGGTGCTCACTCTATGTTTGAAGAGCATAACAACTCGTGAGAGGGCGATGGCGTTCCGCTGGCTTCGCCAAGAGATTGCTGCAACTTAACGCCACCAATGCGCAATTGCGCAGTCGAAGCGTCATGCCTCCTTCACATGACCATGGCCCCTGGCCGCGCGAAGAACTGCTGCACCTCCTGACCCTGGCCGGAACGCTGGCCGGCCTGTGCATTACGGGCGTAACGCTGTTTCATACCATGGGAAAGTCGACGCTGTCGGGGACCATCGCCGACAACACGCTGGCGATCTCGGCGCTGCTGTTCCTGCTCAGCACCTACACCATTTTCTTCACTCTGCGGACGCGGAAACTTGGCCTCGCGGCCCTGCTGACCAAGATCGCCGATGTGCTGTTCCTGGCGGCGCTCACAGGAATGGTCGCTTCCGGCTTCATCATGGTCTACACGGTCTGGTAAGCAATCACTTCACTGCGCCCATGTCACGCAGCGCCGCTCGAATGATGACGGCATCTTCGCCCGCTGACGTCGTGCCCTGCGCCTCGATGGCGTCCGCCCGCTCGAACAGCGGGTGGAACAGTCCCAGTTTGTCGACCGGCCCCCGCAAGGTGACCTGGCCCTGCTTCGCGAACACATCGAGCCAGGTGTCGCGCACCTGGTCCCAGAAGCCGCGAGTGCGTTCGTAGTAACGATCGGCTCCAGCGAAATCCATGTCGCGCAAGCGCTCATACCGCGCAACGCCATACTCACGGGCGAGGTACGGCCGGTTGGCATCGATGCGGCGTTGGGCATCGAGCACTGTCTTCAAGTTGTTCTCTTCCTGCACCCAACCGGTGGGGCCGATGCTGTGCCGGTTCGTGCCGAGCAATACCTGGTAATCGTCGCGAACGCTCCACTCACGACGCGGCAACGGCCTCCAGGTATCGCCGCTCAACCAGGTCGACACGCTCGCGGAATGCTGCCAACGGCCGACGCTTGCATAACGCGGCGACTCATCGACCTGGTACACCGCCTGCGACCACGCACCTTTGCTTTCGGATGCGGCTAGTTTGCGACGCTCCCAGCGATCGCCGCCGCGATATTCGACTATGTGCGAAGGCTGGTATTTCCAGTCCTGGCGCCAGTGCTTGGTCACCATGGGCTCGGTGAGAGTGCCGTCCTGTTGTACGACGCGCATCTCGAGAATATGGACGAGGCTCACCGCATCGTCTTCATTGGTATCGACGTAGACTTTCTCGGTGCCCCACGATTGGTACGGCGGGTTCGGCTTGGCCACTGGCGCGTACGGAACGACTTCCAGGAAATCGAACGTCACGCGATAGGGGCCTGCCATCGCCAGGATGGCGCGCCGATCGCGTTCACGTTCGCCGATGCCCGGCGCCTGCAATGCCTGCCACGCTGTCGACGGCTCGGTGTCCAAAGTCACGGGCGCACCTTTCGTCGTGCCGCCGCGTGGTTTCAATCCATCGCCTTCGATGCGCCAGGAGAAGGTATAGCGCGGCGCAGCCGTCGGAGTCTTTTCTGGGAGGTCGTCGGCTAGCGACAGGGCGCCCCAGGACAGCGCCGCGACGCAGATAAGGTATCGAATCAGGTGGTTCATGGCGTCTCTCGGAAATCCTTGCAGATCTTATCTCCTCCCCGATCGCTGGGGGAGGAGGCAGAAGGGCGATCCGGTCGCACCCCGCTTCTGCTACCCTACCGCCCATGCATCTGCAACGACGCACGATCGCCTGCCTCATCCTGCTGCTCAGCCTGACATTGCTGATCACGCGGATTGCGGGCACGCATCTGCATTTGTGCTTCGACGGCCTGGAGCCGCCGGTGTCGCTGCACATGCTGGATATAGACTCGCACGACACGAGCGAGCAGGCGCATAACGACCGTAACGTGGAACTTCCGGGAGCGACGCTTGCGAAAGCCTCGTCCTGGCTGGTCGATGCGCTGTTCCTGATCGCTGCATTCTCCTGCCTGCTGCTGCTCTCGGATTCCCGACGCACGCCACTGCCGGTCACCCGACTGGCGCCATTCCTCGAAAGCATCCGACTCCTGCGTCCGCCGCTGCGCGGACCGCCCGCCTTCCCACGCTGAAGCATCGATTCGCGTCCTGACGGCCTTCACGCCGGTCGGGTCGCGATGTTTCGAATGACTGCTGGGAGGCTTCCATGCCCTTGTCTAATTCGCGTGCACTCGTTGCACGCCTGATTGCTGTCGCTACGTTGGCGGGCGCTTTATCGGCAAGCGCTGCCGTCCCCGCATCGGGGATCACTTTGCACGAAGCAATTCGCGCAACACTCGAAAACAATCCCGACCTCAAGGCTTTCCCTTATACGTTGCGAGCACAGGACGCACGCATCAGGAACGCATCGCAAAGCTCGCCAATAGAGTTGTCGGTGCAAATCGAAAACGCGCTGGGCACCGGCGATGTGCAGCGTTTCGATGCCGCGGAGGTCACGTTGTCCCTGTCGAGAGTCATAGAACTCGGCGACAAGCGCCGGCGACGTATCGATACGGCGCAAGCCGAACGCGACGGCGTGACTATCGAACGACAGGCAGCGCAGCTCGACCGGCTGGCCGAAGTCACGCGACGCTTCGTCCATGTAGCGTCCGATCAGAAGCAGCTCGAACTGACCGCCGAAGCGGTGCGACTCGCGAGCGGCACAGTGGACGCAGTGAAGCGACGCGTCGATGCCGCCAAGTCGCCGGAAGTCGAACTGCATCGCGCGAATGTCGAACTGATCCGCGCCGAAGTGGAGCTGGACCACGCCGAGCACGAATACTCGAGTTCGAAAGTGCTGCTAGCCGCAATGTGGGGAGAGACGCAACCGCATTTCGAAGCGGTGAATGCCGATCTTTATGCACTGCCGGCGCCCGCAGCTTTCGATGTCTTCGTCACGAACTTGCTGCGCAATCCCGACTTCACTCGCTTCACTTCGCTTGCGCGACTACGTGACGCCGAAATGCGCCTGGCGCAGTCACAGCGCAAAGCAGATTTCACCGTTTCCGCCGGCGTGCGCCGACTGGAAGCCAGTGACGACCAGGCACTGGTGGTCGGCTTCAGCATGCCGTTCGGTTCGCGAACCCGCGCGCAACCCGGCATCGATGCAGCGAATGCCATGGCGGAGGCGGTCGAACAGCAGAAGGCGTCGGCAATCGTCGCGGCGCGAGCGCAGTTGTTTGCGATCTACCAGGAGCTGCGTCACGAGATCTCCGAAGCCGCTACGCTTCGGGACCGCGTATTGCCGCAGATACAGGAAGCATTGGAGGAAACAAAGTACGCGTACGAGCGCGGTCGTTACGGCTATCTCGAACTCGTCGATGCGCAACGCGCCTATCTCGACGTGCAACGCGCCCTCATCGAAGCCTCGGCGAATGCTCATCTCTTTCGAGCCGAACTCGAACGACTCACTGCCGAGCCGCTGACCGGTTCAGGAGAACTACCATGAAACTGTTTACATCGCTGCTCGTCACGCTGTTCGCGATATCGGGATGCAGTAAGCAAGCGCCGGCGCCAGCGCCATCCGAAGAACACCACGAGGAAGCGGCGCCCCGCTCGGTGAACTTCTCCGAAGAAGAGATCGCAGCGTCCGGCATTAAAATCCTTAACGTCGATGCCGCGAGCATCCGGGAACTGTTGCCGCTTTATGGCACCGTACAGCCCAATGCCGAGCGCACACGCACGGTGTCGGCGAGATTCGCGGGCGTGATCCAGACAGTGAACGCGACCGTTGGCGACCAGGTGCGCGAAGGCCAGCGTTTAGCCACCATCGAATCGAACGAAAGCCTGCGCAACTATGACGTGGTCGCGCCATTGTCCGGCGTCATCACCGCTCGCACGGCGAATCCGGGCGAAGCCGCGGGAGATCGGCCGCTGTTCACCGTCGCGGATCTGGCCACTGTGTGGATCGAGCTTGCCCTGTTCCCACGCGACTTTTCGCGTGTGCGCATAGGCCAGGAAGTGAGAGTGCGCACTGTCGATGGCGGACTCAATGGGACGGGAAAGATCGTCTATATCGCGCCAGTGAGCCAGGGAGGCAACCAGACCCTGATCGCACGGGTGCTGCTCGACAATCGCGAACGGCACTGGGCGCCGGGATTGTACGTCTCCGCCGATGTAGTGCTCTCAGAACGCGCTGTTCCGATTGCCGTGAGCAACCAGGCGCTGCAGAGACTCGATGCCGATACAGTCGTCTTCGTGCGCACCGACGCTGGCTTCATCGCACGCCAGGTGGTCACGGGCGCGAGCGACAGCGAATGGACGCAGATCGTGTCGGGGCTCGAACTGCATGAGCGTTATGCCGCGAACAACAGCTTCGTGCTCAAATCCGATCTCGGCGCGGCGGAGGCGGATCATGAACATTGATGCGCTGATCCGCTTTTCCATCGAACGCCGCTGGATCGTGCTGCTGCTGGCGCTGCTCGCGGCGGCGCTCGGCGTCTACAACTACCAGCGGCTGCCCATCGATGCGGTGCCGGACATCACCAATGTCCAGGTGCAGATCAACACGCAAGCCGAGGGCTATTCGCCGCTCGAAGTGGAACAGCGCATAACCCTGCCGGTGGAGATGGCCATCGCCGGCTTGCCGCACCTCGAATACACACGCTCGCTGTCGCGCTATGGATTGTCGCAGGTGACCGTGGTGTTCGAAGAAGGGACGGATCTCTTCTTCGCGCGCACGTTGGTCAATGAAGGCCTGCAACGCGTGCAGTCGCAGTTGCCGCCCGGCATAGCTGCAGAGCTCGGCCCTATCGCCACCGGGCTGGGCGAGATCTTCATGTACACCATCCATGCAGCGAACGATGCACGCCAGGCCGACGGCGCACCTTACGACGCAACCGCGCTGAGGACGCTGCAGGACTGGATCATCCGGCCGCAACTGCGCTCCGTGCGCGGCGTGACCGAGGTCAACACCATCGGCGGTTTCGAGAAGCAATATCACGTCACCCCCGATCCGGCCCGCCTGCTCGCCTTCGGCGTCAGCATGGAAGAGGTGGTGCAGGCACTCAAGCGCAACAACGCCACGGTCGGTGCAGGTTATCTGGAACGCAACGGCGAACAGTACCTCGTGCGCGCGCCGGGACAGCTCGCCACGCTCGACGACATAGAAAGCGTCGTCGTGGCGGAACGCTCCGGTGTTCCGGTCACAGTTCGACAGCTCGCGGACGTAGCTCTAGGTAAACAATTACGCACCGGCGCTGCGACTCGCGACGGCGAGGAAACGGTGCTGGGTACGGTGGTGATGCTGGTTGGCGAGAACAGCCGCACCGTTTCAGTAGCCGTTGCGGCAAAGCTCGACGAGATCAACCGCACCCTGCCGGCGGGCGTACGAGCCGAGGCTGTCTACAATCGCACGGAGTTGGTCAATCGCACCATCGGAACAGTTCAGGCTAACCTCATCGAGGGCGCAGTGCTTGTCGTCGCCGTGCTGCTCCTTATGCTCGGCAATGTACGCGCTGCCTTGCTTGCCGCTGCGGTGATTCCGTTGTCGGTGCTGCTGCTCATCACCGGCATGGTCGAGAAACAGATCAGCGCCAACCTGATGTCGCTGGGCGCGCTCGACTTCGGCTTGATCGTCGACGGCGCCGTCATCATCGTCGAGAGCTGCATCCTGCGGCTCGGGCAGCGCCAGCACGAGACGGGCAGGCTGCTGGCGATGCGGGAGCGATTCGAAGTGGTATTCACCGCGACACGCGAAGTATTCACGCCGAGCCTGATCAGCGTGCTGGTGGTCATCCTGGTCAACCTGCCCATTCTCGCGCTCACCGGCATCGAAGGAAAAATGTTCCGGCCGATGGCGTTCACCGTCATCGTGGCGCTGCTGAGCGCGTTGCTGCTGTCGCTGACATTCGTGCCTGCGATGGTGGCCTTGTTGCTCACTGGGAAAATATCGGAGCATGAGAGTTGGCTGATGCGAGGGGCCCGGCGAGCGTATCGGCCTGCGCTCGGACTTGCGGTAAAGCATCGGCTCGCGACGGTGGGCTTTGCATTGCTGCTGGTCGTAGGCGCCGGTGTGCTTGCGGCGAGAATGGGCTCTGAGTTCATCCCTAACCTGGATGAAGGCGACATCGCCGTGCAGGCGCTGCGCATTCCGGGCACCAGTCTTACCCAGTCGCTCGACATGCAGATGAAACTGGAGAAGGCACTGGTGGCGCTGCCGGAAATCAAGACAGCGTTTGCACGCACCGGCACTGCCGAAGTGGCAACCGATCCGATGCCGCCGAACATCGCCGATGGCTACGTGATGCTGCAGCCACGGGATCAGTGGCCCGATCCGGGCAAGACACGGCTCGAACTGCAGGAGGAAATAGAAGCGGTACTAAGCAAGCAGCGCGGCAATGCTTACGAAATTTCCCAACCCATCCAGCTGCGTTTCAACGAATTGATCTCTGGCGTGCGCTCGGACCTGGGCATCAAGGTGTACGGCGACGACCTGGAACAATTGCTGGCTTCCGGCAGGCGCATCGCGAGCGTCGTCAGTCGCATCGATGGCGCCGAAGGCGTCAAGGTGGAGCAAGTCACGGGGTTGCCGGTGATTTCAATCGAAGTGGATCGCGCCGCGCTCGGCCGCTATGGCGTGAGCATCGAAGAACTGCAGGACCTGCTGGCGGCGGCGCTGGGCGGTGAAGATGCCGGCAGTGTTTTCGAAGGCGATCGTCGTTTCGCCATCGTGGTACGCCTGCCTGAATCGCAGCGGGAGGATCTGTCTGCGCTCGAACGCTTGCCCGTACCGTTGCCGCGCGGCGGCTTCGTGCCATTGAGCGAAGTGGCG
>Ga0247777_1000553_pt1 | contig 10808 bp, 8 predicted proteins | sample UWRJL154409C5_FD_179937 | JGI IMG/M metagenome (GOLD analysis project Ga0247777, IMG submission 179937) | Plant litter microbial communities from Arlington Agricultural Research Station in Wisconsin, United States - UWRJ-L154-409C-5 | ecosystem: Environmental > Terrestrial > Plant litter >...
CGGAATGGGGGTGGCTGATGTTAACTACCACCTATACAGAATAGGCCGGAATATCTTTTATGTACGTTCTTAATCGGCTAATCGCGATTCGACCTACTTCTCTCGCCTCTCTGTGTTGCCGGCTGCAATAAGTGCGCGCTCCAACAGCCACAGCTCCTGCACTGTTTGCGGGGCTGTTTTGCCATAGGCATAGTCATGGAGAGCCACGATAGAGCGAGCCTGCTCGACCGGGTCCGAAGCCGCCCTGAGACTAGCATTGTCGCGCTCGGTATTGAGATCCCTAAGAATTCTGATGGCGCACGCGACATGTCCTGCGTGGATGCGAGATACCTCGTTGGTTTCTTGATCGGTAGCTGTTTGCGAAAGATTGGCTACGGTAGATATTTCGTCGAGAGCTCTAGCGGATACTAACACCGCCAGAATACGTAGGAATGCGTTGGGACGACCGTCGAACTCGGTCGGCCCGCTGAGAATGGAGTTCCCGCGTTTCTGCAATGCGGCGATGCTGCTCGCGCGAAGCATCTCGTAATTCAGTGGTCGCGAGACATCCGTTGGTGGTGTCAGCTGTTGCCAGAGCATCACGTCCTCTTCGGAATTGACAATCCTAGCGAGGGTGGTGCCTGTACGGTGACATTTAGCGGCGGCCGTGGAGATCCGCTGCATCTGCATAAAACCGATCCACCGGTCCGCCGTGCCAAAAACCGAGACGGGGGGTTCAATCGAGCACGATTGGCAGTGGACCTGGCAGTAAAGCGAGCAGAGACGGAGATCGAAGTGATCGAAGATAATCTCGGCGTTTAAGATCCATGCCCGCTCCAGAAGGGATGGAAGTAGGTGGTAGAGGAGCCAAGGATGTTTCGTCGTTGACGGTGTGCTGCCGCCGGTTACGGAAGACCGTAGTGAGGCGGACGAGGCGGACGAGGATGACGAAGAGGCACCAGAAAGGGGATTTCCATATTCGAAGCTCGAAAGAAGTCCTCTCAACTCGCGTAGCATGCTCAGGAGCGGGTGAGCCTTTGGCATCCGGCGGTCGACTAAGGTAAGGAGATGAGACAGCAACATCTGGAAGAGCTGCGCGTGGCGCAGCAGCAACATGTGGTGCATCATCTCGAGCAGGTTCCACACCAGGGCAGGCCCCTCGAGCGTCAGCATATCTTCTACCAACAAGAAAGCTTTCCGAGCCATCCGCCCGGCCAAATCCCCATGGCCTTGTTCCAGGAGGTCGGTCACCATCCTGAAGGCGAAGCTGACCTTTTGGGTCTTTTCAGACCACTGCGGGGGCATCGGCGGCCGTAGCTGAGGAGTTGCTCGTGCCGTGTTGCGAGACTGCACAGATTCGAAAAAGGATTGACTCCATATTCGTACACTGGTGAGAACGCACAGGATAGGGCGCTCATGGTGGCCGAATCCGGGGCATGCTGGTATCGAGCCGAGGTCCTCTAGTGTTTCGGGCTTTCTACGCGTTGCTCTGGCGCATTCACCCCTTGTAGGCGGTGCGGGTGTACTCGCGCGTCTGGAACTCTTTCGAAACCCCCACTGAGCAAAGCGTTTCTTGTACATCTGCTCCCTACAAGTACGCACGGTGGTTGAGTCAGTCCGTCTTCCGTTCCCATGGAATCCAGATCGATAAGGACCTTGCTGGAGAGAATGAAAGGAATAATTTCTTACGTCGCCTTGAAGCCATGCTTCTGCTGCATAACTTGCACGACATGCCTAAGCTTCCGGCGCTCGCGGACGTACAGCCGCTCGATGTCAGGGTACATGGCTGCCCACTCGCCATGCGTAGGCATTGCCTGCGGCTCCGGCACGGCGGGCGCAACGTGCCGGGTAGACCGAGGAACGAGCGGTTTGGAGTCCATGGCAGCGAGCAAGAAGAGCACAACAACCCAGGCCTTCGTGCGAACTTTTTCTTGGGTGAAATCGTGGGAGTTAACTTTCGGACGCGGACCGTGGAGACGGGATGACAAATTGAGGAGGTGGAGTCTGGGCATGTAAGCCCAACAACGACTACCAATCAAATTGCTGAAAATAGTTCCATGCAGGCCTAGCGCAGATCCTTTGGTGATGAGGCGCGATACGTCCTGGACTTCATTTTCAGGTCGCGTATCGTGCGACCAACTGAACCTGATGCTCCGGTCAAGATTGTTCAGAAACTCCAATCTTGCCAGTCCGTAGGTACTACCTTTCCAGCTCAGCTTATAAATCAACCGCTCCGCATCCCTAGGAGTAACCCTCTGGTGCCTTAATATTCTGCGTCCGATTTGCCCTCGGAACGCGAGATTCGCACGCAGAAAATGTCCCGGGACGGACCACACGGCGCAACCCTTCGCTCCGCCGGACCGGATAATAGACAGGCCACAAGTTGACCATCGATATAACCCCAACCGCAGGCGATGATGGCTAGGGATTTCGCTATCTTGAGACATGCAACTCTTTTGTCGTTCGATTCCAACGTGCGACCTACTACTTTGCCACCCGACCTCAAGACCACAGGCATCTCGGCACCACTGGGTACTCCTGATCGGACGAGGCGCTTCGCTCGTTCCATTTCGACCTTCATCTAGACCAAAAGATGGTGCAGCTAGAGGCTGTCCGAACGGCCAATGCCGCCCTCGTCAAAGCCAGACCCCTTGTCGGCGTATTCTTCGGCGGAACAGCCGGCATCGGCGAGCTCACGGTACGAGCTCTCGCGACCACGCATGGCGCAACCGGCCGCGGCCTCCGCGTCTACATAGTCGGCAGGAACCAAAAAGCGGCCGACAAGATCATCTCCGAGTGCCAGCAGGCCTGCCCTCCTGGCCACTTCCGCTTCGTGCAGGCCACGGACCTCAGCCTGCTCAAGGAGGTGGACCGCGTGTGCGGTGAGATTACCCAGGCCGAAGAGGCCGTCGGCGCAAACGAGGGTCCTCCACGGGTGGACTTCCTCGTCGTGTCGCAGGGCATTTTATCCCTGTCCCCGAAACGTACTATGGGACACGCCCTTCCCCCTCCCTGGCTCTCGCGCTATGCTAACCGCACGGCGCAGCTACGGCCGAGGGACTCGACACCGTCTTCTCCCTGAGCTTCTACTCGCGCATGCGCGCCGTGGTCAACCTCCTCCCGCTCCTGCTCGCCGCCACGGCCAGCGCTACGGTCGTGTCCATCAACAATCCCAAGATGGAGCGGCACTTCGAGCCCGATGACCTAGGCCTGCGCCGCCCCGAGCACTTTGGCCTGCGCGCCGTCGCCTCGCACGCCGCGCACCTGACTACCCTCTTCATGCAGGCAGTGGCTGCGCGGAACCCGGGCAGGATCGCCCTGGTGCACTACTGGCCGGGACTGGTTATGACCAACCTTGCGTATAACAGCCCGCTGCCAGGATCGGCCAAGTGGTTGTGGCGTTACCTTGTGGGGCCTATCTCAAGCCATTGGGCCGTTCCGCTCGAGGAGTGTGGCGAGAGAGTCGTGTTTCTGGCGGCTGGCAAGTTTACCGCGGTGGGATGCAAGGCGGTCGGGGCGGACGGCATTGTAGGTAGTGGGGCGTACAGAGTCGATTGGGACGGGGAGACGTTTCCTACGCACAATGCTGCTCGTGGTTCGTGCGAAGCTGGGTGTGTCGACCGGGTTTGGGAGCACGTTATAGTAACTTTCAAGGAGATTGAAACAATAGGAGCACAGCAAGAGTAGAACATAAAGTCTAGCACAATAAAGGTAGTAGATGACCGCAATCCGTATACCATGAAGCCAGGTAGTTGACTCCTTGTATAATCAAGAAGAGCGGCAATGCAAAGCCATTGCTGCTCACGCACCCAATAGCCGTAGCCCATTCTCGATTCCCAGGCTGAAGTTGCTAGCCGTGTATACGTAAGTATCAGAGCGGGATAATGACAAGAGTATCCATTTCCAGCAATAGAAATCAGAGGTGGCAGAAAGAAGCAGCAGCTTTGTGCAGGGATCAAAAAAGCATCCCTGTACGTTGGTCAAATTTACCTAGGCAAGTGTTGCTACAGTAGCAACTTTTACCAGGTAGCAGAATAAGGCTCCCAGACACCGCCACGCTCAGCACAGCCTGCACACCCACCGCACAGGTCCGCACAGGATGGCGCAGGTTAAAGCGGCAGGGGCACGAGTTTAGCAATTGCCTGCGTCTACATTAACGTGAGATACTAGACTGTTCTACGGGGTTACCTGCGGTCATCATTATGCTTCACGTCCACCTGCGCCGCATGGGCCTCATTGGTATGCTGGTACGTGGGATCGGTGGGCCCTGGTACCACGACACTCGGTACCACCTGCACAGACTCCAAGGCGTATTCTCATCGTATTCTTTCATTATAAATAGATTGACTTGACCGTGTTCTTTGGAAGTTCGACGGTTGGTATCTACCAATTTGCAGCAGAGTTACGGTCCAGCCACGCCGAGCATTCGTCTTGATACCATCTACAAACCGGCCGAAGTTTCATCGCAGCCCCTCTCGCCGCCGCAATGTTTCTTCGGGGGCTTCTTCTCGGCCTTTTGGTCGTGTGCTCAGCGCTCGCAGACAAGTGCGGTGTGCACATCGATGGGGTGCTGCTCCCCGAGCTAGAGGTCGACGGGGTTTTCGCAAGGGCAAATCCCCCCCCTCCTCCCACCCTGGATCTTTACGTCCACGTTGTTGCCGGCTCCAAAAAGCGACAGGACGGCTATCTCACGGTACCAATCTGCCCGTTATGTGCTAGAGAGAGAGAGAAAGGATCTAATTTGTGACCCTACTAGGAGGCGGAAGTAAGCGGTCAGGTGCAGCTGATCAAAGATCTTTACAAGCCCAGCGGCATCACCTTCAACCACCAGAAGAGCATGGCAAAGTGGTATGTCAACAGCAGCTGGGCGGGACCCAGCAGTAACTTCGACGAGATGAAGATGGCGCTTCACAAGGGAGACTACAAAACCGTGAACCTTTACATCCGAAACATCACCGACTTCGACTACGGCGGCACCTGCACCAACCCGTGGAAGGCGAAGGCGGAGGTCCCCGACCCGGCCAAGCGCCTCGCTCTCGACGGCTGTGTTGTCGGCACCTTCACCCTTCCCCGGAGCAGCCACCCGTACATGAACCAAGGAAAGACGGCCGTCCATGAGATGGGGCACTGGTTCGGCCTCTGGCATCCCTTCGAGCACGGCGGCATCCGAAACGGCCTCAATCCCCCCGATCCATGCTGGAGCGGAAACCCCGACGACAACGTTACCGACACGAACAAGATGAAAGACTGGACGCCGGGCATTTGCGTCGAGGGGCAGAACACGTGCGACCCGAAAGACAACTTGACCGATCCCATCCACAACTACATGTCGTACAGCTCGGATGCGTGTCTGACCGAGTTCACCAAGGGGCAGGTGTAAGTAGCCGATTGACTGCCTGCTAGCCGGATTGGCCTTTTGCATCTTTGCTGACTCCGTCCACCAGAGCCCGGATGTATGCCATCTACGAGGAATTCAGGAAGACGGGAGCGCCGATTTAGAATGCGACATTCGTACCTCTCTCGTTCCCTATCATCTCATATCTGGCTGCCTCGCTACGCCGGTGTTCCCGGCATTAGAGTTCCGGGTCAAATATCCTAGTTCTAGGAGTAACGTCATCCACGACTGGCCGAGAATTCATTCTCCGCCACAGCTTTCCTAGAGATCAACGCCTCCATAGGTACTGCTTTTGCTTAGTTTAGATCAGGTAGTCACACATTAACCCAAGGTTCCCCCAGATTTAAGCAACCCTAATTATGTGCACGGAGCCAAACCGTTTATGTGCGGGCACGGAGCAGACGTTCTTAGCCAACCAAGCCCCTGAATCCCGGAGACATTTGCTCCCTTTTGCCTAGACCTACGCACTTCTTCCAGATTCTTCGGAAGGTGGCGGCTTCCGGGAAATAGTGTTCCTTGCCCGTTCGGTGCCTGAAATAGGATAATATTACCTAGGGAGAGCCAGATCCCAGAAAAGATCGATGTTGAAACGGTTCGTCGCCGGCAACCTGGATCGGCAAGCGAAGTGCTGCTGTACTTAGAACCGGCGGAGGCGGGGGAGATGAGGCCGTTTGTATAAAATGTAGTAGACCGGTTGGTATCGTCGAAGCCGCTGTTTCTTTGTTCCATCAGTCTAGTAACGTCGTGGCAATGCAGAGTCTTCTCGCGGTTTCGGCCGCCCTCGCGGCAGCGGCCAGCGCCGCCTCTATCCCCCATCCAGGTCTCGAGCGGTTGCACACGCGCGATACGCCGGCCACGCCGTGCGCGTCGCTCAAGCCAACAGCGCCTGAAGGCGCCACTATCGCTTCCTTCACGGCCAAAGAACAGCGAGGGTACTGCCAAATCGACACGTACGTCACTCACGGGACTGCTGGAGACAACGTGCGCCACGGCACCTTCCTCCCGTTCCCCGAGAAGTACAATGGTCGCTTCATGGGGAACGGTGGAGGCGGCATGTCGGCCGGCTCGCCCTCGTTCGCGCCGGCGGGGGTTTCCCAGGGGTACGCCTCCGGCGCGACGGATGCCGGGCTTGGGAACTCGTTTGACGGCAGTTCTTGGGCGAACAACTCGCAGCTGCACAAGAACTTCGCCCATCTCTCGGTACACGAGTTCACAGTCATCGGCAAGGACCTTGCGCAGCAGTACTACGGAAAGGCCCCCCAGTTCAGCTACTGGAACGGCTGCTCGCAAGGGGGGAGGCAGGGCTACATGGCGGCGCAACAGTGAGTGGCCGCCCGGCTGTCCACCCAGCGAACATACCTACAGTGGCAAATCAAAATACTGACTTGCTACTGACAGCTGGCCCAACGACTACAACGGCGTCTACGCCGCGTCGGCCGCCATCAACTGGGACCGCTTCCAGGTGGCCATGATCTGGCCCTTCATCGTGCAGCGGACCGAAGGCGAGTTCGTGCCCATGAGCGCCTTCAACGCCCTGACGGCCGCCGCCGTGGCTGCGTGCGGTGGGCCCGACCGCCTCATCCAGGACCCCAACGCGTGCTACGCCGTCTTCGACGCCACCAAGGTGGTCAACGGCACCTGGACGGCGCGGCAGGCCAAGATCTGGCAGATGATCGCCGTCGGCCCCGTCGACACCCACGGCAACAAGCTGTGGAGCGGCATCCTGCCGGGCACATCGTACGGGACCATTGCCGGCTCGCAGCCCTTCGCGCTGGCGGCGGCCTGGGTCAAGAACTGGATCCTCAAGCAACCCAACTTCGACTGGAAGACGCTGACGTACGCGTCCTTTGTCGACGTCTTCAACCTGGGCCGCGCCGGCGACGTCGACTTTGTCAACAGCGACAACCCGGACCTGAGCGCCTTCCAGAAGGCGGGCGGCAAGCTGGTCAGCTGGCACGGCTGGGCGGACCCGCTGATCGGCGGTAACGGCACCTACGACTACCGCGTCCAGGTCGACGCCAAGATGGGCGGCTCGGCCAAGGTGGACGAGTTCTACCGCATGTGGATGGCGCCCGGCGTCGGCCACTGCGGCGGCGGCGGTCCCACGCCGACGGATCCCTTCGGTGCTCTGGTCAAGTGGGTGGAGAAAGGCGAGGCGCCCGAGGTGCTGCCCGCGTCGGGTGGCGGCCATCAGAGGGACCTCTGCCGTACCCTTTGGTCAACAAGTACAAGGGCGAAGGAGCCGTCACCGCGGCCAGCAGTTGGTCATGCGTAAAAGCATAGAGGAGGAGGAGGCTGAGGAGCTAACCGCGACGAAAAGGGAGTTCCCAACGGAGTACATGCAGTGGAAAAGAGAGGTAGTAGCCTCCGAGTCCTGATATGCGCACCCCGGGGCAGCGAACCACAAAGGCATCTTTGAACAGTACTGAGTACAATGAGACTATGGGGGGCCTGATTCAACAGGCAAGATGAAAATTTAGGCTTATTACCTTCCGTACATAGTATTACGTTAGATTGTACAGTTATGAGCGAGACGGCTTGACTTCCTGGTAAGCAAGACCTTATGCTGAACCGACCACGACTTCGACCGCTTGAACCTTATTCGCACCAAGACCAAGTCTTCTACCCTATCAAGTGGAAATTCCTCCATTGCTTCTCCCGCCATAAGGCCTAACACACTGCACTCACCAAGGAAGGAGTAGCGTTGCCCATCCCGAGGGATGACGAACGGGACGTTCGCGCCGAAGAGGATGTAGATCTCATCACCGGGTCGGCTTTGACCGGGGACCAACCAGGCAAACCCAGATGTCGACACGAAGAAACGACGGCCGATGTTCAGAACCGCGTCTCCGGCCGTTTCTTTGAACGACTGGTTACTGTCAAACTCGGAGTGGAAGACCGTGTTCCGGTTCGGTATATCCTGCACACAGGAGAGAAACTCCAGACTCTGAACCGCGCCGTCTTCGTCGCCTTGAGCCGCGATCTCCACGGCGGCCCGAGTGTAGACCTGGGCAACCGTAAGCGTGCAGTCAGGCAATATGCGAGTCGCACCCGACCATCAGAGTGTACGCCCCAGAAGGCAGTACACTTTTGTCTCTTGGGTCCGTGACCTTGTCTCGCCGTCTGGACCAAAGCAGTTTTCCAATCGGATATGGGTTCTGGCCTCTATCTTGTTGGGGTTTAGGAATAGCGGCTCATGGCTAGAAGCGTTCAAAACGGCCTGACGTGCCCGCTTGACGCCGAGAACGCAGTCTAGGAACGATGGTCTGCGGAGTGGCACACCTGTCCCTTTCTCTGTACCTGCTTTCCCCGTTCGACTACGTCATCCTGGTTTATGCAGATCGCATCGATCCAAAGACGTCTCTCGGCGTGTTTGAGGCGCATGTGGAAGAAGGCCTTCCTCAGGTTTGCTCTGGGCCCGGACGCCTGGCGGCACTTCCACCAGCATTGGCAATGCGGAGCCAGGCACCGCGGAAAGGTGAATCTCGTACATGTTACCAGTTGGGCCCCAAACGTATGAGAGTGCCTCGTAGCGGATGTGACACGGGGTCTTCAGAGGCACCGCTTCGATACAGCAGACAAGTTGGTCCGAGCCGGATCCGGGTGGGAGGCTCGCAAGCCAAATACCCGGGTCTAGGATCGGCCGATATAGGCTCGCCATACGAGGCGATACGTACTGTAGGTAGGCAGAGTGTACTGTAGGGTGTCCAAGAGCGGTCAAGAGGGCTTGAAGGTTATGATGCCCAGCCGAGACTCGGTGTTACGGCGCTGAGGAAGGGAGCGAAAGTTGGTCAAGCGAGCGGGGGACGTTTCAGCGAGACCGTTCAGCTTTGAGCGAAACCGGCAGTTTATCCCGACCAATCCTTTTCATCGTATGACAGGTATAGTACCTTGGTAGGTACTCCGTAGGTAGGTACACAGGCCTGCTTATATCGTGCCAGAAGACTCCACTGGGTTCAACTCTCTTGCGCCGTGCCTCTGGCGACATGGCCACCCACGACCCGACGAAGCCTCCCGTGTGGAACCCCCCCACCCCCCACCTAGTAGCTGAAGAAGCGTACGGCCTCATGGCCGCCCGTCTCCATGCGCATGCGGTGGTTGCGCTCGTGGTAGTGCAGCCGCAGGAGGACGCAGCCGGCGGCCACGGACAGCAGCAGCACGGCGTTGACCCAGTGACCCGTGGGGAAGCCCCGGCCGGCCTCGTCGGCCTTGTAGGCCCAGGTGGCCACCATGTCGCCGAGGCCGCCGCCGAGGCCGGCGTTCAGCGCCAGCGCCAGGCCCACCGCCGGCGTGTCGGCCACGTTGTTGGCCAGCCACGCCAGCAGCAGCGGCACGCAGCCCAGCGACCCGCCCGCCGCCACCACCAGGCACGCGTACCGCGCCCCGTGCGCGTCCCCCGCCACCAGCGCGGCCGCCAGGAACGCCGCCGCCGCCGCCGTGGCCAACCCCGCCGCCACCAGCGCGCGCGCGTTGAGGCGGTCGCCGGCCCGCCCGGCCGCCACGGCGACGACGGCGGCGGCGGCGTAGGGGGGCACCGCTTGCAGGCGGGCCGGCATGCCGGCGAAGCCGCGGGCGGCGTCGAGGGCGGGCGCGAACAGCGGCAGCGAGGCCAGCGCGCACGAGACGCCGAGGAAGACCAGGTAGTGACCGTAGAGGCGGCCGTCGCGCAGGGTGGCAAAGGCGGGGCGGGCGGCGGCGGGCTCGTAGCGCTTGCTGCCGTCGACGAAGAGGCGGCGCATGGCGAGCTCCTTCTCGCCGGGCGACAGCCAGGCGGCCGTCTCAGGGAAGTCGGGCAGGGCGAAGAGCACGGCGAGCGCGACGGCGCAGGTGGGGACGCCCTCGACGAGGAACAGCCAGCGCCAGGCGGCGATACCCTGGGCGCGGGCCATGTTGTCGGCCAGGGCCTGGGCCACGGCGGGGCCGAAGGCGGCGGCGAGGACGGCGACGGCGAACAGGAGCGCCAGCCGCGTGCCGCGCTCCGGCACGCGGTACCAGAAGGTCAGGTGGAAGGGCAGGCCGGGCAGGACGCCGGCCTGGAAAGCGCCCTGGAGGAAGCGCAGGCCGGCGACGGCGGCGCCGTCGGCGGCGACGCTCGTGCACATGGAGACGACGCCCCAGGCGAACATGGACAGGGCCATCCAGCGCGCGGGGCGCAGCTTCTTGAGCAGCATGTTGGACGGGACGGCGAAGACGATGGCCGCGAGGTAGAAGGCCGTCTGAGCGATTTGGAAATGCCGCGTCGTCAGGCCCGTCTCGGCGGCGATGCCGTGGGCGCCGTCGCCCGCGCCTACGAGTACGGCGTGGCCCAGGTTGGCTCGCTGCAGGTAGTAGAGGAAGAGGATGACGGTCCAGAGGGGCAGGATGCGGACATCTTGCTTCCAGACGAGCCGACTCTCGGACACGTCCGGCTCCCGCGCGGTGAAGGGCGGCGGAG
>Ga0247777_1000554_pt1 | contig 10798 bp, 7 predicted proteins | sample UWRJL154409C5_FD_179937 | JGI IMG/M metagenome (GOLD analysis project Ga0247777, IMG submission 179937) | Plant litter microbial communities from Arlington Agricultural Research Station in Wisconsin, United States - UWRJ-L154-409C-5 | ecosystem: Environmental > Terrestrial > Plant litter >...
TGGAAGCCGGCGGCCGCAGGCCCCAGCTCGGCCACGCACTGGTGCAGGTCGTGCTCGTGAGTCGTCAGGTCCAGAGGAGCATGGAAGCGCGTGGCGGACCAGTTGGGCGCCCAGCTGGGCAGGCGGTTGGGCAGGCGGCCACAGACGGCGCAGGCATCACCGCCGGGATGCCAGGCGCAGGTGTGGTGCCGATACGGGTAGTCGTAGCCGCGGCCGCATTCGGCGAGCAGCGAGGCGCCGCGGTCGTGGAAGTAGGCGGCCGCGGCCGTATAGACGTCGGCCGCGGCCGCGGCGTAGTCGGGGCGGAAGGCCGGCGCGTCGCGCTCGGCGCTCAGGCTCAGCACGGCGTAGACCTTGTCGCGCGGGTCCGTCGACCGGAACTCGCCGGCGCCGTGGTACAGGTTGCGGAGGTAGAAGTCGAGCGTCTCGCGGCGGCCGGTGCGGTGCAACAGCGCCAGGCGCTGCAGGAGCTGGCAGTGGCGCAGGCCGAAGGCGCCCTTGGCCCGCTTGGGCGCCTCGGAGATGCTGTGCATCCAGTCCTCGGTCGTGAGCACCGGCGTCAGCGAGCGCGGCACGGCCAACTGGCCCAGCGACATGGCAATGTCCCAGGGGATGCCGAAGCGGGCGCGGGCGAAGAGCCCCCCCTTCGGATCGGCGTCGAAGTCGCTCGACAGGAGCTGCTTGAGCGGCGAGGTCCAGACCAGGAAGGCGAACGAGGCGAAGACGCTCCACGGCAGCGACTCGGGCCCGTAGCGCATCTCGGCCGATCGTGCCACCGTCAGCTCCTGTGCGATCCACGCCCGCTCGAACCAGTCGCGCCGGATCAGGTCCTTGAGCGCCCGCAACCCCGGCTGCCCGGCCTGGTCCTGGAAGACGCGCATGGCGAGGGTGCTGTCGAAGGCGTCGAGCAGGCGCAGGCGCGACCAAACGGCCCGCAGCTTACGCACCGCCAGACGGGCGTTGGGGGGCTCGCCCAGCCAGATGAGAACCTTCCGCGCCTGCTCGTAGATGGCGGCCATGAGCTGGACCTGCTGCCCGCGCTCGGCCGTGTCCGCCTGGTTGATGCAGATGGCGTCGATCCAGACCGTCGTGGTTCGGTACGGCGAGCGAACCGCGCGGAGGGCCTCGTACGTCCCCGGCCCCACGGCGAGGCGGTAGCCGTTGACGACGACGACGGGCTCCGCCTTGGTACGGTTGCCGCTCCACTGGTCGCTCCAGCGGTATGAGATTGCCACGTACGGCGCTGGCTCCCCCAGGTTCTGCACGACCAGCTCGGCCTCGAGGTCCTGGTCCCTCAGTTGGGCGGGATACAGCCTGAGCACCCGGATCTGCTTCTCTGCGAGCTGACTGTACGGCCGCTGGTCTGTGGGCGTATGGCGTCGGCGTAGTGTGCCCCAGGCATGCGTGAGCTGACTGGAGATCGAGCCGGATGCCAGACTGAGGTTGGCCAGGGAGACGACCTGACTTGGCGGCCAGTAATAAACCTTGGTCTCGTCCCTGAAGTTGTGGATAGCGTTGAAGGTGAAATGCCTGCTCCTCCGGAACCTCGCTGCGACCTCTGCCACGTACCGTAGGTAGACGGCCAGAACCTCATCCCCGTCGACCGGACGCGGTCCTCCGCTCTTCCATGGTAGAGCGTGCATGGCGAGCAGGATCCCCAACACCCGAGCAGCAGCGAACGATGCAAGCCCCAGCGCTTTGAAGAACGGCCCCTCCGTCCACCGCGTGAAGGAGTGTGCGGCTCGGTCGTAGCCCTCCTCGACGGCGTCCCGGATATGCTCAAGAAAGCGCGTGGCCTTGCCCCAATATCGCCGCCGCACGCCCAGGACGAAGCTAGCAGCACTGAAAGCCGCGCCCATCAAAACGGCAATAGCGCCGACCAGGAGGAAGGGCAATATGGGCCCGGCGGCTGTGATGAGGCCGGTCTTCGCCGAGTCGTACAACATCTCCCTCAAGGTCCTGTTGGGGCGAACCGGGCTTCCCTCGAGAACAGCGTCGAACGCATCGTAGGTACTGTTGCCATCAGAGAGGAAGCTGACGAGGAGCCTGATCATGGTCATGAGGCCGATGCGCAGGGGCAGCCGCGCGAGGAGCCCGAGCAGGATGTGCCAGTACGCGGCCGGGCAGACTTCCAGAACCGCCCCGGCCGCCTGCGTCCAGTGCGTGTCCCTTCGCGACATGTATTCGACGAGGCCAGAGAGCCTTGCGCGGAAGAGGAAGCTCAGGAGGAGCAGCACGGCGATGGGATGCTGTCCGAGTGACGGCCCGAAGGCCCAGGTCGTGACTGCGGATAACGGCCACACCGAGACCAAGGACCAGATGACGAGGTAGTCGACAAAGCCGGCGAAAGAAATGTAGACGATGACGTCGAACAGCGACAAGAAGTCTCCATTCACCCCTGTCACACGGTCGAACCCGGGGTGACCGTAGAGCCAGGCGTACAGCCAGGCGACTTGGGTGCCATGTTTCTCGTCGGCATAGGGGTCAAGCTTCTCGCGGAGGTACTGCGCTGCGTCCACCTCGGGCGGCCTGGCTTCCATAGCAGCGGTCAGGGTAGGACGCGGAGAGGCTGCCCGGGTGCCAAGACGGACAACGGCCGTCGTCGTCGTCGTCGTCGAAGTTTTTGACACCGGGGAACGCCGTGCGGCTGAAGCGGAGATGGCACGCTATTGGCAATAAGATTGCCCAACTAAGTAGCCGACCCTGTTTAGGGCTGGTGGGCGGGTTCCTTCAGCCGCACCTCTGGCCTCTATGTCCTCTTCGCCCGAATCCGTCTCCGTGGACCCGACACGCTCTATTTCTGGTGGCCCGTCTAAAGCTTCGCCTTGCCCGAGGAAAGCAGCTCCCAGTCTGCCGTCGTGAACGGCACATACGTGTCCCCCTTGCCCTGCGCGTCTAGCCAGTACATCTTATCGCCCTCTTTGACCTTCTCTGGATGCACGCCTTCCTGCTTGAGGGGGACCTTGTTCTGCTTGTTATTATGCGTGGGTGCGTTTACCTGTAGATGCCGAAGAAATAAGGGAACCGCGAATTTGGGGAGTTGAGATCGAGCATGACTGCCGCAACGCTGTCAGCGGACTGGCCAACGATACAAACTCGTACTTCGGGGTTGGTGCGAGTAGGCGGGGGACGCACTGGAGGAACGACTGGTGGTCAAACTGCTGCCTCTTCTCCGGCTCGATGTAGATCGCCGCGACGCCGGCTTTCCCGTCGTGTCCGGGGAGGTCAACCCCGTACACAATGACTTCCGTGACATCGGGGTGTCGGCTCAGCGTCTCTGACACCTCGGCCGTGGACACGTTCTCGCCCTTCCATCTATACGTATCGCCAAGTCTGCTCGCCTGTCAGCATGCGGTCGCCCGTGGGCGGAGCAACACGTGCCTGTCCATGAAGAACCACCTCCCGTCGGCATCCCTCCTCAACGCATCGCCCGTTCTGTAGTAACAGTCTCCCTGCCGGAAAACGTTGCGAACCATCTTCTTCTCTGTGGCCCCAGGGTTGTTGTAATACCCCTGGAATGCCTTGGCAGGGGTGATGGCGATCAGGATCTCGCCCCCTTCCTCGTACGGCACGCGGGTGGCGAACCCCGTCTCGGGATGCCGCAAGATCTCCCCCGTCTCGTGGTCGATGGCCACCGGCACCACCGTGTTGCGGTTCTGCCACCGCTGGATCGCGCCGTGGTGGCCGACGGCGTGCGCTGAGAAGTCGCCGCGGCACGTGTTTTCCACGCCGAACATGCCCTCGGTGCTGTTGAAGAACTCGATCACCTGCGTGATGCCGAAGCGGTCGCGGAACGGCTTCCAGATATCCGGGCGCAGGCCGTTGCCGAAGATGGTGTGGACTTTGTGGTCCTTGTCGCGCGGTGACGGCGGCTGCGCGAGTAAATACCGTAGTGTTTCGCCGACGTAGACAAAGGCGGTTGCTTCGGATGCGCGGATGTCGTCCCAAAAATTGGAGACGCTGAATCTCGTGCCGATGCACAGCGTTAGACCGCGCATCAGGGAGACCATCGACGAGATGCCGCCCGTTCCGTGGTAGTATGGCTTGTCCCGCGTCAGCGTCCGCTCTCCAGGCTTTGGACGCGGGAAGAAATACCATGCAGATATAGTATCGATCCTTGTCCGGATCCAGGGCGGCCGTGTTTGCTCGAACCTGGACGGTGTTAGGCAAAGCCCAGCGGACGAAGCAGGGCATTATACGTAACGTACGCTGAAGCCGGCGAGTACCGGCAAAAACGTCGCCTTGGGCATCCCCGTTGTCCCGCTCGTGTAGAACAGGGCGTAAGGATCTGTGCCCGTCACCTTTTCCCGTAGGTGATCCCCGGGTCTCGTCGGCGGCAAGCTACCGATCTCATTCCTTACCTGGTCGAGGTTTACGATCTTCATCCCCATGGCCTCGACGTCGGACCGCACCGCACCGATCCTCTCGTGGACCTCTGGGCCGCCGAGAACTATGGTCAGCTTGGCCGAGCTGATCTTCAGGCAGTGAAGCAGGGCCGGCCCCGGTAGGTGGTAGTTGATCATTGCCGGCGCCGCGCCGATGGCCCAGAGTCCGATCCAGGCCAGGGGGAACTCGGGAGAGTTGACCATCATGAAGCCTACAAGGTCTCCAGGCCGAACACCCTGCGACAGGAACCAGTTGGCGTACTGGTTGGAACGGACGTACAGCTCGGCCCAGGTACATCGCCCGTCGCGCGACCAGAGCGCCTCTCGATCACCTTTGGCGAGGACGTTCTCCTCGATGAAATACCACAACGAAACACGTTTCTCCGCGACTTGTAGGTCGTTAGCCACACAATTAGGAGTCTGCGGTCGAGCAGACTCACCGGCTGTCCCATACGCCTTGAGCATGCGACTCCGGCCTCGCAAAACCGACACATCCTTGCGGACGTGGAACTTGGCGTCAAGATACGCCAGACCCGCCGCCGCCGCCGCCGTCGCGGCTCCCGCTACTAAATGTCTGGTGAGTTTTCCGTAACACTCGAGCGGCCGGAGTGATTCCCGGTACATACCGAGAGCCATGGACGTCCCCCGGGAGTTGTCAGCTTGCGGGCCGTCTGCTCCTCAGTCCTTCCCTTCCCGTCTGAAGTTACGCGATCCTGGGCCCCGAAGGTGGAGTTGGAGTGGCGAAGGAGAGAAGGGGGACGAGAGAAAAACCTCGAATTTTGGGCCAACCGCTGAAGGATTGTGCCTGCCGTGATGGTGGGCCAATGGGCAGATTCGGCGAGCGGAGGAGGGGTTCGGCAGTTGGGGACCGACGGGCCATTGCATCCGGCCCCTGTGTTCCCGCCGTGCGTCAGCTGTGACCGGAGCCGGGCAGTTCATCCTTACTACTCGCTGAATCTACAGCAGATCTAGTCAAACTAGTCGTAGTCGTTAACAGGCAAGTTGATATGGTCAGCCTTGGGCACCAGCTCTGTTCCAAGGCCTTCGTCCCTCCTGACCTGACCGCAGTCACCGGGTTTCCAAAAGGCCTGGCATGCCCGGTCTTGGATACTAGTAAGACGGCAGCCCAAGCACTAGCTAGGAGGAAAGCTCCCGGAACACGGCGGTTCATAGATGCCATCCCGAATTTCACACAATTTTCCATTGCTAGTCACGCAACATGATGTGGCAGTCTCTGCAGGGCTTGAAAAAGGACGATCCAGTCATTGAGAAACTTTGGAACGGCAACCAAACTCGGCTCATATGCTCGGTACACCCGATCGTGCCGGATTATCCGGTCTGTCTGGGAGAGTTTGTTCCGCATTTTGAGAATCCAACCAGGCCTGTCTCGATCTGCACATTTAGGGATGTTCTGGAGATGCCCCTTTCGCTCGAGAACCTGTAACTATCTGCTGATATCGAACCCTCTCATCCGAGATAGGTAGATACCCAGTAATGACCTAGCTACTGTAGAAGGCTGATTGTAAAATGCCGAGCTGTGAGTTGTTTCCCTTGGAAGTGCCAACAACCCCTTGTGAGTCGACTATCAAGCACGGTGGTTGTCAACGTGGTAAAATGCCTATCTAGGTAGCGGTGTGCAATGGTGCCACTACAACGGCATGATCGACGAGCCTCAAGTTTAAGCGAGAGACTTGCGCTCGGCTGGGAGATATCATGGCCGCTTTGGGACAAACAGCCGGCTGCTACGCGAGGCTGGCCCGTTCAGGGGTGGACCGACCCACAGAAACACGCCGCTTGAAACGCTCCTACGTGGCACCTCCATAACTCTCTGCGGGGGTTTCCAGAACTTCGAGATGTCAGAGTCGCATCGCGGTGCGCAGATATGAAGCCCTTCGCCGCCCTCGTGGCCGCGGCGACCACCTGTCCCCGGTGGCAGCTGCAGGGCGCGCCGCGCGCCGCAGGCCACGAGCCCTGGACGCATGCCGTGTACTGCGTTCGGACGCGCGACGTGGGCTCCGAGCCCGTCTGTGTCTTCACCGACGCCGACTTCTACTTCGGCCAGGGCATCAGCATCGTCGCCCGCCGCGACACGGCCGCCCGCATGGTCCACGATGGCCTGCTCGATCCGGCACCGCACGAGCGTCCGCCGACGCGCGCCTCCGAGGCCAAGTACGAGCCGCTGGAGCGCGAGGGCAGCGGCGTCGGCCTGTTCGTCAAGCCGTCTGAGGTGATCCGCGCCGGCGAGCGCGTTCTCGTCGACTACCCGACCTTGGTCAACGGCCAGCTCGGCGAGTCGGTACCGCCCGACCTCCGGCGCTACCTGCAGTGGAAAGCTGTGCTGCAACTGCCGGGAGACGCGAGACGGCGGTCGAGGGATCTGGCCAAGAGCCGGGGCCAGTTCATGGACGAGATCGAGAACCTTCTCGAGACGAACGCATTCACGCACCAGAAGGCGGATGCGCTGCACGACGTCTTGTTCACTGAGGCGGCGGTAAGATCGAGCATGAGCCTTCGCATGAGATGTGCAACTGACGAAATGTAGAGAATCAATCATGCCTGTCGCCCAAAGTTAGTCTCGCTGCAGCTTGGTGACCCTCAGGCTGCGACAGCCACTGGGCTGAGGGTGCACCTCCTTGAGGAGTGGTAGACTGATTATGAACGTTAGTGTCATCACGAGGACCAACGAGACGACATTGGCCATGGAGGTGATCGCCCTGCGCGATATCCACGCCGGGGAGGAAATCTTAAACTCGTACCTGGACTCCTCCGTCGAGCTCAGTTCCCGAGAGCGTCAGAAGAAGATTAGCGGAGAGTGGAATTTCTCGTGCAGCTGCTCCATCTGCGCCGGAGACGGGGTAGCTGAGTCTGACGAGCGTCGGAGGGAGATCACCAAAGCTAAAGAGCGGATCGAGGCGGCGGGCCGGAGCGCGGAAACGGTGCTGGTCCACGTCAAGACGCTGCTCAAGCTGTACGAGGAAGAGGGCATGATTATGCCGAGACCGCAGAAGTACTGGCTCGCCGCCGTTGCCGCGAACGCCCTCGGGCGAGGAGACGAGGCCGTCGGATTCGCGAGGTTGGCGAGGAAGTATTTGACCATCATGTTTGGCGGGGACAGCAAGATGGTAGCAGATATAAGGGAGCTGGAACGGGATCCCGCCAACCATCCATCACGCCCCAGAGAGTCGTGATGGGACGCTGGCGGAACAGATTCGGCGGCGGCCTTAGCCTCAATATTTATCTGGGTACCCGTTTGAGCTTTACGGCGGGCGCCGCTGAGACTTCAAGAGGAATCAGTCGTAGTTCCCTGCAACCTTGTTCTTAAGCCGGTGCAGAAGCGATCGTCCCCGAGACACCTCCTGAGATCGATCTGGGGGTGCCTCCAGAGAGCGTGGCGGAACTTTTCCAGGAGGCATCACCCATCCTTTCGCCGTCCAAGCGTCCAGCTGCATTGGAGATAGGAATTTCGCCGCAACGAGCGAGCTAATTCCCTCGACGCGAGCAAGGGTACCGTTTGCGTCTACCAGGAGTCTGGCCTTTTCGATGTGCCACCCGCGAACAAGGACGGCACGGTCATCCAGAATCCAATCCAAGGGGGTTCGGCCGCGGTCATCCTGGATGCTGGGGTCGACGCCGCGCGCCAAAAGGAATACCGTCAGTTCGGGAAGTGCCAGGTGCAAAAGGCTGTAGCGGAATGAGTCGTGGCTTCGATACCCGACGAGCCCTGAGGCTCTCCCGAAGATGTCTTGTCGAGGGTCCCATCCTCTTTGCACTAGAAGAACGGTCAGATCGTGCTCCAGTATTCCCAGATCCCTGAAGGCATCGGGTTCGGTGTAGCCAAGTGGGCGTGGCCGGGGCCTCCCCGCCCAGAGGGCAGGCCAGAGAGTGTCGGCTCTTTCATGCGGAGGAAACCCCAGCTCCAATAAGACAGCCGCCGTTTCGTATTTGGCTTTATTTGTCCCCTTCAGCGTGCATTCTAGGAGCCTCTCCGTGCTGCTCGGTAGTGACGATGGGAACTTCGCAGCGAAGTCGACAAGAAAAAGCCGTAGTCCCAATGCGCTTGCGACGCCGGGCCATGACATGGCAGCTTGCGGGGCGCCAAGAGCGGACCTCAGCATATCAAAGCTCGCAGACGTTGCATCGCTGAGAAAGCCAAACAAACTCCTCCCGGTGCTGGCCTCTGCCTCAAGGAGATGATGTGTAAGGAGGTCTACCTGGTCCTGGTGCCTGTCCGGATCCCAACGGCACTGCAGGAGGCGACCTTTTGCGAGGAAGGTGTGTCCGTTTTCGTGGGTTATCTTCGCGTTCAATTCGCCGAGAACTCGCTCCTTGAATTTGAGGCTCGTCGCGAAGTCGTGAACGGTCTGATGCATCAGCTGAATTCTAACCTCGGGGTCTCCAGCAGCGACCCGCACGATCTCAGCGAGGCCCCCGCTCCATTTGGCTATCAACTTCTCCTGCGAGTCCGGGTCTGCCTTCGGCCGAGGCCTTGTCACACCTTGGGTGTACGTCCGACAGTCGGATAGAAAAACCGTCAGGATGACAAAGGAGGCTCCGGACGACTCGTCACTAGAGGACCGTACGAGGGTTTCCAACAGGGCGTAGGTTTGCCACCGGAGTGAGCGCGGGATTCGCTGTACGATGACTTCGTAGAACTCGTCCAGTTCCGTCGGCAGCGCTTCAATGGTGGCTCGCATGTCCGCGAGCGTCAAGGGGACGCGAGGTTCGCTGGCCTGCCCCCTGGCTAACTGCCCCAGAACCAGCTTGACCCAGAGGAACACGCCCGCCGCTCTCGTGACTATTTCTGGAACCAGCTCTTCGACGAAGGGCACGTCGCCGGCCACTTGCGACAGAGAACTCGAACAGTAGTCGCTAATGTCGGCTTCGGTGTGATCCTGGATCCTAAAACCTGGACAGCGGGCAAAGTTGGCCTCGAATATCTCCCAAGGGCGGCTAGAGAAGCAGACTTTTACCCGCGTCGACGAGGTTGGATGGGTGCTGACAAGGCGCTTCAGGAAGTTGCAGATGAGAGTGTGGTGACCGTCGAATTCGTCCAAGGCGTCGAAGAACAGGCATACATCGACCTCGAAAATCTTCTGCTCCAAAATTGCCGTAAGAAGACGTTCCAGGCCCGGAACTGTCCACTCGGGTAATTTGAATTGAATGCCTCGGGGGATTACCGGCTGCAGAGCCTCGAAAAGAGGCGGGTACTGTTCGATAAATTGCTTGACGATGCTCCGCAACACCCCTTCAAATGACTTCTGCATGACAGAGCCCCGAAAGTGAAAGAAGAAGGAAGCGGATATCTCGTGGGCCCCTCGCTGGAAGTTGTGAACCAGGTCCCACGTCTTGTTACTCTGGGTGATGAACTTCATCAACGTCGACTTTCCGGAACCCGGTTTCCCGCTGATCCAGAAGATCCCTGTGCCGTCCTGAAGCCAGTTTGTGAAGTCTTGCAGCTCAAACACCCAATCGAGAGTTTGGCCGAAGCGAGTATCGATTCCGGCGACACGGGCGTCTAGGTCTGGCGCGAGTAAAGAGTGTTTCAGATCTATTCAGTCTGGTCAACGCCTCGTCTAATAAGACCGGTGGGCCTGTCTAACCTGTGAGAGTGAACTCTACTGGATCTTGCTGATCAGGCGTGCTATCCCCTATGTCGGACGCCGCCGTCGGTCCCGAGCGAATGCCTTTGCTGCTATCACCACGTACGCGTTGGGGGAGCAGCATGGCGTTGAGGTTTGAGATTACCGATCTCGAATGGGCGTTGCCTCTGGTAAACTTGACCAAGTCGGAGTGGTTTTCGTTTATCGGAAAAGTCGACTGTGGGTCGTGATCGATGTTACGGTGGGTTGCCGAGTGTCGATCAACCAGAATTTGGTGAGGGCCCGTCCGTGTCCATCGTCCGTCCGCAGCTCTCTGTGTATACCAGGTGATTAGTCTTGTAAATGGCCAGCTGTGTGCCAGTGTTGACGTTACCTCCAGCGTTGGCGACGTGCGCGTTTCATAGCCCCAGAACACCAGCAGCCGGCGAAGCTGTGCGACCCCAAAGTAAGATTGGTTGAGATTGCGGAGGTAATTGGACTCGCGAGACAAATCATGAATCAGGGTTTCGTTGGCTCGTCCCTCGGTCATGGCTCGCAGGTTCTCTTGCTCCATCCCCAGAGTGGGCACGCCGAACAGAATGACGCCTCGCACCTTGCCGAGAATCGAGGAATCGAGATTGTTCCGGGAGTCGGCGATCTGAAGAAGAGCGTCCATGAGAATGATGCCGCCGAGGCTATGGGCCAGGAAGGCGAGGGGCGCGGCCGCATCTCGCTGCCAGCCAGTTGCCCGCAGCTGCTCGAAGAAGCCCCGGGCAATGTCGCGGATGGACTGGAACGAGTCACTGTCGGCTACCGAGGCGTCATACCCGTACA
>Ga0247777_1000555_pt1 | contig 10772 bp, 8 predicted proteins | sample UWRJL154409C5_FD_179937 | JGI IMG/M metagenome (GOLD analysis project Ga0247777, IMG submission 179937) | Plant litter microbial communities from Arlington Agricultural Research Station in Wisconsin, United States - UWRJ-L154-409C-5 | ecosystem: Environmental > Terrestrial > Plant litter >...
CCTCTGCATGAGGTCTGCCAGCTCGTGGCCGGCGCCCTCGCCCTGGGCCCCCCGGGCCAAATAATCGTTGAGGCGCACCCGCACCGGGGCACCGTCGATCCACTCGGTCATCATGCAGCCGGCGCCCTCGAAGACGGCGTAGAGGGCGGGGACGGGAACGCCCTCGCGGCGAAGCCGCTGCAGCACCTTGGCCTCGGCCAAGATGCGCTGGCGCGTGAGCCGGCGGTCCAGCACCGGGTGCCGGTAGGCCTTGGGCGGCCGGTACTTGAGCGCGCAGGGCAGGTCGGGCAGCAGGAACGTCGTGCGGTAGACGCGGCCCTCGGCGCCTTGGGCGACGAGCTCCGGCGGGGCCGACGAGGGGTGCGTGAGGAGCGTCGGCAGAGGGAACGGGCCCGGCCCGCCGCCCGAGGTGGGGGGCGAGGAGGGGTCGTCGCCCGCCATGGGCGCCTGTCGGACGAGGAGACCGGCTCGAGTCGGGGGGGAGGCGGGGCCGTGGAGGACGCGTGGAAGGCTCGTCGGGAGTTGCGCTCGGCACGGTGCCTATTGTAGGCAAGGAGGAATCGCGGGATGAGGCTCGAGATGCCGTGGATCGGTTGGTGCCAGCAACAGCTGCGTTGCAGGGTCGTCGCTGCGATTTGCTGAGGTGCACCAAGCAGCGTCCTCAATGGGGGCGGGGGCCTGTCCCGCGGCGAGGACGGCCAGGCAGCGCTGCGGCTCCAGCGGCGTCGGGCCCAGTCACGGCAGCAATTTAAATATCCATCCCGCCGCCCCGGATCTGTCACGTTCTTTTCTTCAACCTCAGACGCCGAGGGTTCAAGCTCGTCTCTGCCTCTCCCCGTTCGAATAGACGCAGGGACCGGAGTCGTTGGCTCTCGTCGGCCGGTTCGCGTCCACATGTGACAATCCGCTGCACCTGCAGGGGCGCGCGGGCGCCGAGGCCGCTCAGTGCGCGGCCTTTATTGGGCCGAGTGGCCACCGGAGGCGACGGCGATTGCGGTGAGCGGACAGCAGCCATTCCGCTCCCCGAGAGTCCGGTCCCTTCGTCGTCATCACCCTCGCCTCCGCCCGTCTGTCCTTTTCTCGCGCTGTATCTCTCCCCTACGGTCATGATCCGATAACCTCTCCCGTCGCCTAATGCCCGTTTGACGTCTCCTAACGGAGGCTGGGGAAATCCCGAAACCATGTCCGAGTCGTCGGCGCGCCAGTGGACCATCATTCTGGTCCTGACCGCTCTTTTGCTCTCGCTCGTCGTCCTCGGCCAGATCCTCGCCCGCTACTCGTCGGCCTACTTTGCCGCCCCGCGCGAGATCACGGCCTTTGTCGACTCGGTCGACTCGTCCATCCAGGAGAACGAGAGCTACGACCGCGACGTCGCCAAGGTCCAGCGCCTCGACGACAAGATCCGCCTCGGCCGCCTGCTCCGCGAGATCCAGAAGGGCGGCGACGACCTGCGCGAGGACCTCAATGCCTTGCTGCTCTCCGAGGACGACACGCGCCTGCGCGCCTCGGCACGGCTGCTGTGGGCCTCGAAGCGCGCCCACCTGGAGGAGCGGCTACGGCGGCTCGACCTCCTTCGCATGCGCTTCCTCGTCATCTACATGAGCATTGTCGCCGCGACGACCACGGCGGCCGCGGAAAAGGTAGAAAAGAGCGCCTCGCCCAAGGACCCCGAGAAGGGCGGCCACCACCCCCTGCGTCCCGGTTTCGCGGCGGCTCTGGTGGACGGCATCAAGAGGGCGCCGCCGCTGCGGAGGTTGACGACGCAGGCCATCGGCCACCTCGACACATCCGAGGGGGGCCACCGCCACGGCTGGGCCGGGGTCGTCCAGGAGCTGCAGCGGTCTCCTCTGATGCACAAGCGACATGCCTCGATTGAGAACGCCATGGCGAAAAGCCCTTGAGTCTGGCGCGGCCGGCGCCTTATTTCTCTCGAGACACGCGACACCGTCCTCTACGACTTGACGGCTGTATACGATGGATGAAGAGGAGCTCGGAACCGAAGCATTTGACACCCTCATGACGGACGGAGTTGTGGTCCTAGTCACTGCCCTATAGATACCCCCATTTTTCATCGCACGTATTGCCGACTGCTCCCGTCCTCTTTTCCATCATGTCCCTTTCCGGAAATACTATTGCCGGCGCGTACCAGTTACGCATGCCCCTCGATGTTGCAGACGATGTTGTCAAGACAGTGTTGTCTAGTTTTACCCCGGATAGAGCTGCCCGGTTTGTCCTCCCCTTAATAGATGGCTCTGGTAGCGGATGTATAGTACGGAGTGAAACCCTAGCAAATTCATACAAGTCCCCCATACCCTGGCCCCACAGTCACGATCGCTCCTTGATCTCTCGAATATCCGTGGTGTTCTGTTCAGTGGGCGGCATCTGGCCCAGTCCCGTTTTTCTCGCCGACTATATGCCGTCAGTACCAGTACTTGCATCCTTCCCAAGGCCGAACAGGGCCGCGCAACCTACCATCCAACGCGACCAAGAACCGGCTCACGCAGTTGTAGCAGGCAACCTACTCAAGCGTCGTCAGTCCGGTCTCCCCCGATCCTTACGGCCCCCTCTCAGAGACGCAAAAGTCCACGCACCGTAGCCGTAATCTCCACCACGTCCTTCTCGCCGAACAAGGCCCTCAGCGCCGCAAACGTCTCGTCGCGCACCTCGACGTCGCGCGTCATCTCGTCGGTGTACACCAGCACCGTCCACGCACGATCGCCCAGCTCCGCGCGACCCTCGACGTCGGCGAGGCGCAGCGGCGCCGGGTCGCGCACGCGGGCCAGGCCGGCGGCCGACACGCCGGCGGCGGCGGCCAGCGGCGCGTGGTGGGCCCACTCGTACCAGGCGCGGTTGACGGCGGCGACGCGGCACACGGCCAGCTCGCGCAGGTCGGCGGCCACGGCCGTCCGCGTCCGCACCGCGCCCAGGAAGCTGTTCCACCCGTCCGCCACCGCCGGGCTGTGCAGCAGCGCCAGGTCCAGCGGCTGCAGCGGCCGCGGGGCCCGTCGCGCTTGGATGCGCGCGACCACGGCTGCGTCGGCGGCCGAGGACGGGGTGGGCGGGTTGGCTGTGTAGGGGAGGCGCATGGTTGGTTGGCTGGCTGGCTGGCTGGCTGGCTTTGAGATATTGGGGGCGCGAGGGGTGTGAGATGGGTTCACGGGCTCACGGGTGCGTTGGGGAGGGAGAGAGGGATGGGTATTTATCGGCTGTCAACCAGACGGACCACGGGGTGGGATCTACCTTTCAATTATGAAGGAGGAGTCCGGCAGTTGTTCATGGGGGTCCCGACTTGGCGGGTCCGGAGCCGATCCCGTCCCCATATCCCGCGCCGGTACCGGCCCCGGCGCGCCCGGCGGGGCGGGGCGGGTCGGCTTCGGCGTTCGGCAACGTCGCGCTGAGCACGACTCAGATATATCCATCAGTTGCTCGGTACGGTACTTATGCTGCCAGAGACCTTGAAGATAGTGAGAAGCGCTGGTTTTCGTGTTCTCCCCTGATTCCGCCTCGTGTGGTCCAGGAGACTGGCTGTTCCTACGGCGTTCATGGGTCGGCGACGGAATTTGAAGTGGTCGGGTCGCAAGGCTGCCCAGGCAGAAAACCCTGCCTCTCGAACCTCAGGTCTCGATTGATACCAACGGGCTCTTCTACCTCTGCTCTGCCCTGATCTCTGTATGTCGGGATACTCTCGTCGAACCGGCGATTCTCAAAGGCTCGGCCCCTTTTGTTCGACTCCACCGACGTTTTTGGTGGCTCTGGGATCGCTGGGGTGGAAAAGCTGGCACAGGAGCGATCCACGCGGGAAAGCATGCGGCAGGCGCTCAAGAAGAAGGTAGCCGTCCTAAGCCTCGGGCGATCCTCTACCGACGCCGTCGGCCGTTCAAGTGCCGATGCCACTGTCCCGAACCCGGACTCGAGCGCCGGCCCGGCGGAACCACCGCCCAGCGGCTCCCCTGAGTATGGCGTCGAGGTGCTGTACGACCCTCCAGGGGCCACCGTCGATATCTGCTTCGTCCACGGCCTGACGGGAAACCGCCGCATCACCTGGACGCATCCCACCGAGGCGGAGCCGTGGCCGAAGACGCTTCTCCCCGGCCCACTCCCCACCGCCCGCGTCCTCACCTACGGGTACAACGCCTACGTCGTCGAGAAGGCGGCCGCAGAGACATGGCGTCCGATCGACCATGCCAGAAGCCTGCTCAACGACCTGACCAACCACCGGCTGTCCGCCGGCGCGCTGGACCGTCCCTTGATCTTCGTCGCCCACAGCCTTGGCGGCCTTCTCTGCAAGAAGGCTCTCCTGGACTCGCGGGACGCGGAACCCCATCTCCGCCGCGTTTTCCAGAGCCTCAAGGGCGTCATCTTTCTGGGCACCCCCCACCGGGGCGCTTGGATGGCCCGCTGGGCGGGCATCCCGGCCCGGGCGTTGGGGGTGCTTAAGACGACCAACCGCTCGCTGCTCGACATTCTGAACACGAACAGCGAACTCCTCGACGACATCCACAACCGTTTCCTCCTCATGATCCGAGACGAGCGCGAGGGCGGCCGACCCGTCCGCCTCACGTGCTTCTGGGAGGCCAAGCCCATGCTCCGATGGGTAGTGGTTGAGAAGGAATCTGCTAGCCTGGAGGGATACAGCGCCTACGGTATCGGCGCCGATCACCGAGACATGGTTCGGTTCCAATCCCCCGACGACCCCAACTTCCAACGCGTGCTTGGGGAGCTCCTCCGTTGGGAAGGCGAGCTTCGGTCAAAGCCTGTCACTTCACCACAGCTGTGTGAGTTGACGCCCCTGCCTTTTTCGGAGATTTGGCGAAGCTGATCCAGGTGAAACAGTCGTCAGCGAGGAAGAGAAGCAGGCGATGGCTTTGCTCAGCAAGTTTGATTTCGCCGATTACCGGCGCATGCTCCCAAGAGCGGCCAGTGGCACCTGCAAGTGGGTCTTGTCGCATCCGGAGTTCCAGTCATGGACCGCCGAGGACAAAACAAGTCTCCTGTGGGTGTTTGGGTCCCCCGGGTGTGGCAAGACGACGCTATCATCCTGGGTGGTCAAGCGTCTAGGGGAGAACAACGCCGACTCCACCGCCCTGCCTCTCGTGTGCAGTTACTTTTGTGATGACAAGGTTGCACTGCAAAGAGACACCCAAACCATCCTTAAAAGCGTCATATACCAGCTCGTCTGTCACTGCCCCCCGCTCATCCGCCACGTCACTCGAGCCTTCCAGCTGAAGGGGGCGGCTTTCGCCGACTCCTTTTCGGCGCTTTGGAATATCTTCAGAGACTGTCTCTCGGACACTCCATCCGGCGTTGTATATATTATCATCGATGCCCTCGACGAGTGTGCCGACGTCAAACTTCGAGCTCATTTTCTTGAAGCGATCGGCGAGATGATCCAGGTCGCTAGGTCGACGGAGGCACCGGCCGGGTGCATCAAATTCTTCATGACGAGTCGCCCTGAGCTGGCTGAAGCGTCCTCCTTGATTCAGTCCGAGTACCGCCGGCTCTTCATCGATACGCAAGAAGGGGTCCAACAGGACGTCCATCTTGTCGTCCGAGACAGGGTCAGCCGCCTCTCTCAGCAGCGCGGCTGGTCCCCAGACCTAAAGGATCACTTGGAACAGACCTTGCTCTCGAAGGCTGATGACACTTTCCTTTGGGTCCACATGATCCTTGAATCCTTGGAGGATAGCCTCACCACGGCCAAAGGCGACCTCTTGACCAGGATCGACGAACTCCCCCGGGGTCTGGAGGCAACTTACCGAAAGTTCCTGGCCGCGGTGCCCCGAGGATACGAGGCCATCGCCTGGCGACTTCTTCTTCTAATCCTCGGAGCATCGAGGCATCTGACGCTCGACGAAGTTAATCTGGCCTTCACCGTTAGTCCTAACCACCGAATGACGCAAGATGTGCTTTCAGATTGTCAAACCTCAATGTCTCGCCTCCTTCAAGGCGTGCTCGGCCCATTCGTGCGCGTCAACGACTCCCGGGTGTCTCTCGTCCATCAGTCCGCCAAGGAATTCCTCCTTACCCTGGCCGCGGCGCCGGACAACCCTCTCTCGGAGGCACACGGCATCCGGGAAACCACGGCCAGTCTTGCCATCGCCTCGGCGAGTATGCAGTATCTACTACTGGGCGATTTCACCGACGATGTGGTCCCGGTCGAAGACTTACGCGCAAAGCAACAAAGCTGCTGGACTAGACCTGGGCGTCATAGTTCCCTCCTGGAAAATATTCATCTCCACAGCCTGAAAAGTCAAGAAATGGAAAGCCATTATGGCTTCTTCCGGTATGCCGCTCTGAACTGGGCACAGCAATTCGCGTCGGCACAAGGGGCGGCAACACCAGAACTGCAACGGGCAGCCACGACGCTCCTGGACCCCCGGAACACCAACGCCGCGAACTGGATGACTTTTTTCTGGTTGAACTCTCCCCCAATAGAGCGCTATTTTTCCCTAAACCTGGAAAGCTACCAATCGCCCGATTGGGATAGTTTGTCATGGGCTGCCTTCTTCGACATCCGCCATGCGTTGGTTGAATTCCTGGGCCCCGCCAGTCAGTTCTCCAAGGACTCTGCGCTCATCCGAGCATCCCAGATGGGCCACGAGCTCTCTGTGAAGATGTTGTTGGCAGCCGGCGCGGACCCGAATCAACGGGCTGAGGATGTTGAGTTCAACAGTGCCTTGACCATTGCTGCCCTGGAGGGGCACACCCAAGTCGTTGTCGTCCTCCTGTCCGACTGCCGAACCGATGTCACCTTCAGGGCAGGAATGCCGCGTCACCCCGCCATCTTCCATGCATCTGTCGCAGGCCATGAGGACATTGTGGAGGTGCTCTCGGCTCAGCGTGATGATTGATTGTGGGTTGCGAACACCCTAAACTCGTGGCGAGGCTTTGGAAAGAGTCAGGTATCAACGTCAACGATAGGGACATTGGAGGGAAATCGGCCGAGTCGTGGGCGGCCGTTTCCGGCGCGGTGGAATGCCTCCACGTTCTCCTTGAGGAGCAGGGTATCGATCTCAATCTGGCGGACAAGACAGGGCGGTCGCCACTGCCATGGGCGGCGGGACTTGGCCAGCCGGCCACTGTCTCTGCGCTCCTCGCCGACCACAGGGTCGACAAGGCCAGTGTCGACAGGACCGGCCGAGGGGCAATATCCTGGGCGTGCGCGTGCAGTCGCGTCCCGGATGCTGTCGCTGGCGGTTGCGAAGCGTCGCTGAGAGCTCTGATCCAGGCCGAGTGCCCCGACGTGGACCGCGCCGACGACGAAGGTTGGACACCACTGACGTGGTTGGTCGAGAAGTATATCGGCGACGCCGACGCCGATGCAGAGTACCTCGAGTGGAATGTTCGGTGGTACCGGCAGGTGGTCCTCCGACTGGAAATTCGGCATGGGTGACCTGCTCTTGTCGACAGGCAAGGTCGGCATGGAGAAGAAAAATCAACGGGGCAGAACGGCCTTGGCTATCACGGCCGGCAGGGGGAACCTGAGATGGTGAGGATCCTTGTCTCGCTACTTAGGTGCCCAGATACTAGTAGAGAACGAGGACGGGCAAGGCCTCACGCCAACGGAACTTGCGAAGCGCAACTCGCACCACGTCATTGTGGTGCTTCTGACGGCGCTGCCGCGCGCTTCAGACCATGACGGACAGGAGGCTTGAATCCTCCCCAGGCCCGACTTTGGCGATGTCTATCTTGTCTTCTGGGCGACCTGGAGAAATCACGGAATCACCTAGGCGCCCCGGGGACGCGCATGAAATTGGACGGGAAGTGCTTCTGGTGAAGTTCCTGTGATGAAGTCGTCGAACGGTGCTGGAGTCGGTCCGCGGTAACGGTAACGGTAACGGGATGTCCATTGAGCGCGGTAGGTGCCGAGGGCGGCGCGCCGATAAATACATAGAGTACATTATGTATCTACCAATATACTCCGTACTTGAATCTCTACTACTGTAAATACAATTATCCCTCTATCCGTATCTGTTACTCCGTGTCTTACATACCTACCGTAGGTCGCATCGTCCACGGCTGCAGGCGGTCATGACGTACCCGCACCGAGCCGCAGTACTGCGTACCCGCGACTTGTTCATCCCTTCCTCCAACGTCAAACCGTGCAGGTCCGCTTTGTTTGGCCCGCAGGTATCCCTCGGGGCGCGCGGGGAGGAAGTCTCAGATGCTTGTGGGCATTGGTAATGCACCCCAAGCCGACGGGTCCTGACGCCGTCTCTTGAACTGGCCCCACACCGTCGAGTCGTCTGAACTGCCGATGCCCACAGCGACCATGGCGGCGCCCCCGGGAACAGACGCCGTGCCAGCGCAGCTTGGCTTTTTGGCCATCTTCAATCCCAGTCTGGGAACGACGGATGCCACGATCGACGACCAGATCGTGTACTACACCTCCGTTACAGCCCTGAGCCAGAAGCGGAGACACCGATCGGGGGGACGCCCCACCGAGAACATCTCGCAGGAGGAGCGCAACAAGCGTCTGCGCCAGATCGGGCTCGCCCAGGGCATGGTCGAGTTCAGCAAGAGCTTCTCCGGGGACTGCCCCGTAGACACCATCGAGACGGAGAAGTCGCGTGTAGTCCTCCACGAGCTGGAGCCCGGCTGGTGGATCCTCGCGGTAGGTGGGGCGGACCCGCGGCTCGGGCAGACCAGGTCCTGACATGGCGAGCAGTCTATCGATCTCACCAAACTCCCCGCATCGTCGCCGGCGGCCCAAAATCAAGGCTCCAAGGATGCTTCGCAGGAACCGGGCGTCGAGTATTCCGCTAGGGAGGTGAAGCCGGCCGCGCTGGTGCTCCAGGACCTCCTGCGGGCGCATGCTATTTTTCTCCTCCACCACGACTCCTCGCTCAGCGCGCTCTTCGTCCGGACCAGGCGAACCAAGTTCGCGAGCCTACTAGGCCGGTACTGGGACCTCTACCTGTCATCGTGGAGCGTCCTGCTCCACGGCAACCCCGTGCGCAGCGTCTTCGGAGGCATCAAGGTCGCGGCGTGCGGCGAGCTGGGCGTCGGCGTCGGCGAGGAGAACCGGGGAAGCGGCGAGCGGGAGGTCTTGGAAGGCTTTGCGGGCAGGATAGAGGGCCTCGTTGACCTGGTCGTGTCCAAGTTTGGGACAGATGACTCCGACGCGGCGGCTGCGGCACCAACAGCCTCGGATTCGGGGAACCCGACGAACAGCTGGCTCGGCACAGGCAAAGAGCCTGGGGGAGAAGACGGGGCCATCTTCCTCGGCGTCGGCGCGCTCTCACGAAACTCGATCCGCGCCATCACGGCCTGGATGGAGGATCTCTACTCATGGGGCGAGGAGGCATATGGGGTCGGCGAGAGCCCTACCTCGACGAGACGGGCGCGGCGGCCCAAGAAGCCCGCGTCGGGAGAGTTGCCTTCCGATCTGCCCATGGGGCCGCCGACTCCCGTTACCGAGCTAACCAAACGACCCAAACCGGCACTCCGGGTCGAACCCGACGGACTCAAGAGTGCTGCAAGGGCAAAAGCTGCCGATACCTTGGTTGAGGAACCTCGAAAGGGGACATCGCTTGGGGCCGAAGCAGAAGGCGGAAATATGGACCGGGTAGTCAACTACCTCAAACTGGGGTATGGGACGTACTGGTCGATTGGAGGAACTTCCGGGGAGAGCTCAGATACGAAGCAGACAGGGGCCCCCTCGCGAAGATCCACATATCTCGATGACGCACAGGGTTACTATCTCATCGGACTCAAGGGGGAGGTCGAAGACAGTGGCAGCGACACGGATGACCGGTTTTCGATGAGCACAGAGGAGCACAACTCCCGGACGCTACTCCGGACATTGACGGTGGAGCTGGAGAGCGAAGGCAGATCGCGGACCGAGTCCCAGGTGACGAAAGATCTCGGGAGCCACGACCATGAAGTTGCGCAGTCCGCCGTCGACGCCGATGGCAACGTCCAGGAGCCGGCCAACAGCACGTTTGACAGTCAGAACCGTAACAAGACCAAGAAGGTCCAGGTGGTGGTATACGTCATCAAACCCTTCGTCTTCACCTTCCTCTTCAAACTCCGGACCGAGTCCCTGGCCTGGGATCCGCTCTACAAGTCGTTGCACCACCAGCTGTCGCCCCTGCGAAAGCCGTTGGCGAACTCAACAGCGTATCGCCCTGACAAGCCGGACCTGGGGTCGGCGGTGGCGAACATCTACGACCTGATATGGGATCCTAAGGCGCTGACGGTCCACTCCACCATCCCCAACATACCCGTGCCCGGCGACGGCCGGCAGAAGGGCGAGACGACAGCGGTTTGGTCCCGCGTCGAGGCCCTCAACACGCACTTGCAGCTGCTCAATACCTTCACGGGGACTCGCTCCGATCTGACCGAGCTGGAGCGGACGTGTAAGACGTCTCGGGGGTGGTGGATAGTGTGGAGTCGCGTGCTGGAGCGCGAGATGGGGCGGCCTCCGAGGTCCCAAGATGCGTCAGACTCGGAGTCGCGGAGAGCATCGATCAACGCGAGCGACGACGACGACGAAGAGATCACACCGACACAGAGCTACTCGGTAGCCAAAGAGATCTTCCTCATCCGCAAAGCCAGCGACCATGCGAGTTTCTCGGCGAGGAGTGTGAGTGCCTCGTACGTTGGCGGCGGCGGTTGGGCGGACGGGGCGGGCCGCTTGGCCCAAGGCATCGGGGTCGACACGAAGAAGTATATCGAGGGGCTGTTGAGCCTGAACCGATAGTGGGTACCGTACTGTAGTACCCGCCATGGATCCCCTAAATTCTATACTCGTTAAGGCTACGGAGTGG
>Ga0247777_1000556_pt1 | contig 10768 bp, 9 predicted proteins | sample UWRJL154409C5_FD_179937 | JGI IMG/M metagenome (GOLD analysis project Ga0247777, IMG submission 179937) | Plant litter microbial communities from Arlington Agricultural Research Station in Wisconsin, United States - UWRJ-L154-409C-5 | ecosystem: Environmental > Terrestrial > Plant litter >...
GTGGCCACACACGTATGGACCAGTAACTAACGTACATTCACTGAGAGAATGCAGATCTTCGTTCGGCGATCTCAACCTCCGGCTCAGAGACCATCCACTGCAACCTGCAGCCCTGGTAGGGGGCAGCATCCCTTACTGTAATTACGGAATCATTCATGAATGTGAGTGCACCCAACCTTGGAACAATCCAGCTGTGAATAAGAAACGACAAGTCACGGGAACAGCTAAAGCTAAGTTGAGCTGGATACGTTTTGTAATAGTAACGTCAAGGGTGATGTACGTTCAGTTCCCAATGCAGGTATGAGAGTGTGTGTCGGCTCGCCAGATCGAGTTTCGAACCCCATGACTCTCCAGAGGCCGAGCCGTTTTTGACAAATCCATAAACAGCAGTGGGTATCGATATTCCAAACGCACGCCAACAACACCAGAAGCAATCACGCCGAGTTTCGTCCGGAGCCCTCGCCCGAGAACTCCGTCCCATCCGTGACCAAGGCGTCACAACCCTAACCACTCCGGGACGAGCCGACCCCCTAACCGTCCATACGACCGCTCCGCTGCGCTCTCAAGAAATTCGGCGCCGCGGCGCCCGGGCATCCGACGCCCTTGGTGCCGTTGAAGCTCTGCAGCAGCACGATGGCGGCCGTGGCGCGGGCGCGGACCGTGTCCTCGCTCATGTCGTCGGCGTCGTTGCTGAAGCTGATGGCCTGGTCCAGGACGCTGCCGACGGCGACGGCGGCCGCGAGGCGGTAGACGAACTCGGCGCGGTCGGGCGGGCAGAAGCACGGGATAAGAACCCGGTCGCCGGCCGCGTTGGCGCCGTCGCACGACCCTGTCTGGTCGGCGTTGGCGTTGAGACCGCGCGCAATGCCGAAGGCGGGTACAAGGGCGGGGTTGATGGCGAGGGCGACGTTGTTGCCATTGTTGCCAGTATTGCCGCCGTTGCCGCCGTTGCCGTCACCGGGAGAGCCATCGTCCACGACGGTGCATTGAAGGACCGGTGCGGCGAGGCTGGCCGAGGCCGAGAGGAGGGCGAGAAGGGTTCTGGTGAAGTGGCGCATTATGGGCGTGTAAAGAGTCAAAATTACGGGCCGGCCGTGGTGTGGAAAACGGTTTGTACAGAACGGAAGAAGACGACGGGCGACCTGGCGCTGTCCGACAGAAGGGAGAGTGAGGGCGTCGTCACTGGAGCACCATGTTGTCTTATAGAAGTTCGTCTGCCGCCCTTTCGGCGAGGAGGCTCCGAGGTCGTCGCAGGCGAGCGACGGATGTTTGACGCCTGCAGCGAGGACGGTGAAGGGAAAGAGGGGGAGGTCCTGGCATCGCGACCAGCGCCGGCATGGCTGCCTTTTTGCTCGATGGAGGATCTGCGGAGGGGGAACCGCCGGGGCTCGCCACCACGCTTCACCCCGCTGTACAAGGCAGCGCGTAGCCGAAAGCCAAGCGATCCGATCCCATAAGACGGGGTGCAGCATGCAAAACACGGCACGTCACGTCGAACAGATCTGGACTTGGGATGACGGCCAGCCACGCCGTCCGAGCACTGTTCTGGACTGTACTAGTACAGCAGAAGCCGGCCGCCGTCTCATGCAGGGGTGGGCGTTGGGGTCCGTGGGCTGCCCCTGAAACGAAACACCATCGTCTTTTAGGCGGTCGATCACGCCTCCTGACCATTTAACCAGCGACGAATGCGGCATGCTCGCTACGAGGAATGGGCAAGTACAGCGTACTGAGCCAGAGAAGTGTGTTTCTTCTTGCCGGTGTGGCAGCTGAGAGCGCTGGCTCCGAGACGCCTCCTTGCGACTTGGTGAGAGAGGCAGGGTGCGAGGGACAAACGCAGGAGACGGGCCTGGGAAGCGGTGGGTGAGGAAATCCGAACCAAAAGCGTCTACCTGTGCGATAGGCACAAACCCTCGCGGCACACACGTGGAAGGCGAGGGGGCCGGGTGCTCAGGAACCCAAGAAACCCAAGAATCTTGATGGATCGACCTGGATTGATCGCCGTGGGTTCCCCGGCGTCCAGACGCACTGCTTATCCTCTCAACCCGGACGCGTCCAGAGGTCTCGCAGAAAGTCCTTCAAACCGTAGTGGGGGGCCTTGGACTCGTAGATCTTTGCAGACGTGCTCTCCCTGCCGAACCTGTCGAGGACGCCATCCAAGCCTCTGCCGACAGGATCGATCAGCGTCTTTGACGGCCGAGCGGCGCGTTGCTTGATCGCGCCCGCCACCAACGGGGCCACGTCCGCAAAACAGGCTTTCAGCTCGCGGTCAAGGCTGTAGTAGGGCTTTTTGGCGAGGTCTGGACATATGAGGTTGTACGAGCGTGTCAAGGTGTTGAGGTTGCTGATGGCTAGCTCCATATACGACCGTTCGGCTGCCTCCCATGTCGCATCGCGGAAAGGTCGGCTGAGAGCAATGTCCGACTCGCCGGCAGCTGGGGTCGACCCTACTGCCGTCGTCGCGGAAGGGGATGCTCGCCCCTGTTCCCGGGACTCGACCAGGACTGGGCGCTCTGCGGCACTGTCCGGAACGGAGGTCTCATTCGCATTCCTCCGCCGGGGATTGTGGCACTCCTCTGCCCTCGCGTACTCCAAGGCACGGTTCATCTGCTCCTGCAACGAGCCGCCTGCACTGGCTATCGTCCGGGCGGCGTGCCTCTTCCAGTCGCTGCGCAGGCGACTTCGAAATGTGTTGGACGCCCTGACGAGCTCCTGCTGTTTCTCGATCCACGGTGGTACTATGTCCTGCCTCTTGATCATGTTGTTCATGATGTACTCGGTCGTATCAATGAAAGGATTGTCGGCTCTGGCGTCCCGCTGCACGCCTTTCCCCCGCGGTATGTTCTTGAACTGGCCCCGCGCTATGGCATCCTCGATCCGTTTGTTGGCCAGCTCGGCCAGCCCAGAGAGTGTGGCCGGCACCGAGCGTGCCCCAGACTCGAAGCGATCCTTGAACTCCCTGGTTCGCGCCTCCTTCTCCTCTTTGGTTAGACCGTTGGTGTATCGAGAAGCGCGGTCTCTGGCGTTTGCAGCCCTTCTTCCTGGGCTCTCGATCGGTTCCCGCCGGAGCCTCATGTCCACGGGCGTCGGGGTCGGTATTTTGGGCTTCCCACGCAGCTCCGCAGGCAGCGGCTTTCTGGCGTCGTGGAGCATGCGGAGCACCGCGTCGGCCTGGGCTTCCTCGCCCGCCCATGCTGTCCCTGTGGCCACGGCACGCGTGCCCTCCCCCGCTGCGCCGGGGATAGCGCTCATCATGTTCCTAGGGTCGAGGCCGGCGGCGGTGATGGTCGCTGCTTGTTCTTCGTGGAAGCCGTTGTGCGTAATTTTGTTGAGCAGCCTCTCCTTGAGCTCCTCGCTGAAACCCGCTTCCTCTACCGCCCGGCGCCCGGACCGGGTAGCAAGAGCTGCATCGGTTGCTTCTTCCAAGCGCCGTGTCATGGCCCCTTGCGTTTGGGGCGCATCTTGAAGTGATGCCCGCGCTTCTTTCGGGTTCGTCGCGTCCGAGTGGTCTGCGGCTGCTCGAGGCCCCGCGATACTGCTATAATACCGACGATCGCTGGAGGAGGACGGTCGGAAGAGCGTTCGTATGCAGTTCCTGCAGACGACAATCGGAATTGCCATGGCTGTCGATGCGAGCTGTGATCGCAGACTCAGAATCAGCGCGGGCAATTGCGGTTGGAGGAGGTTGATGACGCCGATGTTCCCCCTCCATCGGGTGTCTGAAAGCATAGATTTCCCTTATCAGTGGGTCCACTCGAGCTTACCGTCCGGATACAGTGGGTTTAGACAAGCCCCCTCGAGGCCCCCAGGCCCGTCCGTGAAACGCACGTCCTCAGGCCGCTACAGTACGGACAATCACCTGCTAATCGCGGATGTCTCCTTTCTGGGTATAACTGAGGAGCGTTCGGCCCTGGAGGAGCCTGCCTCATTGCCCGCGGGCCTCGTCTCGATTGCGACAAAGGAGTCCTGGTGTTGAATTGCACCTTTTCCAAGGCAACATGGAATTCCCCGCAGGGTGATCGCCCGCTCACCCTTAGATCCCGAATATCCCCAAGGCGCTCATGACCACCGTCACGGCCCAACGCGGCCCCAGGACGCCCTCGGCGCCGGAACCGAGAAAGGCGCCAGTTGCCAGCTTGGAAACGCTCCAGGACGCGACACCCCAGACTGCCACGATTTCGAAGCCTTCGCTCGACACGCAGTCGCCCGGCTTAGCGCGGGCGCCGAGACGTACCAGCCTCATCCCCGACGAGGACCTCCCCGGCGCCTTCAGGGCCGCGCCCGTGCTGGCCCGCCACTCGAACGTGTCGTTTCCAAAGGTGAAGCGGTACGTCCATCCGTCGTGGACCACGTCGGCCATCTGGCGCAACGGCGGGATGACGATGACCAGGTTGGATTGCGACTGCACCTTGGCGAGCCGCGGCGACCACTCTGTCGGGCCCGAGTGCAGCGCGAAGTCCGTTCTACCGTTGACACCGGTGCGCGAGCGGATGAAGTGCGTCGGTGTGACCCTTTGCTCGCCCAATGTCATCGTGTTCCGAGAGCGAAGGTAGAGGTTGAACTTGGGCGGAGAGGGGTTACGTCCCCGCGGAGAGCAGGGCTGCGGGGGGATGGTGTTCGTCAGCGGCGACGGTCCCCGGTGTTCACTTGGAGCCTTAGACCCCAGCAACGGCCTCATCGCTGCGCCCTCTTTATATGTCGGCGGTAAGTCATCGTTTTCGTTGGAGGGCGCTGATCCGCGGGAGACGGGGTTGTTCGGCTGTGGCTGTGATGCCATCTCGACGCTCTCGGGGTGATGAGGAGATGGTTTTCCCTACGTCCACCAACGGCGACCCAGGATGCTTCTTCACAGCGGTAACTACCGCCGGAGACAGGCACGACCCCGAGCTAAGGGTACCCAAGGTCGAGGCTTCATGAGTCGGGACACTCGGAAGTCCAATCCGAGTCATCTCACGGAGCCGCGGCCACGGCATAGACCAGCTGTCGAATCACGGGAGGGCACTCACCACGCTTCGAGCCTCGGAGGATTGTCCGAAGACTTAGTGCTTTATGGTCGGATATGGTACGGACGGGACTTTGGGGACCTCCATCGACGCCAGCGACGGATGGAGACCGGCGGGAACTGAGCCCCACAGGGGCCGCCCGCCGTCTCGATGACCGTCTATCCGCGATGTCGCGCTGTACTGTGCCCGGAGTCGGAAGATTCGATGTCGAGAGTCACGGGCTGGCCCCAGGGTGCGTTCTCGCGCAGGTGGTCATTGACTTCGTCTGCTTCCAGGCTGTGGTGTGGTCTTATGCGGTTCACCGTCTGTTGGACCAGGAATTACTGTTGGGGCCCGCGGACGAAAGAAGCTCACACAGCGCTCCTCAGCGCGGGCTTCGCTTGGAGATAGGTACCTAGGTAGGTAGGTACTCACGCCACCCACCTCGGGCAAGTCGTCGTGATTGCTTCAAGTTCAGCGCTTCTACACACGGGCTCATGCGGCACACCATAAGGCTGCAGAGCGCCACTGCTACAACTACAGTAGGAAGAAACACAGTGCAGCACTGATCCGATCTTCCGAGTGGACGGTTAAAGTGGCGCTGCAGCGATGGAGCCCGGCTCGCAGCCGCCGGTGGGACATTTTTTAGTAGTTGCTTTACGCATCGATTGCCCTCACCACCCCCAGTCGCCCACACCACCCTCACCGCTTTACTCAGGCGCTACTTAGGCCGTGACCAGGAAACTCGCCGAAACTGTTCTAGACAAGTCGGCAGTGCTTTGCAATCCCTGGAAGTTCTGAAAATGAACATGTCACCTTTTCGCGAGGGAAGAGTTCTGGGCCACCTAGATCCCACGAAAGGTCCCTTTCTCCTCTTGAGGACTCGACGGGCACCTACCCACCCAGCCCTAGTGTCCCCTTACTTTCCTTTTCTTCGCCCTCTCGGCTTCCCTTCCCTTGGTTCCTCCTGGCCGTTTCGTCACAGCACTCGGTTCTAAGGCCATGTGGGCGAGCAACCTAGTGGAAAACCACCTGTCGCCGGGGCTGCCCGTCAGCCAGTGGCGAGCCGAGGTCCTAGGCTAGTTCCAGATCAACCTGGCCCTGCTGCAGGCGTACGTGGTCGCCTTTGTGACTAACACAGGCCACCCCGGCCTGGTCGACATAGCGCATAACAAGACGGAGTTTCCGGACGAGGCTCGCGAGGCGCTACAGGAGCAGTGTGCAAACCAGCTCGTACGGACGGCGGGGGAAGTACAGAACTTCAGCTTTATAGGGATTCTAGTCGTTGTATGCCTCGGCTTATTTTTCGTGCTCGTGGACCGGATGCCGGAACCTATTGCACATCTGCTATCGCGGTGGAGGGGAACGGGTGAGAGGACTAGGAGCGCCCGGCAAGCAGATGACAAGTTAGATTTGCTGCGACTGGTGCTCGCTGGAAGTGAAGACGATTCATCTAAAGCGTGGAAACTCGGGCGGCTGGGCAATCCAATAAGACACGATCGCGCCGTTGATGTTTATCCTAGGCGGGTAGCCGATGTGAGCCTGGACTTCTCTGCTACAGCTATCGAGCACGGCGGTCGATGGCGCAGCCGGCGATTACAGCCGCCAGGCTCAGGCCAGCAATGGGAGGAATAGAGATACTCTATAGTTACCTAGCCAGGGAGGATAAGGTAGCCCCACAAGAACCGTGTGGAGGGTAAGCAATGCGGGCTCGAGGAGTGCTAAAACGCATACGCTACTTAGGACAGTTAGGCACCGCTAGGTCAGAACTGACTCCTCAGGTGTCTTGTGTTGGAAAGGACAATGCCAAAACCATCTGTCACAGGTTGATCCGCCACCTGAGGACCTGAATCAGCATCTTCCGGGCAGCCATCTCGGTGAGCGAGGCTAGAAGCCGAATGTTCCGCTGACCCGTCCTCATAGATTCCCATTGCACTCATGTTAAAGCGTGAGCGCAGGGCATTGATAAGTCCATCTTACGCCCAAAACGGGCTCACCAGACACGCGACTGCGCGCTAATCGCTTGTCGCCTGTTGGGCATGGTACAGTACCAGAATTATTTCCCGCCACATTGAACGGCTCAGTTCCATTCTGGGACCAACAGCCATCGATCTTCTATTTTCATAGGGACTTGATTGATGCGGCCGCGGTAGTAGGCTATATATAACCCGCAATCAGGTATGACGGAAATTTAAACATGCAGAATCACTCGCAAGCGACGTCACACCAAAGCTGGCATGAAGACTGGCTAAATACATCTGCAGGTACCCAGGCACGACGATTTCACTACATCGCGTGTTGGAGGTTGGAGGTGTCCGGGAGCAGCTTTTCCTCGTGGATAGATGTTCGGGTCCAATCCTTTCTCCTGTGATATAAGTACTATCATACCAGCCTCCCGTCCATGACGGATCATTGGCAACCCACTACTGGACTCACTCTTTATTCTGTGGTGCTACCAATCCTGAACAGTAAGGTCATCTTCTCGAAGTCATGGAGCTGCGAAACTCATACTGGGTATGGCTCTTCTGGTTTTAGTAGCCTGTCGTCCACTTTCTCATTATTCATCCTCTAACAATACGATAGGTCCTCCCAGTCGTCTCCGGCCTAGTATGGCTCGTCATGCTGGTCATCATGCTGGTCTACTGGGTCGCTGCGGGCAGAGAGCACTATCCCTCGATGAACGACACGAGCACAGTCGCCTACGTCAGCGATATTGGCGGGTCGACCCTTAAGCCACTGTTCATCGGTAGCTGCACCGTCAGCGCCATCCTCCTTAACATTTCATTCGTAGTCGACCGCTGGCTACGGTACAAGGCACAACTTTGCCCGAGCAAGACACTTTTCGACAAAGTCGTCATAGTCGGGACAATTCTCTTCGCTGTTGTCGGCACGGTAATCTGGATCCTCTTGTCAATCATCGATACCACCTCAAACAGACTACTGTACCGTGTACTGTTACTTCTCTTCGTACTCGGCTATCTTCTCACCGCCGGATTCATTTGCTGGGAGTACCGACAGCTAAGCAAAAGTGATTCCTCCTCAAGAAGCGATATCCATGTCCGTCAAATTAACGAAGGTCTAGAAAATTGTCTGAGCCGTTTCCTCTTCGTCTCATTCTGGATCAAGCTCGCGATCATCGTCATTGAAACCGCTCTTGCTATCCCGTTCACATGGGCTATATTTGTGGAACAATGGGACATTGGCGCGTACCTAGAATGGGTCATCGTCTTCCTTCTGGCGTTCTACATCATGTCCTTCGCCATGGACCTCCACCCGGCCGCACTCGCGGGCTTGAAAGAGAACGTTAAATCGGTTCATTCTTCATTCAGTCAAGCCGAAACAATGGAACAGGGGACTTTGATGCAGACACCAGACCAGGTCTCCGGTAAGGAGTAGAGGATAGCATCAACGCTATCGGGAGAGCAAGTTCAGTAGAAGTTCTAGGTTTTAAAGTTGGATATTGTACGTTCTTTGCTGAAGAATTCGTTGTTACTATTCTGTCGGCCCCTAACTGTTTCCCATTTGTCAGTTTTCAGGCAAGTACTTATTTTTCCACACGTGTTATCGCTGAGTACACTGAGTCGCTGGGCGGTTAGATTCAAGGAGGAGTTGGTAGGGCTGGAGGGGTGCTTGTCGACGGGCCGTTCTCGGGTTTGGATCTGTTGATCTACGACCAGGATGTAGACGGCGCAAACAGCATAGGTCCGGGCCAGGAGGTACTGTAGAACGAATTTGTACTCCAAGTAACGTCATGAGTTACAGTACGGAGTAATTACCAACTCCTTTTCCGGCAAACTCCGTCGGGTGGCTGGCTACTCCGTACTCGTGCAAGATTCAGGGTTTTCCCAGGCTTAATCCGTACGCGTTCGAGATGCCGCCCGTTTAGGGGGCTTGGACGCCACGCAGCCCGAGGAGCCTCAAAACCTCAGCTCGACGACGCCACGTGCACTTCATTGGTGCCAAGCTCAATAGCTCACTTTTTTAGTAAATTGTAGACAGGCGAGCACGGCGAGACATTTTGCTATCATCGGGGGCCTGGCTTCAAAAGGCGGGAGTGTCCAGGTGCCAGTCTCTATAATGGTGGGTGGGCCGCCAGTGCATCTCTTGGCTCTTTCCACCCACAGATCACGGTCGATCCTGTCGAGCTCAGGATGTTGCTTCGCTTGGGACTGGCCACGGCCTTCCTGGCCCATCATGTCGCCGCAGCGCCAGGATGCAACGAGAACAATCTTCTCAGGGCTTTCATCCGGACGCCCGCCGCGGCGGCGGCCTTCTGCTCGACCTTCACCCAGGGACCGGGCCGGCCATTGCCGACCTTTGTTCCGACAACCTACGAGATATCCAAGTACTCGAGCGCATGTTCTTGCGTAGCGACCAGCACACCCGCTGTGACGACCACAACAAGCTCTTCAACCACGTCGTCCACCACCAGCAGCAGCACCACCACCACTACTCCCACGGACTGCCCCCGGGAAACGATCACCATCACGCTTCCGGGTCCACTTGCGTCGACCCGGACCATCACGGAAACGTCGACTGGCATCTGTCCGGCTTCAACCGTCACGGAGACGTCGACGGGCGTCTGCCTCGCTTCAACCGTCACGAACCAGATCACTGTTTCGGCATCCACCCTGACCGTCACCGAGACGGCCAGCGGAGCAGGTGCGACAGGCACCATAACGCTCACTAGTACGGCTGTCTCGGTCTCCGTGTCCGAGTGCGTGCCGATTACGGTCAGCCAGACTATTCCGGCCTCTACTCTCACCATCACCGAAGTGGGACCCGGGTCCGTCTCGGGGACCACGGTCACGGTCAGCCAGACTATTCCGGCCTCTACTCTCACCATCACCGAAGTGGAACCCGGGTCCGTCTCGGGAACCACGGTCACGGTCACGTAGGCGCTGATATCTCGTCGCCGTCGCTCGGGCGCGCCGGGGCCAATGCTGACACGAATACAGACTCACTTCCACGTCGTCGAGCACACCCAGCGCCAGCACATGCGCCCTGGCCGGCGAGAGCTTCTGCCCCGGGCAGTGCAAGGCCCTCGACACCGACCCGAACAACTGCGGGACTTGCGGGACCGTGTGCCCGGACGTGGCCGGCCTGCCGGGCACCTGCATCGGGGGTCGGTGCCAGCTCGTCTGCCCCGCGGGCACCGCCGACTGCGACGGCATCGGCTCCAACGGGTGCGAGGTGAACGTCAACGGCGACGTCCAAAACTGCGGCGGCTGCGGGATCCGCTGCCCGACGGCGCCCAACGCCGTCGCCTCGTGCCAGAACGGCGTCTGCGCCCTGGCCTGCCAGCCGGGCTTCTCGGACTGCAACGCCAACATGGTGGACGGGTGCGAGGTCAGCTTGATCAACAACCCGTCCCACTGTGGTAGCTGCTTCGCGGCGTGCGCGCCGCAGGTTCCCAACGGCGCCAGCGTGTGCCAGGGGGGCGTCTGCAGAGCCGTATGCAACACGCCCTTCCTCGACTGCAACAACTTCGTGGTGGACGGCTGCGAGGTCAACAGTCAAATCAACCCTCAGAACTGCGGCGTATGTGGGCGCGTGTGTCCCCAGGCCCAGAACGGCGCGAGCACGTGCGTCGACGGAGACTGCTCCGTCTCGTGCTACCCACCCTTCCGGAACTGCGATAATAACCTGGTCAACGGTTGCGAGATCAATACCGGCAACGATCCACAAAATGTGAGCCTGCAGCTTGGAGAACGCCCTGCCTCTTTGGGACAACTGTCACCGTGACGGTGATAGGGAGAAGACGGATGTCTCATCCGGGGATTCTTTCC
>Ga0247777_1000557_pt1 | contig 10767 bp, 24 predicted proteins | sample UWRJL154409C5_FD_179937 | JGI IMG/M metagenome (GOLD analysis project Ga0247777, IMG submission 179937) | Plant litter microbial communities from Arlington Agricultural Research Station in Wisconsin, United States - UWRJ-L154-409C-5 | ecosystem: Environmental > Terrestrial > Plant litter >...
GCCAACCCGCCAGCCGCCGCGACCATCACCCACAGCAGCGCGATCAGCCCGCCCTCCGGCAACTGGTCCTCTGCGTCCTTGTGGCCGTGCTCGGTGGCTGCGTGGGCGCCGTCCGTGGGCTTCTCCTGGCTCTGCTGGCGCCAGGGCCTGTCGTCGTGCCTGCCTTGGTGGTCGAGGCCGTAGAACGGGGCTCGCTTCTGGGAGAGGAAGTGCGCGTCCATCTTGGCTTCGTAGTCGTCGTCCAAGGCGGTCACGCGGTGGGTGGACAGGAGAGTGGTCATGACGGCTCCTACTTGATGAGCGTTGCCAGCTCTTTGATGAGCCAGACCTTGGGGGCGACCCAGACGAGCAGGGTCGGCGCGATGTGTTCAAACGTGACGCCAAAGATCAGCAGCGCTCCGGCCACCGGGAACAGCAACAGCGGCTGCATGTGGTCGTTCTCGTCGCGACTCACGTAGCGCCACATCCTGATGACTGCGTAGGACGCGAGTGCGCTAAGCGCGGCGAGCAAGGCAAGCCTCACGGACATACTTGCGCGCCCGTACACCACGTACTGCTGTGCGATGTCCGGCAGTTGCTCCAGCGCGAAGTCGGCGCCGGCCTTGGTCGCGTTCTGGATGCTGGACAGAATCTCGACCAGCTTCGATTGCAGTTGTTCGTTCAACTCACACCCCCAGGTAAAACAGAAAGCCGATGAGTGCAGCGCCGCCGAAGCAGGCGATGCAGCGAAGTGCCTGCGCGATGTGTTTGCCGTGCGCAGGCTTGAAGTGCTCCACGGCGCATGCGTGGCGCGTGCTGCGGGCCATGCGCTGCGGGAAGCGCTGAGACGCGAACTCGGTCTCGAGGCTCATGCCTGCCTCGCTTCCAGCATGGCGTCGGCGTATTCATAGGACCACGTAGCTGCAAGACCAGCCATCCACGCGAGGCATGGGCCCTCGAATCCAGTGGGCATCGGCCTGTCGGCCCACCCCGGCGGCATCTCCGGGGCGCGCGACGCAAAGTAGTCGCGCAGCGTCATGCCGGTCGCGTACTGCTTCTGCGTGAAACGATCCTGGCCGTAGTCGTACTGCTCAGCAGTCGCCGGAAACGCCGGGCCGCCATCGTCTCGCTTGCTCATTGCTGCTCCCTAAGGTGTTGAATCGCTTCCTCGCGCGTCTCCCCTCTTCCAACCGCATCAACGCCCGGCACGTACCCTTCCGGCGTGGCTGTCCACTCTCCGTGCTTGTCGCACTCTGCGTGCACTTCGCGCGTTTGGTTCTGCGCGTCGTAGATCGCAGCCATCCGGGCGAAGTGATCCGGGGTGCGGTCCAGTTCTTCCTGAACCTGCCGAGACACAACGTTGTCGAGGGGGCTGTAGTAGTGGCTCACAGCGCGTCTCCAGTAGCTTTGCGACGCTTCAGGAGCGCTTCGCCGTAGCGGTTCCAGTCCAGTACGATGGGCAGGCCGGCGTCCTCAAACTCGGGCGCGTTGCACATGACCACGCGCAGCACCTCGGCGCCGGGCTTCGCGACGTAGCGCCAGACGCCAGCCTCACCACCGCAGCACGGGCAGCGCATCGGCTGCACTGCTAGCGGATCGGTCCACGGTTGATAGTCGTGGGTGTTGCTCATATCAGCCCCTAAAGAGGGATGTCCTTCGACGGGTGGCTAAGCATCGGAGGGGGCTCCGGGAGTTCCATCCAGTGCGTGGGCTCCCACGAGGCGCCGAAGATTTCCCACCGACCATTCCAGTAGCTGCCGACCTTGCGCGGGCACGGTTCGCCGCGCGCGATTGAGTGAGGCCAGTTAACGCAGGCCAGCAGCACCAGTTCTTCCTTGGGCGCCGTCGCAATCGGCTGCCACTTGCTCACAGGGAGGCTCCTGGCAGCCTCGGAAACGCCTGCCGCAGGGTCCAGGCGCGCACGTTCAGCATCAAAGCTACGTAGGACCCAAGCTCTGAGTCGTAATCCATCGTCACCTCGGAGAGGCGGCCGGCATCGATAAGCGCAACGTTTCGCGCGTGAATCTCTTCGATGCGCGCTTGCATGATTCGGTGCGTTACTTCGTTCCTGAGCATTGCAAACGCGATCAGGAACAGAACGGTCATCAGCATTGCGCCCATCACACCAACCCCCGCTCACGCCGAGCATCAGCGTTGTTCAGCGATGCGTTGTCCATCACTCCCCCGCAACCGCATCAGCGGCGTGGTAAGCCCCGAACTCCGCGCCCCTCGCCCGGATCCACTCCAGCGCCTGCGCGTCACCCTTCTTCGCCAACCCCGCAACCATCCGCAGAAGGTCGATCAGCGATTGACCGCACAGGTCTTCGGCAACGATCTCGTGCGCCGGGGTCGCCTTCCTGCGTCCAGGGACCAGGATTTCGCGCGTCGGGTCTTGCAGCAGCGCTTCGGTCATTTCGGCCGTTAGCACGCGGTCTGCGCGGGACAGGGCGTCGGGGCCGTGGTAGCCGTGCAGCTCACGGTCGGCGAGCGCGTTCCAGGGTCGGGCGTTCATGCGGCGCTCCCGGCTGCAACGGCGCGCATATAAATGGGGTCCCCCTCCAGCCACAGGCCGGGGGACGCGCCAATGTCGATGCATTCGCATGCGGCGTCCTCGCCGTAGGTGTCCACGAAGATGGCGGCTACGGCTTGCTGGGCCTGCGGGGCGGCCATCGCGTAGCACTGCGCAAGTGCGGCCCTTGTGGCTCCAATAGCCAGAACGAGGTATGACTGCCGCGCGCTCTTGCTGCTCACTGCTCTCTCCCATTTCCCGGCGACGGGGTGTCGCGGTGTGGGAGTCAGTATCGCCGCAGCGATATTAGCTGTCAATCGCTTCGGCGATAAAAATGCAAAAAAGTTCGCCGAAGCCCCTCAACCTCGGGGAACGAAAAAGCCGCCTCGTGGGGCGGCTTGGCTATGAGCGCGGCGCTTTAGTGCCTAGGGCGGCACAACTTCACTTCGACTTTGGTCTTCTCTTTGTGCTCTGCAACAGGGAGCCACTGCAAGTTCGATAGCTCATCCTTGCCGCCGCAGATCAGCGCCTCGCGGTGATCGACCTGATAGCCCGGGCAGGCACCGCGGGTCGCGCCGTTGGCTGGGCATGGGTTGGCGCGCGTGAACTCGGCCCGCAGCGCGCGCGCGCGATCGGCGGCATCGGCCCAGCTCGCCGCAAGCAGGGCCAGCAGCGCCGCGGCTACTTCTTTTCGCAAGGCCAAGCGTCCTTGAATGCAAAGTAGGCGATGCCAGAGGCTGGGTGATGGCGGCCGTCAGGCCGGTCGCGCAGCCGCTTCACAAGAACGTCGTGATACTGCAGGTACGTGATAGTCCCGCTCGGGCACCAGTGCTTGAAGTTCTCGTCTCGTTTCGAGGCGCGAATCTCGGCGTACTGCATGGCGTTCATGCCGTCGATCATGCCTGCGACGTACTGCAGTGAGGCGGCCTTGTCGGTCTCGTACATCGCAAGGAACTCGTTACCGGTCAGCGCCGCCGCTGGGGCTGAGGCGATGGCGGCGGCGAAGGCAAGCGCAGTGGTCTTCATCGGGGTCTCCCTAGGCAAACAGCGGGCGCAACACCAGCCAATAGATCGGCCAGAAGGTGGAGATCAGGAGGTTCAGCGGCACGACCAGAATCCAGTTCCACCAGGTGTAGTGGTAGCCGTCGAAGAACATCAGGAACACGAACGTGGCGATGTCACCGACCACGTACGCGACCAGCAGAACCGAGCGCCTCACCGCCGGTCCCTTACGCAAAACGCTGATCCGTTATTCCGTAGGTGATTACCGCGCCCCGTGTTCATGTGGTTCCAGCCATGAAGACCAGGAGAATGGCCCTTGTCGAAGGTATGACTAGCCGGGAATATCTGCTTCCGGCGTGTGCCGGATCTGGCTTGATGGAGCGCCGCGATGGAGACCACCCCTGACTTTGTTTGCAGCGATCGGCTGAGCATTGCAGTAGGCGGCGGCATCCAGCGCGTAGCGGCCTCCGGCATCTTTGGCCCAAGCGGCGTGGCAAGTGCGGTCGAGCGAGTCAAGGCCGCCGCCATGGACCCATCCGTCCGTGTGCTCGTGGTCGACCTGCGCGCAGCGGCGCTCGCGTTGACGGCCGGCGAGTACCTCAGCCTGGTGCGGTGGAGCCTGAAGCACCCCATTGCGCAGCCCGTCGCGTTCATCGTGAGCGACGAACTCATGTCTTACGCTTGCGCCCACCAGATCCTGATGGCGCGGCGGGGCCTGGACCGCCGCTTCTTTTCGACCGACGAGAAAGCTCTTCGCTGGGCGGCTCGGCACGTTCCTGCCTCAGTATGTCCAGCCCCTTGCCGGTGATGGGCGCCTGGCCTTCGTCTTCCGGCTGAGCGAGCATGCCGCGCAGCGCTTTCATGGCCTGCTTGCGAGCCTGATCGTTGGCGCCGCGCAATAGCGCGATCGCTTCGTCTTCCTCGGAGGACCGCTGCATGCGGCTACCTAGCCAGACGTACTCAGCCGTGGCGTTGACGGCGACGCACCACTTCACGAAGTCGGACGCCAGCAGGTCGGCGACTTCGCCTGCCTCGAATTCTGAAATGGCCGACTGACTTCGCCCGATCAGGCTCTCCAGATCCTTCTGGGTGAGCTTCGCGCGCTTACGGGCAGCCTTGAGGCGCTGGCCAGGTGATGAGGGGTTCGCGGCGTCCATCGCCGCACTTTGGCTGTGGCCTTGTTCGCCGATATCGCCTGGGCGATGCTTGTCAAATATCACCCGGGCGATATACTCGGCGTCATGAACTGGCCCGAATTGCTCGAAACGCTGCGCCAGCGTGGCTGGACTCAAGTGCTACTCGCTAGGCGACTGGGCGTTGCTCAGTCCCACATCAGCGACCTCAAGTGCGGTGTCGCGACGGACACGAAGCACAGCACTGGCGAAGCATTGAAGGCGCTTTTGCTGTCCGGCGAACGAGCGCCAGTGTCCACCCCCCAAGCCGTCTGAGCCATGGCGAAACTGACTCCGGTCTTTCGGCTGCCGATGAAGCCGACGCGCGTGGGTGTCTACCAAGCAGAGCCTTACGAAGAAGACGGCCCCTACTACTCGAGGTGGTGTGGCAAGAGCTTCCACGGCTGCTGGGAATCGCCCCGGAGCGCCTTCAGGAACCGTGATCGCGCGCCCAACGGCTTTGGGATTAGCCGCGTCAAGCACTGGCGCGGCCTCACCACCCACACCACCGAGCCTGCGCTGGCTTGCGAGGGGGCGTAGAGCATGGACGAGATCAAGGTCGGCGATCGCATCAAGGACAACGACCCGCGCATGAACGGCAATGGCCGCCGCCGCGTTCTTACTGTCGAGCGGGTTTGGGTGCCGCGTAGCGGCGATCGCAACGAAGCCAAAGCCGTATGCCGCTCGGCTGGCGGCTACCAGATCGCAATTCTTCTGCGCCGCATCTACACCGACAGCAAGCCTCGCAAGTCCGGCTTCACGCTGCTTCGCGAGGCCACCTAGATGCACCCCCACACCGCCTCCTCCTGCCGTCATCGCGACGGCTTTGCCCCGGGCCTGAGCGCTCGGGGCGCTTTTCAGCTGCATCCCCTCACAAAGCCCGCAGCCGCGGGTGCCTCCAACGTTGTGGGCGGCGTGGGACGGGTGCAGCTGAAAGGCGATTCGTTTCGTCTTGTCCATCCCTTCAGTTTTGTCCATCGCCAATGGAGGACGAAATGGAGGATTCGATTGCATTTCTTCATCGAGGCACCGATGCAGCAGACCGTTCTCCCCCTTCTTTGCAGACTTGATGGCCCCAGCGTGGCGCCGTCCGAATTCGTGCGCCGCTGTCGCACCTACCGCGAGGCCGTGCGCTTCGCCTTCGCGCTGCGGCGCGCCACGAACATGACCCAACGCATGCTGGCCGCGGAGGCCGAACTCCGGCCGCAGCTCATCAGCGACTACCTCAACCCGGACGACAAGCCGCACCGCAAGTCTCTGCCTGGTGAGCGCATCGCAGCGTTCGAGGCTGTCGTCGGCAACACGCTGGTGAGCCAGTGGGTCGCCGCGCAGTCGAAGCTGACGGTGCTTGAGCAACTGCAGGCGGAAAGGCTGGCAGCGTGATCCGCGGCATACCTCTGAAAACCGCCCGCACGTTGGAACGCGCCTGCGCGGAGAGCGACTTCAAAGGCATGGTCGCCTGCCTCACGGACCGCCAGCGTGAATCGCTGGTGCTGCTGTCGAAGGGTTACTCGAACGAGGAGGCCGGCCGCCTGCTTGGCTGCGGCAAGCACACGGTAGCTGCGCACCGCGCCGCCATCTATCGGCGGCTGGACGTGAGCACAGCGCCCGAGGCTGCTGTTATCGCGGCCAAGGCCGGGCTTGTATGAGCGTCACGGAGCGTGGCTTGACCTACGAACTGCACCCACTCTGCACCCTGTTCCCGCGGCTGGGCGCTGCCGAGTTCAACGCGCTCCGCGACGACATCAAAGCCAACGGCCTGCGTTCTCCCATCGTCCTGCACGGCGGGATGATTCTGGACGGCGGCAACCGCTATCGCGCGTGCGTCGAGGCAGGCATCGAGCCGACCTTCGCCGAGTTCGGCGGCGGCAGTCTTGTTTCCTTCGTGCTGTCGGCGAACCTGCATCGCCGACACATGACGACCGGGCAGCAGGCCGCCATCGTGGCCAGCGCGCAGGACTGGGCGCAGGCGCAGGGCCGCGGTGGTGACGGCAGCAACCAGCACCGCAAGAGCAAAGGTGCAACGTTGCCCCTTTCCTCTGTCGCTGATCGTGTCGCGCAGTCGGGGGCGAGCACGCGCACCCAGAAGATGGCCGACAAGGTGGCCAAGGCTGACCCGGCTCTCGCGCGGAAGGTGGCCCACGGGGATGTGTCTCTGCCCAAGGCGCACGCCCAGATCAGCCCGCCAAAACAAACGCCCAAGCAGGCCGAAGCCGCGCGCAACGCTGAAGAGGCTCACGGCGACTTCGATCCTTTGGCCGCGCTCGAAGCGGCACAGGCCGAGATCCACCGGCTGACCGAAGAGCTCAAGGCCGCCGAGGCCGACGACCTGAAGGCCGAGGCCATCAAGTGGCGCCGCATCGCCGAGCAGGCGCAGCGTCGTCAGGGCGAGCTCATGGATTCGGTCAACCGCCTTGAGGGCGAGTGCCAGAAGTTCGCCAACCGCTGGACGCGCTTGGGCAAGGTCATCGGGCAGACCGACCCGACCAGGATCGCCGCGGCCGTCGAGGCGCTGGCGCGAAACAAGGTGGCCGCATGAAAGTCGAGCTCAGAGGCTATCAATCCGACGCAGTGGAACAGGCCCGCCAGGCCATCCGCGACGGGGCCAAGAACGTTCTGATCTGCGCACCCACGGGGGCAGGGAAGACCGTCATCGCTTCGCACCTGATCGAGTCCGCGACCAACAAGGGCCAGCGATCGGCGTTCATCGTGGACCGGCTCTCCCTGATCCAGCAGACCAGCGACACATTCGACCGCTACGGCATCGACCACGGGATCATCCAGTCTGAGCACTGGCGGTTCAAGCCTTCCCGCCCGGTGCAAATCTGTTCGATCCAGACCCTTGCCCGGCGGCAGTGGCCCGACACATCGCTGATCGTGGTGGACGAGGCGCACACGGTCACGGAGACGGTCAAGAAGCGCATCACGCACCGCAACTGCATCGCGGTGGGCCTGACCGCCACGCCGTTCACCAAGGGCCTCGGCAAGCTCTATGACGCCATCGTCAACGTCACCACGACGAATCGGCTGATCGAGCAGGGCTATCTCTCCAAGTACCGCATCTTCGCCTGCGCCGAGCCGGACATGGAAGGCGTGAAGGTTGTTGCCGGTGAGTGGGAGCAGCAGGAAACCCAGAAGCGAGCTCTTCAGGTTGTCGGTGACGTAGTGCTTGAGTACCTGAAGCACGGCCAGGGCCGGAAGTTCATCTGTTCCGCGGTGGACACGGCACACGTCGAAGAGCTCCAGCGCCAGTTTCTCGCCGCAGGGATCAACGCCGCGACTTACACGTACAAGGACCGCGACGAAGACCGAGCAGACACGGTGACGGAGTTCCGCAAGCCGGACTCCACGATCAAGGGCCTCATCACCGTCACCGCCGCGTCCAAGGGCTTCGACGTTGCCGATATCGGCGTGGTCATCATGGCCCGCCCGCTGCGCAAGAGCCTGGCCGAGCACATCCAGTTCTTCGGCCGCGGGCTCCGCATCGCTGAAGGCAAGGAGGACTGCATCGTCCTTGACCACTCGGGGAACTGTGCCCGCTTCTGGGCCGAGATGAATGAGTTTTTCGAGCTCGGCGTGACCGAACTGGACGACGGCAAGAAGAAGGAGAAGCCGAAGGCCAAGGAGAAGCAGGAAGTCGAGCTCGTGAAGTGTCCGACGTGTCGGCACATGCACAAGGCCATGCCGTTCTGCCCTTCGTGCGGGCACGAGTACCCGAAGAAGGCGGCTGTCGAGCACGTTCCCGGCACGCTGAAGGAACTGATCGCGACCGGTGACGCAGCGCTTCTCCGAAAGCAGCTGTGGCCCCAGGTCTGCGGCTACGTGCTCGCGTCCACGGAAGACATGGAGCGGGCTCAACGGAAGGCCCAGGCCATCTATCGCGAGCTCACTGGCGAGTTCGCGCGGGCCCGCGTCGAGACGACTAAGCCTGAGCCTCCGTCCCGCGACGTCATCAACAAGATCCGCAGCAACACCATTCGCTGGGCCAAGAGCAAGCAGAAGCAGCCCGCGGAGGCGATGGCATGAGATTCGAGCAAGCCCTTTCTCTCGCCGGCCTGCTGCCTCGCGAAGTGATCGCCGATGGCCGATGGCGCCGTTGCGCGACGGTCAGCAAGCCGAAGAAGCGAAACGGTGCATACAAACTGGCCATCGGCGGAGGCCGCGGTTGGTATCGGGATTGGGCGCTGGACGACAGCCTGCAGGTTTGGGACGACGACAGAGAGCAAGAGGTCCGGCCGGTTGACATGGCGAAGATGCGAGCTCACCAAGAGCGTGAGCGCGCGTACAGGGTCCAGGCCATGCGAAACGCCAGGGCCTTCTGGGGCGACTGCAAGCCCCTCAACCGCCCGCACCCGTATCTGGAGCGAAAGGGGCTCACGCCGCACGGCTGCGCCAGTCTCCGAACGAATGAGGGCCTGCTCGTGGTGCCGGTTTGGAATGGCGAGTGGATCGTCAGCGTCCAGACCATTACGGCTGAAGGCGAGAAGCGCTTTTGGCCAGGCGCTCCAGTCAAGGCCGGGGCCTTCGTCATCGAGCGCGCGCACGCCGCCGTCACGGCCGTTTGCGAGGGCTTGGCCACTGGCCTGGCGATCTATCAGTCCATGAGGCAGGCCCGGGTGATCGTGGCCTTCGACGCTGGGAACCTTCTTCCCGTCGTGCAGCGCATGCGCCCGGTCGGGTCTGTTGTCCTTTGCGCTGACAACGACCACCGAACAGCCGAACGAACAGGGGTCAACGTGGGCATCGAGAAGGCCGTCAACGCAGCCGAGCTCATCGGGTGTGGGGTTGCCTACCCAGAGGGCATCAACGGCACGGATTGGGCCGACGCACTGCTTGAGTTCGGGGAAATGCCGCAGAGGAAGGTTGAGCGGCTGATCCTCGCGAAAGCTCGCTATGTCTCGGGGGCACCAGTGCCATGAGACCGAACACCGTGAGCCTCGCGGAAATGCATGGGCCTGAATGGGCTGGCAGGGCAAGAAACACAGCGGCACCGACCGCGGATCAAACGGCGCCGGTATGGCGCGAGCCTAGGGTGCAATTCCCGACGAGTCCGGCGGCTGGCCTTCTTCTCACGGCCGAGGGTAGTGCGTGACCCGCGCACTACAGGTGAGACGCCCGCAAGGGGGTGGCGCGCAGACCTTCAACCTCACTCGTGGGGTTAGGGGGCCTCTGGGTGGAAGGAGTCAACTTTATGCAGATGGACATGAACGACCCGAAGAGCATCGCCGCCTGGTACCGCATAGCACCCAACCGCCACGGGAAGGCGCTCGCTGTCTTCGCGCGCATCTGGCCGCAGTTCGCGGCTTCGATCGCGGAGGCTGGGCGAATCCTGAGAGGCAAGCGCTGGCAGGGGCCGAGTAAGGAGCAAGCGTGAGCCGTCGCGCCGCAAGAGTTGACGCAAACCATGCCGAGGTGGTCAAGGCCCTGCGCAAGGCCGGCTGCAGCGTTGCAAGCCTCGCGTCTGTTGGTGCTGGCATCCCTGACCTCGTGGTTGGAATCCGCGGCGTGAACCTCCTACTAGAAATCAAGGATGGCTCAAAGCCACCCAGCGCTCGCCAGCTCACAGACGACGAAAAGGCATTCATGACCGCATGGCGCGGTCAGTACGCGGTGGTTGAGTCGGCCGAGCAGGCGGTTGGGGTTGTGATGGCTGCCGGAGAGGCGCAGTGACCATGCGCCAACGCAAACGCCACCACCGCGCCAGGCTTGAGCAGGATGTGATTCGGCGCATTGTTCGCCGGCTGTTTGAAAGGGGCCTTCCATGAGCAGCAAAGTGCAGCGGTCTGCAGAAAAGCGGCTCCCGCCGAACGCGGGCAAGGGTCGAAAGAAGGGCGTCCCGAACAAAACAACGCTCGCGCTGAAGGAGGCGATCCTCAGGGCGGCCGAACTCAGCGGGTTCGACACGAAGGGCGAGGGCGGTTTGGTCGGCTACCTCCAGCGGGTGGCCGACGAGGACGTGAAGGCGTTCTCCGGCCTGCTTGGTCGCGTCCTGCCGCTCCAGTTGACCGGCGACAAGACCAACCCGGTTGTCCTGCAACTTTCCCAAGCTGACGAGAACCTGTGACCAAGCCGTTTCAGTTGACGGAAAAGCACAAGGAGGCGCAA
>Ga0247777_1000558_pt1 | contig 10753 bp, 9 predicted proteins | sample UWRJL154409C5_FD_179937 | JGI IMG/M metagenome (GOLD analysis project Ga0247777, IMG submission 179937) | Plant litter microbial communities from Arlington Agricultural Research Station in Wisconsin, United States - UWRJ-L154-409C-5 | ecosystem: Environmental > Terrestrial > Plant litter >...
GTGGTAACCGCCCGAACGTACCGCTTCCTTCGCCAACCGTCCTCCCCAGGTCTACCCGCCCCGCCCACGTGGACACTGATCCTTCTCCGAGCTCCGCCCCGCTCCGGATGTCCATAGCCTCACGACGCGCCGCCCAGAGCTGTCATCCGAGCGAGTCAGCGTTCTTCTGTCGAAACGCCGAGAGTGGGGGGCAGGGACCGCCTCCCGGACGAGGAGAACGTACCGGCAGCATAGCACATGTACCAGGCTCGGCTCGCGCCGCCGTCGATGTGTGCGTCGTCAAACTTGGGGTTGGCGAAGAAGCGGTAGGCCGCCTTCGCGTCGAACGTCGCCAGGTTGCCGTACAGGATTCCCCGCCAACCGCCGTCGGCCTTGTCGGCCCGGCCATTGCTGAAGTACGTGTTCCACTCCTCCTCGACGAAGCGCCGGTCGCGCATCAGCATCGTCGGCGCCTGCAGCGGAATCATGTGGATCCCTTGGATGTACTCGATCTTGTCCCCGAAGAAGGTGACGTGGTCGACCTTGTTCTCGAACAAGATGCCGGCCGCCTTGTTGCCAATGAAATTGGCTGGCTGTACCGTGTTGTCGTTGCCGTACAGGTAGTAGTGTTTGACGGCCCTCGACAGGATGGCCAGCATCATGTTACCCCTGCGTTGCCCCGTCCGTCAGCTCGGTCCGTGGAGAGGGCAGCACCACGGAAACCTACCGGTCCGCCATCTTTTTGTCGCCCGAAACCATTCCCCACATCTTGAGGCCGTATGCCGCCATGGAGTCCTCCGAGCTCGACTCTTGGTCCTGTCTTGACTGTCAGCGCCCACTTGGCGTTGCGTCGAACGGAGAAGGAGAGCTTGCCTTGCCATCAGCCGACTCGAACAGGCCGTGAGCCCAGCTGTGGCCGTGCCAGGGGTCGTAGTTTCGAGAGACTGGGAAGTAGGGGTCTCGGGGGCTTGGATTGGCGTAGTCGCGCGCCAGCGTGTTGACGTAGTCCTTGTTCTCGGGAATCCAAGACGGTTTCATGTAGCCAATCAGCGCCGCCGCGTTCACGAAGTAGCCGAAATGGAAGTGGTGATCGTTGTAGAGCGTGTTGCCAAAGTCGGCGCCCGTATCGCCGGTGTCATACGACGCCCTCGACACCACGCCTCCCCATGCGGCTGCGCCCCGTGTTAGTCCGAGTTCGTGCCCTCCCCATTCCCCTTGCGTAAAGCGAGGATGAGCTACTCACATTCGTAAACGAGAGGTATCTGCTGTTGGTTGTTTTTGAACCGGTCAAAAGCCGTGATCAACCTCGGCAGGAAGCGGAGAGCGGCCTCCTTGTCGCCAAGCATATCGTGCAGGCAGAAGAGAATCAAAGCGCACCGGTAAAGGGCCTGTCAAGAGAAGATTAGCAAGCTCGGCCATCTCTACTGGAAAGGGAGGTTGGCCCCGGGGGGGGGGTAACATCACCTTTCCGCTAAAGTACATAGAGTTCTGATCCGACTGCTTTGATACGTCCTGCGCGGCTTCCCGGAGAGCCACCTCGCGGATGACGGCCTTGGCCGCGTCCGGAATGGAGTTGATAGTCCCTTTCTCGGGCGACCACGGCTTGAAGGCCATGCTGATGGGCAACCTGTCCTCCACCATGGTCCACTCGTCGCCCAAGAAGGCCGTTGCTATGCCCTTGGTTGTCGTTTGGAGCTTCACCGGCGTCGCCCCTGCCTTCGTGGCCGCGTCGAACGAGCTGACGTGGTGGGGTAGCGCAAACATGACGAGCTTTGCGTTGAGGTCGCCCCCCTTTTTCCACTTGAACGAGTAGGTACCCCTGGCCCCTTGAACGCTGCCCGAGAGAGCCATGTCGGTGGGATACGCTCCGCAGGCCTTGTCGTAGACGGCCTCGCCTTGACCGGGATCTTTGGCGACTTGGACGATACCGGTGAAGGCTCCTTTGGCCCCGGCAAGGTGCGCGTTGGCAACCTGCAGGTCCAAGGGGTTGCCCTTGGACGGCCGAGCGTACACCAGCCACGTCTGCCCGTTGTTCAGGATGAGCTTGTACTTGTCGATGCCGGGTTTGGGTTGTACGGTGGCTTTCGTTACCGTCTTCCAGCCGATGGCCGTCTCGAGGACGGGTTGACAGTTGCTGTATATGGCAGTGATGAAGCCGGAGCCCTGGAGCATGTGAAACTGAACACATGGCTCGGCTCCCTCCTTGGGGCGGAACGATATCTGACCCATAAACGCGCTCATCTGATCCGTCGTGAGAACCGTCTTCGCCCCCAGCTCGGACGCGCTGAGGCAGAGGTGTTGGATACCCGAGGGGTTGGCAAAGTATCTCGCCGCTCCGTTTGGTCCCGTCTCGCCGAACACGCGCTGGTTGGCCTCGATCTGCGAGATGGCCAGACCGTAGCTCTTTGTATCGCCCGACCCTTTGGCCCAGTAGACCGAGTAAGGGTGGAGATAGGCAGGCGAGGTTTGCTTTCCCATGAAGAAATTGGAAAAGAACTTGTTGGTCTGCAGGGGACCCTTTGCGTTGATTCCAACGCGCGGTGCCGGGTGATCCTTTCTCTGCTTGATCTGCGGCGGCGGCGGCCCCGTTCCGATGGGGTCTGCAAAGATATCGGAGGAAGCCGCTGCCAGCCTGGCAACCGGCCTCGTCTGGTCAAAGGGCAGTGTCGTTTTCGATTCCGTGCCGCCTGCTGGTTCTCCTGATGGGCTGCTCGCCGTCGGCGAGCTCTCCTGCGGCCTGTCCGCCGTGAGGTGCAAAGGCCACGAGGGCATCGGAAAAGTGGTTGGCTGCTCCGGCTCAAATGTCCTAGGGCTGGTCCAAGGAAGAGCAGAGCTCGAGGGGAACTTGCTCGAGTTCGTACAGTTCTGTGCGGCACGTTCAAGGGGTTCTGCCGGCAACACCTCGTCTGTGGAGGGGTCGCTCTCGGCGAGGGATCGTGAGGCGGCGCTCTTGAACAGAAACGGTTCGACTTGGAAGGGCCGTTGCCCGCGGGAATCAAGAGGTAGGCCGTGAAGGATCTGGTCTTGACCAACACCGTCCGGACTAAAGCTGCAATCTACTGCCTGTGGCAAGATGGTCAGCAAGACCAAGAGAATCATGGCACTGGCAGGTGCCAACCGCGGATGGGCTGGATGCGTAGTGATGAGCATGGTCCGAGTATCGCGCTGAGTTCCCCGATTCAGTCGAGATCCGCTGTGGACCGCTCGTGGGGGACTTCAACCCCTTTATGCAACAGACCAACCGAGTTGGCCTAAACAAGCGAGTTCCCGGCATCTTCGCTGTACAGGAATTTGTTCCAAACTCCGGGGCAACCGCAGCGCCGTGTTGTGGGTGAGAGGATTCGGCTCTTGTATGGATTCAGGGGTCGTCTCTGCGCAACGGGTCCTAGGGAATGACATGTCTGAGAAAGGGAGGGAGCGGGGAAGGTTTACTACCTTGTTGGACGTAGTGTGGGAATGTCGAATCGCCTTGGCGAGGCAGAGCAGCTCAACTGAGACAGCGAGTGATTCTAGACAGAGGGGAAGTGGGGGATAGGAAGGAAGCGAAATAAACGAAGAGGTGCTCAGGGGTGAATAGGTTGACTTGGGTATAGCATCAAGCATCGACAGGCAGAAACAGCCTCAGGTAATCGGGTACCCGAGGGCCGTTTTGTGCCTGTCGGTAAAGCGTCTCCAGGGTCTTGGGATGTCCTTGCCCCGGAACCAGGCCCGGGGCAGGAGCTTTGCAGATGGTGAAATGATCCATGCCCGGCATGAGGGAAGACGAACACAGGGTAGGGTAGATTGGCTGCGGGAAGGCCCGGTGGGCCGAACTGATACGCAGTCACCTGTTTTCGAGATCAACCCATCCGCATCTCCTGGAGCGGCAAGGGATGGACAGGTCGGGTATGTTGAATTTGATTGTTTGGGTAAGGGTGGATATCAGTGTTCGAAGCCAAGCCAACGCCTAGTTCGCCTGGACCGGACCTCCCACTCAACCAGCAAAAGCCGTAGATGCTCGGGATCACAGCCCGAGGGCATCGTATTTGCCCCTTCTTGGAACGCGGTCCGTCGTCGTTTTGACTCGCTTCTTTAAACCGGTGGGCCCTTTCTCGCGTGTCGCGTTCGCTTTCGCATCCCGCGCCTCGAGGGCTGTTCTTTTCCGTTTCTTCGCGTTGCGATCGTCGTCGAAGCTTCCCTCGGCCTCCCTCCTGCACCCACGCACCGACTTTCTGTCGAGGTACCAGGGCTCGCTAAGAACAGTGCGAAACTGTTTGATCTTTTCCCAGAATTTGACTTCCTCGTCAGTCGACCGCAGGAGGACTATCTGATCGACCTTGATCTGCTTCTGATCCCGAAATATACTCAGAGCGCCCTTGACAAGGACGACGTGCCCGACATCCAGGCCGGGCGGTACCCCAGGGATTTCCGCGGGGGCCGGGACAACTGCGAGTGCCGCAATGTCTGCCTTGGTATTGGCATCGGGCGGCTTAACCGAGGGAACGACAACGAGGCACTCCATGTTGATGCCGCTGCTGTCATCCACCGTGTAGACACGCCGGCTGCCGTATTCGTCGATGGCGACGACCACGCCGGCGATACGAACCCATTTTATGGGATGATTGAGGTGGAAAAAGAGGTCCTGGCCTATGGTGACGAGGTCAGACAGGATGTAGGCAACTTGAACAAGGAAGGGCGGGTACCTGCGAAAGCGCTGTGGAGGCGGAGAGCTTGGATGTCCCGAGATTGGAGGGGACACCATTTGTTGATGGACGGAGACAGATGGAAACAATACTGAGGATATATGGGAAGCTCGGATTCTTCGGTCATGGCATTGCAAAGGAAAAGGCAAGGCAGCAAGCAGTCATGCTCGACTTCAGCTTAGTGAAGAGGGGTGTGCAAGGCTGTCGGAGGTTTGGCGCGACGACGCGACGCGACCTAGGTTGGAGGCTTCGCGTGGTGAAGGGGCCGGCATTGCAGGGGGTTAAATTGGTTGCGCCAACCCCACACTGAGTTGGCCGGGAGACGGTAACTTTACCGTTGCGTGTACCTACGGTATTTAGGGGGGGGGTTGAATTGACGTCTCATCACCACCTCATGGCCACCTACGATTCAACATAGGTGCCTACGAGTAGGCGGTGGTTTCATAAAGGCTGCAAGAGTGAAGAGGCCAACATGACAATGCAAGTTTGTGGTATATCACCCTCGAGGCCCCCCAAACCGAGCGCCGTTGACCGTTCTCCTTCGCCAGGTGGAACCATGCTCTATCCTACACACCTACTCCGTACCTAGGAACGTATCTATTTCAAGCCTCTATCCACGTCGGCTCTTCTTTGAAGTCCCAGTGCTGGAACCCGCGGCCACCTTCTTGCCGGTCAACCTTGCCGCGGCGGCCTGAAAGGCCTCCTCCGACGGCTCGTCCTCGTCGGCGCTCCGCTTCTTGCCCTTCCTCGGCTTTGAGTCCCCGGCGTACTTCTCCGCCAGCCGGTCCAGAAACCCGGAGCGGTCGTCCTGCCGGCGCTTGATCAGCGCAGCTAGCGCGTCCTCGGAGCTGTCCTTTTTGTTCTTGCCCTTCCCGGTCTTGCTTCCGAAGAGCTTGTCGTGGACGCCGAGCTCTTTCGCGTAGTCCTCGGCCTCGGCCGCCTCGCCTTGTGCCGCTTTTATCCTGGCCTGCTTGGACCTCTTGCTTTCCTTCGTGTACTTGGTCAGGGGAGGCACGTCGCCGTTCGCGATGGCCTCGTCAATAATGCCGCGGAACCGGTCGTCGTCCTCGAGGACGTTGCTTAGCATGACGGATTCGTAGACGGCGTCCATGTCACCCTCGGCCTGCTCGTAGGCCACCAGGATATCGTCCTTCTCCTCGTCCGAGTCCTTATACTTCTTGGCAAACGCTTTGATGGCGTCGGCCGACACGGCATCTTGGTACTGCTCGCGGTAGAAATCGCTCCAGCTGAAGCCGTCCGAATCGACGATCGACTCAGAGGTGGAACCCGTGGCATCGTACCGCTTGCGTCGGATGGGGTCGGAGAGCACGGCGTAGGCAAAGGCTATCGCCTGGAACTTCTCGTGGGCTTCGACCTTCTTGTCTTCGGCGACCTTGTCTTCGACGCCGCTGACGTTAGTAGCGTCGTTTTGAGTGCTGAACGGCAGCTTACCTGGGTGGTTCTGTAGAGCCGCTTTTCGGTAGGCCGCCTTGACCTGGTCTGCGGTCGCTGTCCGCTCGAGTTTGAGGACACCGTACGGGTCAATAACTGGAGTTTCTCCGTCGTCGACGTCCTCAAACGGATCCATCGTAATATCAGGTAGGCCTGCGACTGCACTCGGAAAATCTTGACTCAAGTCGGTGGCATTGGAAGAGAGAGACTGTGGGACGCGCCAAAGTCTCCGGCGCGTCGCACAACACGCGAGGTTGCGCGGGGCATCTGCAAGGCTGGCTTCCGAAGTTCAGGCGAGCTCGAGCCGGTAACGGCAAGCCCCTAATCCACAGCTCGACCCCCCTTCCTCCCATCAGGACAACTCATGTTGCCTCACCCGGAATAGAACCTTCTGGGACGACTTAAGGCGACTTGAGTTGGTCTCTCACGTCCGTTGCAATCGCTCGGTAAGGAGCCTGCGCCGGCAGCGGACCCCTGCCTCGATGTCGACCATTGAACCCGGCGACCACAAGGCTTGGATGAGACTGGCTCTCAGCCTTGCCGAGCAGTCGCCCCCAAAGCCGTCGAACTATCGGGTCGGCGCCGTCCTCATCGATGATGAGGCGCACGAGGTCCTCGCCACGGGTTATACGCTCGAGCTTCCTGGCAACACGCATGCCGAGCAGTGCTGCTTGATGAAACTGGCCGAGAAACACGGTGTGCCCCAAGACAGGCTGAAGGAGGTCCTCCCCACCAACATGATCCTCTACACGACCGTCGAGCCTTGCTCGAAGCGCCTCAGTGGCAACCTGCCCTGTGTGGAACGAGTTCTCGCCCTCGCCGGCTCCTTGAGGACTATCTACGTCGGCGTCTTCGAGCCAGAGACATTCGTCACCAATACCGGCAGAAAGACGCTGGAGGGCGCCGGAGTCGCTGTTGTCCATGTCGGCGGACTAGAGGAGGGTATCTTGAGCGTTGCCACAGCCGGGCATGTCGGGGAAGGTTGAGATCCCTTCGAGTCGTCCCAACTCGACAGACGCCAGCGTATGGACGGCCCAAACCCGTCCGTCAGCTCAGCCGAGGTCGATGCGGTCTTCTCTATTTTTGTTTAGCTGGGTCGAATCACCACGAGATTTGAAATTCCCAGCGGCTCATGCCGCCGTCCCGCTGAAGCCGGCGTATGCCCCGACTTGAGGTGCCTGGATTCACTATCCGGATAATATCAGAATAGCTCCGTTCCCCAACTCCGTATGCCCATCGCCCTGGCTTCGCTGTCTCGACGAATCAAGACGACCGGGATTGGCTCCCCGAGGGTCTTCGGCTTGCTATATTTGCTGTAGGGGCGCATCGCGCTACAAACTGGTGCTGCTGCTGCTCGGTAGGATGCAATTTCAACATACTACCAACAGGGAATAATGGCGCGCTCTATCCACCTAACGGCGCTTAGGAGGACCTCCCCGGTCTTCATATACGGATGGCCTGCTACTCTCGTCATTCTACGTCGGGTTTGGGTCCAGGGCGACTCCACCTTAAGCCTCTCCGACTTCACTCCTCTGCCCTCCAGAACCTGAGCTGGATACAAGCTCCCTGGAGGTCACCAGAGGTCACCAGGACCCCCTCTTGATACTACTTCTCTGAAGACGTGGCTACTATTAGCTCAAATATGCTTCGGTTCTCATTGCTCGCCCTCTCCGGGGCAGCGAGCTTCGTCCGCGGCGCCGCCGTGGAGCTGAGTTCGAGGTCAGGGTCGCTGAGCAGTAAGTTGCCTTCCGTACCTGCAGGATCGCTGCGACCCAAGATACAGGCTCCTAACAAGTTGCACCAGATGCAAAGGATGCCGGTGTTGAGAAGCTGCCCCCAAGGCACTTCGCAGAAGCGGGGGCAGAACGAGTGGCCATGACATACGGGCCGTTCCTCGTGCCGTCGGTCAAGGTCAACATGGGGATGAAAAGCTTCACAACCACGAACCTGCCTGTGCCGTGCCATGATTGCTACATCACCAGCTTCCAAGCCGATCTCAGATACCCGAACGGCACGACGGCCAACGTCGACACGGGCATGATGCTGCACCACACCATCCTCTACAACGCCAACCGGAAAGACTGGAGCTGTCCCGAGCTGGAGCGCAGCATCGAACGGAACTTTGGGGCGGGGAATGAACGGGGCATCGTCGACCTCACGCGAAAGGGGTAAGCAGGAAACATGTGACTCCTCCGCCCTTTCCCACGCTGACCGCTTGCCAGGACGGCGAAAGCGGGCTACTACATCGGCCCCAACGACGTGTTCGTCATGACGACGGACATCATGAACGACCTCCCGCAGCCCCGCGAGGCGGCCGTCGTCGTCGAGTGGGAGTTCGTGCCGGCGGCGGCCCGGTTCACGGCGCTGCGGCCCGTCTGGGTCGACATCGACGGCAACTGCGGCTCCTTTGTCAACTACTCCAACGTGCCCGTGCCGAACCCCGTGGCCTTCAACATCACCATGGCCTCGCCCTGGACCGCCAACTTCTCGGGCGAGGTCCACGCCGTCTACAACCACCTCCACGATGGCGGCATCATCCTCGACATCAGCCGCAACGACAAACTCGTCTGCCACGGCGTTGCCGGCTACGGAGAGGGGCCCGGCTACGTCGCGCCCAAGACGGAGCACGGCCACGAGCACGAGCACGAGCACGAGCACGAGCATGAGCATGGCGGCGGCGATGGCGACGACGACGACCATGCCCACGGCCACATGGAGGGTAGGGACGACGGCCCCGAGCTCGTGGAGCGTATCTCGTCCATCAGCAACTGCACCACCGGCCTCGGCCGGACGGAGAAGGGCGACAAGTGGTCCGTCACGGCACACTACGATCTGGTGGCCCACCCGCCCATGATGGAAAGCGACCACGAGCCCTCGCCCATCATGGGCATCGCCGTGGTGTTTGTTGCCCCCTAGACCGTAGTTCTGGATCGTTGCTCGTACAGGGAAAACCCGGGGACGGCTCGAGGCATTGGGTAAAAAAGGACTTTTGATTTTTCTTCGGTTGGGTGTCTGTAAAACAGTAAAACACAAACGCTATACGCTACGCTTAGGATAATGGGTATCATTATACAGGATGCCATCGTTGCCCTGCTGTCGAACATTCCTGGTTCGGCACCTTTTGTAAACTCCCCTGTCCTCCGGGGGAAGGGGCCGGCTTCTCTTTATTCGCCGGCCCGATCGAGAGATGCCGTCGTTGCCTCTCCGTCGAGTATTTCCGCCTCGGCGCCTGTATGACCGCTCCCCGGCCCTTTGCTGGTACTCCGAAAAGGCAAAGAACTACAGTAGCTCGCAATAAAGGCGGCGGAACGCAAAAGATGCCGCGGAACACAACGGGCTGCCAGCGCATGGGACATGCGTAGGGGTTACCTGAGATACATAGGTACCAGGTACCTAGTCCTCAGTGTTTAGACCCTCTCGCCGTCGAGGATGCACTTGGCCTCGTCGCTGCGCCACCAGCTGACCCCCTCCTGGCCGGGGTAGGTGAAGCGGTCCATGCTCTCGCGCTTCATCTCGACGCTGTAGCCGGGTTCGAGGGGCGTCTGGTAGTAGCCGTCGCGGATGCGGGAGGGGTGCACAAAGTGCTCGTGCAGGTGGTCGACGAACTCGAGGACGGAGCGGCGGCCGCTGACGCAGACGTAGTCGACAGTGCTGAGGTGCTGGGTGTACTCGGGCAGGCCGACGCCGCCCGAGTGGGGCACGACGGGCACGCCAAACTTCTTGGCCAGCAGCAGCACGGCCAGGACCTCGTTGACGCCGCCCATGCGGCAGGCGTCGATCTGGCAGACGTCGATGGCGCCGGCGGCCAGCAGCTGCTTGAAGACGACGCGGTTCTGGCACATCTCGCCCGTGGCCACGCCGACGCCGTGCGGGGCCAGGGCGTCGCGGATGGCCTTGTGGCCCAGCACGTCGTCGGGGCAGGTGGGCTCCTCGACGAACCAGGGGCGGAACTCGGCGAGCTGGGCCATGTACTCGATGGCCTCGGGCACGCTCCAGACCTGGTTCGCGTCCACCATGAGGACGTTGCCGCGGTCGTAGCCGAGGACGTCGCGGGCGAGGGCCAGACGGCGGCGGTCGCGGGCCAGGCCGCCGCCGACTTTGAGCTTGAAGTGGCGGTAGCCCTGGCCCAGGGTCTCGCGGAGCAGGGAGGCCATCTTGTCCTCGCCGTAGGCCAGCCAGCCGGCCGAGGTGGTGTAGGCCGGCACGGCGCGGCTGTGCTCGGCGTCGTCGAGGCGCTGGGCCTTGCCCGTCTCGGCCTCGCGGAGGAGGGCCAGGGCCTCGTCCGGGGTGAGGGCGTCGGTGATGTAGCGGAAGTCGATGCACCGGACCACCTCCTCGGGCGTCATCTCGGCGATGAGACGCCAGACTGGCTTGCCGAGCACCTTGGCCCAGAGGTCCCACAGGGCGTTGACGACGGCGCCGAGGGCGAGGTGGATCACGCCCTTCTCGGGGCCGATCCAGCGAAGCTGGCTGTCGTTGACGAGGTGGCGCCACGTCTTGCCCCAGTCGGCCACAAGCGAGGACAGGCTGCGGCCCTTGATGCGCTCGGCGACGTAGTCAATGGCGGCGCAGACGATGTCGTTGCCGCGGCCGATGGTGAAGGTCTGGCGGGCCGTGTGTCAGCCTTCACCGTATGCGTA
>Ga0247777_1000559_pt1 | contig 10749 bp, 7 predicted proteins | sample UWRJL154409C5_FD_179937 | JGI IMG/M metagenome (GOLD analysis project Ga0247777, IMG submission 179937) | Plant litter microbial communities from Arlington Agricultural Research Station in Wisconsin, United States - UWRJ-L154-409C-5 | ecosystem: Environmental > Terrestrial > Plant litter >...
TGGGCCTTTCGCCCCCCCCCCCCCCCGCCCTATTGAAAATCTGTAGGGAAAGACGGGAATATGCTCAAACGACTGTGCTTTCGGCATTTCCCTTTGTGTCTTTCAAGGATTCTTTGTCCAAGACCGGGTGTCCCCCGAATTGTATTGTCGTTTTGGGGGGCAGCATCTTTTGTTTCAACGCCGTGCTGCACGGCTAACGGGTTAAAGTGGGCTGAAATCCATTTACCTTGATCCTGTAGGTCAGAAAAATCCTGGTTACGCTGCTTACCCCCATTGTTGCTCGAGGACAATCTCGAGGACAATCTGATGGGTGTCGAGCTGAGGCTCCCTCGTGTTTACCTATATAAGAAGAACTAGAGTCTTCAGACTTGTCCTCCAACGATACCCAGCACAGCCTCACACACTTACCCTCGCACTCCTCTCAATCACAACCACGACAAAGCTGCCGTCTACCAACACTGAGTTAAGGAACAACAATCTCTAAAGGTCTCTCGTCAAGTCTACAACGATGCCGTACAGTTCTTGCAAGAAAAGTCAGGGTAGCAAGGGCCAAAAGGATAAGGGAACGGGGTCTGGCAGCAACAAGGAGTCCGCTGATCTAGTCTGGCTCTGTTGCAAGTGCCATTTCGAGAATGAGCTCTGGGAGACGACATGCCAGAGATGCCAGAAGGTCAGATGCTCTCCGTGCAAGGGTCACTGATGGCATTTCCAACTAAGGAGTTCTGGTACGACATCATCCACCAGAAGATAGCCTAGAAACAGGCTAGGCAGTACCCCTACAGTATCTAGTTGCAGAGAGACCACCGGGGCCGTAAAGGATCGAATGACAGCAAGGAAGACAGAATGACACATTACACCAACGGTCCGTGATGGCCAGTAATAATGGGGGAAAGCTCCGGGGGAAGACAGGGACAACCACGTTTCTCGAGCCTGAGGTGTAACGGTTATCAAGGCGAGAAAGCAACAAAAATACAAACACCTTTTGGCAGTCCATCATCATTTCTTCCACTAGCACTGCGCATCAACGACAGTCTCATTCGCAGAGCCACCTTATTTGGCTATAGGTAGATACTCCCGCCACAGAGATAACCTACTTGACATACCTCCTACTTGATATACCTACGTGACCCAACTGTCTGCTTGCCCCAGTAATCGTGATGTCGTGCGGCGGGTGACTAAGGAGACTGCCTCATTTTTTAAACGAGCAGTGGCTCAACCTAGCCTTTCTTCGGCTGGAAAATCACATCTGTCCCGCCATGGTCAAACAGCCGGAAGCCACTACGCGAGACCAACCCACCCACCCGGAGTGGATTACTGTCGCAAGGGATGAAACGCTCCTACGTGGCAATTCTGCAATCCAGCAGGGACCCCACAAACTCCGAATCGAGTCGTCATGCAAAGGCGGTCCCCAAATACGCCGAAATGAGAGCACTCGCGGCCCTCCTCGCCGCAGGGGCGACTTGCCCCCGGTCCCAGCTGCAAGGAGCGCCCCGGACTGGCGGCCACGAGCCGTGGACGCACGCGGCGTACTGCGCCCGAGCCTACGAGCCAGGTCGGGAGCCGGTCTGTGTCTTCACCGACGCCGACTTCCACCGGGGGCAGGGCATCAGCATCGTCACGCGCCGGGACACGGCCGCCAAGCTCGTCGAGGAAGGGCTCCTCGGCCGGCCGCCGCGACACGGGGCGTCGGCGGACGTACCCGCGGTGCCAAAGTACGAGGCGGCGGAGCGCGAGGGCAGCGGCATCGGGCTGTTCGTCAGGCCGTCCGAGGTGATCAGGGCGGGCGAGCGGGTGCTCGTCGACTACCCGACCTTTGTCAACGGGCAGGTCGGCGATTCGATACCCCCCGACATCCGGAGGTATCTGCAGTGGAAGGCGATGCTGCAGTTGCCCGGGGAGACGAGGCGGCGGTCCAGGGACTTGGCTAAAAGCCAAGGGGTGTTCGTGGATGAGATTGAGAATGTCCTGGGAACGAACGCTTTTACGCACGAGAAGGGGGGCGCGTTGCATGATGTGTTGTTTCCCGAGGCAGCGGTAGGCTTGGTCCCCGTCTCTAGCGGCGAGGATACCAGCGTGGAAATACTGACAAGGATGAATAGAGAATCAACCACGCCTGTCGCCCAAAGTAAGCCACCCCTGAGCCCAGGCGAGGGAGGCAGAGGAGAGCACAGCGGTAACCAGAAAACAGTGTCATCACCCGCACCAACGCCACGACTTTGGCCATGGAGGTCATCGCTCTTCGCGATATTCAGTCGGGAGAGGAAATTTTCAACTCGTATCTTGACTCCTCCATCGAGCTCAGTTCTCGGGATCGTCGGGACAAGATCAGAGGCGAGTGGAATTTCTCGTGCAGCTGCCCTATCTGCGCCGGGGAAGGCGTCGCCGCATCCGACGAGCGTCGACGGCAGATTACGAAGAAGAAGCGACACATAGAGGAGGCAGGTGGAAGCGCGGGGGCCATCCTTGGCCACGTGAAGGCGCTTCTGAAGCTGTACGAGGAGGAAGGGATGATTATGCCACGGCCCCAGAACTACTGGCTTGCTGCCGTGGCCTCGAACGCACTCGGGCGAGAGGAAGAGGCGGTGCGGTATGCGAGGCTGGCGCGGGAGTACTTAACAATCATGTTTGGCGGGGATGCCGAGATGATCAGGGACATAGTGGAGTTCGAGCAGGACCCCGCCAACCATCCTTCACGTCTCGGTGCCGGTTGAGAGGGACTGGCAGGTTCCTCGACGCCCTCCTTGGCCTACGGGGCTTACCTACACACCCGAAGGGATCTTGGGTCCTGCTCGGAGTTCCGAAATACCGAACACAAGCAGCTCGCGGGTCCAACCGCTTGGGACAGACAAGTCTGCGTCGGTGGCACTTAGTTGGCCCCTTTACCCCGTGAGGCTGCTCGTGCAGCGCCGTGGGATCCAGACCGCTCGACGCTTCGTGTGGCGTCCAGCCGAGGATTTGGGAATCAAGGGTCAGGCTGCTTCCGCCGGTTTCGTCCCCATGGACCCTGCATGTTTCCTGGTGGCAATCGCGTGCCGAACAACCGAGAAGTCGTCCCTAGCTGCAGTGTCGGATGCCCTGCCTTCTCGGGTTGCCCAATAATCCGGCGTCATGGTCGTGTAGCGGATGATGACATTGCTTGGCGTTGGAGGCCCTGGCCCCGCTGGCAACATCAGCGACGGGCAGCGGCAGTGCGCGTCTCCTTAGGAAGTGAAGCAAGGGAAGTTAGCAAGCCTGCACCAACCAGACCGGGACAGTTTAATTTCTAACCAACAACGATGTATACAGCAGTGGAGATCGCCCTACCGCCGCAGTGGGATTAACGTTTCTGAAAATTGGAGTCTGTAATTACGTGGGGATCTCAGCGAGGCTGACGGGCCGGGACTTGGTTCCGTCAAAGGCCCAAGCCCCTCCGCCAAACGAGAGACAACCAAGGCCAGGCTGACGGAGATTCAAATGAACGAGACCCAATTGGCTGCTCGCGAGGGCCCTGTTGTCCTCAGCGGCGCCAGCGCCAGCGCCACTGAACGATGACCCGCCGCCTCGGGCCCCGCCGCCCCCACGCCTCGAGTTCCCGCCCGCGAGACCCATCGTACCTATCTTGGATTCCATATTCAGAACATTCAGAACATTCTTCGTACGGCCCACGTGGGCTACCGCCAAGTGTGGTGCAAAACATGGGGTCGGCAGCCGCCAGCCAACGGCACCCCGTTGACGTGATCGTCGTATCTGGAGACGACTTCGAGGCGCTGCAGCACGCAACCACCAACCCCGCGCCGGCTCCCGACTGCGCGGTTGTCCCGGCCCCGACAGACCGGGTCGACCGCCGACCCAGGCCCCGGGACGCTGCCCAGTGCCATCATAATGCCCAGCAACGCGCAATGCCACCTCCGGCCGACGTGGGGGGCAAGGGTGGGGTTGCGATGCGGCCGACAAGGGAGGATCGTCTCCGGAAATCCTTACATCCAGCCCCGTCTCCCCGGGGGGATGCACCGGGAAGGGGATAGGACGGGATTGCATCATGCCCATCAACATCACGCGGGCACAGCAACAGAAATGGCAAGGAGCCCGAGTGGACGACGTTCTGGTCCGATCGACCTCCCCGGCGGCTGCGTCGCTACAAATATCCAAGGAGGGGCATTCCACTCTGCGTGCCGTCTGCGTCGTGCTGCCGAGTCCGATCTCGTAACCGAGACATTGTGTCACGTCGCGAGGTCGTCGGTTCCAGATTGCTGTCATCATGTCTCCCGTCGAAAAGCAGGAGCCCGCGGCTCTGACACCGGGCTATCCCGACTCGGAGAAAACCGATCGAGAGAGCGAGCCAAGCAAGGAGCCCGAATCGGCTGATGCCATCCGAGAGCGTATTCTAGCCCAGTACGCGTCGCTCGAAACATCGCGCCCGCCCGCGCATCCCATCGCCAGCTTCTGGCGTCGCAACAAGGAGAAGGCCCGTCACGACGAGATCGCCACTCAGCCGTCCGTCTTCGACAACCCCGAGACGGCCAAGTACTTCCCGGTCAACCCCGAGTACGAGAACCTCCACCGCTTCGACCCGTCGTTTCGGTGGACCTGGGGAGAAGAGAGGCGTCTGATCTCCCGGCTCGACTGGCGGGTGACGGCGTGGGCGTGCCTGGCCTTTTTCGCCCTGGACCTCGACCGGAGCAACATCTCGCAGGCGAATACCGACAACTTTCTGGACGACCTCCACCTCGACACGAATGACTTCAACCTGGGCAACACCGTCTTCAAGGTTTCGTTTCTCTTGGCCGAGCTGCCCAGCCAGCTTATAAGCAAGAAGATCGGCCCGTGCGTTAACTCGTCAAGTGTGTGGCGGCGTTGCCTGTTACTGTGTGGCTGACATTTCACAGCGACCGATGGATTCCCATCCAGATGATCCTATGGAGCATCGTTGCCGGCTCCCAGTTTTGGCTCCAAGGCCGGACTTCTTTCCTCGTTACCAGGGCTCTCATCGGGGTCCTTCAAGGCGGTTTCATCCCCGACGTGATTTTGGTAAGCGTGCCCACGCCCGACGGAGTGGTTTCCAACCGTTCGTAGGAACTGACAAAAGCCCCCAGTACATGTCGTACTTCTTTAAGGGAACCGAACTACCCTTCCGGCTAGCACTGTTCTGGATGGCCAATCGCATGGAGGACGTCGTGTCTCCGCTACTTGCCTACGGTCTCCTTCGACTTCGCGGTGTCCATGGGCAGGAGGGCTGGAGATGGTAATTACGCGGCCGCTTCGAGAGCACGATTCCGGGGAACGTCGGCTAACTTGGTCATTATAGGTTGTTCCTCATCGAGGCCATCCTCACCCTCGGTATCGGCATCTGGTCCGTCTTCGCTATGGTCCCGTCCCCGACCCAGACGCAAACCTGGTACAACAAAAAAGGCTGGTTCACGGAGCGAGAGGAAAAGATTCTCGTCAACCGGATTCTCCGCGATGATCCCTCCAAGAGCGACATGCACAATCGCCAGGCTATCACCTGGAAGCTCCTGTGGCAGTCCCTGTGTGACTACGACATGTGGCCCATTTACTCGCTGGGACTCCTCTTCGGCATCCCCGCCGGCCCTCCGGACCAGTACCTCACTCTTACTCTGCGACAACTGGGCTTCGATACGTTCAATTCGAACCTTTTGAGCATTCCATGCCAGATCACGACAACCCTCAACGTGCGTCCTCCCCCCACCCCAAGAGAGTCCTGGCTGCGGCAGGCGTCTCGTGGCCAGAACCTGCTAACCTCGCCTACAGATGCTCCTCCTGACGTTCATCTCGGAGAAGATCAACCAACGCGCTCTGCTCGGCCTGTTTACCCAGGTCTTCTGGTTCCTGCCGTGCCTCGTCGCCCTGGCCGTCATCCCGGCCAACACGAGCCGCTGGGGCGCCTACGCGCTCGTCACGGTGCTGCTGTCGTACCCCACGCCGCATCCGATGCAGGTCGCCTGGTGCAGCCGCAACTCCAACACGGTGCGCACGCGCACCGTCTCGGCTGCGCTCTACAACATGGCCGTGCAGTTGTCCTCCATCATTAGCTCCAACATCTACCGCCAGGACGACCGGCCCGAGTACCGCCGCGGCAACCGCGTCCTGGTCGGCGTCACCTGTCTGAATATCGCCGTCTACAGCTCCGTCAAGATCTACTACGTCTTGCGGAACAGACACCGCGACAAGGTGTGGAACGCCCTGTCGGCCGAGGGAAAGGAGGACTACCTGAACACGACGACGGACAAGGGAAGCAAGCGGTTGGACTTTAGGTTCGTTCACTAGTGTGCTCGGCTTTGGAGTTGAAGTCTCCAGTCGGTTGGCCGGCACCTTGTTGGTTCTCAATGTGCGGGAGGCCCAGGTACTACTTAATGGCCCACGGCCCCGATCAGGGGTCACCGTTGCGGCTGGCCCCTTATTTTGACATCTTTTAAGATGCCGCGCAGAGCCGCTACAGTACACACAACTGTGCTATTCAAGCAGACCCACTCTCAGAGGTGTAGGTGGCTCCTGGAAGCGTTTAATGCGCAGTGCTAGTCCGATAGGGGCTCGAGAATTCTATCCGAGGTCTAAGTCCGAGCGATAGGTATCTCGGACTCAGGCAAGCACGCCCCATTGCTGTCAGCAACTGTGTCAGGTCGTCTGGCGGAAGCGTTGAAATCCACTGGTTCCACTGTTATTAGCTTGTAGGGCGGAGTAACATGCGAAGGGGGCCAAGTAATCGGACGGAGCTCAGTTTCACGGTCCGAGGTTGCCTCGCGATGTTTCCGAGACTCCCTGTAAGGTTACCGAGCCTCAGCCAATTTGTCGAGGTAAAAATAGTGCCTCAAATGACAGTGGACCCACTTCCAGGTGGAGTTCCGTGGGGCTTCCGTGCCAAGGCCGAGACTGCGCACGCCTGAGCGCCGGCTGTGCAGACGAGGCGTCAGCCGCAGCCCTGGAAATCCGGACCAGGGGTTGGTTCGACTTCTAAATCAGCTGTGAAGGAATGGAATGCCGGCCATCCATGTGAAGATCCGACAACTATATCATGATGCTTCTTCGCCGTCCAAAGTCGACCAAGATTTCCATCATCAACACCATCATCTCACTACCACACAAAAGCATCACACCTAGGCATCCGAAAGAGGAAGCATTACCAAAACAAGTCACCAACCACCGATATCGTACCAGCAAACATGTCTTTTGCTACCAAGTCCTTCTTTCTCCTCGCCGGCCTGACGAGCCTCTCCCTCGCCCTCCCAACCTATCCCGACGCCCAGCCGGCAACCGCCGCCGTCTTCACCAGCAAGCAGTACAACATCTACCCGCGCATCGCCAACAGCGCCGAGGACCTGGTGCCACACATGGACCTCAAGTGGTCGCGCGACGCCGGCAAGGTCGAGGTGACGCAGTCCATCGTCGTCTTCTCCGGGGTTCCCGCCGAGGCCAAGACCTGCCGCCTCAAGTGGCGCCAGTCCGATACCCCGGGCCTCTTCTCGCAGGCCGTCGTCGGCTCCGTGACCGTGTTGCAAGTTGCTGACGACGACTTCCCCACCGGCGCGCCCGCGCAGCCCGTCACACGCGAGTCGACGCAGGCGCACGTCGACCTCGGCCTCGTGCGCGGCACCATCAACTTTGAGAACTGGGTCGGCGCGCCCGGGCAGTCGCACAACGGCCCGCAGCTGTCGTGTGGGGAGAAGATTGTTCTGCGCCTGACGCTTGACGAGCCGACGGAGTTGCAGTGGGCAAACCCCGCGACGGCCACGGATGACCCGCGGGTGTTCCTTGTTACGGATCTGGACGAGCAGAGCGGCTTGTACGTTGAGGTGACCTACTAGAGTGGGTCGAGGATGAAGCGTGACGGAGGATGGATGGCATTTGAGCGTGGGAACAGGGCAGCATTTACAACTGCATCGGCATTCAGCATTAGACCTCAGGATAGACGGGCGTTTGGTTTAGGTTTAATAGTACTTAATGCCTCCTCGAGCCTTTTACTTTCAGATGTACTTCTAACAAGCAAGTAGACTGCTTTACAATGTCCCGAGCTGAGACTAGGCAGAAGTTGAGCCCCTGGTGCTCCAGGGAATCGCCGTGATCGTGGGGTAACATTGGTGGGGTTTTGAGTGAAGTCTCGGGCATCTATCTCCTCTTCCTCTTTCTTTTCAAATCCAGTTGCATAGAGCCCCCGCTATTACGGAGAGAACCCAGCGCCCTGCTGTTGCTTTGTCCCATTCTATACTTTCGTTCTTCGCATGCGTCCGCCTTGGACACATCGTGACAGAGCCACTTCCTTCAGACACGGCGAACATGGAAGCATCACAGCACGACAACCATTTTGGTGACATTGAGGCAGCTTGTGCCGCATTCAAGATCCAGGGATTAAACGACGAGGGGCAGGGGGTGCCGCATTCAAGATCCAGGGATTAAACGACGAGGAGCAGCTTGTGCCCGCATTCAAGATCCAGGGGTTAAACAACGAGGGGCAGCGGGCGCCGCATTCAAGGTACAGGGATTATACGACGAGGGGCAGCCGAGGTGCTAGAGGCTGCAGTATAAACAAGGCCCATCACCACACCTTGGACGTGGAATTGTCACGAAAACCAACAAGTCAACATGCGCCTCCATCTCAACCTCCCTACTGCTCTTGCAGCTGCCCTCTCTGCAGGGACCCTCATCTCTGCTGCTGCACTACCCGACTCAATCGAAGACATCGGCATTAGCGAAACCCACAAGCTCCTCGCCCGCACCTCTTTTTTCCACTTATGGATTCAAAACTGCCGCAGCAACTTCGCCCTCCCCCCCCTGGCAGCCAGGTGCCGGAATACAATTACTTTGTCGTCGCGCCTGATTCGGCGTCCAACACGTGCGGCGCCGGTTCAGTCGGCGGTGACAAGGACCCCGTTAGTGGCGTCGAGTTTACCAGCCAGCACCCTTGGGACCACTCGGTGACATTGATCTACAAGCCCAACAATGGCAGTTGGTGGAATATCTACTTTGTAACGGACCAAGCGAACGCGATCGGCACTTGCGTGGAGTCGCATGCTGCGTCTAGCCATTGTTTTTCGGCGTTTGATGCGTGTACGTCCACCGAGATGGCGCATTGTTCGCTATTCTGAGTATGAGGTGGGGGAATGCAGGCGGAGTGCTGTGAGGAGAGGAAGGAAAGGGCCTGGAAAGGGGGCTTAGCGAGTTGACTGCGATGCTGCAGTGCGGCTGTTGCCAGGTGGCGGCGGTGACAGCGCCGCAGGGCCAGTGCATAAAAGGGGGAGGAAGGAGGGGCAGAGATCAGTGCTTTATCCATAGTTACCGCAAGCAGCTTCGGAGGCGACAGCAGATTGAATTGACGACGTTACAATCTATCCTTACCTCGCAGAGCGCTCGGCAGAGCATAGCGGTGATCACTCCACGCTGCTGTCCGGCTGTCTTCCCACTCTTGTCACGCTTGCCTACACCGACCCCTGACACGCTGATCTCTCTTACCTCTTTGAATGGGGCAAGTCCGTCAAGATAGGAGGCAGTCGTACGCAAGGAGCCACCCGCGCAGAGGCGATGGCTAACTTAGAGAGCAACAACGTCAGAGCGAGCTAGAGGAGAACATCGCAGCGACCCCAAGCGAGGAGCATGAGAACGGATCAGAGACCCAGACCCAGCAAGATCGACAGCTTGAAGAGATTGAGGAGGAGACTCGACGTATCGACGCTTCGACGTATCGACGCTGAACTGCGCATTCAGCACGCTCGCAATGAGCACGCCAAGAAGAAGAGAGAGCTTGAGGTTGCAAGAGCTAGTGGTCGACAGTCTCCTGTCACTGCTATCATCGACCTTACTACACCAGGCGTCGTGGCGAGAGACAATCAGAGATTCGAGGTCAGTCAAATCCGAAACTAATAAAGTGCCGTCAAAAGAGAAGCAAGGCGCTGGAAGCGATGAAGTCGCAAGGCTACAGCACCCGGGCGGCAGCCGAAAACAAACAGATCTAAGGGCAGATATCTGAGGGGCTGGGCCTCTCTCAGGGCAAACACCATTACGAAACGCCTCTGCGAACGTAGGCTCCCGCTTTCCAAACGCCAAACATCCAAGTATCCCGCAACACCAATTCAACCAAGTTCGTAGAAACTGCCCCTTCCCTCAACTTCCCTTCCAGATCGGAGACACATGCGACCAGCCTCACCTCACCTCCTGCGTCTCATCCGCCGTGGGGTTGTAGGCGTAGGGGTAGCCGAAGAGAGGGTTGGTGCTGGCGTCCGAGTCGAGGATGTGTTCCTTGACGAACTGGTTCCAGTTGAGCTGTTCGCGCAGCGGGCGCGGCTGCTTCTTGGACTCGAGCGGCAGGTCCGTGTCGCAGTCGTACTCCTTCCACACCCACTTGTGGAAGGCCTGGTGCGCCTCGTCGCCGTCGCGCACGAGCGGGAACGCCTTGCAGAAGGGCCGGTGCGCATATTTGCGCGGGCAGCCCGCCGCGTCCACCTCCCACTTGCCCTTGCCGTAGTTGCCGTTGTTGAGGATGCCGCGCCCGAGCTCGCCCAGACGCTCGCCCTTGCGCAGGAGCGTGACTACTTGGTGGTGGACCTTTTCGGGCCAGATTCCCTCAGCCACCCAGCCGCAGTACCTGTCATGGGGGGAAGAGGGGCTCTTGTCAGTCGTGGCCGGACACGAGAGGGAGGGGGGGGGAGGAGGAGGAGGAGGAGGGAGACCCACGCGACCAAAACGGGCACCGCGACGTACTGCCCGCAGCCGTCCGAGGCGAGCTGCTTGCGCTTGGTCGATGTGATGGTCGCGTTGCGCGAC
>Ga0247777_1000560_pt1 | contig 10749 bp, 10 predicted proteins | sample UWRJL154409C5_FD_179937 | JGI IMG/M metagenome (GOLD analysis project Ga0247777, IMG submission 179937) | Plant litter microbial communities from Arlington Agricultural Research Station in Wisconsin, United States - UWRJ-L154-409C-5 | ecosystem: Environmental > Terrestrial > Plant litter >...
CACCTCCCCCTCATCCAGCTCGGTGCCTTCGCCGTAGTCATAGTCATCGTGATCGTCGTAGTCGTAGCCGTGATCGCCCTCGTCGTCCTCGTCGTCCTCTTCCTCGCCGCCACCCTCCGCCGCGCGAAGTACCTGCGCCGCCAGCCGTGCCAGCTGCGCCGCCGACCGCAGGGCTTCGGCCTGGGTCTCGTCGCCGGCCCGCCGCGCCCGGCGCAGCCGCAGCGAGCAGATGAGGTCCGTGTTTCCGATCAGCGACGCCTCGGGGCGCGGGACGTCGACATCGTGTCCCCCCTCCTCCTCCTGGCGCGGCGGCCGACCGCGGGGGCGGCGGCCGTACGGGTGGGCGCGGTGCGTGTGCCGGCCGGTGCGGACGGCGGGACCGCCTGTTCTTTCGCGGGCCCGGGCGGGCGCTTGGCGGCGCTCCCTCATCAGGAAGCGCCGGGCGGCCTCGAGGCAGATGTCGTGAACGCGCCAGAGTTCAAAAGCGGGGAAGTCGTTGTCGAGGCCATAAGACAACGAACTCGAGCTAGAACCGGAGCCGGAGGATACCGAGCGAAAGGTGCGCGGGTCGCCGGCATCGTGGGGCGGAAAGCCGTTCGGATAGATGAGCGGGTCCGGCTCTGTCGCCTGCGAGGAGGGGGTGGCAGCACCGTCCTGCGGAGCCGCCGTCGCTCTGTCGAGGTGAACGGGCGGGAAGTGGATGGGATGGCCGCCAAGAGGACCGTGGAGCGGGACCGGGCTCATGACGAGGCCCCGCAGCGAGTGAGGCGGCGGAGTGTCGTCTTGGGGTCGGGGGAACCCGTACGGGAGTTGCCATTGTCGAGCCGAGCCATCAGCCGGGAGTTGATCGTCGTCGGCAAGCTCGACTATGCGCGGACCGGCGAAGACGACCCCCGGCAAGATGCAACGTGTGTCGATTGCTCGCCCGGTCGAGTTCCGAGATGGGACCCGGGGATGCCGGCCGGGGACGGGGCAAGTACTTTTACGCATGGGGACGGGTATGTTGGAGGCCGCCAGCGGCGTCCGCGAGACTATCTTCGAGACGCTTGTCCGAGGGGTTGAGCGGGGGGACGCGTCCCAAATGAAGGCGCTGGGAGAAACCGGTCCGTAGCGGTGCATGGCCGCTGGCTATCGTTTTCGGTGGCTTGACCGCGTGTCCTCGTGGTTACTGTGGTATTGCGGTGTTGTGTGTCGTCGGACCTGCAAGGGAAGGCCATTCCCCATGGCATACCTACCCTATATACCTGCTAGGCGACAAGGTCTCGTTGAGACTTACTTCTTTGGATTTCTCGTGTGAACCTGAGGCCCATCGTTGGGGGCCCTCGATCCTAGAAACGAGCAGTGAAACGTTGCCACACGTGGTAAAGAAAAACATTGCACCTCTCAAAATAGTTGGGTAAGACAGAAGGTACCCGAAGCCTTCATTCATTGTGTCTACCTAGGTAGTCCAAATCACAAGTCTTCCATCGACTCCGCTCGCTGAAGGCTGGGGTCAGCGCCTGGCGTAGAATCCGGGGAAGGGGAAGAGAAAGAAAACTCACAGCTGAATTTGCTGACACCGCGGCCGGAAGCCTCGTACGGGCGAATCATGGTAATGGTGTTTTGGTGCACCGTCTTAAGCTGCGTATCGTCCTTTACCTTGCCTTTGAGATCCATCTGTCGGAACATCTGCAGGGCCGACTCCTCGCGGGCGTCGCCCAGACCAGGCCGACCCTTTGATTCGAGGGTGCCGCTCAACTGCCACCCACTAGCGCCGCCTTTGAAACGGAAGGCTTCGCAGTCGTACCCGGCGGCAATCATCTCAGACTCACCGTTCCAGATCAGGCTCATGAAAGGCAGCAGTTGCGTGTTGATACTGATGATGGCGTGCGGCGGCTGGTCCGGCCCGCTCGGATACACCACGGTAATGCTGCTGTCGTGCGCCGCGAAGGCCAGGGCTTCTCCGCTCGGGGAGAAAGCCGTCGCGTGTACCCAGCCAGCCGAGTTGTTCAGGAACTCGCCGCACACCGTGTTGAAAGGCAGACGCTCGCCCCAGACGCTAGGAGCGGGCTTGTCGTCCACGCTCTTGATGAAGGTAGAGAAGACGCGGGCGTGCGCGTCGGTAGAGCCGGCCGCCAGGAGAACCGAGTTGGGGTGCCAGGAGATGTTCGTTATGGTGCTCCGGATGGGCTTTTTCAAATGCTTCGACACCCACCAGTCATTCTCCGACTCGAAGTAGCAGACGGCGATCACGCGGTCCCCCGACCCGACGGCGAATTTGGTCTCCGAGGGCGACCAGCGGACATAGGTGGCCGCTCGGCTGATTCGAAGCAGGACGAGGGTCGGCTTGTAGCCCTGGGGCGATGGCTCCCAGACTATCGCATTCCGATCTGTCGAGATGTCAGGTCCGCCGCGACGCCCCCGCTCCACAACGCTGCCTCCCTACCTTGCGAGCACGAGACGATGCGTCCGCTGTGGGGAGCGATATCCACGCTCGTCACTGTCTTGTCGTGACCCTTGAGCTCGTCCTTGAGCTTGAAGGCACTGCCAACGCGGCTGTACAACTCGACCGTAGAGTCTCGAGCAATGGCGACCGTCTTGTGGTCGGCTGAGAAGGAGTGGTCGGCAATGGGATTATGGAAGAGATGGTGGACTTCTGGAGGTGCCATGTTTGCTTGCTGAGCGCGCGTGATAGGAGTAGCTCTCTACTATCACGACTTGTTGGGATAGCGATCGGGGGAAACACGCTGACGTCTGCCTCACAAACCGTTGCATGATACATACCCGCCTGCCCGGTCTGGCTGGAGGTGGTGGAGGGGTACTTTTGATTACGTAACCCACCGACAGGGGCCTCGGGAGGGCCAAGTGGGGCCCAAGCTCCCTCAGGGCTCTCTCTCCAGGATTGTGCAAAATTAGGCCCACCCATCCATACACGCTCAACCTCACTGTCTCCCATCCGTAGATTGCGGGATTGACTCGGGATTACTTGCGACGGAATATATCTTCGTCACCGAAACACGCACAAAAAGTCGAGATCATGGCCACGGCTTCGAGGGGCCTTCCGCCTGCAGCGCCCGGGTTACCTGCCAAGGTGCCCTCGATCCCCCCCAACCAAACGTGAGAGCTCTCGGTAACTCCCCGTTGGAAGCCATTGACTAATCTGCCGTCTAGCATCTACGTCCGGAACTTGCCCTCAGCCAAAATACAGAAAGACGATCTGAGGACGGCGTTGTACATGCTGTTCTCTACCTACGGACCTGTGCTCGATGTCGTCGCGCTCAAGACAATGAAGATGAGGGGCCAGGCGCACATCGTCTACCGGGATGTCCAGGCATCCACACAGGCCATGAGAGCTCTACACGGCTTTCGCTTTCTGGGGCAGGAACTGGTACGCCCTAGCTGCTCCTTGCTCTAGTCCGTCCTCCGCTAACGAACACGGCGCAGAGTATCTCGTACGCCAAGTCCAAGTCTATCATGGTCTCGAAGCTTGACGGCAGCTTCAAGCTGCCAACGGCAGCAGCCAATGTCGAGGTCACCGACTTGCAACAAAGAATCTTCAATGCTCCTGTTCCTGGGTCGGCTGCGGCCACATCCGGACTGCCCCTAAAACCTCCGTCCACGGCGGATCAAGCCAAGACCGACGCAGCGACGCCGGATGGCCGTGGTCAGAAGCGAGGGAGGGATGAGGAGGAGGAAGAGGACAGTGACGTCGCCATGGAAGAGGACAGCGACGACGAGTAGCGGCCACTTCATCCCCGACCAGGATTCAGTCCGACGCCATCTCCTTCGGCACCCAGAGGCCGACACTTCCGCCAACGAGCCCCAACCAGATCATCAGATAAATCTCCTTGGAGCAGTCCCAACCACGCATCGCGTCTCCGAGGAGGCAGGGATGGACAAAGAAGCACGGGATCCCCGTTATTGGGTGGTGCTGCGAAGGAATGTTAGTCTTAGCCACGGTAAAGACCACGAAATTCTCTATCGGGGGCCCAGAATTAACTGCTTTCAGCAGCATGAACCCACGTCTGCGGAGATACCCCCGATACCACCCGCGGCCCGCAGCCCATCTTTGAACTGGTCGGGGACCAGACGCCGGAAAACGGTGTCGATATCGAAGGCCGCCTCGTCACCGGGTAGGCCATGGAGGCCGAACCACAAGCAGGGGGCCCGGTATGTTGGATGAAGATGGATCTCGTACGTGACGTGCCCAAATTCTGGCGTGGACTGCTTGGGGATCACCGCCTATGTCTTCGTGAGACGTCGCCGAGGTTGTCAGGGAGGCAGCTGGCACTCACCTCGTCAGCCTCGTCGATCTCCATCTTCTCGTCGGCGGCCCGGTCTAGACCCAACGCCGGCTCTGGATCGAGGGAGAAGGCGTTCAGGCATGTCGAGAGGTCGCTATCATCAAGCTCCCCATCAAGAGGCCGGATAATCTGGACGTAGGTGGTATACTCTGCCTCCGAGGCAAAGGACGTGTCCAACGCGGTACAAACGTTGAGCTGCCACCGGCGGCGGAGCGGCCCGAGCGTGGCTTGCCGGTACCGCCGGTCCAAGTGGTGACAGATCTCGGTAAACTCCTCGGCGGTAAGAAAGGGGTAGTCCCGGAATTCGGAGCTGGTCCCGGATGCCAGTGAAGCCATACGACGTAGGCCGACGCACTCCCACGAGGAAGGAATCAGGCGATGCGTGACGGACCACCAGTTGAACGTTGAGCGTGCAGTCGCAAGGGGGTGGAAAAACTGTCGCTGGTGATGAGGCTTGCCCTGGGAAGCTATTGTCTCCAGACGGTTCACGGGAGGAGGCTACTATTTACGGGGTCCAGTCAATGAATTGTTGCCCTGTTGGTGCCTGACGGCCGCTGTCTTTCAACATGATCAAGTACTCCGTAAATTTACCTCGTACCTCGGAAAGTCGGGCTCTTGGACCCTGGTGCCTGTGAGCCTCGTTGACGCCACACTACAGGGCTCGGGCTGGATCGAGAGCATTCAGGGCGAGCGGTCCGGCGGACATTCCAGGCGCATCTGGCGCCGCGGCGTCCCGCAGCTTTAGCGCCGTTGGAGACTTGCCTCGCTGTCCAAGTGTCCTTTTCGGCTGCAGCGCCAAGACAACCGCCGGCTGCGGCTCCACGCGGCTGCGTTTTGGGAAGGCCATCTAGAGACGATGACTTGTCCTGCTCTTGCAAAACGTCTAAACAGGGAAACAGGGTACCTACCTGCCCGATGAATGTTCGGGATCCCTTCGGCCTACATCGAAACCCAACGCTAGACATCCTCCGCATCACGACGCAGCAGGCTGCGCGGAGCATCAGGGACAGAGCCATCGAGGCCGGGGCCACAGCGCTCGACAAGGGCCGACAGGCCGTCGGGGACATGTCGTTCAACGTGCCCAAGAATGTGCCGTCTTTTACCAACCCCCAACGCCTAGCCGAGGATCGACTGTGGGCTTCGTCGGGCGTGTCTTCGCGCTCCGGCCGCCACGGAACGGGGACGGCCGGCCTGCTCGGCGGCGTCCAGGATCGTGTCGGCGGCTTCCTCGACCCCACCCGCAAGAGCGCCCTGCCCATGTACAAAGACAAGCCCTACGCCTACCCGCCTTCCCAGCGGTTGCGGCCCATCTACCGGCGGAAACGCGTCTTGCCGCTCCTCGTCCTCGCCGTCCTGGGTCTTTTGTGGTACTTTGGGGTGCTCGACGAGCACAAGGAGAAAATACAAGGACCGTTGCGCAAGTGGAAATGGATAGACAACAAGGAAGAAAAGGCGAGGACCAAGGCGGACTGGATCAAGAGGAGGGACCGCGTCGTCGAGGCGTTCGAGCTCAGCTGGGGGGCGTATGAGCGCCACGCATGGGGTACGGCTCCCCGCAGAGCGCTGCTATCGTGGGATACGGGGGCGCGCTGGGCTGACACGGACCGCTTCTAGGGTACGATGAGTTCCACCCCGAGTCGAAAGGGGGACGGCACATGGCGTCCAAGGGGCTGGGTTGGATCATCATCGACTCTCTGGACACGATGATGCTCATGAACCTCACCACACCACTGGTGCACGCGCGGGAATGGCTCTCCAAGTCCCTCACGTGGGACCAGGACCAGGACGTCAACACGTTCGAGACGACGATCCGGATGCTGGGCGGGCTGCTGTCGGCGCACTACCTGTCCAACCAGTTCCCCAACATGGCACCCATAAAAGACGACGACCCCGGGACGCCCGGGGAGGATCTCTACCTGGAAAAGGCGAGAGACCTGGCAGACCGCCTGCTGGCGGCCTTTGAGACGCCGTCGGGAGTTCCGTACGCCAGCGTGAACCTGGGCAAGTTCGAGGGCATCGCGTCCCACGACACCATGGGGGCGTCGTCGACTGCCGAGACGACGACCCTGCAACTAGAATTCAAGTACCTCGCCAAGCTCACGGGCGAGAAGGTATTTTGGGACAAGGTCGAGAAAGTGATGCAGGTTGTCGACGAGAACAACGAGACGGACGGTCTCGTGCCCATCTACATCAGTCCCTCGACAGGCGAGTTCGTCGGCGGCAACATCCGGCTCGGCAGCCGTGGGGACTCCTATTACGAGTACCTCATCAAGCAGTATCTCCAGACCAACAAGCAAGAGAAGGTGTACGAGGACATGTGGTACGAATCGCTGGCCGGCGTGCGGAAGCATCTCATCACGTACACAGAGCCGTCCCAGTTCACCATCATCGGGGAGCGGCCCGACGGCCTGACACACGACCTATCGCCCAAGATGGACCACCTCGTCTGCTTCATGCCCGGCACCATCGCCCTGGCCGCCACGGGCGGTCTGACGGAGAAGGAAGCCCGCAGCAAGAAGACGTGGACGGAGCAGAACGACAAGGACATGAAGCTCGCGCGCGAGCTGATGCACACGTGCTGGGGCATGTACAAGTACATGGCCACGGGCCTGGCCGCTGAGATCACCTACTTCCACGTCGCCGACCCGCCGCCCCCCGAGTCGGCACCGCACAGCGCGCCCTACAGCTTCGACCCGGACCCCGAGGCGCCGTGGCGGAGGGACTTTGACGTCAAGCCCATGGACAGCCACAACCTGCAGCGGCCCGAGACGGTCGAAAGCCTCTTCTACATGTGGCGCATCACGGGCGAGACCAAGTATCGCGAGTGGGGGTGGGCCATGTTCAAGTCCTTCATGAACTACACGGCCGTGCCCGACGGCGGCGGTTTTACGAGCCTCTCCAACGCCAACATCCTTCCACCGCAGACTAGGGACAACATGGAAAGTTTCTGGCTGGTAAGTCCCCTTTCCCCTTGCGGTTTAACGTGTCTCTCCATTCAGGACTTGAGGTTCTGACCGTGGGGCACAGGCAGAGACGCTCAAGTACTTCTACCTCCTTTTCTCCCCCGGCGATCTTCTCCCGCTCGACAAGATCGTCATCAACACCGAGGCGCACATTTTCCCGCGCTTCGACATGGGGCCGCTCTTCAAGACGGGCTGGGAGCGGAAGCCAAAGGATAAAAAGGTCAAGGGGAAGGAAAAGGAAGGCGGCGAGAAGGTTCAACAGCATCACATATAAGGCCCCCCAACTATGCATCTAAAAAGCGTCGTCCCCCAAGACATGCCATCTCTCTTTGAAGCCACCGCTCTCCAACCACGGTCGTCTCGGCCGGTAGAGCGCTCTAATCATACACGACCTTTTCCCCCTCCCATCCCCTTCCCTCCCTTTCTTCTGTCTATTTCTCCCTGTGCCCGCCCACCGCGTCAACTCGCGGCCGCCTTCCCGGCCGCCTCGGCGCCCTTGACGCCCTTGACGCGTTTGAGGATGCGTATCCGCGGCACCATGCGCGGGCCGACCCACCACCCACCCGTGACGGATCGGACGGTGTTGCGCCAGCGGCGCAGCGCGCCGCCGCGGCCGACGACCAGCGCCGAGGAGTCGGCACCGGCGGGGCGGCCGGCGGGGCCCAGGGCCTCGAGGCCGGCGTAGCCCTCGACGATGGCCACCTCGTCCCAGGTGCCGCCCGTGACGGCGGCGCGGTCCTCGACCAGCACGTAGTCGAAGCGGGTCCAGAAGGCCGGGTCGCGCAGCGACGCCTCGTCCTCGGTCCGGTCGAGCGCCAGCGACACGGCGGGGCCGCTACCGCCGGGGGTGGCGACGACCGAGGCCGAGGGGCCGCCGACGTGGTGGGTGGGCAGGCGGGCGCCGGCAGCCGCCGCGGCGGTGCCGAAGAGGGTCACGCCCGTCATGCAGGCGAGCACGTCGGCGTGGACGGGGACGGCGGCGGCGGCGGCGGGATCGTCGCGGATGATGCGGGAGAGGGCGGTGAGGGCCTCGCCGCCGGGGTAGTTGAGGGAGGAGAAGACGAGCATGGCGGTGCTGACGGCGAAGGTAAGGGGAATGGAGGCGGCGAGAACGTATGTGACGTAGCGGTAGAAACGGCTCTTGACGCGGCGGGTGACGGTGTAGTTGGCGCCGAGGGCGGCGATGACGGTGAGGGGCGGGACGACGTAGAAGATGAAACGGGCCTCCTTATGGGGCAGGAGGGAGTAGAGGGTGACAAAAAGCAGGTTGGGGATCATGAGCTGGTAGGCGGCCTTGACCGTCGATGACTGCGACGTGGCGACGGTCCAGAGGAGGAGCACGACGGGGTTGAGGAGCAGGCGCGGCAGGGCCGAGGTGAAGTACCAGTAGAAAGGGGAGGTGCCCCAGGCCGAGGCGCCGCCGCGGACCGTGTTGAACCAGAAGGCCCACAGCTCGGGCCAGAGGGGCCGCTGCCAGAAGTACGAGTCGATGGGGAGGGAGACGGCCAGGGCGGCGGCGCCGGCGACGGCCAGGGGGACGGCCAGGCGCTCGGCGAGCACGGCGGCCTTGGTGGTGAAGTCGAGGAAGGTGCAGGCCATGTGCATGGCCAGCAGCAGGCCGACCTCGGCGCGGAAGATGACGGCGGCGAAGACGAGGGAGGCGATGGCGAGGCGCTGGCGCGGGATGCGGTCGCGGCGGTTGTGCGAGGGCAAGAAGAAGGCGGCGGCGACGGTGGACAGGGCGAAGGCGAAGGAGTTGGGCAGGGTGCGCGAGGCGTAGAAGAGCACGTGGAACTGGGCGGCCTGCAGCACGACGTACCAGCGGGCCGTGGGCTCGCCGTAGACCTTGGCCACGTTGTGCTTGAAGAAGACGAGGGCGGCGCCGTTGGTGAGGCCCAGGACGAGGCGGACGACGAACTGGGCGTGGCGGAAGCCGGCGAGCCAGACGAAGGGCTGCGAGACGCCGGCGAGGACCAGAGCGCCGATGAAGGAGCGGGGGACGGCGCCGGGGAAGGTGAAGTGGTCATAGCTGCCCGTCAGCTTGCGGTGAACGTCGGTGACGGGCGTGCCGTAGACGAGGACATCGTGGGCGGCCTGTAGGTTGAACGACTCCTCGACCTTGGTGTAGGGGGCCACGACGAGGTGGAGGAGGATCAGGGCCGGAAGGAGACCCGTGAGGACGGCGTCTGGGGACGGGGTCAGCTCTCTCTTCATGCTCGCATCATCGACGGAGAGGAGGCCGTCTCATACCTATGACCTTCCAGTTCGCCATGGTGTGCCGACAGCTCGAGCGCGACGAGGCGAGGTGGGTGGGGGGGCCGACCTCGTGAGATGGAGAACAACAAAGCGAGTGTAGGGGCAGACGAGAGGTGAAGAGGATCCCCAGGTAGGTACACCTCAAGAGACGAGGCCCGTCCGACAAGGGGAAAACCACAGGTTCGGGTCAGGCCGGGCACGGGGGACGACCCTGAGGACGAGTCTCGAACACAGGACGGCTTCCCGAGCAATATGCACCTCCAGATAACCGGGACGGGTGGTCTCGGTGCTGGAGCTCTCTTCCCGATACAGACATGAGGTGGTGACTGGCCGACTGGCGAAGAAGGGGACGGTTCGCCGCATGCATACAAGGCACAGTGCTGTAGAGTGGGCAGGGCCTAAGAATAGGCCGTGGGAGCAAAGATCCAAATTGCACAAGACGTGATCAGCGGAGGGGACACGTCCACAGAAGAGGCGAGAGGCCAGCAGCCGAGCCAGCGCCCCTCCTTCCCGCGGGCTGGTCGCGAGGGAAAGCTTGTTCGTCCGTGTGCGTAATGCTCCCCAATACCCGGGAACCCAGGGCCAATATAAGGGAAGCGGTCGCTGGCTAAACTGGCCCTGGCACGAACCTTTGCAGCCAGGCCGGACGATCTGGACCCAAGCCCGCGCACCGGGCTGCGCTCTGAAACAGCCTGTGAGTCCGCCTGAAGAGAGTGGCTTGAACCTGGGAATCCGAGGGCGTCCCAGGGCCTGACGATGGGGGATGGCGGGGATGGGTCTTTGTAGCGGGAGTAGCAAGTTGAGATGCAGAGACACGGCATGATCTATCTATGAATGAACGGGTCGCGGACGGCATTGGAGGTTACAGCGGGTCGGCCGAACCATCTTCCGCTTCACTCGATGAACCGACTACAGTACGAGCGATCAAGAGTACGGTACTCGTAGATTCAAGGACCGTTGAGCCTCAGGCTCCCAAGCGGAGACAGCCAGGCCACCAATGAGCTGTCAGTATCGATCCAAGGTCCCTACATTCCTCTACTCCGTAGTACCTACATACTTCGTACAAGCGAAGAGCACATAGGAGCTATTAGTGATCTACAGTCTGTGTTGGCTGCCCTCCTGCCATGCGATAGTGAACACCCCAGAACCGAGGAGCCTCCGGAAGCTGCCAGGCTGTCCCCCTGGGACGGTCTCAAGCGAACTGCAGACCAATCAGCAGCCGCCCTTCAGGACAACCCCCCCCCCCC
>Ga0247777_1000561_pt1 | contig 10748 bp, 6 predicted proteins | sample UWRJL154409C5_FD_179937 | JGI IMG/M metagenome (GOLD analysis project Ga0247777, IMG submission 179937) | Plant litter microbial communities from Arlington Agricultural Research Station in Wisconsin, United States - UWRJ-L154-409C-5 | ecosystem: Environmental > Terrestrial > Plant litter >...
CGATAACAGCTAGATTGAATCGACAGTGCAGTAGACGCGCGATACGCGCGCGACTGCCGGTCGCTGCGACGCGTACCGCAGAGTAAACGGAATAGTTGTCAATATAGATAAGTTGGCTTGTCTTTACGCAACATGGGGAAGGCATTGTATGCAAATACAAGGCCCGCCCAGCATCCGGCAATAGCGCCTGCATTCGTCGTCAAGACGAAGGAGGTCGCACGGGAAACGTGCGTGCAGGAGCATTCATTCTCGTGCGCGACGAGGCGCTCAACTTCGCCGATGCGCCGCCTGCGTAGGCTCGTATCGACGGCGGGCCGGGCGGTTCTGCAGAGACGTTCGAGAATTGCCAGCGAGCCTTGGGGATGAAGGCTCATGAATAAGCAGGAAGGAGCAGATGAACACACAACACACCGGTCCGCGGTCGCGCGGCACGAGAGACGAATCCGCCTTCTGGTACATTGCCATGCAAAGTCAGAACCCGTGGGAGCAATTGGTGCGCCGCTGGCAGAAGTGGGTGGCCATACCGACGAATAAGAAAGCGTTCGACGACGCCGAAGAACTATGGCAGATGATGGGCAAAGTACCCGCGCCTCGCTGGCCCACCGATGCCGAGGTCGAGTCGGATACGTACGACGGTTCGGTGCCGATCGCTGCGTTCGAGCAGAAAAATAGGGCCCATGCTCGGGGTCGTAGCTTCAACTCCGCCTGGGTCGGCCTCGCCGCCGCCATCGTAGTCGTCGTCATCGCCTTTGGCGTCAGAGTGATGGACTCGAACCAGCACCCCGTCGCGAGCGTCTCGGTATTCGAGACCAACGTCGCCCAGCATGAAGATGTCGAACTTGCCGACGGCTCATCGATCCAGATGGGTGGGCGCACAGCCATAACGAGCACCCTCAACAGCAACGAGCGTTTCATTGTCATGGATCGCGGCGAAGCCATATTCCGCGTCAAGCACGATCCCAAGCGACCCTTCCGCGTTCTTGCCGGCGGCGCCATCATCACTGCCGTCGGGACGGAGTTCAACGTTCGCAGGCTCGATGGGCTGGTGTTCGTCAGCGTGAGCGAAGGCACCGTCGAAGTTACACCGGCCAATGCGTTGACTGTGAGATACGGCGGCGACGTTACTGCCCGCGGAAAGCGGGTAACGGTGGGTCAGCAGATCAGTTACGACGACCGAGGTCAGTTGGGCGCAGTGGAAGGTGTCGACCTCACTGTCGCCATGGCATGGAAGGACGGGCGTCTGGCGTATCGTGCCGAGCCGCTGCACCAGGTGATGCAGGATGCTCGGCGCTATTCAACGAAGACAGTAATCCTGGCCGATGCCGACGCGGCGAACTTCCTGTACTCGGGGACTGTGTTCGAAAGGGACATCGATGATTGGTTCGAGGCGCTGGAGAAGGACAACCTGTTTCCGCAATTGCAGGTGACGCGGCCGGACGATGAGCGGGTGGTGATTGCGACGAGGAAAGTCGAGGGCAAATAACTGCCATGGCCCGGCGGTTTCGTCCGGCTGTTTTTTGCCTCTCGCTGGATGGATCGCACGAACACGGATGAGATTGGTATTGCACAGGCTTCGTTCGATTGATCGGGCAAGTGCAAGAATAAAAAAACATTAAGAAGCTCTTGCGAAGAGCTTGCATGCGAGCGTTGCTGGAGCGCAAGCGGAGACAGAGCTTGCATCATCACCGATGACTCTAGAGTAGACGGGCTAGAACATTTCTGGCGCTTGCATCGATCGCGATGCATTCCGTATGGCAAATATCCGGCGCAAAAAAAAATCGTATAGCGCCGAATTGCCCATCGTCATGAGCAGGTGAGGCTCTGGTATTTCCGGGGAATAGTTCCTCCGTGGAGCGATGGATCCAGGACCATAGATTCGGTTGCCAGGCCTCTGCGGTTTCGGCTGAGACTCGCCGATAGACCTGTCGCTGGAGAAAGAATCTTTGGGCTTTGCGGCATTGCCGATTCATCTGCGTTGTTTATAGATCTTCGTTGCGGATCTCTCCGCCTCCGCACGTCTGACTTATGAGCAGGAGAAAGCTCACTTTCTCCACGCACAAGCGACGAACAGGAGTGGTTCGCAGTGATTCATGGAATTTCGATTGAGGGAATCCCTCAACAAGGTAATGCTGCGTGTAGTCAGCGCGCGCGCAAGAGCGCCCCGCGAGGCGCAACTATCGCGGCACCAGTACGGCTCACGCTGAATCGAACCTGCACCATTTGCTTCTCACGGCGTGATCTCGCTCGCCGGGTCGGTGTCGGGTCTTGGTCTTACTGCCCTCCTGCCGTTTTCGGCAAATTCCACATGACTGGCTCAGCTGTATGTCACTAGCGGCCGATACTAGTGAATCCGTGCGGATGATTGCCGGCCTAGTCCGATTCCAACACTGCACAGTGTCGTGCTGTGTGTAGTGACTAGGGCGACCTGAGCGAAACTAGCAGCGACAAGGGAGAGGTGCGATGGAGGATGTCGGGGGGATTCGGCGCAGGCGCATGAGTCAATATTTCTCTTCCAGCCGCGTGCTCCTGGTTGCCTTGGGTCTGGTGCTTTCATCGCGTGCACTACCCGATGCGCTGAGCGAAGACGCTCACTTCGACATTCCGGCACAATCGGTGCGGTCGGCGCTGATCGAATTCAGCAGGCAGGCCGATGTGCAGGTGATGGGCAGCTCCTCGTCGTTCGGCGATCTGCAAAGTAACGGCATCAAAGGGAAGCTCCGCTCGCGAGAGGCGCTCGCGCTGCTCCTGCAGAACACCGGCTTGAAGTATGAAGCGGTGAAACATGCCGTCGTTGTCAGGTCCGACGATAAAGCACAGGGGGCGGCGTCCTCGATGCAGGAGGGTCGGGCATTAAAGATCGGTGAGACGAAGGATTCATCGCCCGGCAAGGACGGTGCGAATGGCGACCACGAGCGCGATGACGATCTGTTGCCGTTGGGATCGATGACTGTCACGGGCACGCACATTCGCGGTGGCAGTCCGGTGGGGTCGCAGTTGATCGTGATGGATCGTCGCGCGATCGCGAAGACCGGCTACGCGACGGTGCAGGATGTCGTGCGCTCCTTGCCGCAAGTGTTCGGCGGCGGCGCGAGTGAGGACACTGTGCTTGGCACTGAGGCGGGGACGAACACGGCTCGCAGCTCCGGATTGAACCTGCGGGGTCTCGGCTCGGGCTCCACGCTGGTGTTGATCAATGGTCGTCGGCTGGCGATGGGCGGCACGCAGTCGTCGTTCGTGGATGTTTCGAGCATTCCTCTCTCCGCCGTGTCGCGCATCGAAGTGATGACGGATGGCGCTTCGGCCATTTATGGATCGGACGCAGTGGGCGGCGTCGTCAACTTCATCATGCGGGACGACTATGAGGGCGCAGAGACGCAGGGGCGCTTCGGGGCGGTGACGGATGGCGCGGTCCAGGAAACGGATGTGAGCCAGTTGCTCGGCGCTCGCTGGACTGGCGGGCATGCGACGCTCTCTTATGAGTTCTATCATCGCGACGCACTTGCTTATGCGGATCGCGAACGGACAGCGGACAGCGATCTGCGACGCTTCGGCGGCAGTAATTTTAGTTCGCGCCAGTCGAATCCCGGCACATTGCTGATCGGCAACCAGGTTTACGCGGTGCCTCGCAATCAGAATGGTATGGAGCTGACGCCGGGATCGTTTACGCCGGGTACTTTCAATCTTCAAAACCAGAACGAGAACCGCGATCTTCTGCCGGAGCAGCAGCGGCACAGCGGGTTCCTCACGATGTCGCAGTCCATCACCGACGCCGTGACGTTGTTCGGTGACGCGCTCTATTCACAGCGGCATGTCCAAGCTCGTAATCCGGGATTGGCCGAGCGGTTGACTGTGCCGGTGAGCAATCCGTTTCGTGTGCTGCCGGCGGGCGCGTCGGCAACCGATGCGTACCGGGTCCAGTACAACTTTGGCGACGATCTCGGCCCGAGGGTGATCGAGGCTGACGTCAAGACACTCGAGTCCTCGTTTGCAGCCCGGATGGAATTGCCGAATTACTGGGAGGTTACCGGTTCGGTGTCGTATTCGATGGAAGGTGTGCGCCAGGAGCAGGGCGGCGCGGTCAACGAAGTCGCGTTGGCGGCGGCATTGGCCGATCCGAATCCGCTCACCGCATTCAATCCTTTCGGCGACGGCAGCTTCACCAATCCCGAGACACTCGAGCGGATTCGCAGCAGCACGATGTTCTCTTCGGACTCCGATGTGAAAGGAATGAATTTGCTCGCCAACGGCGCTTTGTTCGCGCTGCCCGCGGGCAAGGTGCGGCTGGCGGCGGGTGTCGATCGTCGCGAACAGACTTTTCAGACCCAGCGACGCAACGCCAATGCGCTCGGCATCACGTCGAGTCCGCGTTATCGGCGCAATGTGTCGGCAGCGTTCGCGGAAGTGTTGGTGCCGGTAGTGTCCGGCGACATGCACGTTCCGGGGATGGAGCAGCTGCAACTGTCATTGGCGGGACGCTATGACGACTACAGCGATGTCGGGACGACATTGAATCCGCGCTTCGGGCTGGAGTGGACGTTCGGTAGCGGGCTCTCGCTTCATGGCAACTGGGGTAAGTCCTTCATGGCCCCCAACCTGCCGGACATGGATGAGAGCACCAACATGAGCTACATCACCGAGATTCCCGATCCGCAGGCAGCGGATGGACAGTCGCCGGTGCTCGCGTGGTTGGGAGGCAATGCGGAGTTGAAAGCGGAGACGGCGAATACCTGGCGAGTCGGCATGAAGTGGGCGCCGGAGAATGCGGTGAACGCCATGCTAGATCTGTCCTACTTCAATATCAGCTTTCAGGATCGGATCCAGGCGCCGCCACTCAATGGGGGATACCTGAACGATCCGGTTCGCTATGCGGGCATCATCACCCGCAATCCTACGGTGGCGCAGCGTGATGCCGTTTGCAGCAGGGGCGCATTCGCGGGGAGCGCTGGCGGCGAGAGCAACGATTGCCTGTACGCGCCTATCGTCGCGATCATCGATACTCGCTCGAACAACACCAGCATCTCGACGACTCGGGGAATGGACCTCAACGGCTCACTCGATGTCGAGAGCAAGTGGGGGCGGTTGGAGCTATCGACGAATATCACTTACCTGCTCGACTTCTCGGAGGCGCAGACGCCGACGGTGGCTGCGCTGAGTTACCTGGATACAGTGGGTAATCCGTTGCGGTTCCGGATGCGTGAGGGGATTTCATGGAGCAGGGAAGGGTGGGGGGCTCACGCTTTTGTGAATTACGCCGGTGGGTATTCGGATATGGTGAGTGCTCCGGCGCGCAAGGTGGGGTCGTGGACGACTATGGACCTGACGTTGAGCTATGACGTCGATCCGATGAATACGAGTTGGTTGGCGGGCTGCTCGGTCGCGCTGAGCGTGCAGAATCTGTTCGATACGGATCCGCCGTTCGTGAACTACACGGGTGGCGTGGGGTATGACAGGGAGAATGCGGATCTGCTGCAGAGGTTTGTGGGATTGCGGTTGAAGAAGGAATGGTGATTGGATGTGATGTCAGCTGCTGACATCACGCTACGCCTGCTGCCTTCCCGTGCGACTGCACCCACGCCTCCGTGCTCAAGTGATCCTGGATCTCCACGAACTCCGGGCCGTCCACGGAGCCGCCTGAGAGGCAATACTCCAGGTGTTCTCGATTCAGGATTCCGCGGCGAGCGAGTTCGCCATCGAGCATGAACTCGCGAATGAACTTGATGTTGGCATTGAACACGAGGCGGACATGGTTCTGCAGGCTGCCTTTGCCGCGTCGGTTGACGATAGCTCGCGGCAGGTCTGACTCGAACGCGCGCCGGGCGATGGCGCGATTCCAGCCGTTTTCTACCAGCACATAGGTCGGAATCCGCAGGCACAATTCGACGATGGGTTGCGACACGATGGGCGCCACGCGTTCGAGGGCCAGCGGGCTGCCGAACTGATCGTAGAATCCCGGCGGAATAGTGATCGACAGGATCTGCCACCACTTACCGATGGGTAAATCGCCGCGGATGGATTCGTCGAAGCTGGCTTCGAGCAAGGCGCTTTGGGATGCAATCGACGATGCGCTCACCAGCGTCTGCTGTTTCGCATACTCCGCAGTCATCTTACGATGCGCGTTCTTATGTCGATTGGTAAACGCGGCCCAGAGGATTTTCGTCAGCGATTTTCCTTCCAGCCTGGCGGCATCCAACGCGACGCCGGGCAGCCGCGACGTCAGGCCGTGACGCTGTAAATAGTCGGAGACGGAAAATTCCGCGCGCGTCTCGTAGAACACGCCGTCGCCGCCACCGCCGCTGAACACCGCGGATGCACCGTGAAGATGGGCCTGCTCGTGCTCATAGTCGGCGTGTTCGATACTGTACGCATACATCCAGGGATTCGGGGTAGGCGCGATTCTCTGGATCGAGCGGAAATCGACAGAGCGCGCGAGGCGTCGTTTCTCGATCAATTCGAAACCCGCTTTCTGGGCGGCGAGGCGCGCGTAATAGCGCTCATCGCCTTCGGCATCGGTGGTGAAATAATTCGCGCACGTCACTGGCGTTCGCGTCGGCGTCTGGCCCAGGAGCACTGCGATGATCGACGAGTCCAAGCCTCCCGACAGCGTGTGCAGAACGCCACTGTACACAGTGGCCCACGCGTCGACGCAGGCTTTCGTGACCGATCGCAGTTGTTCGGCAGCCGAGGCGGAGTCTTCGATGACATCCGTGGCGCTTATGACAGCTGCGTCCCACAAGGTTCTGCGCTTGACCTCATCACCGTCGCATTCCCAGCTCTCGCCAGCGAGCACCTCCTGAATCCTCGACAGGCCGGTGTCGTGCGCGCGAAACCCCCGCGTCACCGCTCGCTTCTCCACGAAGCGCCAGTCGATTTGCGCATGGGGCAGTCCAAGCGATGAAATGTCAGTGAGTCGCGAGAACCAGATGTGTACACCACGATGCGAAGTGTGAAAGCAAGGCAGCATTCCCGAGGGGTCTCGCACGACCGAATATCTAGTGGTTCCCGGCACCTTCACGAAGGCAACGTAGCGTCCCCAGAAATCGGAGATGAGGTGCTGGGCCTGTGACGCCACGATGCTGTCCGCCTCTGCCGCAGAGAGCGACGTTCGTCGCTGCGATGGCTCAGTGGCGATGGGCCGGGAGAACAGCGTGCCGAGAATGACGCCCGCATTCTCCGGCAACTTGCAGGCGTCGCACGCACTGCGCAGACCGGCCTTCTGAACGATGCAGATGCCGGGTGCGGCGAGAACGACGTGGAAGTCCTTCAGCGATTGCAACTGATGCTGCATGCCGGCGGCGAGACGGTCCTGCTCGCCGTCGCCCTCGCGTGTCTGCCAAGTGAGCGCGATATAGCTGTACATCTCACCCTCCCTCTAGACGAGCATGATCGGCGTGTAGCGGCGGATGTGATCCAGCTTGTCGTTGCAGGCGATTTCGCCTTGCTGCAGCCAGCAGTGGGCGATGAAAGGCGCGGTTCGAACCGCGAATACCCAAGTGGGATGCATCCTGTAATGCGAGAGAAACCGCGCCAATGTAAGGGATTCGAACAGGCAGTGATTTTTCGAAGTGAACAGCAGCGGTCGCAAACGCCTGAATATTTCCGTCAGGTCGCGCAAGGTCGACAGATCCGGCATCGCGTCTGGATCCCGTCGCCGTCGTCGAGTCGAGCGGACGATTCCTTCCATCGACTGGAAGCGCATTTTCGCCAGCGAGGTGAGGATGGCGTACAGGAAGACGAACACATGTCCGGCGCGGATGGTCGGCCGCTTGGCGCGGAAGTCTTCCAGGAATGATTCCAATGGTGTTGCGATCGTCGCAGGGGAGGCGTCCTTGCCTTGCTCGTCATCGACAGTCAGCAAGCCAAGTTCCAACAGCTGCGCCAGCGCGCTCTCGTCGGGTTCGTCTCGCGACGAATCTTCCGTGTCGATCGGCCAGCCGCCGATGAGGCGCGCGATGGGATCCCAGAATTCGCGAGGGAAGCTGAGGTACTTGTCCTTCCTCAGATCCAGGACGATGACGTCGGATCCGATGGCGCAAACGAATACATGTCTGGCCAGGAAATATCTCTGCATGGATACCTGCGCTGCCGCGGCACGCTGCATCGTCGTTCTTATTGATCGTCACACGGTGTATGCGATAAATTATTTTTGAAAGGTATTTACGGCATAAAGTCTATCTAACGTTGACTGTTCAAATGTTTGGCCGAGAATGCAGGCGCTCTCGAGCACCTCGGCCCGGTCTACTTAGATGAGATTGTTGTCAATGCAGGCGAGTTGACTTGTCTTATGGCCACAGGGTGCAAGGCATTGTATGCATAAGGACATTCATCCAGACGATAAGGTCGACGAACCCTCGCCGGAATCGCGGCCCGAGGAGCAGCCGCGTCGAACGGTCACCGCAGCGGAACACAGTGCGCAGGTTGCACAGATGTTTCGCGATCACAACGATTCATTGCTTAGATTTCTGCGTGCGCGGCTGCACTCCCAGGACGAAGCCAAGGAAGTCGCACAAGAAGCGTATGTGCAGATGCTCGGCCTGCACAATCCTGGTGCCGTCAATTACATGCAGGGCTACCTGTTTCGCACGGCGGCGAATCTAGCTACCAACAGGCTGAAGCTCGGCGCTGCGCGCCGAAAAATCGACCAGCTGGTTTTTTTCGATGCACCGGCCGACTCCAGGACGCCGCAGCACACGCTGGACATGCGACAGCAGCTCGCCAGTGTGAACGAGGCATTGAACAGGCTGCCGCCCTTGTGCCGGCGCGCGTTCATCCTGGTGCGATACGAAGGCATGAACTTCGACGATGCGGCTGCCGAGATGGGCCTGCATCCGCGCAAGGTGAGGAGATTCGTTCAAAGGGCGTTCGCAAGCTGCCAGCGGGCCTTAGGGAGATAGGTCCATGCAAAGGAATGAGCAAATGAATACAGGATACGCAGGGGAATCGATCGGCGAGACCGCGGCCAACTGGCTCGTGGTCCTGAAGGGTTCCGACTTGTCGCCGGCCATGTTCAACCGCTGGGAAAGGTGGATGGCGGAGCCGGCGCACCGGCAAGCATTCGCCGAGGTGCAGGAACTGTGGGAATTGATGGGCGAGCTGCAACCGGTGCATCCATCGGATGCGGAAGTTGCGGCCGATACCTACGACAGTTCGACATCGGTCTGGGCGTTCGAGGAAAAGCAGAAGGTAGTGCAGCTCCGGCAACGGCGCGATCGCCGGGTCAAGGTTGCATGGATGAGTCTTGCCGCGGTGGTGAGCACCGTTGCCATCGGCCTCGGCATTTCCAAAATTGCGCTCAGTCCTCCCGATCACCGCACCGCCGGCGTGACGCTGTACGCAACCGAGCCAGCACAGCATGAAAACGTCGTGTTGATCGACGGTTCGCAGATCCAGATGGGTGCACGCACCGCCGTGACCACGAATGTTACGCGCGAGAACCGATTGGTCGTGCTGGATCGCGGTGAGGCACTGTTCCAGGTCGCGCATGATCCGAAGCGGCCGTTCCGTGTGCTGGCTGGCGCGGGCGTGATTACTGCAGTCGGTACTGCGTTCAATGTGCGGCGGCTCGACGGTACTGTCGTCGTTACGGTGACGGAAGGCACGGTGGAAGTCGCGCCGGCCCGGACGGTGAATGCAAGGAGCGGCGCTGAATTCCCGCATGGACAACGAGTGACTCGCGGTGAGTCCATCAGTTACGACGCGGAAGGCAAGTTGAGCGACGTGCGCACGGTAGATCCGAAAATGGCGACCGCATGGCGCGACGGTCAACTCGAGTATCGCAGCGAGCCGCTGAATCGGGTCGTGCAGGATGTCAATCGCTACTCGCGGACTGCGGTGATGATCGAAGACTCAGCGGCGGGTGAGATTCTATATTCCGGCACCGTGTTCGAACGGGACATCAATGACTGGCTGGCGGCGCTGGGGAAGGTGTTCCCCGAGTTGGAAGTGGTTCACCGCGATCACGATGTGCTGATTCGTACGCGACGGGCGAAGAACACCACGTTCTGAAGGACGTGTGGTTCTCATACCTTTCTCCCCCGGCGACCGGGGGAGAAAGTAAGCAGTAAGAAGCCGCTACTTCCGATCCAGCACATCCCTTATCCGCTTCGCCAGTTCGTCGAACGTGAATGGCTTGCTGATGAGCTGCACGCCCGCATCGAGGCGGCCGTGATGGACGATGGCGTTGCGTGAATAGCCGGTCGTGTACAACACGCGCAGGTCGGGTCGAATCACGAGCGCAGCATCGGCGAGCCATCTCCCGGATTTCCCCGGCAGTATCACGTCGGTGAACAGCAGGTCGATGCGGGTCGGGCTCTCCACGATGGCGAGCGCTGCTTCCGCATCGTTCGCTTCCAGCACCTGGTAGCCGAGTTCGCCGAGAACCATCACGCTGTAGGTGCGCACTTCGACGTTGTCTTCGACCACTAGCACCACTTCATCGCGACTTGCCCGGGGCACGATGTCGACAGTGTCCGGCGCCTGCGCCGGTGTGCTCCCGAGGAAGCGCGGGAAATACAGTTTCACCGTGCTGCCCTGGCCGATCTCGCTATAGAGAGTGACGTGGCCGCCAGACTGTTTCACGAAGCCGTAGACCATGCTCAGGCCCAGCCCGGTGCCGCGGCCGACTTCCTTGGTCGTGAAGAAAGGTTCGAACGCGCGCGTGATCACGTCTTTCGGCATGCCGGTGCCGGTATCGCTGACGGCGACCATCACGTACTGCCCGGGGATGACTTCCGAATCGGTGGCGGTGTAGT
>Ga0247777_1000562_pt1 | contig 10734 bp, 7 predicted proteins | sample UWRJL154409C5_FD_179937 | JGI IMG/M metagenome (GOLD analysis project Ga0247777, IMG submission 179937) | Plant litter microbial communities from Arlington Agricultural Research Station in Wisconsin, United States - UWRJ-L154-409C-5 | ecosystem: Environmental > Terrestrial > Plant litter >...
GTGGCGGCTGCTCCGCAAGCCGAGATAGACGCCGCCGGCCAAGACGGCGAGGGCCACCGCCTGGCCGCGCCACGACCTCAGAGACGAAGCCATTGAGGCTCTGGAACCTGATCGCCTCAGAGGAGGCACCTATTTAGTCTTGACTCCGTAGTGCCACGTTTGCGTCCCTTCCGTGTTGTTTTGATGTGCACCCAGCCGGTTTCGGAGCGAAGGGAAAAAGACACATGCCCGCCCTGCAGACACAGGTTTCAGGGCCATAGTAATTATAGGTCAACCATGCCCTTGAGGCGTGCGTCTAGAGGCTTGGGTGATAATATGGAAGCGGTGCTTTCGCTTCTTTGTCACAGCTTGAAGGGTTATCTACGACCACAGGGTAGGTACCCTGGAAACTCGGGTCCCGTCCGCTCTCCCTTGGAAATTTTGGAGGAGCCCTGAGGTCCATGGATGCCGCCCTGATAGGCACCGTTTCAGCCCACTAAACCTCAGATGCAAGCTAAGCAATGCCCTATCCCGTACAGACTGCGCCTTCAAAGGAAATACATGTCCACCGCCTTCTCGACTCCAGCTCATTCTGCCTGACAAATTAGACGAGCCCACACACAAGACAACCACTCCGTGCCAGCAATGTCAAAACACTACCACCACTACTACTCCTATTACCAACCTATTAAAACAACTTTCTAGGTCGTCTACATAGTAATCATCCATGAACCACTGGGCGTCCTGTCTCAAAAGGCTGTGAGAGCATCTTTTGAAGGCGTCCTCTGTAGATATTCGAACACAGCCAGTGCGAACCAAGGTTGGGGACAGCGACCTCCAACTGTTGCGCACTCATTCAACCTAGTGTGGGTGGATAGGAAAATCGAACTTGGGTTTACCAGGAAGGCCACCGCGGCTTAGCAGCTCTTCTCTCCGATCTACAAGGGTTCTGATTGCGGCATCACAATGAAACGAGAGTTTGGTGATGGGAACGAAATATATAAAAATGCTGGGTAGTATTGAAGAGAGCCGGACCCGGGGGTCGAGGATGTCTGATTAAGTTCTCTGATCCTCCGCAGCCTTTTTACCAAAATCCGAAAACCACGAACCATGCAAAACAAACGCGGCCCAGTGGTACGGCTGTCTGGTCTTCCTTCGGCTTCGAAGTTCGAGCACCGTCCGCCGCACCGCAATTGCCAAATTGAAAGTGCTGCCGCCCTCGGCCTCCGACGGCGATGCCAAGCCCATCCGCTGCGCCTCAAGCTCGGCGTAGAACACGTCGGCGAATTTGCGGCCGGTCCGGGACGCAGTGGGCCAGATGGTGCCAATGACGGAGCCGGCGCCCGCGCACAGCAGTGCCGTGATGAGGCCGAGCGGCTCGTCGCCAGCCGCGACGCCCTGCGACGCCGAGTCGCAGGCCACCAGGGTGATATGGGGGGACTTCAGCTTCATGTCGAAGACGTCGCGGACGGGGAGAAGGCCGTCGGACAGCTCTAGGCTCTGGTCCGCCAGGACTTCGCGGTCGAGTATGCAGTGGCCGTGGAAATGGCAGACGGCGGAGCCCTGGATGGTAGCCGTAAATAGCTCCCGGGTTGCGCTGGTGCCGGTCACCGTGTTTGCGCTGTGTCTCTCCGCAAGGCGCGAGAGGGACCGGTAGACCTTCTCTTGTTCTTTTTGATGGAAGGGACGGTCGGGGGCTTTCTCGTATACACCTACCATTGCCCATGGTAGGTTTGTCGGAGCGGTGGTCTCGGCACGTTGACAGCATTGCCAGAAGGCGGTCAGGCTTGCGCAGTATACAACTGGGTTCCGGAGGATGACCGGCGTACAGTCCGACAAAAACAGGGCGTGAAGCGGGATGGAGTGAAGAACTCCTGTAGGACAAAATATGAGCAGGTCCTCCTCGGTTGTAAGTCGCCGCAACGGCGCGACCAGCCGATCCAGGCTGCGTAGAGGGAAGTCGTCCTCCTCCTCGTCGTAGTCCACATCTTCAAAGGGAGGACGCTTGCCGGGTTTCGCGTCCAACCACTTCTCCTTCCAGGTCGCAACTCCGGTGGCTGTCAGCCCACAACTTGCCCACTGCGGCACGCCATCCTTCCGCAGTACTATGGTCCAGATATGGTTGGCAATCTCCACCCAATCGACAAAGGCAATGTTGGTTCGCGAGCTCTTGCTCGCTAGCTGTTCTTCGAGACGGAGAACCTGGCTGAGCGTTGCAGGCGTGCCGCTGCGGAGATCCAGGATTTTCTTGAGAACAGGCTCCTCTGCCATGCGGCGGTGAAGGGCATGAAGCTCTCCCCTTAACCGGAGGCGCACTGCCATTTCGCTGGCAGCGATCCGCTGTGTGAGCTCTTCCTCTTGGGTTACAATGTCCCACAAGCGCGGCTCGCTGATGACTTGTTCCCGGATCGTTGCTGGAATCAACATGCCGACCCCCAGCTGATCCGAGAGGCTCCGTGCCTTGGCTCTTTGGACCCAATCCCAAACCTCTTCGACTTTGTCTTCTTTTTGACAAATGTGGAAAGCTCTCTTGTATATGTCCCTCAACTCCGTAGCAGAAGTGAACTGCTGTCTCCTCGACACGGCCTCGAGAGTGGCGAAGACCGTCATGTCCGCCCTCTGGTCGGCCCAGGCCTCTTCTGCTTCCTGCAAGGCATCAAGTGCCATCGACCCGGCCGTCCATCCACGGAGCCAGGCGGTGTAAAGGTAGAAAGAGTGCCAACGAGTCGATGTTGCGATAAAGCTTGTGTTCTCGACGGCTTGGAAGGCGTCCTTCGCAATGGAGACGAGTTCGATACAACGCTGGAGGGTAGCCGCGGCTGACGTCTTCTGAAACATGGAAAAAAGGGCAAGAGCTTGCATTTGGCGGGTCGAGGCAGCCTCAACCAGACGTTGGTGCTTCATGTATAGCGCCACTGCCTCCTCGAGATGGGCCACACTCCGCTCGTCGTCATCTGTGCTCCTTCCAGGCTGTCCATCGCTGAGGAGAGCCAGGCCGCGGCCCTGGCAGATGGCTGCTATTCGTATGTCCCCCTCCTCGGGCATTGTTCGAGAAAGGTTGCGCGCGGTTTGCTCCATTCGATCTAGCCACCGCTCGCGCCTAGCGTCTCTTCTGGGAACGAAAATCTGAGCGACGATGATTTCCATCTTCTGGATCGCCGGTCTTAGTGCCTCGTTCCTGAGATCAGATTCAATCTCGGACTCGGCAAAATTGATGATGCCTTCGACCTCGATGGATCTTGTCGCGTTGAACATGCTGAGTCGAGCTTGAAGCAGAGCACTGGTTGCCTCAGCTCTGTCAGATGGGAACAACTCGCCCAATGTCGCCACTGCTATGGTTGCCGACGTTTCCGATTTTTTAAAGTCTTGGAGCTGAGCATAAGCTTGGGCTAAGATGTGGTTGATCGTCCCCTTTAGCCACCGACAATCTTCCTCGCGGATGAGGGAATCAAGTCCTGAGGCGCCTTCAACCACCATCGCCGACTTGCCGGAATGCGCAAGCCAGGTAGCAAGAAGCCGAACTTGGCTCAGGTAGGATTCCAATGTCGCACCTGCCACTTTGGCAAGCTCGTCTGTCATGTTGTTGAGAGAAAGTTGGAGGTCAAAGGCTTGCCAGACGGCAATGTTCTCACGAATGGCCCCGATCGCTGCTTGGAGTGGGCTCACGGCGTTGTTGGTCTCGTATATCCGAAAGTAAACCTTGAGCTCCTCAACTAGCTCGTCGGTGAGATGCCGGTAGTCTTTCTTAATGCTCTTGCCAGCTTGTCGGATCTTGAGGTCCATGGCACCGTGCACATGTCCCACGTCTTCGAAGAGTTGAATCGCCGTCACTCGCAGCTGATCTAGTCTGTCCTGTTGGACGTGCTCGTCTGCGTATTGGATTCGGAGGCTCATTGCTTTTGCTCGGAGCAGGGGTGTCGATCCAGGAGATGAAATGATATCCTCCAACATTTGTACCCAGGTACCTGAGCTCAGATGCTGCCTTTGGGTGACGAGCGGTGACTTCGCCAGCGTGATGCAGTCTGTCGCGACTTTGAGGGCTTCTCGCTGTCGATTGGCGTCCATTAGCCTCCGAAATCCTGGCTGTATCCAGGTGGTAGCAGCTTCCGGGCATTCCTGTCCTCTGGGATCGTGGATTTGACCAGCAAGTGCAAGAAGCTTGGAGTAGGACAAGCTGGTCTGGATCTAAGTGACCGTCAGTATTCGACGCGGGATACTCGGCAGTTCTGGACTGAGCGGTTGTACCCAGGGAGGATCGAGTTCGTGAACAAGCCCAGCGCTGCGCGCCTCGAGAAGCCGTCGGAAGACACCAGCGGCTTGAGCGGTAACTCCCTCAAATGACGCGAGGACGAAGGGCCGCAGAAGAAGCGCATCCATCTCAACTTGGAGGAACACAGGTTGCTCCTTTGCCGCCTCCGACGCTGATCGGATCTCATGCTCAAGAGTTTCAAAAGACTCCTTCCAAAGGCCCTGGCTTCTCAGCACCGTGGCCAAGTCGATAGCCAGAGAGAGTCGCTGAAGGCCGTCATGTGTTGCAGCCAGTGCCTGTCGGAGGATTTCTGTCGCTTGGTCGTACTTTCCCAGGTCTCCAAGGTATCGAGCTTCTGATACGGTTTCTTCCATCGCGCGACCTGAGGTAATAGTAGTTTTCAAGCCAGGTACGCGTGTCCAGCGGGCAAGCATCTTCGTACTCAGCTGAGAAATTTTTTTGCTCGCGATGCCCAACGATGTGCGCGCCCAATCCGATCGAACCGGCCCACATTTCTCGGATGCAAGGCTGCGTTGTAGGTACTCCCGCCGCCTTGGAACCATTCTCTGGCCGAGCTGCGCCTTGCACTGCTAGTACAACGCTAAGGTGAGAATTTTATCTACAGACTGGGCCAGTCATTGCGGTGCGGTTTTACCACCTGCGTGCTATCAAAGCCCTACCAGGCCCCGAAGCAAGGGTATTCCTACGTTGCGAGGCGGATTCTAGAGACCGCCGCACCTCTGTGAACGATCAAAAGACTACGGCATTCGGAACAAACTTGCGGAAGACATTTCTTTCCATTTGATTCATCTTCTTACGTAGTCTATGCCCGCCCACACGTAGTAGTCAAGCTAAGTTAGACATAGGAATGTTCCACCTGAGCTCCGTCGACTACCTATCTAGCGCCACGTTAGCGTCGTATATACATCGCTGTGTTTAGCTTGAGACGATGAGATCCAGGATAGAGACCGGGGATATAGGACTAAGGTGATGGAAGGATATGTGCAATTTGGCATAATGCTGGCTGAACAGGGGGGTGGGAGTCGAAAATAGCTTAGAGGATAAAGGGCTCATGCTTAGATATTCCCACGGGGTCTAGTGATGTAGAGCATGGCTCTGTACCTAGTATATGGCCGTATACCCCCCGGGCAGAGGTGGCGGATTACGCGTACCCTCATCTGGCGCTCCACGCTATGAAATCAGTCAACCAACTCGGTCCAGTCCGCCATCTCGATTCCGGCCAGGCAGCCTTACCCGCAACGGAACGCCTAAGGCCTCGGCACACGAACCTCAAGAAGCCAACTGGTATCGTGAGAATAGTACTATTCCGAGTTACGCCGCCGCTGGAGCCAACAACGCGACAGCATCACCCCCAGCCTTGCTCTCCAACGCAAGATGCCACGGCGCAATCCCATGCACATCTAGCAATCCGGCAGCGCCGCCGCTCTCTATGAGAACACGCACGAGATTCGTTTGGCCCGACGCCGCCGCCCAATGTATCGCCATCTGGCCGTCGGTGGTCTGCGCGCGGGGTGACACCCCGGCTTGCAGCAGCAACGCCGCCGCCTCCTCATGGCCATGGCCGTCCCCGCCTCCCCCGGAGACCACCACCGGCTCGGCAGCATCGGTCTTCTCGTCGTCCTCCTCGCCGTCCTCCTCGTCGTGCTCCTCGTCGTGCTCCTCAACGCCGCGCACTGCGATGGCCCGCTTCCCGCCACAGGCGGCCCAATGCAGCGCCGTCCACCCTTTGCGCGACCGCGCCGCCGCGTCAACGCGCCCGTCATCGAGCAACAACTGAACAAGCCCTTTGTGCCCCTGGCTCGCCGCCCAGTGCAGCGCCGTGCGGCCGTCGGCGGACTCCGCAGTCGGATCCGCGGCGTGGTCCATGAGCGCCCGCACGACAGCGGCGTGGCCGTGCTTGGCGGCCCAGTGCAGCGGCGTACGGTCTCCAGCGCACCGCGGGTCGACATCGACGCCCCGCCGCTGGACGACGGCAAGCACTACATCGAGGAACCCCCCCCGCGCGGCCCAGTGGAGGGCTGTCCGGCCGACGGCGTCGGGAAGGCGCAGGTCGGCGCCCTGTGCGATGAGCAGCTGTAGGACCTCGAGCGCGCCGAAGCGAGCGGCGAGTTGGACCGCGAGGTTCGGACTCGTTGAGATCGGAGCCGATGTTCCCCAATATTTCCTACCCTTGCATTCTGCGTCGATGACCATGGCCGCAACCCTCAGCTGGCCCTTGGAGCCAAGGAAGCCTAGCGCGAGATCGTTCATATCCTGGTGGTATCCTTCTCGCGCATGGTCGCCCCAAAAACATGCCGCGTAGGTCAAGAGTGGATAAAGTTTCTGGAATTCGGCTATTGCGTCGCTGGATGGATTCTCGCCGCAGTCAAAGGTTTCACGGCCGAGGAACGCAAAACAGGCTTTGGCGATGTCTTGCCTGGCGTGAGGAAACCAGCGCCGATAGTTGGCCTCCCGCTGGAAGTATTCACGCACCGAGTTGTGCGCGAAGCGGGCCGTTGTGTTTTCGGAATCAATGGCAACCAGCCCCATGCAGGCATCGATGATGATGTCTCTACTTGGGACATCCTCGTGATTGAATTGCCATGTCGATGGATCGAGGGCGAGTGCCTGAAGCAATTCGTCGACCGACAGGGTTCGCTTTGCGTGGTAGATCCAGGAGAGAGTTGTCAGCGCGAGAGCCTTTCGCTCTGGAAAACCGCCTTCGATTCTCTTCATGGATTCCTCGTAGGCCGTCTCGATCCCTCTTGGAAGCGACTCAAGGGCGCGTTGGACTTCAGATCGCCGCGCTAGGTGACAAAGATGGTTGCAGTGTAATGCCGCGAGCAGGAACCTGACCCGAGCATTAGCCAGACAGCCACCAGGATAGTCGGAATTGACCGTTGTATGGGAGCATACATCTTGTCTGCTCTCTCCACAACACGGCGGACGAGATCCTCCTTCGCGTCGTCCCTAACGAGCAGGGATAGCTCGTCACTCTCACCAATCATATGCTCGACGTAAGCCCTCACGTCGGAAACATCACTCCTGATTTCTAGGGTCAGAGGGTTGCCGAGTAATGTCGGCCGGCTTGTCCCGGACATGGGCGTGCGGCTCGTCACCAAGACGTTGGCTCCGGATCGCGCGAGTTTGTTGACCAAAGAGAGGATTCCTCGGCGTCCGCAGGAGGACCCCACTTCGTCAAGAGCATCCACTAAAATGTAAACAGGGGCGTTGTTGGTGCATATTTGGGACAAACAAGCCGTGATATCGTCCAGCCTTGGTACCTCGTGGCCGTGGCCTAGGCGTTTGTACAGCTCCGCCACCGGTTCAGGTATAGATGTGCAAGCTTCTAGCAGCTGCCGGAGCAGGGAAGCGGCAACCATCGAGGCCGTTTGGACGAGCGATGCTTGGTAGCTGCAGTAGAAGCAGGCGGTGAGGTTGGAAGGGGAGAGTTTGTTCGTTATCAGTGATCTAAGGCACAGATACTAGTCAGTGGATTGCTGAAGCCGGTGTGAGAAAGAGGGAAAGGCTTGGCACATACACGAGTTGGGTTTTGCCAACGCCGGCTACAATATTTCCGCAAGGATTAGCAAATGTGGTATCCTAGAGGCGAGGGGGTCTTACGGCCACCATAGCACCAAAGATTGGTGTTTCCCTCGATCCATTTCTTCAGTTCAGGAGTATCGAAGATCCATTCCCCAGTTCCGGGGTGATGTTTTGCAGTGAGCTCCTTTTGCTTGGTTCGGATCGTGCCATCGAAGACCCAGTCGAGTATTCTTAGCCTTGTTGCTTCTAAGAGTGGTAACGGGTGGTTAGTTACCGCAGAGGTTTAGGATCGGGTGATATCTCAAGCTGCGGTGCACACCTTTGGCTTCCACCTCGGCCCTGTATCTCATCATCCGGACTTCTTCTAATGTTGTTGCCTGAACCCGCCTAGTGCGTTTCGGCATACTCCTTAGCTGCGACCAAACCAAAGCCAGGCCTCGACTGAAGAGACTTACAAGTTGCTGATCGCGACAGCGGATTGGATGCGGTGACGATATCGATTTAGGTTGTGTGTCCACAGAGCCATCTCATCTTCACCAAACGGCCAGATGACGGCTATCAGCAAATTCGTGGCCGACTTGCGTTGGGAGTCTTGGAGTTTTTCGGATAGGCGCCCTAGCTCCGCCTGGAAGTCCGCGAGATCAAGAGCGAACAAGGGGAGATCGGTGTCAAGGTTTGGTGATGACTGAAACAAGAAGGCATCCTGCACCGAGACGAGAAGCTTCTTCAAGCACACAAGCTCTTCGAGGTAGTATGACAAGGCTCGCGGTACGCTTCTCAGGGTCGAGATTTGCCGATGGGTCGCCTGCGTAATCTGGATCGTGACGCTGAGAAGCCCGGCGATCGCCGAGGAGGTGTTGAGCACACTATCCATGTGGGCGTATCGCAATAATGACCGGCTACGCGACCAGGAATGATGAACTGACGGCTTGGAGGGCGATTTTGGCCGCCCCGGTATATATGAAGGCGGCTCGCTCAAAGGCGGCTCAGCCCAGCAGCGGCATCGACCAATCGGGGTGTGTGGCGTTTCTTGGGGCCGCTGCAAGCTCCGCCTCACTCTCTGGAGGCCGCCATGCCTCGAGTGGGCATCATACGCTCCTAGCATACTGACCGAGAGGTGCACAACCTGGCCATTGGTTGGCACCACGCGGCATCGCCGCTTCCTCTGTCCCAATACCCGTCCGGCCTCCACAGCACCACGCCCCGAGTGGATCAGCAGTCTGGAGGAAGGTCACGGTTGGGTGCGCCAGGTGCCCTCCTCTTCAATCACAAGTCGAGTACCGCGCTGGTCAGCACAAGGAAGAGCAGCAGGCACCGAAGATTTGGGGGGTTTGCAAGGGAGCTGTTGGCGGTGGCGGCAGGCTGCGCAGCCCAGAGGCGCGCAGCCCAGGGCCCCCAGCATCACCGGCTCATCCTCGGCCTGGCCTGAGACAGAGGGGCTTGTTGCGTCACGTGGACAACCATCCAACTGCGCACAAACTCCCGGGTTTTCACGAGGCGCTACGATCTTCCACCACAGCCATGCCTTCCCCGGACACTAGAGTACTTGAGTCTTGGAGACCGAGATTTCGGCAGTTTGAGGAGGATGGCGGCTCTAGCACGCTTGGACAACACAATGCGGACGGCGCCAGCACGAGAACCAAAATCACCCACGTGGAATTCTTCGGCCTCGGACTCGTCGGGAGCGTCTCCTCTGTTGCCTACGGTTCCTGGTCTGGGTTGACGGCAATGCTGCTAGTGATGCAATTTGACTTTCGAGCAAAAGAGGGACCGCTCCGGTTCAAACGAGCAGAGATATGCATCTCCTTCAAGCCCCAGACAAAATCGCAACTTTCCCACCGGCAACCCGTTGTCTGCAACATCCTCCCAGCTGACAACCGGACTCACGGCCCACCCGGACCTCCTCTAGAGCCCCAAAGGACCTCGGCGGGGTCTGTAGCGGACTTCATGTGGCCGTCCGACGAGTACTCCGTTAAAGGCCGCCAGTGGACCAGAAAGGAAAGCGAAGTCCCCAACGAGATCACCTGGACAATGTACGAGACCAAGGGCAGCAAATTTGGCATCTGTGACTCGATCAGAGTAGCGGCCATTGTAGCTTGCTCTGAGCCATTCAAGGCCACAGTGGACGTCCATGCCACCACGGCCGTCGGCATCAAGGTACGCAACCTTCCCTGGTCTCGCGACGACCCATTATTATTCGATGGGGCTACGTCTAGGGGTAAGGCACTGCCTTCTCTGGACCTATCGACCCTTGAAGCACAAATTTTGGTCAAGTACATCTCCGAGGCGAAACCACTATCTCTCCCAGCGGTCGTCGAAACCGTTGCGCCTACGGACAGCTCAGTCTTACAATCGGACGTACCAACCCAAAAAAAGTCGAGATCGGTGGTCGTGTACAGAGTTCGGGGGATTCCAAGTTCCTACAGTAAGGCTACACTCGTCCGGGTCCTATCGACGGCTCTGGAAGGCCATGAGGGCTTGCTTCGCATCTGCACCTTGGCTCCCGATCCGTACCGGCCGGGGCACATGGCCATTGTGTCATTCGACTCCGAGCCGAAAGGATTGGAGCGGACAAAAGACAAGAACGAGTGGACGGTACGCATAAACCAGGAGGAGAAGCAGATGGCAGAGGACCTTGCGCCGACGGTTACTCTCCTGTTCGACACTGCCTTCCTCGGGTTCTCATCCCTTGGGCGAGGATTTATCGAATCCCAGGAGAGCCACGTCGAGTATGCAACCCGTTTCTTCATCCGTCTCTGTTACAGCCCGCCCTCCCACGTTTGTTCAGGTTCTCGCCTTGTCCTTCACTTTAGTGTACCGCACAGTTTCTAATAGCGCGTACAACAGCATCATTGCGGTTCATGGCTTGGGGGGGCACGCATATGGCTCTTTCAAGGAACGGGGCGGCACATACATGTGGCTAGAGGACTCGCTGTCCACCGATCTCTTCACCTATGGGT
>Ga0247777_1000563_pt1 | contig 10732 bp, 9 predicted proteins | sample UWRJL154409C5_FD_179937 | JGI IMG/M metagenome (GOLD analysis project Ga0247777, IMG submission 179937) | Plant litter microbial communities from Arlington Agricultural Research Station in Wisconsin, United States - UWRJ-L154-409C-5 | ecosystem: Environmental > Terrestrial > Plant litter >...
CGCCTTCACCGGCAACATCTGCGTCTACTGCCCCGGCGGCCCGGACTCGGACTTCGAGTACAGCACTCAGTCCTACACGGGCTACGAGCCCACGTCGATGCGGGCCATCCGCGCCCGCTACGACCCCTTCGAGCAGGCCCGCGGCCGCGTTGACCAGCTCAAAGCCCTAGGCCACTCGGTGGACAAGGTCGAGTACATCATCATGGGGGGCACCTTCATGTCGCTCCCCGAGCCGTATCGCGACGACTTCATCTCGCAGCTGCACAACGCGCTGAGCGGCTACCAGACGACCCACGTCGGCGAAGCCGTCGAGGCGGGCGAGATGAGCGGCATCAAGTGCGTGGGCATCACCATCGAGACGAGGCCCGACTACTGCCTGCAGCCGCACCTGTCGAGCATGCTGGCCTACGGCTGCACCCGCCTCGAGATCGGCGTCCAGTCGCTCTACGAGGACGTCGCCCGCGACACCAACCGCGGCCACACGGTGGCCGCGGTGGCCGAGACCTTCTGCCTGGCCAAGGACGCCGGCTTCAAGGTGGTCAGCCACATGATGCCCGACCTGCCCAACGTGGGCATGGAGCGCGACCTGGACCAGTTCCGCGAGTACTTTGAGAACCCCGCCTTCCGCACCGACGGCCTGAAGATCTACCCGACGCTCGTCATCCGCGGCACCGGCCTGTACGAGCTCTGGCGCACCGGCCGCTACCAGAACTACACGCCCAACGGCCTCATCGACCTCGTCGCCCGCATCCTGGCCCTGGTGCCGCCGTGGACGCGCATCTACCGCGTGCAGCGCGACATCCCCATGCCGCTGGTGAGCTCGGGCGTCGAGAACGGGAACCTGCGCGAGCTGGCGCTGGCGCGCATGAAGGACTTCGGGACCACGTGCCGCGACGTGCGCACGCGCGAGGTCGGCGTCAACGAGGTCAAGCACAAGATCCGCCCGGGCCAGGTCGAGCTCGTCCGCCGCGACTACGCCGCCAACGGCGGCTGGGAGACGTTCCTGGCCTACGAGGACCCCAAGCAGGACATCCTCGTCGGCCTGCTGCGCCTGCGCAAGTGCTCGGCCGAACACACCTTCCGCCGCGAGCTGGTCGGCCGCCGCGCGAGCCTCGTCCGCGAGCTGCACGTCTACGGCACCGCCGTCCCGGTGCACGCCCGCGACCCCAAGAAGTTCCAGCACCAGGGCTTCGGTACCCTGCTGATGGAGGAGGCCGAGCGCATCGCCAGGGACGAGCACGGCAGCCACAAGATCAGCGTCATCTCCGGCGTCGGCGTCCGTGGCTACTACAGGAAGCTGGGCTACGAGCTGGACGGGCCCTATATGAGCAAGTGGCTGCGCGACGACGAACCCGATGAGGCGGGGTGAAAGTATATGCTCAATGGTATATGCGCATCGAAACGTTGCCGTACTTCAACATGTGCGTGTGTAAGCAGTCGGCCGGGCTCGCGAGAGCCCAAGGCGCCGCAGTTTCCAAGGTTGGTATCCGCGGGTCCATCGACGTTCTGCCAAAAGCGTCATTGTGATCTCCCGATCTTGTAAACTTTGCCGCTGCTACTAGTCGGCCTCTCCACCTACTGAGCCGAAGCTGTCCTATGAGTGGTGTCGATGCGACACTCCCCGCCGCCAACACGCACAGCAGATGGCGGCCCGAAGTCAGATCCGTCTCGGGAGAAGAGAAGGCGGCCTACATCGTCGAGGGAACCAGAACAGCCGTGTCATAGAAGCTGCTGGCGGGCATAAACAAGTCTCATAGCATTGCTGCCTATCCCCCGGTCCTTCTTCCTTGGACGATGATCTCGCCCCATGACGATAAGCTGCTACGGTGCGCTGAGCCAAATAAATCGCCATAAGTAGAACGGCGAAAAACGTCACATCGTACCACCTACTGCCAAACTGCCCCGCTAGGTCTTGATTCGTTCCAACGCAGTTCTTGAACAACGATGTGAGCAAGCTGCCCACTTGCAGCCCCTCCCAGCGCTCCCTGATATGACAGACAGCACGATCAAGTCAACTTGTTGCTTGCTCGTCCCTCTCCGTCCAGCCTTGAGCAGCACAAACTGACAAGATGTGGCTTTGGCGCGCGCGTGCCTTTGGTAGATATGTTGATTCTATGCTGGCATCGCTCTGTCCCGCCCTTGCCGTGGGACGACGAAACTAAGAGGTGTCGACATGCCTGGCTCTCCCCATTGGTGCTGGTAACGAATGGACGTCCAAACCCGCCTGACTGTGCGAGCCAGCTGCGATGTTTTGGTAGGATTGCCAAGATTTCGTCTTTGGTGAGAAGACAGCCAGTCCTGTATGACGTTGAGTCGTCGATAAGCAGCCGTCGGTCAAGCACCGCTGGGTTCGTCGCCGATGCTGCTTGAGCTGCCACTTCCACTCAGTTCGGCTGTTAACGCAGCCATAGAAGTCCCCGCGAACGCAGCTTGGAGTGTTACACCGTGGTCGTATACGGGGTCGGTGCTAGGCCCCGCCAGCGACGCGGCGTTCCCTAGAGAGGACCCGCGGAAGTGACTGACAGGTCCTGGAGCCAGATCCATAACCGCATCGGTGCCCCCGAGGTCCTCCGAGGCGAGGTTAGGCATCGACGCGAACGTCGTAGGCAGCTCCGCCGTGACCGGGGCCGTCTGTGCCGCTGCGGTGAGGGCCTCCTGATGTGGTCCGCTGCCAGCGGCTGTTGCCGCGAACGGGAGACCTACTTGGCCGATACCCAACCCGGGCTCGAGGCCGGTGTAGCCGTTGGGAATCAACAGTTGCGTGTCAATGACCATCTCAGTCCCGTCGTCTAGTCCATCTTCGTCATCAATGGCCTCCACGTCGGCATCGTCAAAGTTGGCATCCATGCTGCTGGCTTCGACGCCGTGGGCATGAGGCGCCCCTTGACCAGCGTCCCCGACAAGGGCACCCGCAGCGGCGGGGCGTCGATGGCCCGGAAACCCCGGAAGAGAGCGGTCGTGGAGGTCGGCGAAGGCTTGCTCGCTGTTCAGATAACGCCGCAGGGCGACGACGCCCTGGCCTGAAAAAACGCAAAAGACTTCTCGCTGATGTTGGGTGAATTCTAAGGAGCGCAAGGTTAGGTAAGACTTTTAAGGTTGTTAGGCTAGCCGGCGGAACGCTTACCGGCTGGCGCGTCGCGACAAAATTGTCCTAGGTCGTCTCGGAGGAATGCCGGCACCCCCGTCAAACTCAGATGTGTGAGGCGGGGGCACGAAGCGAGAAGCTTCACGATGCTCTGGCGAAGCGTTAATCCCAAGTGCTGGGTGCTGACAAGAGGAGTTACCAATGCAGGGAGACTCTCGTACCTTCAACGTCAAGTTCGTACAATAACTGAGGTGGACACGCTCGAGGCTGCTGTGGTAGTAGTGGTATTCGCCGCCCTGGCGATCGGCATCTCGGCGGTGGCGGTGCCTCTGGTTCTCTTTCGCCAGGGCAAAGACGCTATCGTCCGTGATGCTGGCACACTTGACGAGGCCGATTCTCTTCAGCTTGGGCAAGCGAGCAAGCTGCATGACCGAGTCATCGGTAAGGTGGGTGCAGCAGCCCAGGTCGATGTAACGGATGCGGTTGCAGGACGTCACCAGTTTCTTAACGGCCTCGTCGGTGATGTGGCCGCAGTGGCCGAGATGAACATAGTGCAGGCTCTTCCCTAGGGACGAGATGGCGTAGACGGAATCGTCGGTGATGTGTCTACACTTGGCAAGCACGAGGTTGCGGAGACGCGGCGCGGCCTGGATGATCCGCTCGACCGCCCGATCGGTCAACCGTGCGCACGCCGTGAGATCCAGGATGCGCAGGTGTTCGTAGGTACGGCCCGCAGGGAGGGAGAGAAAGGCTCCGTCGTCGATGAGCTCGCAGTTGGTCAGTCGGAGCTCTCGCAGGGACTGCCCCTTGGCGAGCAGGTTCGTCACAGGTTGATTGCTGATCAGACGACATTGGTGAAGGTCAATCTCGAGGATGTTGGGGCAGTATTCGGCAAACGCCAGGATGGATTCGTCGGCTAGCTGCCCGCAGTCGTTCAACTTGAGCTGTAATCAAGCACGCGCTGTCAGTAACTCCAGAAAACAAAGCCGGGTGGAGAGGCGGGACGCCCGGCCGAGACCCGCCGTCGACCGGAACAGGCTCTTGGCGGTAGAGTCCCGGGGGGTGTTTCCAGACGAGAGACGCAACGTACCCGTTTGATAAACCTGCAACTCTCGGCCAACCTTATCATTCCCTCGTTGGAGATCTTTGTGCAGCTCGAGATGTTGAGGCCCTGGAGGCGCTTGCAGTTATCGGCGATGGCTACGATGGCAGCCTCGGTGATCTGATCGTCTCCGGATATGTCGAGGGCAAGGAGGTGACTGCTGTTCTGCACGAGCGCAATGAGGCCCGAGTCGGTCAGCCCCTTGCAGCTGGTAAGGGTCAGGCGCTCGACGCGGGTGCAGACGGCGAGCGGCATGACACTGCCGTCGTTGACCTTGTCGGCGATGGAGGCCAGGTTCAAGCGGCGGATGAAGTCGCGGTAGGAGAAGTAGGGGGTGTCGAAGCCCAGCGTCTGGCAGATGGACTCATATTTGTCCCATGTGGTACAGGCTGGGCGGTGCCAGAGCAGGTCGACGGCGTTTCGGGCCCAGCGTTTGCAGGTGAGCATGCAGTGAAGCTGATCGGCCGAGGCGCTGAGCTTGGCAAAGATGGAGATGAGGATTTCGTTGGGCAGGCGGTTGATGGGTTGGGGGAGACACTCGTCGTCGCTGAAGTGCATGTCTTGCAGGTTAGGCACGCCGAGCGACGACTGCGAGTCGTTGGCGCCGTGGAAGAAGTCGGACTCCTCGTTGTCGTTGGGGACGGGCGAGTTGGTCGACGACGACGACCGCGAGTTCTGCTGCGACTGGGCGCGCGACCCGCCCGCAGACGCGGCGGGCGCGGGCGCGGGCGCGGGCGCGGGGGGGTTCGCAGACCGCGTTGCCATGATGTCGAGAGACGGGGCCTGTTGTCGACGGTCGGGCCGAGCCTGGCGGGGAGCGGCGTCAGACCGGGAATCGGTTGACATGATCAGGCTCTGGCAGGCGGCGCCGGGTCGGGGCCTGGGCGGCGATTTGGGCGATGCGGACGATACCGCAGTGGGTTGGGTACGAAATGCCGTCGAGAGCCTGGCCCACAGGCGGAGCGTCTGCGATGTTCGGCGGCGAGGGTCGTGCGAGGTGGAAGACAGTTTGAGGTTGTGAGGGGCCGCCCCCGAGACGACGGGGGAGCCTTGGTCGTCCGCTGCTGTGCGGCCGTGGACAGGGGGGGCCGGCGGCTGACCGACCACTCAGGCTGTTGTCCCGCTCCGCGTCCTTGCCTCACCTCCGTCTCTCCGTTGTCGACAAAAACACGTTCTGTGCCCTCGGAAGGTGCCTCGTTGCGTCGCGATGCTGAGGGGGCGCGCGGGCCGACGTTTTCGCAGTTGCTGTATTTGGCGAATTGTGAAGAGATGCGATAATCTACCTGAGGTATCCAAGTACTTAGAGTACCATTTCTCAGGTTGGGGCAGGTACTAAATAAATACACGACTGGGCTAGTTGGTAAGGTGCCTAAAACACCTGCCCGTAGCCCAATCACTCGTACCCGTCAGGTGCCGCGTCGAGCCCCGTCACGCCGTCACGCCGTCACGCCGCTGAAAGCTGCCTGTCTCAAGCGACGACCTCCTGATGAGCGGCTACAACTAGGAGTACTAAGGTACAGTAGTTACAAAGGCTACGGAGTAGCGAAATCGCCTTCCCCTCTCAAAAGCACTTGAAAAAGATTCCTGCACGGACCATTCCGCTTTTTTCGTGCTTACACTGTGCGTCGCGTCCTACACTGCTTGGAGTATTTGGCACGCTTAGCACTTACTCCGTACTTGGTCTCTCTGGAAGCAACTGCGAATGAAGATAATTGCATCTCGAAGATTTAGATTCGTACGGGTACAGGTTGTATACGTAGAGTCGCGAAACCCCCAGGTTCGCTCCAAGGCGACGCAGCGCGCCGTCTTCTTCGACCATCCTGCGGACGCCAGCGCCCTGTTGCTACGTAACCCTAACCTAGAACGTCGAAATCGTCCCAGAGGAAAAAGGATCATCTCGTCCTGATACATAGCGGTCGCTTGGTGAGGGAGGGTCACAGCGTCGTGAGCCTGGAAGGGTCTCGGGGTTAAGGGACGGCTGGCGTCCCCGGCGTCGTTGGTCGCAAACGTGACTGGCTGGGTGGCCCTATGAACCACCCAGGTTGGCGGTATTGGTCCGTGCACCGTACCCCTCATGGAAGCGCCACACATGTCCATTGGGACACATCTGAAGGGGCCCTGTTACGGGGAAACAGGTAGAACCAGCGCTACCGTAGTCGGCAGAGAAGAGCTGGCTGCAATCGAATCAGACCGAAGTATCGTCTTTTCTCCGAGCTTTAGAGGGCGCGGATTCTGTGGTCACGACGTTGGCGTCAAAGGATAGACTCGATGTGGCGCCGCAGGTGGCGGTGCCACCCAGTCAGTCTCAGCCGCACGCTGCCTGGCGGCTTGCTGGCTCACTGGCTCGAACTCGCGCAAGGCTGCTTCTCAGATCGACGTCTTATCCTATGTATTGCACAATGGGGCGTCCGTCAGGGAAGTCCCATCAGGAGTATTTTGAAGCGCTGCGTTACAATAGTCTCCCGTGTTGGCAGAAATGCGTCGGTTCCTCCAGCTTGGGATATCTTCGGCTCCAAGAAAGACGTTTCCTTGCGGCATCAAGAAACTCCACAACCCACCAGAGAGCGCCATCGAGTACGTACTGTACATGTCTCAGCGGGGAGACAAAATTTAATGCATTCTCTTCAGCGTCGTCTTCGTACACGGCCTTACTGGTCACCGCGACAAAACGTGGACCGCCCAAGATGCGTCTGAGCCGTGGCCGAAGATCCTCCTACCGTCCAAGCTCCCGACTGCCCGTATACTCACCTTCGGATACGATGCATATGTGGCCGACTGGCGGGGAGTAGTGTCGCAGAACCGGATCGCAAATCACGCGTGGAACCTGCTGACGTCGCTTGCGTCGTACCGGGAGGACGATAGCACGGTGGGCACTGTTTAATACAGGTGAAGGTGCCGCGCTGATGGGGTTAGAATGAGCGGCCAATTGTATTTGTCTGCCACAGCCTGGGAGGTCTGGTCTGCGAAGATGTAAGGAGCCATATTCGGGCTGAGAACGGCGCTAATCTCTATGTTAGACCTTGGTCACATCGAGACAGCGATCTGAACAGCACCTCCAGAACATCCTGCGTTCGACCCGCCGGATAGCCTTCCTCGGGACGCCGCACCACGGCGCCGGTCTGGCCAGATGGGCCGAGCTCTTATCCCGGATGATTGGTACCGTCAAGCAGACGAATCCAGAAATCGTCGAGGTCCTTCGACACGACTCCGAGGTGCTTGCGCGCATTCAAGACGGCTTTCACACAATGGTCATGGCTCGCAACAAGGAGGGACAGCAGCCGATCCATATCAGCTGCTTCTACGAAGAGCTACCTCTACCAGCCGTCGGCTTGGTGGGTTTGACAAGAACCACCTTGTTATAGGATGCTAATGCTTTCGTACAGGTGGTGCCGCAAGACTCGGCGATTCTCCCTGGGTATATTCCTATCGGAATCCGCGGGAACCACATAGAAATGACCAAGTTTGTTGGCGCAGATGACCCAGGGTTTTTGGCTGTCTCTGGGGAGCTTCGTAGGTGGATTAGGGAGGATAGGGCCATAGTCAGACACCCCGACATGCTGCATCAGATCGCAGTCGCGCAGAGCCACAGAAGAATGATGATCAACGACAGCAAGCCAAGGTCGGCATGGTGTTTCGCGTCCGCGGCGTGCCACTGGCCTGGGATGTCGACCAGTTGAATTCTTTTATCGCCCAGCAGGAGGAGCTACAGCCGCGCGACGGCTCCGTCGGTCCGGTAATCTCGTCCTTGGCTCTCGAGGTCCACGGGCGTTCGAGAGTCGCCACGGCGGCCTTTCAGAACCTTCCGCCCGCTTTGCGAGCAGGCACACTTTGGACCACGAATCTCCCACCCATCCCGGACCAGCCGTTGCCTTTCGGCCGGCCAGCACGACTCACTTTGGACAACAAATTCCATGGCATCACTACTCTCTACTCTCCTCTGCCAGAGGATCACAAAATAGAGTAAGTAGAGCCCTTGGTATTGTCATACATGCTAATACCTTCAGCATTGTTGCCATCTCCGGCGTTGGTGGTCATGCATTCGGATCCTTCAAGGAGCGGGGTGGGGAGCACATGTGGTTACGGGACCTTCTCCCGCACGACCTTACGCTCGAGGACGGCAACCGCCCAGCCGCACGAGTGATGATATACGGCTACGACTCGAGTGTCTCTCGGAGCGACAGCATGCAGAACTTGGAAGACCTCGCATCGTCTTTCAACACCAACCTCCTAGCGCTAGCTAGCGCGAGCATTAAGCCGATCCTCGTCATCGCGCATAGCCTGGGTGGGTTGATCGTCAAGCAGGTTAGTACTGCATCTCCCCACAACGCACCTTTCACCGCGCACTTTCTTATCATGTAGGCCCTTATATCGCTCTCAAAGTCAAAGATCAAAGAAGACCGAGATCTCCTTCAAGCGGTGTATGGGATCGTCTTCTTTGGGGTACCGCACGACGGCATGGACATAACGTCGCTCATCCCCATGACAGGTGATGGACCGAATAGGTCTCTTATCGAGTCTATCGGACGAGTTAATTCGCAAGTTCTGAGTGTCCAGCAACGAGAATTCCAGACGGCACTCGGCGCCGAGGGAGACTCCGAGGTGTTCTGCTTTTACGAAACTCTCATGTCCCCTACTGCGCGACGGGTAAGCGCTACGGCCGGCCCTCTCACTAAGTACCGAGGCTGATGTGTGAGCAGGACGAACATGACAACTGGGCCATGAATGGAACGCCAGCGTTTCTGGTTACAAAGTCGTCTGCGACCCACTGCCGCCATTGGGAAGATGGCCCCGAGCACCTGTGCCCGATTGCCCGCACTCATTCAGAGATGGTCAAGTTTGGGACGCATGACAACGAATACGAAAAAGTCCTTCAGCGGCTGATCGGACTGGCACGACGTGCGATACGGAGAGGCACCGGTATGTGATCAAATCGGAAATAGATCAAATCTCTAAAAATAAAGCAGCTTTACGTCAAAAACACCACTATGCCGTGCCGATCGAGACAGTACATACTTACACCGAGCGGGCCGAGCTGTCAATGGAGATCGAGCAGAAGCTGCAGATACGACACGAGGGAGCAATCGTTCCACACGCCGTTGCCCTTCATGGGTTAGGCGGATCCGGTAAATCCCAGCTGGCGTTAGACTACGCCGAGACGCACAAAGATCGATACAACCCCATTCTTTGGATTGATGCGACAGACGAGGAAGCTGTGCGATCCAGCTTCAGACGATGTGCTGCCGAGCTAGGGCTTCCGGAGGAGCGAGCCGAGAAGCAGGAGTCCGTCCTTACCGACAGAGTCGTGCAAGCAGTGCTCCGATGGCTTCGCGACAGAGCAGACGACGAATGGCTGGTAATCGTCGACAATGCCGACGATTTCAGCTGGGGGATCCAAAAGATAATGCCGAAAGGGAAGCGGGGGAGCGTCATCGTCACCAGCCGAGACGAGAGGAGCGTGAGGCTTGTGCCGGGGGCCTGCGAGCGGGTGTGCGTCGGCGTCATGTCACCGGTGGAAGGAGCAGCGCTTCTCCTCCAGCACCTGCAGCTCGACGCAACATCGGCTTCCGAGGCGATCCGACAGAACTGCCACAAGGTGGCACAACAACTTGGATGTCTAGCGCTTGCCATCGATCTTGCAGGCGCCTACATCAGCAACGACTCCGCGCCAGAACAGGCCTTGTCAGATTATCTTGCAGATTACAGCAGACATCGCGACGAGTTCCTACAGATGGATGGCTTCCAGGGGCTGTTGCCGACGCAGAAGACGGTGTGGACGGTGTGGGACACCACACTCGAGAAGATCACGAGAGAGCATTCGCGGCTGCAGCCCGAGCTGCTGCTGACATTTCTCGCGCAGTTCAAAGGCAGCGTTGTGCAGGACGAGATGTTCCGTCTGGCAAGTCTTGGCATGGCAGAGGTCGACGATGCGATGGGAGACGAAGCCGACGAGGGTTTGCCAGCCGATCTGCGACAATTCTTGCCACTCAATGGAGGAAACTGGGACAGTTTCCAGTACCGGCAGAGCCGCGACGTGCTAGTCCGCTATGGCCTGCTGCAGCGAGTAGATGGACAGTGGGCTGGGGTGACCATGCACAGTCTTGTGCAGTGGCGCGCAACGCAGAATGAGCCAGATCGACTGTGGCACCGGCAGTATAAATCGTTTATTCTGGCGGCGTGCTGTCAAATGATAAGAGGAAAGGAGCAGCCTGAGTTTCGCCGACATCTGATGGCATATCTTCCAGACATTAACGAGGATAATGCCGAAGATGAGGGGTGGGGAAGGCATAAGGGTTTTGTGGGATCCAGGCTTGGTCGCTTATACTTTGATGAGGGCTGGTGGGACGAGGCTGAGAAGCTGGAGGTGGAGGTGATGGAGACGAACAAGACTAGGCTCGGGGCCGACCATCCCGACACGCTGACAAGCATGGCCAACCTGGCGGTAACGTACAGGAATCAGGGCCGGTGGGACGAGGCTGAGAGGCTATTAGTGGAGGTGATGGAGACTCGCAAGCTTAGGGCCGACTTTCCCTTAACGCTGATGAGCA
>Ga0247777_1000564_pt1 | contig 10717 bp, 7 predicted proteins | sample UWRJL154409C5_FD_179937 | JGI IMG/M metagenome (GOLD analysis project Ga0247777, IMG submission 179937) | Plant litter microbial communities from Arlington Agricultural Research Station in Wisconsin, United States - UWRJ-L154-409C-5 | ecosystem: Environmental > Terrestrial > Plant litter >...
TTTGGGCGGGCCGCCGGCGCGCGCGCCCGGCGGTGGGCCGGCAGGCGGGTCGGTGATGCTTGCCGGCGGCGCAGTGTTCGTCAGGATCGCCTTCTTCTTCAGGAATCGCATGATCGAGTCCGGCCCGGTGCGTGAGCCGCCGAGGCCCGACTCCTTGAACGAGTGCGTGCCGATCTTCCTCAGCTTCGCGAACGTGAGGAACGTGTCCTGTACGCTGATGCCGCCGGCGTCGATCTGTTCGGCGATGCGCTCGGCTTCGGCCGCATCGCCTGAGATCACTGCGGCAGAGAGGCCGAACGTCGTGTCGTTGGCGAGCCGGATCGCTTCGTCTTCCGTCCGGTATTTCATCACCGGAATCACGGGCCCGAAGGTCTCGTCCTGCATGATCTTCATCTCATGCGTGACGCCGGTGAGCACCGTCGGCCGCATGTAGAGCCCGCCACCGAGATTCTCGCTCTTGCCGCCGACGCGGATCGTCGCGCCCTTCGCGACCGCATCGTCGAGGTGCGCATCCACGATCGCCGCCTGGCGTCCGGAAATGAACGGCCCGATGTGCCCCTGGTTGCGGTCCGGATAATTCAGCTTCACGTTCGCGCATTCCAGCGCGAGCTGCTCGACGAACGCGTCGTGCACGTTCTCGTCGACATACACGCGCTCGATCGAGTAACAGACCTGCCCCGTGTTGTAGACGCTTCCGCGCACCACCGCTTTCGCCGCGTTCGCAAGATTGGCGGTGGCGGTGACGATGGCCGGATCCTTGCCCCCGAGCTCGAGAAAGGCGGGAATGAAGCGCCGCGCGCAGGCCTCGCCCACCTTGCGCCCGTTCGCGACGCTGCCCGTGAAGCAGACGACGTCGACGTTGTCGATGATCTGCTGGCCCGTCTGCGCGTCGCCCACGACGTAGGTGAGCACCTCCGCCAGCTCCGGCACCGCGCGAATCGTCTCCATGATCGGCCCGACGAAACGCGGCGTGACCTCGCTCGGCTTGATGATGGCCGCGCATCCCGCGAGCAGCGCAGGCACCGCGTCCATCAGCGACAACATCAGCGGCGCATTCCACGGGCTGATGACACCGAGCAGGGGAATCGGGGTGAGCTGCGAGCGAACCTGCACGGTCGGCATCACAGGCGAGGCGCCGGTGATCTGGGCGCGCTCCAGGATCTGCTTCACGTCCTCGCACCATCCACGAATGCTGAGCGCGACGATGAACGGGCTTGCGCGCGAGGTATCGGAAAAACCGGTGTCGATGCCATCGGCCTCGGCAATGCGCGCGCTGTTCTTCTGGATCTCGACCGCCCAGGCGCTCATCGCCTTGATGCGCTCGTCGAGCGGGCGGCGCGACCAGCGACGCTGCCCTTCGCGCAACCTGCGGCAGGTTGCGGCGATCTCTTCACCCGTTGGCGGGGTGATGTGAAAGTCGATCTCGCCCGTGCGCGGATTTCGCACGGGCAGCGTGCGCGTCGTTTCGGTGTGTTCCATGCGTTTCGTTCGCTAGCTGCCGATGCGCAGCACGGGCTTGATGGTGTCGCCGCGCTGCATGTCCTGGAACGCGGTGGCGATATCCTTGAAGTCGTAGAAGCGGATGAGCCGATCGAACGGGAAGCGTCCCTGCTGGTAATAGTCGATCAGCATCGGAATGAAGGTCTGGGGCGCGGAGTCTCCACCGACGATCCCCTGTAATTTCCGTCCGCCGGCCAGCAGGTGAAACATCGGCGGCTTCCAGTCGCCGCGCGGTGAAGTCACGAATGCACCGGTGCCGCGTACCGAGAGGCACTCGAGCTGCTGCGTGTAGATGTCCGGAATCGATGTGGTGTTCAGCGTGAAGTCGACGCCGCCGGGAACGAGTTGGCGAACCGCTTTCACGACATCGCCGTCTTTGGAGTTCAGGGTGTCCGTGGCGCCGAGCTCTTTGGCGAGCGCGAGGCGTGCCGGCAGCACGTCGATGGCAATGATGCGCGCTGCACCTACGAGCCTCGCCGCCATGATGGCCGAGAGGCCCACACCACCCGTACCAAACACGGCGATCGAGTCGCCCGCGCCGACTTTCAACGCGCTGATCACCGCGCCCGAGCCAGTGATCACCCCGCATCCGAGCGGCCCAAGAAGCTCGAGAGGAACGTCCTTCGTCACCTTCACCGCAGTTCGCTCGCCCGCCACCGCAAACTGCGCGAACGACGACTGCCCGAAGAACTGCCCGTGCATGAGCGTGCCGTTCTGGCTCAGTCCGCTCGTGCCATCCATGCGCAAGCCGCCGAAGTTTCTCGGCAGCATTTCGGCGCAATAGATCGGCGCGTTGTCGCGGCAGTTGGGGCACACGCCGCATGACGCGCCACTCAGCACGACGTGATCGCCCACTGCTAGTGACGTAACGCCCGGCCCGAGTTTTTCGACGATGCCTGCGCCTTCGTGCCCGAGCACGATGGGGCGGGGTGTTCCTGGCCCTATGCCCGCGTGTACGCGCACATCGGTGTGGCAGACGCCTGTTGCGACCATTCGCACGAGCACTTCGCCCGTGCGCGGTTCCTCGAGATCGAGCGTCTCTAGTACAGGGGCGGGATTGCCTTCACGGGAAACTGCGGCTGTTGTTTTCATTTGGAACTAAGAAGCCCTCAATCGCCGGGCGGCTAGGAACAAAAAAGAAAAACCAGCACCACCGACACCGCAAACCTCAAAGGGCGGTGACTCGCTTGGAAGGTGCCCTTGGCGGGGGCTTCAAATGTAGGGAACATTTGAAGAGCGCCCATGGACGGCTTGAGCGTCCCCCGCCAAGGGCACCTTCCAAGCGAGGCGCCGCCCCGCGCAGGCGCTCTTACTTTCCAAACTCAGGCGCCTTAGGCGGCGCTGCAGGTGGCACCGGCCGTGCCTTCATGGTGACCTCACCCTTCCAAGGCACCTGATCCCGACTAGTCCAGCCATTGACTTGAAGATGCTTGAACAGCCAAACCCCATTGCGCTTCACAACGAGATCGTTCCGCGTCCCAATACCGAACACAAAATTCGTGTTGTAGTCCACGTTGTACTGAACGATCTGATAGAAGCTCTTCACCCGCGCGCCAGCCTCACCTTCCGGCGTCTGCTCAGCCGTCATCAGAAAGTGATTGAAGAGATGCTGCCGCCCGTACCACCAGCTCTGCCGCTCATACCACAGCGCTTCGAGATTCTTCAGAATCGCGTCGTGCCCCTGCACGCGCCCCTGCCACAGGTGATCGAAGTAAGCGTCTTCAGCGAAGCAGGCCACAGCCCCCGCCCCATCGGCCAGATCGATCGCCCACGAATACTTCGCAAACAGCTCCTGAATATCGAGCCGATCTTCCGCAGAAAGTTTGTTCATACGACGTAGTGCCCCGTAGAAAGCGCCGAATCCGGAACCCACATGCCATGGAACGTGGCTCGCACGCGCGCCGGCAGCCTCAGCACGGCAAGCGGCCCGTCCTCGATGCGTTTCGCGTTGAGAATGGCGAGATCGCTCCGATTCTCCGTGAACCGATTCACGAGCGTGAGCAGATAGCCGTCACCTTCCGGCGCGCCCGGCTTCACGACAAAATTCGGTTCCTGTACGCCGCAGTCCGGCCCTGGCACCCACGTTTTCAGCTCACCGGTCGAATGATCGATGCACCCGATCGCGCCGAGCCCCATCGAGCCCGCCAACGCTGTAGGCGGACGACAAATGGTGTAGCCGTAGCGATAAGGCTTGCCGGTATAGCGATCGTCGATCTTCGGCATCTCGCACGGCGCCTGCTGCAGCACCCGCGATTCGAACGTCTCGCTCTTGCCCTCGAGGTCGAACGACAACCGCGTAAGGATCGGCGGCGAGCCCTTGAACGGCGACCCGTCGTAGCTCGGGAAGAAGTCGAAGCAGTTGCCCTGATAGAGACACACATCGAGATGCAGCTTCGAGCCCTCGTTGTGCGCATTCATCATGTGCCCCGCGCTCACCGCGGGCCCATGGAACCAGCGCACGTCGCCCGTGCGACCCCGCCGCGGGAACACCGCGTAGTAGCTCTGCTTGTCCGGATGCCACTGATAGAACGGTCCGCCGCGCTTGATCGTGGCGAGGTCGGTAATCAGCGGGAAGAACGGCACGATGATGTGCGTATCCGTCACCGCGAAGTCGTGGACCATGCCGGGGTACGGCATGTCGAACCACATCTGGTGGCTGATCTTGCCGCTCTCTTCGAGGATGACGAAGCAGAAGTCGCGCGTCGCGTCGCCCTTCGCCTGGTATGAGAACCCGAGCATCTCATTGGTGTGCAGGTCGAGCTTCGGGTGCGCGGTGAAGCTCACTGCGTCGAAGCGGCCGCCGAAATTCCAGGGCGCGCGCGTTTCCAGCGTGACGGGGTCGACCTCCATCGGCAGCGAGTCTTCCTTGAGCACGAGCAGCTTCTTGCCGTGCCAGACCACGCTCGTGTTCGCGGTGCCCTGGTTCTTGCCTGCGACGCTCGGGTCGTTGGTATACCGGTTGCGATAGCGGCCGAAGAGCGAGCGCCGTGCTTCCTCCTGCAGCAGGAAGCGCTCGGTGCGCACCCAGCGGCTGCGGTAGTCCACGTGCCCGTCTTCGAAGTGGAACGCATGCACCATGCCTTCGCCGTCGATGAACACGTCCTCTTTCGTCATCGGCGGGTACTGGCGATCCGGGCCGCAGCGGTAGAGCGCGCCGTTGAGGTCGCGCGGTACGGAGCCGGCGATCACTTCGAGGTCGCGCGCGTCGGCCTCGAGCCGCACCGGCTGGCCCCAGCCCTTGTAGAGCGGAATGTCAGGGAACACGACATCCATCGAACCACCCCCTCGAATGTGCGTTATCGGGCAATGCTCGGCGACAATGGACCGTGCGGCAACGATGCCGGACGGTTTACCCGCAGCGTGGCAAGCTGCGCCACTTCCAGGCGAGAGAAGATCATGAGTAACGAACGGGACACAAGAGAAAAGCTGCGCGCGATCGGCACGGTGATCACGCCGGAGAGCATCGCGGCCAGTGCCGCGCTGGTTGCGCCGTTACACGCCCGTATTGACAACTCGGACGTGAAGGTCTCTCGCGACCTGCGCTACGGCCCCGCGGACCGCAATCGGCTCGACGTGTTCGAGCCCGCGAAGGGCGACGCGGCGAAGCGGCCGGTGCTCGTGTTCGTGCACGGGGGCGGCTTCATCATGGGCGACAAGACATCGCCCAACAGCCCGTTCTACGACAACATCGGGTACTGGGCCGTCCATAACGGGATGATCGGCGTGAACATCACGTACCGGCTCGCGCCCCAGAGCCCGTGGCCAGCGGGCAGCGACGACGTGGCCCTCGCGGTGAAGTGGGTGCGCGAGAATATCGCTGCGCATGGCGGGGACCTGAGTCGCGTGTATGTGATGGGGCAGTCCGCAGGGGCCGTGCATGTGGCCGGCTACGTGGCGCGTGAGTTTGGCAATCTCGGAGGTCGTGCGCCGGCTTCGGGATGGAAGCCCGCCGGTGCGCTGCTGATCTCCGGGCTCTACGACACGGACACCATGGATCGCGAGATGCGCTTCCGGGCGTATTTTGGCGAGGACGAATCGAAGTACGAGAACCTGTCATTCGTCGGCGCGCTCGCGGGCGCCAATGTGCCGCTGTTCGTGCTGCTGGCGGAGTTCGACCCGCCCGATTTCCTGAATCAGTTTGTCGTGCTGCTCGAGACGCACGTGCGGCGGCAGGTGCCGATGCCGAGGTTCGTGCAGTTGATGGCGCACAACCATTTCACGACGACGTGGCGGATGAATACGAGCACGGACACTCTCGGGCCGGAGATTTTGAAGTTCGTGGGCAACTAACGAAGAAGCCCTCAATCGCCGGGTGGCTGAGAGGGGCCCGACGAAGCCGCTCCCAGCCGCCCGGCGATTGAGGGCTTCTTAGATGCTGGGCTCTTCGCCGGCGGCGGGCGCAGGCGCATCGTGCCACCCCAGCGAGCAGGCGCGCGCCTCGGCCTCGCGATAAACGCTCGTGAGTCGGTTGGAAACGAAGCAGAAGATATCCGCCGACCGCTCAGCGTCGTACGACGCCGAATGCGCCGACCCCGAATCCCACTCGAACCCCGCGACGGTCGAGGCCTTCGCGAGCACCGTCTGCCCGAGTGCCGCGCCCGCGAGCGACACCGTGTCGAAGCACGAGAACGGATGAAAGGGATTCCGCTTGATCTCCGTCCGCGTCACCGCCGCGTTGATGAAGCCGAGATCGAACGAAGCGTTGTGCCCAACGAGAATCGCGCGCCGGCAACCATACGCCCGCACGGCATGGCGCACTTCGCGGAAAATGCGCTGGAGCGCATCCCGCTCGGGAATCGCCGGCCGCAGCGGGTGATGCGGGTCGATGCCGGTGACGGCGAGCGAGGCCGGATCCAGCCGCCCGCCTTCGAACGGAATCACGTGAAAGCTGTGCGTGATGCCGCGCCGGAGCACGCCGTTGTCGTCCATATCGATGAGCGTCGCGGCGATTTCTAGCAGCGCATCGGTTGCGTTGTTGAAGCCGCCGGTCTCCACGTCGATGGCGACGGGCAGGAAGCCGCGAAATCGTCGTGCCATGAGCCGGGCCGCGGGTTTGGCGGCGACGGGCGGGCTTTCGGCTTCCTGTTCGTTCGGCAAGGGGCGATCCATCAGTGGGGCGTCAACGGGACTTCGAAGCAGCTTGCGGAAGCTTACCCGTCAGGCGCCAGGCAATCTGCTCACCGGCGCGCATCGGCACGAGCTCGTCCGCGCCGTAAGGATAGTGCACCGGCACGGCCCACGGGTCCTTGATCAGCTTGATGCGCCCCGTGTTGCGCGGCAACCCGTAGAAATCCGAGCCGAAGTCCGACGCGAACGCCTCGAGCCGGGCGAGTGCGCCGGCGGCCTCGAAGGCTTCCGCATACAGCTCGATGCCGGCATGGGCCGAAAACATGCCAGCGCAGCCGCAAGCGGCTTCTTTGGTGTGACGGGCGTGTGGCGCGCTGTCCGTGCCGAGGAAAAAACGCGGATCGCCGCTGGTGGCTGCTTCTACGAGCGCCACGCGGTCCGGCTCCGTCTTCAGTACCGGGAGGCAGTAGTAGTGCGGGCGAATGCCGCCCACGAAGATCGCATTCCGGTTATGCAGAAGATGTTGCGGGGTGATGGTGGCACCAATACCCGGACGCGCACTCTGCACGAACTCCACAGCCTGCTTCGTGGTGATGTGCTCGAAGACGATCTTCAGCTTCGGGAAGCGGTCGGTGACCGGCGCGAGCACTTCGTCGATGAAGCGCGCTTCGCGATCGAACACATCGACGTCGTTGTGCGTGACTTCGCCGTGCACCTGGAACACGACGCCCAGCTCGCTCATGCGCTCGAGCACGCCGTAGATGTTTTCGATGCGGGTGACACCGGAGTCCGAGTTCGTGGTGGCGCCGGCAGGGTAGAGCTTGAAGCCGTGGATGAAGCCGGTCGTCTTGGCGCGATTCACTTCCGACGGATCGGTGCGATCCGTGAGGTACAGCGTCATCAGCGGCTCGAACCGGGCGCCCTTCGGCAGCGACTCGACGATGCGTTTGCGATACGCCGTCGCGAGCTCCACCGTCGTCACCGGCGGCTTGAGATTCGGCATGATGATCGCGCGCCCGAAGCGCTCGGCGGTGAAGCCAATGACGGCCTTCAGCGAATCGCCATCCCGAACGTGCAGGTGCCAGTCGTCCGGGCGGCGCAGGGAAATTTCGGTCGGCTGGGCGGTCGTCACTTCGGACGCTCCAGTCCATCCAGGAGGCCCTGGCGCAGGAGCGCTTCGAGCGTGAAGCGCACGCCGAACCCCGTGACCTCCGTGCTGATGTGCCCGAGGCCGCCGCTGCGCGTGGCGGAAGACAGATCCACGTGCGCCCAGGCGACGCCATCCGGCACGAAGCGGCTGAGGAACCGCGCGGCCAGAATGTGATCGCCCTTGCCGTCGACAGCGCACTGGACGATGTCCGCAACCTTGCTCTCGAGATCGCTATCGAAGTCCGCCTCGAACGGGAAATTCCACACTCTCTCGCCGCTGGCGCGGCCTGCTTCGACGAGCTTGTTCACGAGCGCCGGGCGATTGGTGAACACGCTGCTCATGCGCTCCGTCAGCGCATAGACGCTCGCGCCGGTGAGCGTGGCGTAGTCGATGATCAGCTTCGGCTGCGTGCGGCCCGCGAGAGCGAGCGTATCCGCCAACGCCATGCGCCCCTCAGCGTCCGTATGGATCACCTGGATGGTGACGCCGTTCGCTGCGCGCACGATGTCCTGCGGCTTGTAGCCCTGCGGCCCGATCCGGTTCTCGGTGATGGCGAGCCAGGCATCCGCCGCGATGGGCGCCTTCAGCTCCGCCAGCGCCACCAGGGTTGCCAGCGCAACGGCGCTGCCCGACATGTCCGTGTGCATGTCGAGCATCGACTTGTGAGGCTTCAGGTTGATGCCGCCGGTGTCGAAGATGATGCCCTTGCCGACCAGCGCCACGTCCGGCGACCGGGCCGACTTCGCCCGCGCCGGGCGATAGCGCAGATGGACGATGCCCGCCCCGGGCTCTTCGTTAGCCGCCGCCACGGCGAGGAACGCGCCCGCGCCCAGGCGGCGCAGGTCAGCCTCGTCGTAGAAGCGCATGGACAGCTTATTTGCGCGAGCTATATCAGCTATCAGCTTTCGATAGCTGCGCGCGTCCAGCTTGTTGGGCGGCAGGGCCGTGAGCCAGCGCGTGAGATTGTTGCCCCGGGCGGCGGCCTCGGCTTGACGGACATCCACATCGTCCCCACCCAACAGGACGATTTCCCTTAACGGCTTTCGTGCTTCGCGAGTAGAACGGAACGAGGGCAGGGCGAACGAGTGCGCAAACGTCGCGGCGAGCAGCGCTTCGAGGTTGGCAGCGCCCGACGCGCGGTCAGCGGCGGCAGCAAGCGCCACCGTGTCCACAGCGCGGGCCGAGGCTTCCTTGAGCATGCGGCCGGCGAGCTGCAATCGCTCGAACGGTGAGGCGTCTGCTTGCAGATAGCCGATCACCGCGAGCGTGTGTCGCGAGTTGGCGAGTGCCGTGCTGCGCACGCCACCACTACGCGGCTTGGAGCGTGCGTGCAGCTCCCTCCAGCGTTCAGGCTCCGGCAGATCGGCGAAGGCGCGGGGTTGGGCAGTGTCGGCCACGATGACGAAGATCGCGTCCCACTGGCCCGCACGAGCGCTCGAAGTGGTGCGAGCACGGGTGACTCTCGGTAACTCGGTCGCGAGATCGACAGGGGGTAGAGATGGCATGCGACGGGTGCTTCAGCGTGGGTGGGTTTGCTTGACCCACAGGAGTGAAAACCGGATCATTGGCGCGCTTTTTTTGTGGCGCAATTTCGCTCGCAACGGCCGCGCATCGTAGCACGGTGCGTGCACAACTCATCGCCGCGCATTGCTGCTTCAGGCCTGCGCTGAGCGCACTTGCCGCGAGGCTCGACCCGGACTCATGACCGACTCCCCCAAGCTCGAAGATCTCGATCCCGTAGAAACGCAGGAATGGCTGGAGTCCATCGACTCCGTGCTTCGCACACACGGCTCGGAGCGTGCGCATTTCCTGCTCGAACGGCTCATCGACCACACGCGCCGTGCCGGCGCGTACCTGCCGTTCAAGCCGAATACGGCCTACGTCAACACCATCTCGCCTGGCCAGGAACAGGAGTATCCCGGCAACCGCGCCGTCGAGCGCCGGCTGGAAGCCATCCTGCGCTGGAACGCGCTCGCGATGGTGGTGCAGGCCAACCGCATTTCCTCGGAGTACGGCGGTCACCTGGCAAGCTACGCCTCCAGCGCCACGTTGTACGAAGTGGGCTTCAACCACTTCTGGCGCGCGCCTTCCGCGCAGCATCCCGGGGACATGGTGTTTTTCCAGGGTCACTCTTCCCCTGGCATCTACAGCCGTGCCTACCTCGAAGGCCGGCTCACCGAAGATCACCTGAAGCGCTTCCGGCAGGAAGTGGGCGGCGGCGGGCTTTCGTCCTATCCGCACCCCTGGCTGATGCCGGACTTCTGGCAGTTCCCGACCGTGTCGATGGGTCTCGGCCCGATGATGGCGCTGTATCAGGCGCGCTTCATTCGGTACATGGAGAACCGCGGCCTCGCGAAGCCCTCCGACCGCAAGGTGTGGGCCTTCCTCGGCGACGGCGAGATGGACGAGCCGGAGTCGATGGGCGCGCTCACCATGCCGGTGCGCGAGAAGCTCGATAACCTGGTGTTCGTCGTCAACTGCAACCTGCAGCGGCTCGACGGTCCCGTGCGCGGCAACGGCAAGATCATCCAGGAGCTCGAAGCCGCCTTCCTCGGCGCGGGCTGGAACGTCATCAAGGTGCTCTGGGGTTCGCGCTGGGATCCGCTCCTCGCGAAGGACACCAAGGGCCTGCTCCGTCGCGTGATGGAAGAGTGCGTCGACGGCGAGTACCAGAACTTCAAGGCGAAGGGCGGCGCGTACACGCGCGAGCATTTCTTCGGCAAGTTCGACGAGCTGAAGGCGATGGTCGCCAACATGTCGGATGAGGAGATCTGGAGCCTCAACCGCGGTGGCCACGACGCGCGCAAGGTGTATGCGGCGTACTGGGAAGCGACGAATCACAAGGGTCGCCCGACGGTGATCCTGGCGAAGACCGTGAAGGGCTTCGGCCTCGGCAAGGGGGGCGAAGGCCAGATGGTCGCCCACCAGCAGAAGAAGTTCTCGGAAGACGACCTGCGTGTGTTCCGTGACCGGTTCAACATCCCGGTGGCAGATGCAGAT
>Ga0247777_1000565_pt1 | contig 10717 bp, 9 predicted proteins | sample UWRJL154409C5_FD_179937 | JGI IMG/M metagenome (GOLD analysis project Ga0247777, IMG submission 179937) | Plant litter microbial communities from Arlington Agricultural Research Station in Wisconsin, United States - UWRJ-L154-409C-5 | ecosystem: Environmental > Terrestrial > Plant litter >...
ATCTCGAAGCGGTCGCCGCACGGGCACGGGTGGTGGTAGATCTGCAGCGCCTCGTCGAACGTCATGTCCTCGATCTCGACTTCGTCGTAAATCGCCACCGGCTCCTCCTCCGTGTCAGACATGGCGGCCTTGCTGCCTGTGTTTCACGTCGGCTCGGCTCTTCGTGGTAGGGGGTGGGGCAGGGGACAGGAGTCTGCTTTGTTGGCTTGAGTTACGGAGGGGGAGGATACGACGAGGGCTCGGAGGGGGTAGACAAGAAAAGTCGGCCGTGCCAGGCGGGCGGCTGTGGTGGCGTTGCGGGGCATCCTCTAAAAACCCCTTTGGTTTTCTCAGCCTTGCAGACACACCCGCATCCTCGGGACCAAGATCCCTGCCGGACCCCCTAGCAGCCGAGCCACGTTCAGGGCACAAGATGGCCGTTCACCCGCGGTTCAAGAGCAGAGCAGGGCTACCGGGCAAGTATAGGTGAGCATGTAGATACATACTTTACATTATCGTAGCGCACGGAGAAGCGAAACATCATGCACACGCGTCGCGTCAACGCTGCAGGAATGTCCCGGCACCAAAAACTGCTTCCTGCCGCTTGACACCAACTCTCGGCGAAAAAGTCGATGAGAAAGACGCGGAAGTAAGAGCAAAAATAGGTGGCTGAGTAGGTATCACTGCCCCGGTCCCATTGCTTCCGCCCACCGTCTCTCAGCCATGCAGAAGTTCCGGCGTCAACTTAGGACTGGCTCGCCAGGTAGTTCGCCGCCTGTACCCAAAGCGTCAGTCACGCAAGCAGCCCTATCTAAAGGGTAGGAGGACGGCTCACCCGCTCGAGGTTGTAGTCGTACTTCTCCAGCGCGCTCAGCGCCTCTGTTCTGGAGTACCCCATCCCCGTGAGGTTCTTGAGTATCGGATCGTCGTGTGTTCCCGTCTCCGTAAGCGCCCGTCCCGTACCTGGGCGACTGTTCGCCGGTGGCGGAAGCGGCGCCGACGGCGACACCCCGCTTGTTTCAGCACCGGACGGCCCACCGGACGGCGCTCCGGGGCCCGCCGGCTCGTCGAGACTAGCAAAAATGGCGTCCCAGTCGTGCGACTCCGAGGCCGCCGCCGGCTTGTTGCTGGCCCCGCCGCCGACGCCGGCCGAACCGTTTTGGTTCGCCGTCGTCGGGTTACCGCTCGGTACGACACCCGTGGTGCTTCCGCCGCCGACCGACGATCCCAGGCTAGCGAAGTCGAAGCTGCTCTCGGCTCCGAATGGCGCCGTCGTGCCTGTTAGGTTCGACTCCGACTTGGTCGCGTGCGACGCCGGTGGCGACGAGTCAAAGACGGGATTGAAATCGTCGAGCCCGGAACGACTGATGGTGGCGAAATCATCGTCGGCGGAGCCCTCCTTGGCATCCTCGAGGCCTTCGAAGTCATCGTCCGTGTCATCAAACGAGGCTTTTGCCGGTGGCGCCGCCAACTGGGTCGTGGTGGGGGTTTCGAGTTGGGATGTCGGTGGAGACGTCGAACCAAAGATGTCGTCCAACTTCGCAGGCGATGTGGCAGGGGGCGAAGTGGACTTCTCACTAGATTCCAAGGATCAGCTATCTGCTGAGGCATGCCGGCCGCGCCCCGGGGCGGGTGGCGGAGGGGGAACCTCGCTTTACCTTGACATGAAATCGTCTGAGGGACTCGCGCTGCGGCCCTTGACCACTCCGGGGGCCTCCCCCTGGGGAGCAGTCTTGGTTAGGGTTGGTGAGGACGGCTTGGCAGGGTCTATCTTGCCCACCGGCTTCGGCGAAGACGGCGCAAAGTCGTCATCGAAGCCACCCCCGTCGCTGCTCGAGTCCGGGTCATCGTCCTTCTCGAGCTCTGAGACGGGCGGGAACTCGGTGTGGAAGCTTGCGAACGCCTTGGTGGCATCTGAGGAGGGCCCTGGCACATCGGCTGCCTTCGCCTTTGACGTCTTGAAGCTGGCAAAGGCCGAGTCAAAGTCCTCTTTGGCCTTGGCCTGATCCATGGCCGCGAAGGGATCGCTCGAGCTGTTGTTGTGCGAGTGGCCGACAGGGGACTTGGCCCTCTCGGCAGCCGGCGCTTCTCCAAAGGGGGAGGCTGCGGAACTGGCGGGTTTGACCTCCGGTGCCGAAGGCGTTACGCTCTTGTTGGTCTCGGAGCCGGACGCAAAGCTCTGGCCCGTGGCCACCGGCTTGACAGGGGAGGCCACGAGATTGGGTGCAAACTCGGCCGACGTGTCGATCTGACCCAGTCTGCTGGCAGGCGGCGAGACCTGACGGGACGAGGTCAGCGATTCCGTCGGGTCGCCGAACGGGAGGAAGCTCGAGCTCATCTGCCTCGACTCGGGTGGTGCCGGCGGCTCGACGACGGTGGCCTGACGACTCACGCTGGGAGAGGTGGTCGTGCCCGGCGTCGCGAAGGACCCGGCGCTGGCGGTGGAGGTGCCCGTCGTCTGAGGTTTAAAGGTTGGGACCGCCGTGGGCGGCTGGCTCGGAGGCGAGAGCGAGGGCCCAAAAACGTCGTCAAACGACTTGTCGCTAAAGGTCCTCACGTGCGGCGGCGGCGGCGGCGTCGAGAAAGCACCCATGATATCGGCGCTCCCGGTCCTCCTGAAGAAAGGGTTGTTGGCGCTGGTGGTCGAGAGCGCAGGGCTCGCCACCTGTGCGGCCGCCGGGGGCGGCGAGGCAGTATTGATCTGGCGCGCCAGTTCTTCGTTGCTCTTGGTCAAGTCCTCGATCTCCGTCTTGGACTTGTCTCGTTCGGCCTCGTTGGTGGCCAGCTGCTTCTTGTTGATAGCGACTAGCCCCTTTTGTTGCCGGGCTTCCAGCTTGAGCTTCTCGATCTGAGGCTTGAGCTGCGCAATCTCGGCGTTGACGGCACGTATCCGCTCCTTGAGGTTGGCATTCTCCTGTCGGTCGGCCTGGAGTGCCGCGGCAACCTGTTGATGCTGGTTTTGCAAGTCCTGGTGGCTGCCGTCCAGAACGGCCATCTCGGCCTGAATCTTCCTCGTCTCGTTGCGCGAAGTCGTCAACTGCGCCTCCAGCGCTCGTACGTCCTTGGCTTCCTTCTCGTACGATGCGCGGAGCTGCGCCAGGCGCTGCTCAAAGTTCTTCTTTTGTTGGTTGTTTTGGTTGAGCTCGTTCTGAATGGGCCCACGCTGACCCTGGACCTCGTGCATGTGCTTGGTCAGGGACCCGATCTGGTTGGACAGGTTGGCCAGCTCCATGCTGTCGCTCGTCAGCTGCTTACTGGCGTCGGCGTCGGTTTCGCCGAGTAGGTCGTCCTGAACCGAGACGGTCTGAGGGGTGGGCCGCTGAAAGGACGGCGTGGAGCTCGTCGAGTCGCCGGTAGCATGAGACGTCAGAGTTCGCCCGAAGGAAGACGATGGCACGAAAGGCTTGAAGGACGACGTCGTCGGGGACGCCTTGGCAGGGCTGCCGGGCCGCATTGGGCTGCTCGCGAAGGGGTCGTTCGACACCGCAGGAGGTGCCGCGGCCAAGGCGGGCTGAGGAGGCAAAGGCGTCGGCGTCGGCGAGGTGTCCAGGCCGAATAGGTCGTCGAGGGCAGATTTCCGCTGAGGCGGCGGAGGCTGGGATGGTGGCGGCACATCGAAGGCTGATGCGGACGGTGCCGTTGGCGGGCGGGCCTGGCTTCTGATGCTGGGTGGGATGAGATTCAGGGGTAAAACCGACGGAAGCGGCGGGGGAGGGCCCGCCTTCTTGTCCCGTTGTTGACGGACAAGCCACATGGCGACGGCAAAGGTATCGGGGGTGAGGCGGCCCTCGGAGAGAACGTCTGCCAGGTCCCAGATCTGGGCCAGAACCTCCTCCGAGAGCCCCGACTGGCTGAGAAACTCGACGGCCTTCTCGCCGCCAATGAAACCGTTGCGACCCTCGTCGAGGCTGTTGAAGAGCCCATCAAACCTAGCCTTCTCCCCGGGCGTGATCAGCCAGTCCCCAGTCGGTTGCGGTTGCAGGGGCGGACGGCCGAGGGGACTGCCGGTCCGTATCTGCGCCTGGCCCGTCAACTGCCGCGGGACGGCCGAGGGTGCCGGGCTCGCCGCGGCGGGGCTGGGCTGGCGTTGGCCGCCGACCGGCCCCCGCCTCGTCGCCGCTTCGTAAAGCGCGGCGGGGATCATATTCGGAAGCCCGCGCAGGGCGCCCGTTTTCAGCGAGTAGAGCAGGTGAACGGCGATGATGAACTCGGTTTGGACAAGGGCGCCCCGGAGCTCCGTGTCCGCCATCTGCCAGATCCGACCCAGCATTTCGTTGGGGAGTTCAAACTTCTCGAAGATGGCCTTGGCCTGCTCCCCCGAGAGCATGCCGTTCTGGGGGTTCTGGCGTTCGAACAACGCCGTGTATTGCACCACCTTCTCGGGCGTCAGGGGCGGGATCCGAACAGGCCCTCCGCCCGTACCCTGTGCTTGGAGTGGCGTAGGGCCCGTGGATTGCGTTGCTAGGGGCGCCGGGGCCAGCGCAATGCCTTCAAACCGGGGAAGCGCTCCCGGTTGAAGCGCCACGTTGGGGCCCGGTTCCCGACCGCTCTGCGCATGGCCTATGAGTCGTAGGGCAATTCCGAACCCGGCAGGCGTGAGGAAACCGCGGTTCTCCTTGTCGGCGATCTGCCAGATCTGTGTACGACGTCGTCCCGTCAGCGATCCTTGCCCATGGACGGCCACGTCGTGTCCGTCGGAACTTACCTCTCCCAAGATGCGCGAGTCGAGCCGTGTTTTCTCGAAGAACTTGACAGCGATCTCTCCCGTGACTACCCCGACATTATCGGTGTCGGCCTGTTTGAAGAGCTGGCCGTAGACGTGCTTCTCGTCGGGAGTGAGGTTGAGGTTCGGCGACCCTGCGCGGCAGCTTCTGTCAGCCTCGGTTCCTCCCACACGGAAGCGAGCGACAGCTCAATAAGGGACTGGCAATGCCCACCTGCGTCGACAGTCATGTCCGAGGCCATGGCCGGCGTCGTCAGCTCGAGGAGCTCGGCGGACGGGGGCTATTGGGTGAGCTCCGAAACTGGCGACGGCGATGAGCGCCAGGCTGCGATGTGGTGGGCCGCAGGCGATGCTGGGCCGGTGCTGAACGCAGGGGTTGGGAGCGGCCTGGCCGAAGGGAGCGTCACTGCTGTCGGTGATGGACGCAAGTCGGGATGAAAGTGTGTCTCTGGCCGGAGGCGGGAGGTTGGCGGTGCTTCGTCGACCTCCCCTGTCGTATGGCGACGCTAAGGTGCGAGGCCGACGGCCCCCGTGAGTGGTGCACCACTCGTCACCAGCCACACGGCGTGTCAGTGCGGCACCGCCGGCCGCGCGACTGCGGCGCAGGATTTGAGTCTCGCTCTCGCGCTCGCCAGCGATCATATCCCTCGCGAGTTGAATGCCTTCTGATTGTAGCAATTACCATCGACTGGTCTATGAAGGGTAGGGAAGAGGTCCGTTGCCAGGCCTCTCTATCCGTCGCCAAACCCCCTTCTCTAAGACGATACTCGTTCATGCCATCCTTCAGGAGGACACAACTACGTACCCATCTAGTAGAGCCCGGAGGCATGAAAGACTTGCCGAAAGGCTGCGACAAACCAGGCGAGGGGATATATCCTTCCAAACTAGAGTCCATCACGCCGCGCCGTTGCGCCCTCGCAGCATCGCTGGCTGAGAACTACAGAACGTGTGCCTAGTACTCGGCCTCCACGCCTTCCTCGCTCTCGAGCGAATCCGTAGCAACCTCTTCGTAGTCGCGCTCCAGCGCGGCCAGATCCTCGCGGGCCTCGGAGAACTCGCCCTCCTCCATGCCCTCGCCCACGTACCAATGCACAAAGGCGCGCTTCGAGTACATGAGGTCGAACTTCTGCGACAGCGCCGACCACGCCTCTGCGATGGCCGTCGTGTTGGAAAGCATGCACCTGGGGCTCGGTCAGTTGTCTGCGAACGAGATAGCACGGTCGCAGCAAAAAAAAAAACCTACACAGCACGGTTGACCTTGGCCAGGTCTCCGTTGGGGACCATGTGCGGGGCCTGGAAGCAGATTCCCAGCTTGAAGCCCGTGGGGCACCAGTCCACAAACTGGATCGTCCGCTTGGTCTTGAGGGTAGCAACGGCCCCGTGGGCGTCCTTGGGGACAACGTCGCCACGGTACAGCAGGCACGTCGCCATGTACTTGCCGTGGCGGGGATCACACTTGACCATCTGGTTGTGCGGCTCGAAGCACGACATGGTCATCTCCTGCACCGTGTTGGCCTCGTGGGCGGCCTTGGCGGCCGAGATGATGGGCGCGTAGGCGACGAGCGGGAAGTGGATGCGCGGGTACGGAACGAGATTGGTCTGAAACTCGTTGAGATCGACATTGAGCGAGCCGTCGAAACGGAGCGACGCCGTAATCGACGAGACCACTGCCAGCGAAGGTTAGCACATATGGAAGGGGGCAACACGTGGTATTTCAAATGGCGTACCCTGGGCGATAAGACGGTTGAGGTTGACATAGTTGGGGCGCTCGAGCCCGAGGTTACGACGGCAGATGTCGTAGATGGCCTCGTTGTCAACCATGAAGGAGCAGTCGGCATGCTCCAGCGTGGTATGCGTCGTCAGAATCGAGTTGTACGGCTCGACGACCGACGTGGCGGTCTGCGGGGCAGGGTACACGCAGAACTCGAGCTTGCTCTTCTTGCCGTAGTCGACAGAGAGGCGCTCCATCAGCAGGGCACCAAAGCCGGAGCCAGTGCCACCACCGAACGAGTGGAAAACCAGGAAACCCTGAAGACCGGCACAGGCGTCGGCGACACGACGGATCTTGTCCAGGACATTCTCGATCAACTCCTTTCCAACGGTATAGTGGCCACGGGCGTAGTTGTTGGAGGCATCCTCCTTGCCCGTGATCATCTGCTCAGGGTGGAAGAGGTTCTTGTAGGTGCCAGTGCGGACCTCATCGACGACGTTGGGCTCGAGATCGCAGTAGATGGTTCGCGGCACGTACTTGCCCTGGCCTAAGAGGGACACGAAAATCAATGTGGGTTTCGCCACCAGGTAGGGTAGCAATCATCCTACCCGTCTCGGTGAAGAAGGTGCTGAAGCCCTGGTCAGGATCCGCCGCCTTTCGCTCCTCGGTCAGATATCCATCGGGCTGTGAGGAAGTTAGGCGTCAGCAACAGGGCCCCAAAGCCAAATGGAGGCTCATTCCAAGTACCTGAATGCCATGCTCGAGGCAGTAGAGCTATGTCAAGGCGTCAGTTAGCTTCCACGGGCGGCCAGCCACAATGTGTCCGGTCTAGGGACTCGGCAGGCGTCGAGGAAATGCCGCAGCAACAGGCCCATCGCGTCTCCAACTCACCTCCCAGCAGGAGTTGGCGATCTGGCAGCCAGCCTGGCCAACTGTGAAGGCAAAGAGTCAGTCGACAGAAACAGAAAACAAGGGATATTGGGCTCGGCGTCGAGGATGCGGTGAGCGACATGCGCGGGGCACCGAGGATTCGGGAGTATCAAAATGTACCGTTGACGCTGATGATCTCACGCATGGTGACTTGATGCGGTGTGGGAAAACCGATGCAAGGCAACTGGTTTCTATGAATGGAGCGGAGAGGTCGCGTTGTTTGCGACAGGAAGCTGTGAGTTTGAGGGATGGATGTTGGGAAATTTGGGAGCCTGCTTGACGAGTGGGTTGGTTCGAGGGGAAATTTGTGCTGGTCCCCACTACTAGGAACAGAACCCACCGCTAAAAGCCGGGCACTTGGGGCGGGCTTGCCGCTGCGGCTTTGTTGATTTCGGGGTATCTGCGGATACCTGTTGCAGGAAAGCGCGTCGAGCTAAGCTAATCAAGCAGCGCAGGGTGGTCAGTGCTTCTTTACGGAGTACAGATTAGTACAATACCCCAGTATAATTCCTTTCCTGCACCAGAAGACCCACGATGCCGGGTTGACAGACACAGAAGGAGAGGGTAAAAAATCATGAAGGGTTGTTTCTCTGGTTCAGGTGCCTTATGTTGTTAGAAAGAACTCCCATCTTGTATGCGGGTAGCTGACAAGAAGGTGGGGACCGGGGGGCGAGATACGGAGTACAAGAGCTTCCTTGACCCTGAGGCATGTTATCTCGTCCTTCATCCCACAAGGGGTTGGAGGCGGAGGTCTCAAGGTTCTCTGGCCAGAATCAGTGGAGTCGGACCCTTCTATGTCACCGCAAACTGTACTGTACCATAGCTATGCCAACAGCCCATTCAGCATACAGAGTACTCCGTGGCGTTTACCCAAGTGTTCCACGATTTCTAAGACGCCCGTCGAGACACGCCGTTTCATGTTGCGATCACAAGCCACAATTTGATAGCCACCAGCCACCGACCACCGACCGCCAGCGCCAGCCACACATATGCTTCCTCCCCTGTCCATCCGTCCGTCGTGAACGGTTCACGGATGCAAAAGCTCAGATCGCTTCATGCTCATCATCGGCCTCTTCTTGCCCCCGTTGTCACCATCTTCACTCGAAAGCCACAAGCTCATATATAGATCTCCTTCCGGCGCTTGACGCTGCTGCCGTGCCAGGCCTTTATCGTTGTAAGATGTGATGAGCGCAACAGGTCGTTGCGAGGTGCTTACACATCCGTGTTGCTCAAACTCCGACGGCGTGATATCGATGAGTTGGCGAGCAGACGGCGAACGGAACGGTTAGGGCAACATAATGGCCTCTAATCGCCCGGGCGGTGAGCCCCAGGCGCCCGCAGGCCGCCAGAACCACCACAGCTCGTCCACGCCCACGATCCGGCCCATGGCCAAGATACCTCACATCCTCCCGCATGAGCGCGTTTTTCCCGTCCAGATCGGCTCCGAGCTGTTCAAGCTGTCCGGAGCCTCGCTGTCATCCGACGGTAAGCCTCCCTCCCCCCGCGACGGGCAGAGCCCACGGCTGACATGCCCCTCCCCGCCAGCGCCGTCGTACTTCTCTCAGTACTTCCACTGCCAGATCAAGTTGGCTGAGGACAAGGGCGAGGACCCGGCCTCGGCCATCCGCACACTGTACATCGACCGCGACCCGGTGACCTTCCGCGACATCTCGTTGCATCTGCAAGGCTACCACGTGACGCCGCGCGACGGCGAGCACTTTGTCCGCCTCTTCGCCGACGCTCAGTTCTACTCGCTGCCCAGGCTCATCTCGCAGCTGTACGAGGAGTCCATCTTCATGTCCATCGGCCACCGCGAGTTCCAGATCCCGCGCGACCTGTTTCAGGACCCCGGCAACAGCCCCAACTTCTTCTCGCTCGGCTTCGCCATCTTCTTCAGTAACCCCACCGACCTCTTCCCCGGCCTGGACCGCGAGGGTCTGCTGCGCCCGCCCAGCATCTTGCCCCCGTCCGTGCCCGGCCGCTCCGCCGACGTCTTCGCCGAGATCCTGCAGCTGCTGCGCGGCTACCCCGTGCACATCCGCGACGCCGCCCACCGCGCCAGCCTCTTGCGCGACGTGCGCTACTTCAACTTCAAGGGGCTCGAGCAGCGCCTGATCCCGCACACCACCTCGTACAACCAAGCCCGCGCCCGCGACGAGATCGCCCTGCGCCTCGAGGACATCCTCAAGTCGGGCATCGCCGTCGCGCCCGAGCCCGTTGCCCGCGACCCCCTCGCCGGCTGGGTCACCTACGCGCGCCCCTTCGTCGACGACCGCGCCGCCGAGCTCGTGCTCGAGATCGGCGGCGAGAACGCGCGCCTGCACCTGCCGCCCCCGGACGCCGCCCCCGGCACCGCCGCCGCCGCCGTGCGCGTCTCCTTCCTCCGCGACGCCCGCACCCGCGTCGCCCGCCTGTTCGAGGTCATCGCCACCAAGCTGTCGCTGCCGCCCACCACCCAGCCGCTCGGCCTGCTCATGGCCCGCGGCGGCGCCGGCAGCCAACCCCCTACCCCGGGCAACACGCCTCTCAGCGAGGACCGCGTGCGCGTCCACCTCGAGGCCGAGACGGCCATCACGCTCGACGGCCGGCCCTACGCGCTGCCCGAGGCGGCCGGCGGGCCCGCGGCCGACGACGCCGGGGACTCGCCCGCGTCGGTGTCCACGGCCGGCGGGCCGCCGCCGCGCAAGAGAAGACGCGTCGATGCGGGCGCCATCGCCGCCGCCGCCGGGGATGAGTGGGTCATTCGGACGGGCCAGTGGCGGCTTCGCATTCAGGGCGCCAAGAACGGTAAGAGCGCCGTCGAGTGCGTCCTAGTCGCCGTGAAGTTAGATGCCATGACGTCAGAGCATGCGAGGAATAGCGCGCGCGAGTTTTTGGGTGACTCGTGAGCGATAGGGCGTCTAGACGGCCTACCACTTACTGTATACAATATATGATTTTCGCTGAGATTGTGCGTGGGTGAGATGAAAGGGGTTGGTCGGCATCCAGTACCTGGGATACTCGACAGGCTCGGAGGGTGCAAACGTGGAATCAGGTCTCGGGGCAACACATCGAGGTGCCACGATCGGTATCTTGCAGAGTCGGTCCATTTCACCATCTTCTTCGCACCGCAGTAAATTAATCTGTCAACCCTACTTGTACACGTTACTGGAAATCCGACCTGCCAAGCCTGCCCGAACCGTGGAAACGAAAGCACAGAACAATGAACCATTGCTCCGCTCCGCCTTCACGCCGGTGCTCGGTGGGAAAGATACCAGTTCCCCCCCAAGGCGCCCAACACCAAGCAATGCCGTCGTAGTCGTACCCCCCTGTTCTGAACGTGCATTCTTCGTTCTTCGTACAGCGTTTTCCGCCTCGTCGTCTACCTGCCCCGT
>Ga0247777_1000566_pt1 | contig 10706 bp, 6 predicted proteins | sample UWRJL154409C5_FD_179937 | JGI IMG/M metagenome (GOLD analysis project Ga0247777, IMG submission 179937) | Plant litter microbial communities from Arlington Agricultural Research Station in Wisconsin, United States - UWRJ-L154-409C-5 | ecosystem: Environmental > Terrestrial > Plant litter >...
GCGTGATGACCTTGGCCGCAGAAGAGACGGGCAAGGAAAAACCGTGGCGATGCGCAAAGACGCCCAGCCGCCTGGCTGTCGGTTCTCTTTACCAGCGACAGGGGGGGCAGCTTGCACCACTGGTCGACACATATCTACCGACAAACCCGCATATAGGCAACGAGATGTTCGCAAGGAATGAGAAGCCCGAGGGCCGTCGGGAATGGAAAGGAAACGATATCACTGTTGGGACTTTTGTCTTGCATGCCGGCCCGCCTCGCTCTGGGTGCGGCGAGGCCTGGCCGGGTTGGGAAACTGGTGTTCTTGCGTCGCGTTGCGGACGAAGTCTGCTCCCCGGCCTTCATGGTTGTACGTTTGCGAACAGAGAATGGGGGATTTATGACGAGATTTGCTTCCGTAATATTACTTTGGGTTAGGCGCCGTCTCCTCGTCGATGCGCGGCTCTCTTTCCCTCTCTGCCTCCGCGAGAGGCCCCCTTGACAGGTAGATAGGAGCAAACCGGTTCGGCCGCCTCCGCGTTGGGGCAAAGATAGCAGATGCTGTGAGTATACGAGGGTGGTATCTTTCTGGCGCAAAAGAAAGCTCCAATCAGAGAAAATAAAACGGTATCCGACCCCGTCGTCGAACTCGCGCCAAACTCCATTATCCTCCACCAGCGATCGTGGCCCCCGTCGTGGCCTCCGTCGTGGCCTCCATCATGGCCTCTATCATGGCCTCCGTCATGGCCTCCCATCCAGCCCCCCACCCCATTGCCGTCTCCAGGCGACACTGAATTGACTCAGCGCTGCCCCCAGGTTCCCAGCCTTTCGTTTTTGGGCATCCCTGACAAGGGTAGCGTATCAGAAATCCTCTTACTTGTCCTCGGCGCCCCTGCATCGTTGCCGCCCTACTCCTTCTTTTTGGCGTCGGCGTTCCCGTTAGTGGCGCCAACGACATTGGCCGCCCCGATCTTCTTCTCAGCCTGGCCCTCGACGTAGGGGTGCTTGATGGTCAGGCACCAAATGTCAAGGTAGTCGCAAATGGTGACGATGACGTCGACGACGAAGCTGCCGTAGACGCCGACGGCCATACCCAGCATGCAGAACATGAAGGCGACCTGGTAGACGCCGTCGCCCAGGGCGCTGGGCCAGCCGAGCCACGACACCGACGTCTCGTACTGCAGCAGCGGGCCCAAGCTGTCGATGACGCCCCAGGCAAGCGGCAGTACCAGCACGTTGTGATAGGGGAAGTCGAGCTGAACGAGGTGCGCCGTAATCATCTGCCCGACCGAGTAGGCGTTGACGACGCCGGCGAACATGACGAACGGTACCAAGTGGCAGCGCAGGATGTTGGGCTGCAGGGCGAGGTACGCCACTACCAGCACCCAGGTACCGAAGAAAGGCAACAGCCCCACGAGCGCGTACCGGCTGCGGTCGCCGCGCGCGCGCCGCGCCTTGATGACGTTGCGCGCCGACTCGACCGTGTTGAGGACCAGCACGACGGCGCCCTGGACCAGGTACCACTCGGTGAAGGAGAGGTTGTAGATGAAGTCGGGAACAAAGGCCGAGGACACGCCGAGGGTGCGCAGCATCGACTGTTGCCAGAACGAGGCGCGGCCCATGTATCCGGTGAAGGCGTAGACGACCACCAGAATCAGCACACCCTCGACCGGCCCGTTGACGATGCCCAGCGTCAGGGTCTTGGTGTGATACTCGTCCCACGTCTGGACATAAAAGGTCAGGAGGGCTGGCAGGGGACCAACATGTCAGCAGCGGCACCGTCATAGGTGGGGAACGACGGGGCACGAACATGCGAAGAGCGTCGCTACCGTCTTCCAGCCCTGGCCCATGTTCTGCGAGCCGGCGAAGAGTAGCACCTCGAGCGACGTGTTGACGGCATCGACGCCATGGTCGAAGAGCTCGCCCAGCGGGCCGCTTTGGCGGGTCCGTCGTCTGTCGGCCGCAGCTTAGCAACCCATCCTTCGCGGCCACTCGGACGGCCCGACTTACGCCTGAGAGCCGTCGACGGCGTCGAACGTCTGGTAGAGGAACAGCCCCACGGCCCAGCTGTAGTAGACCCAGGGAGGGCAGTCCTGGTCGAGGGTGGGGTTATACCAGAGCAGGGTGAAGAAGTTGACCACGACGAAGAGGAAGCCCGTCAGCGTGATCAGGTTGGGCGCCATGCTCATGGGGAAACACTTGATGACGACATTGTTGTAAAAGGGCTTGAGGATGTATTTGGACGTCAGGCTGTGGTCGACGCCCGAGTACTTGTAGTGGCGCAGGTTGGGCAGCTGCTCCTGGCGGACGTAGACCATCTTGTCGGGCAAACGACGGCGACGGCCGGCCCTGCGAAGAGAACGAGACGGTTGACAGTCAACGAGCTGTCGCCTGGGATGACCACCGTCCTCGGAGGTCGAGCGTTGGCCTTGGCGTGGGCTTGGCCTTGGGCGGGTGTCGAGGCAAGGGGCGGCGGCGGACGGAGAGGCCACGCGTCGATGGTAGAAGAAGGTTTGGACGAAGTACTGAGTAGAGAAGGAGAATCAAATTACAGAGTACTTCGGGAAAGATGGCAAACGGTGTCGCAGCCGCTGTACGGACGAGAGCGGGCAAGAAATGATGGCTTCTGGACCCCCCTGTCGGTCGCGTGCAATCGCGCTTCCGGCTGGTCTTTTTTTTCCTGGATGCGAGACAGTGAGGCACGTCATACGACACCCCCCTGTCCAGTCACAGAGCGACATTCGGCCGTCGCTGGCATGTGGGTCGACCCCCGGTCTGTCTAGCGAGTATAGCCAAGGTCCAGCCGCCCCGGAGCCCCAGCGACGGATTATGGGATGTCCCGTACAGATACGGTACAGTACCCTAGGTATGTACGAGTCCCCCGTCTCCCCTTTCATCCTTTTGGTGGGTCTTTCTTTGCCTCGGAAGCCCAGCAGCCCACACCACGACCCGGTCTCCATCTGCCCCTCCAACCCCCCCCCCCCCCCCCCCCCCCCCCCAACTCTGGATGGCTGGACTCCTCCGAGGGCCTCTGCTCCTTAAGACCTTCCAGATGCCCATGTGATGACGGGAGGTGGCATTTCACGAGCAATTTTGTCCTGGCACTCTCCCTAGAGACTACGTCGCGCCGAGGAGACTGCGTTTGCGGGCTTGCCTCCTCCGAAAACCACGTCTCGCTCTTACCGACCTGTCTACCCTTTCCCGGGTTGGTTCGTTGAACATGCTTCGTAATGATCCGTTTGGCAGCCCAGCCTCGCAACAGGAAAACGCCGTGCCCTCCGCAGACGGCAAGAGCCATCACGCTACCGAACCAACCACCAGGGCCGCGACGCCCTCTTCCTCGCTTCGGACTGTGATTTTGGTGGTAACCCCCGACTTGGACGAGTAGGCCATCCGGACATTGGCAACCACCCTCCCGCCGTTGACCGTCTTTCCCAACAGCTTGAGCGTGTGGGTAGTCTGGTTGACTGGCACGTCGGTGCCTTCCAGTGGTTGCAGCGACAGCGTTTTGGCGAGCTGCTCCGTCGCGTCTGGCCGGACCGTTAGTACCACATGGCTCGCATTCACACGTAGGGCTCGGAGCCGACCGACCTGCAATGCTCTTGACCCCGCCCAGTTGCAGCGTCTCTTCTGCCTCCTCCCCCGCCGCGCCGACCTGTTCCCACAGGTGGCTGAAGTTGCTGGCAAAGGCCGGAACCACATAGTCGCTTCCTGCCAGGTCAAACTCGGCCACCTCGTACTCGTCGTCGTAGCCGCTCTGCTCCGGCTCGTTGGTGGTTGGGTCGATCTCCTTACTGGTGAACTTGAGCACGTTGGAGAATGTGCTGACCGGCATCGAGCCGTCTCCGCCAACCTTGTGGAAGGCAACGTAGACTTTGCCCGGCTCGTCCGTCTGCAGCTTCTCCGCCTGGAGTATAAACACCTCCTCCAGCTCCTCCTCGTCCGAGGGCGAAGCGACGACCGAGACGTTTTCCAGCACCGTAGCCGGCAGGGTGTTCTTGACCTCGTATTGCAGCACGATGTGCTCCTTGAAGATGTGCTTGACCACCGAGACGACGTACTCCGTCTCGGCTTCCGTCAGCTCCACCGTCGGCGACGATTTGAGGACCCCGCCAAATTCCTTCATCTCGGGTATTTGCATCAGCTCCTGCGCGTACTTTTGGGCCTGCGCGGTCGCCGACGCCGCCGCCTCCGCGCCGGTAGGGGCCGCCTTGGCCGGGCCAACCTTGGGGGCCTTCAGCGTAGGTGCCGTCGCCGTGAGCTTCTTCGTCCTGTCTTCGGCGTCGGCCTGTTCCCGGGTGACCACCGGTATCTTGGAGATGTCGAAGGGAGATTCAAACGTCCCCTTGTCGTCTGACGTGACGTACATGACCAGCTGATGCTCAAAAAAGGGCAGCGAAAACATATTCTCTGCAAAACCGTTAGCTGCCGTCCCGACGACGCGGCAAGGCGGCCTACCGTTCTTCACAAACTTCTCGGCGACGTCGTCGGCATCGCTCATCAGTCGCAAGTTCAGGGCTGCGCGATCCCGAACCTCGTCGTCCACGTCGTCCAGACATCGTGTGAGCAGCACGTGAACACTCCGCTTGACCTCGGGATCCTTCTGGCCGACTCCGAATTTGGCGAGTGCCGTCACCGCGGCTGCGCGTACAATAGCGTTCTCTAGCACTACCCGGTTGTAGATGTACCGGATGTACTTGGTGGGTTGTGACGTCTTGGGGCCTTCCCGTCCGAGTAGGTGCAGGATCCGGACGGCCAACTTGGTAAACTCGCAGTCCTCAATAAACTCGCAGAGGTGGGCCAGGGCGTCCTCCTTGGAGTCGGGCACAAACTTGATCAGGTCGAACATGCTCTCGACCACGGCCCGTTTAAACTCGTAGCCGCCTTCGTCGCGCAAAATGCCGCTGAGGAAGGCAAGCATCCCGGCCTGTTTGCTAGGGAATTTGAGACACAGCGTCCTGATGGCCTCGACGATGGTGATTTTGAACTCGTCCGAAATTTCCGACATGAAGCCCGAAATCTGCTTCATCAGGCGGTCTACGCTGGCCTCGTTCCCAGTCTTGAGGAGGGTGGTGATGGCAAAGGTCGCGATGGAGCGGTTGCTGTTGGAGATCAGGAGCTCGATGTCGGGGTTGCAGACGTTGACGACCTGCGGCTTGAACGAGGCAAAGTTGTGCAGGATACGGAGGGCGGCAAACTTTGTCACGGCTCGGGGCGACGTGAGGAACAGTTGCAGTACGTGGACCGCCTGGGAAACCTCCTCGTCGCTGACGTCCCGCAGGTCGCAGATGGCCTTGGCGGCCTCGAAGTTAACCATCTCGCTCTTATGCCTCAGCCACCCGTCGAGGAGCTGCGTCATGGGCTTTCTCAGCTGAGCGTCCTCCTCGGCCAGCTGAGCTGCCAGCCGCACGAGCATGACTACGGCAGCGGGGCTCTTGACCGCCCCGGCGGAGCCGAACTGCTGCACCATCTTGACGAGGGCCATTCGGTCGTGCATCCGCATCTGGTAGAGCAGTCCGATGGCGTGATACTGCGTCATTGTCGAGTTGTTGACGGGTACCGCGCCGGAGGATGACGAAAAGCCGAGGGAAAAGCTGCCGGACGATTTGCTGCTGGCGGCCGCCTCCTGGGTCTCGCTTTGCCATCGTCGGACGACATCTTTGGCGATAGGGAGGAGGTGGTACGCCGAGACGAGAGCCGCCGAAGACACGGAGGGGTTCTTGTCGACAATGGCCGTTTTCATGACCCTCTCAATCGACTGGACTGTAGTTGCCTGGGTGGGGTGAGCAGCGAGTTTTGGTAGCAGGGGACGGCGAGAGCAAGCGTACGTCGATGATGCGACACAAGGCCCGGATGGCATTGGGTCTGAAGATGACATCGGTGCTGCCACCTGTATCTTTCATTATGGTGCTAGTGACCATGATGATGTCCTCGGCAGAGTTGGCCAGCTCCTTGATGACCAGGTGGACCATCTGGCGCAGGCTGGGATCCTTGTTCTGGAAGAGCTTGGAGATGCCGAAGAATAGCGCCGTGGCCTCGTTGGTCGGGAACTTCTCCCCCGTATACAGGAGGAGAATGATTTTGGTCAGCAGGATCCGGCATTGCCGCGGCTGGATCGGCGAGCTATTGAAGAGTCGAGCTGGTGGCCCAATTTAGCTGGTGGTCGTCCATTTCGTGCCCTTGGTTTGTGGGGACTTACCCTCTTGAAAGACCTGGGTCCGGTCGACCTTGACCAAGCCTGAGTCGGCGTCCTCGTCCTTCTTGCCGTAGTTCATGATGGGCGAGCGGTGGTATAGCGGCGGGTTGAGGCGAGAGCATAAGCGTCGTCGCTTACCCTGACCCCGAACGGTTGACCTCGATCGAGAGACGTCGCCAAACTCGCGGGTGGAGGGGTCGAAATATCGGCAGAATCTCGGGTCTTGATTAGTCAGCCCCAACCCCTTTTCTGCACTTCCAGCCGTCACTAAGTCTACAACGTCGGAGTGCCTTCGGCTGTCTTTGTTGAAACATACGTGCCCCAGGAAGTGAGTATTTCGATATCGGTCTTCTAGGGACCTGCTGCTTCTTTCCTGCCTCTTAAGCTGGGTCTACCATGGCGCACATCGCGAATGGTCGTGTCCCATTGGCCGTCACCCCGAGGCGATGAATGGTATCGCGAACTACACGGCCGGTCACTACGAAGCGCAGGTGCTTACCTACCGGTCGCCAGCGTTTTGTAGTTAGCCGGGCGTGTCCGGGAGACGCGGGAGTGGGACGTGAGAGGAAGGCTCGGGCCTTGGTGCTTCTGGTTGCCTGGGCGTGTCGTCAACCCCATGTGGTGCTCCGGGCGGGGCGTCAGCTCCTTGATGCCACATCTCTCCATCCCGGGCAACGACGCGAGCCAATGGATCCATAGATGTATGGCTGGTATTCTGGGTATGAAGATCCAGGACGCGCAATCACTGCACGAATCTCTGCTGAGACTTGCGTCATGTTAGATGTGCCGTAGCCGCTGTAGCAATCCCTCCCCACCAGCTAGTTCCGTCTCCCAGGGGCTGTAGGCGCTTCCCAAACAAGCAGTCACAGACAGGTACCTACCTACTAATCACCAACTACCTATGGACTACTATCTACTACGGTCAGGTATTTTGCTTATAATGGCGTGGACTTGACGGTAATGGGAAGCCGGGGCTCTTCAGTACGTCGCCCAGACGGGGATCTACTACCTAAGGTACCGTCACACCTACCTCTACGGAACTGCTACCTACTTCTAGATGGGCGGCGGTGCCGTCGCTTTCTCTGAGAGTTAACCCCCCCAAAGGTCAGGCAGACGATCCCACAAGCCAGGGCGTCGTGGAGCCCAAGTAGCGCCCCATGTCCTCAAGAAAGCAGATCCTATACTTCCAGGTTGCCTTTGTCTCCCCGTGGACAGTACTCAAAATAGATGCCTAAGGTAAGCAGGGCATCGCATTTGCTACGCAGCTTAAACAACCCCTACTACCTAGGTACTGTAGCTACTTGGTTACCTGGGAAGGTACCTACATGCAGATACCTGTATGCTGGAAGCACCAATTCTTCTACCTTACCCAATACCTACATCCATCTATGGATCACCTACCCGTCACTTCAAATTCTTGGCTAGTGTGCGTTCCTTCCAATTCGGGCATCCAGTTGGTGAGCAATTTCGAAACAGGAGGAAGAATAGGCACAGGTACCCAGTACCTACGGTAGGTAGGCTGGATCTCTTGCGATCGTTCGCTGTCACCTCCACCTTCCCAGTTCCAGCTTCAAGCTTCCGCGCTCACTCGGTAGACCTCGAGCCTTCGCCATCCGCACTGCCCAAGTTACTCGTCCCTCACCGTCACTTGGCTGCCGCCAGGCAGCTTCAAAGCAAACCTCTCTCTGTCCTCCCCCGTTTTCATCATCACCCGCTGGCGCAAATTTTGCGGCGGGCTGTCTTCCACCCCGACGTCAGTGGCTCTTGCACTCGGCGCTCATATTCGACATCAATTAATGACTTGTGTATAGGGAGTCTAGTCGCTCTGACGTTCACAACCCCCCAACACGTCCCCAGCGACGCCCTCCCCTCAAGCCACAGCTGTCGGATGCTCGCGGGTTTTGATCCGCCCCAGCGCCGTGGGTTCCTTCTCAAACCCTCGGTTGAAGGAAAGCACGCGGCGTCCCACCCTTTCAGCACCATCAAGGCAGAGAAGGGCCCGTTGGTCTTGACAACAAATATGGAGGAGCACCATTCCTTCTCCGCCAACAGCACTGCCGTCTCCGAAGAAGCTGCTGCCGTCTATGAGGTCGGAGACACGCCAAAGCCCACATACACGACAGTCGGATCTATCTACAATCCCAGCACTTCGACACAACTCCAGCCGCCTACCCGCCGGGGCCGACAGCTGCGTTGGCCCAACCCAGCCCAGACTGACAGTTCCCTCACCCCCAGGTCACTTTTCACAGGCCTGCCCCTCCACCACACCCTTCCCCAGTCGCCTCCCGCCACATCGGCCACCTTCCAGCAGTACTCTCCCCTACAACAGAACTACGATCGTGCAGTCAGCCCCCCGATTGACCTAGAGCGGAGTGTCCGTGCGAAGCTGGACATGTCACCAGAAATGGCCTTCGTTGATCCCCCCTGCTGGGCTTCCAGTGCTGGAAGCGACAAAGTCGACCAGGCAAACACGGTGGATGAAGAAGATGACGAGTACGCCACAGACGACATGGAGGCTCTGGCTGCAACCCAGTTCAACGTCAAGGCCCTTACCAACCTGTCCTCGTACCCCAATCCCATGCAGAAGACAGCCCAGAAGCTGCTTGCCCGCGGCCGACCGGCCCTGTCCGCTGCGACAAACGTCCATCGTCTGCCTTTTTCTTCCGGGCTCCTGGACTATCCGTCTTCTGGTTTTGGTGCCGATCAGGTTGCCACGGCATCCAGATTGCAGCAGCCAGTGCACAACACCGCCACTACCCCTGATCGCCTGTTGAAGCCAGACACTGACTCTGGCCGAGCACGCTGGGTCACCAGCCTTGCCAGACCTGGTCTCCCAGGACGACAGGAGCCGGTCATCTCTCTTCGACACAGGGCCGGGGGTGTTAAGATGGGGGTCGGTCGCTTCCCTTCCCTGGCGAAAGGACCTGGCGCACCGGCGCCGCTCACGGCTGGCCCCCCTGGTCAACGGCAGTACAGGGCATCAACTTTCGAGGCCACAATCAAGGCGCTCCAAGAAAGCGCCGAGAAGTCTGGTCTCGGGCAAGAGAGCGAGATCGCGATCAAATACCGACCCCTTCCAATTGGCCACGGGAGGCCCGTTCGTCCCATCGCGACACAGCCAGCCCTTTCAACAGACTCATCCCTGTCCACGGACTCGCGTCCCCTCACTCCTCTCCTTGAAGGGAGCTTCGCAGACAACTCTGTTCTTCATCAAGCAGCGCCCATCCGAGAAACCCAAGTCTTCGAAGCAGTGCGACACTACTATCCGACTGGGATCCCCAAAGACTGGGGCAGGTTGAAGGGTGCCGGCGAGATAGACTGGTTTGATGTCCGACGTGCCCAGGAAGAAACCCACTACCGCAAAACCCCAGAGGTCATTGCGGAGCGCAACTCCCAGCTGAACGCCGCCTTCTACGCCGGCCGCAACGAGTTAAGCAAGCCCATTGATGTCGTCATTCGCGAGGCGGAGCATCGGCACTTCGAGAAGCGGATGGGCATCAGCGACGACCAGCAGAGACGTTGCATACGGGCGAGCCTCGGTGCGGACCCAGTGTCGCGGGGGGAGTACCCGTACTTGCCCATCAATGAGGCAAACGATCTTCCTACCGCGGCCCATGCCGAGCCGCTACTGACGATGACATTCGCGACTCTCCTAAACATCGTGGAGGCCCAGCAAGGCCCAACTCGATCTCGTCCGACCAACTTTGGCAACCTCGGGTCTTTCCTGGTGGACAGCGATGGTAACAGTTGAGGGAGCCTCTGAGCAGGCGGCACAGAGGGTCGAGGTCAAGGAGCGCACGGAACAAGTCTGCCGCATGGCCCGATTTCGTCCACGCGGTGGCCTCCTAGCCCTCTCGCCCTTCCCGGGACCTCCAACTCGGCTCGAATCCGACGTCTCTCTGATACGCCTTCCTCACCTTCGGAGGAAGGATCAGAGCGGTGGGGGAATCTCCTATATGGGAGAGGATGTATGATGGCAGGAAAGATGAACAGCAGTGGCTAGATTCCGTCTTGGTCAAGAACGGTGGCGGTGGCTGTATGGATGACAGGGGTGGAGGCTCATGCTGAACCGCATTGGAGAAAGCGAGACCGTGACGATGGATGAAACCAGGCCGTTTTGGTCACGCTTCGTTGTCCTGAGCTGTATTATATACATGTAGCCATCATTTGACGTGCCGCTCGCTGCCTCTCTCTCTCTCTCCATCCTTATGGCATGCCGCCAAGTTCTTGTCACGCGCATGGCCTCCGCAGGGTTTCCGGTTACTGACGTGATATGAACCCGCCGCCCTACCCCCCCTTGTGGCAAGGTATCGCTGCATCGACGGTCCCGTCCGCTGCCCGATGTTGGGTGTTATTTCATGAACATAGAAGCGCGCACGCCGCTACGACACTGAATTCTTGGCTAGATACGAGGTATCACTTTACCCTCGCTGCACTGTACCACCACCTAATTGGTGGTGCTCCCCGTGCACGCTCATAAGGCGTCTCCTCTAGTTATCCGGGTATCTTTGCTGGCACGCACAGCGTCCCCC
>Ga0247777_1000567_pt1 | contig 10705 bp, 16 predicted proteins | sample UWRJL154409C5_FD_179937 | JGI IMG/M metagenome (GOLD analysis project Ga0247777, IMG submission 179937) | Plant litter microbial communities from Arlington Agricultural Research Station in Wisconsin, United States - UWRJ-L154-409C-5 | ecosystem: Environmental > Terrestrial > Plant litter >...
AGAAACGCCGCTGGCGAAGGGATGCAAGAGATCCAAGGTCCCGTGCCCGCGGAGACCCTGCGGGGTTATTAAGGGACCAGCGACCACGTACTTATAAAACAAGGCAGGCGGGGCACGCGAGCGAGAAGGTGAGGGAGGAAGAGAGGAAGCAAGAGAAAAAGCACTGCCAGAGCGCAACTGAGTGTGGTATGGAAGGGGGGTGATTGAAAATACACGATGAGTCTTTGTCACCAGGTAAGGCTGGGCGAGCAAGGAACTGAGTGCAGGGAAGAGGATTGATGATGGATGAGGCTTTGGCGTCGCTGCCCTCTCGGGGGCAGGCTGGGGGCTGATCCGGGCTGTTGCTCCCGTGTCCCGTGGCGGGTGAGTGCGGAATGGGGCGATGACGCTAGCCCCCAGCCCCTGTCTCCTTGCTTGGGGCTTTCTGTTTCCGGCCTAGACTCACGTCCGAGGCGGGGGCGCTGGGCCGCGTGGATGGGTTGGGACGAAGTCCGTCGCCTTCCGATCGCTTCTTTTTTGTCTCTCTGTATCTTCTCGCGACCGATGAAGCGCGGCCGACTGTCGGAGGCGAGATTTGCCTCAGGGTCGGACCCGATGGTGAAAAAGGCCTCGAGATGACAATAACCTCCCGGAAGGGTGTTCGGGATGTAACTGGTTCAACCGGGAAAGGCCACCAAACGATGTCGAAGGCGAAGAGTTGGTCTCTCCCAAGATAAGCTGGGGAGTTGTTCCGGACTAGGTCAACGACCTCTCTGGGACGCGGTTTTCCAAAGTCCGGGGGCGGTAAAGCCTCGGTTCGAGGAGATATCAGTACAGGCCGTGAACCGACCAGTCCGGCACCTGGCCAGCAGAGCTCGAAGAGGACAAGGTAGCAGGCGCAAAGCCAATGAGGTAGACAACGACACAAGACGAAAAATATGGATGGGATTGAAGCTGGCCGACCAAAACGGCGTGAATGTGGCAACGAGGCGAAACCCGCCCGCTGGTGGTTATCGCGATGTCGAGCCGTGTGGCGCTGGTGGCAACCTCGTACGGGTTGGCGGGCTTCTTCCAGCAATCGGGCGCAGCAGGACGCCTGGAGGACAGCAGTCTTGGCCCGGCCGGACAGAAGAGGCAGAAGAGGCAGAAGAGAAAAGGAAGGGCGAAGGATGTGGTTGACGCTGGCTGATGCTGATGGTTGGGAGACCTCGGTCTCTGCTCGCGGGAACCGAACCAAGAGGACTGGGAGGTCGAGGGGGGGCCCGAGGGGTCAGGTGATGGGTGGACGCGCGAGGGGCGGTGCCAGCGGCGGACGCCTCTCTCAACAGAGCAAGTCAATGCCTGCTGGTTGGCCTAGGCGCTGGTGGGGGCCGACCGGTTGGCGAGGAGATGGACCTGCAGCTGTCGAGGTGTGCAAGGGCTTGGGACGGTGGAGGACACCGGAAACAATGAAGCAGGCGGTATCCGTTTGCAATGAGCGGTCAGGGCAGTGTGCGAGGGAGACAGGGAGAGTCGGGTTGAGGTTGATGTGGGAGGGGTGGCTCGGGATGAATGGGTGGCGGCGGATCGCTGTCTGTCCGCCGTATTTACGCCGTACGCCGTCCGCCTTCAGCTCGAGCTTGCCACTCGGTTCCGGCCTGCAAAATACCGAGAGGGTATCGTTCGAAGCCTCCCGTCGCGGTTTGGCTTTTACGTTGGCGCAGGTAGGGGAGCCCGGAGGTGGACGCGCGAGAGGGTCGAGGGAAAGGGCGTCGCGGCGGTGAATCCAGGCGGGCCCAGGCTTGGGACGGGGTACTGTAAGCTGAGCCCGGGGCGGCTGCTCGGGTGCGGGTTGCGAAAGATGCGTGACGGCAGTCAGCACGACAGGGGAGGATGACGTGACCCCAGCAGCCACTCGGTCTCGGTCGATGCGACGAGAGATCTCGAGACCAGCAGAGTTCTCTTCCTCCCGGTGAGCTGAGAAAGTGGAAACCAGGAGGCCGGGCAGCGTTGGCGTTTGTCTTGTGGTGAAGGCGGGGAGGGGAGGGAGCTGGCTCCGCGGGGTTCTGGCCGCTGTTCGAGGCGTGGAGGAAGCACCCTACTCCCCCTTGCGCGCCGCCTGCTGTACACAGTACCCACCATGGAGCGGACATGACATGGGCCTCGCAGTCCATGAAGTCCTAGCAGTTCTGCTCGTCAGCAAGCCGCTCGCAGGTTAGTACGAGGAGAGCATTAGAGCCAATGCGAGACAAAAAGCACGCATGGGGCCGTTAGTTGCACACCCTCCACGCCGACCCCCGACCTCGCAGTGCTCTCGCAGCGCCGGTCGACTTCTCCCACCCTCCAAGCAGTCGGGCACAAGTGCCGTCTTGGGTGCCCCTCAGTCGTCTCGTCGACACCGGCAATCTGCTCGTTCATCGCCAGTCGCATCGGTAGGGAACCCCGACGAGACGAGGCGAACCGCGAGGACCACCCTCCAAAGGCCATTAATGCTCTCCATCCCCTGCTGTCCAAGGAGCCAGGCTAGCCTTTGGGGAAGTACTTGTACGAGCCGGCTCAAGGTAGTTGGAGGGCAAAGGAGGGCTCGGAGGGGTGCTCATAGCCGCCCGAGAGGGCGTGGTGTCCATGTCGTGGTGGACGCTGCTATAGCTCCCTGCAGCCTCCTTCGGCGAATGGGAGGTCGACCTCACGCCGAACTCGCCCACCGCTCTCGCGCCAGCCAGTGAAGTCGCAGGAGCTGTTGATGCCAGCTGCATGGGGGCCACCCGGATGCATGGGGACTTGAGGGGGGCCTCCAGTACAGATGCCCAGCATGGTGTGCTCGCCGTCCTCGTCCGCCCGACTCTGCCCCATAGCGCGCACCCATCGGCAGGCCGTTGCTCCCCGGGCCTGCTTATGATTTAGGTACCTGAGGCACGCAGGTACGCTCGTACGGTACACGATACACGGTACAATTTCTGGTCCGACGACAAGACAGCGACAGAGAACGGCCCCTCCATCACGGGTCCACCGGTGGGGGATCTCGTGCCCTGCGAGATGGTGGCGCGGGATGGAACTCTCCAGGCCTTCAGGATCCAACGGCCGCCGAGACGGTTGGCCATGAGGAGCGCGTCCGGTCTAGCACAAGTCCCTTCAGCCAAGGTAACTCCGGCGGAGGGACGAAGACGGCTCGACGGGAAGTGAGGGCCAGATCAGATAGCTATTTGTAACGGCGGAATGTGTGCACATTCATGGCCACCTAGTGTAGGTACGGTGTACCCGCCTCTGCCTTCCACCGTTGGCCTTTTGCCCCTTGCTTGGTGCCTTCACAGGACCGACAGTACACACCTGGCCTTGAGGACGGGCGGGGGGCTGCCTCGGGCTTCGTGGGTGGCTTCTGAGCCTCGACGTCCATTGTTGGCGGCGAGGACGGATTGGATGAACTTCAGTGCCTCGAGGCCGCCTGCCACGTGCCAGGTGATCACCACCTGCCACCCTTCTCGGTTCTGGCGGGCGAGAGTGGTCATCACCCGCAGCCCCGCCATAACCTCTGGCCAGTTCCTTACTCCGTTCCAGTGGCGGGAAGGCGGGATTCACTCAGAGACGACATCACCGAGCCTTGCCAGTTCGCCAGCGAGACACCGGCTGAGCTTGCTGACGCACCTCGGGAACCGCACTCAACGCCCTTCCCCGCCGCCTTCGCCGTGTCGGGACGGCAGACTTGCGAAATCGAACATTTACTTGCGAGGGAGGAGTCCTACCTAGGTTTCTCACCACCCGGAGGGTTCTGTCTCGTGATTAGCAGGGGAGAGGTGGTTTCCCTTGGAAAACTCCGGTGTACCTAAATAGCAGGTGACCTTAACCGCCCACATAGGTTCTAAGAAACCTGGCGGTACTCCGTAACTACCAAAACTCCATACGTCCGGAGTAGGTGCTGTACTCCGTAGAACCCGCGGAGCCGCACCCCAGCTGGGTAGCTACAGTACCTATTGTGCCTAGGGACGGAGTAGCTTGTGTAGTGGCCATCCCGGCGGGGATGTGCCGCTTCTTGGGTCCCTTGAGTCCCACTGCCGGCGCCCTTCGGTCACCCCAGAGGTACCTCCACAGTTCACTCATCGATGTGCCTTTGCCTTAGTGTTCGCCGGCTGGCCCTGAAAGGTTGCGACGCAACCTACATGTACTGCGCGCAGTCGTTGTGCACCAACGAGTAGTCGTTCATACCACGGGACCTCATCCTCGCTCCTTGGATCTTCGGTTGGTCGGTCTCTCTCTCTCAACTTCATCACGCGACCGCCTTGAGCTCTTCCTCGGATTGCGTGTGTGGACTGTGAGTGGTGACCTTCCCGCTTTATTGTGATACTTGAAGCCAGTGTATGAATCTATCAACCAGTCGTGATTCAAATGGTCCGCGATACTAGAGAGGGGTAGCCGTCTCCGCGACCCGGGCCCGTGCCGCCCGCCCGAAACGGCGCCTCCCGTCCAACCCTGCCGAGGCCGCCGCCAAACGGAGGACGCCGATTCGGATCACCTCGGTCCCGGAAATGGGCCGTGCCCCTGGCGCGATTACACGGCGAAGAGGCCGAACACACGCGCTGGCGCTCTACCTTCTCTGCCTCTAGACTCATGCGAGAGTGTCCGAAGGGCCCCGACTCATCATGTCGACTATGGGTGTTCCCCCGGCTGCTTCTGCGCGGACCGGACTCTCACTCTCAATCCCGGACGAGGTGGATCGCGGCCTATAACCACCATTGCGCTGCCAGGCGAAGGTTGGGATACGACCTCCTCGCAACGCGTCGAGCGCGAACATCTCCAACGCTATCGTACTAAGAGGGAGCCCCGTGGGCTTGTCGTTGTCGCGGGCTGGACTGCGACTGTCCCCCTTGAATCGGGCGGGTCGTACACCTCTCAGTCGGCTGACGAGATGTCTAATGGACGCAGTCCTTCTGTTGCTGGTCTGCTACGGTCCATCGGAGTACAGTCGTTGTTCAGACGGAGCGCAGGAGCGTCGCTTCTACTCCGCATGTACATACCATACCTACCATCCCACCCGTGAAAGCCGAGTTCAGAGGAGCATGGAACATGGAGTGACGTCGGAAATTGCGGGTGGTCTTGTCATTTTTCGAAGAGGAGATGCGTGTGTTCGCACTGTGCCATCTCTCTCTTCGACTGGCAAGGCTCGACCCCCAGCTTGCCGGGGCTTGCCAGCCTCGAGCCAGCACATCGGAGCCGCGCACGGTGCTCCCAGCACTGTACGTACCGGCTGCGGAAAGGCGGGAGCGGGGCCCAATCACGGGGTCCAGGCCGAACCCCTTTTCCGCCGACCAATTCCAGCCGGCCAACCCCAGTCGTCAATCGTACGGCCTGCCTGCCTTCTGGAAGTCAGCCATTCAGCGACAGCGCCCCGGGCTCAATGATATTTCACGACGGGCCCTCGAGCAACTTCTTTTTGGGTGTGTGTGTGTTGCCCATCCGAGACATCGAAGTCAATTGAGCCCGAGATCCTCCCGTGTCGAGCTGCTCCGACTACTGCAGGTTTTACCTACCAAGCCGGCGCTTGCCCCGACCCGTGCGCATCGGCCTCCGAGCGACCGTGAAGACCCGTCCCGCCCTCCTGGGGACCGCCACCAGCCATCAATCCTCCCTCGCGCCAAAACCTTCGGCTTGCTGTCTCCCCCATCGTCAGCTTGTCACCGATGTCTGCCACCAGAACGCGAGCCGCCTGAAGCATTGCCAAGAAGAAGAAGAAGCAGGGCTGTCCGATCCCGACCGCATAGATCCAGCCTCCTCGAGTCCCCCTCTCCAGAAGATCCCTTCGGACCCCCGGGGTCCCCACTCCAAAAGGGCTTAGACCGTCGCCCCGTGCCCATCCTCGTCCACGGCACCGCGACGGCCCTCGAAACCGACAATAGATTTTCCGACAACGAGCCATTGTCCCTATTCACTCGCCTCGAGCCACCCACACCGACGTGACTGGTTTCCTTTGCTGCCGTCGGCCATAGATTCGTTGAGGGGCAGTCGGGAGGACGCGATGCGTTGATGGACTGCTCCGGTTGCCGTCAAGCACGAGACGCTCGAGCCGGCGCACTTCCGAGACACGACTGCATCACCGCTCGCCGCCCGACTCGTCGACCCGTCGACCACAACGATCGGTTCGCCCATCCTGGGGCCCACGCGTCTGCCGCCGGTACTTGCCGCCGGGACGGTTAATCACCGCCCGCCTTCGTCCGTCGCGCAGACGGGGCACGACCTCCACCACGCGCGTGTCGGAGATCCGGCCCCCCAACCGAAGGAAACGGGACAGCCCGGACATGTTCACGACAATGGTGGCCATGTCAGCGCCTCCCACGACCTCTGCCCTAACCCCCCCAAGCAGTGCTCACGGCAATGGACTCTCATGGCCTTCTTCTGCTACGGTTCAATCCGAGGTGAGCTCCTAGAGTTCCTAGCCCGCTACCCGCCCAGCTGGGGTGCACTACACTCGGTTGTGCACGTCGTAACTTCTCGCCCCTGCCCCGTGTCCCCCCTGGCTCCAGCCTTGGAGGGCTAACTCTTTGTGTGTTTCTGCACGACAGAATCCGCTGCAAGGAAAGAAGCAGCAAGGCAGCAGCGACGTCACAAACGGCAACTCACGAACCCCTCTTGCCTCTCAGAATGGAAACTCCGCTGCTTTTACCTCCAACAATGTCGTCGACCCGTCGCCCAACACGGAGACCAGAGAGGATAGTTTTCCCGGCATGAAGGGTGTGGGCTACCCAGCCCCCATCCAGGGCCCCGGCCCCGACAACACAATCGCCGGAAGCATCAAGGAAGGCGCGAACCCTGCCGACATCCCGCTTGATCCCTCCGGAGGAAACAAACGAAATGGCGACTCCAACAAGAGGACCACGGCGGAGCTCTACGGGGCCGACCCCGACGATGTTAGTTCCAAATGGATTCACCGGGACAAGCTGGCCAGAATAGAAAACGAGGAGCTCCAAGCGGCCGGGATCATCTTCCCCAAGCCGCGGGCACGAAGTAAGCCGCCGCGGGATCTCAATCTGGACAAGGTGAACGGTTCAAGGAGAGGGACCGACACTGAGGGACAGTCCGAGGCACGGTCGCGCAAGAATTCATCCGCCGTATCCGAGCCCAAGACGCCCGACCTCCGTGTCCCTAGCTGGGATCTACGGCTCCCCGAGGAAGTCGACGAAGACGCAGACCCCTATTTTGTCGTCAATCACGGCGTGAACGGCAGTTCTCGCATCCCGGTCGCCAAGCTTAGCCCGGTCCCAGTCCCTATCGAACATATTGCACGAGATGTGCCTATCTCTCGGAAGCGGGATGGGAGCCCGGGCACGGAGGATTCTATATCATACCCGAAGACTCGCTCGCGGAGCGGCAGCTCGAGGACCTTTGACACGGGCTGGGCCGGGGCGGCATCGCAGCCGAAACGCGCCGCCACCGACGTATCACCCAAGAAAAACGCCGGAGGCGCACGCAAGGCGTCGGGGCCGAAAGGGTCAGGATCAAACGGACGGCACCAGACCCGAGGGGGACAGAGCAAGGATTCCACAAGCAGTAGCGGCGGGCAGACGCGGCCGTCGACTCGATCGGGAGAACGGGAGCTCTCGCCCAGCGCCTCCAACAAGCAGCCCGAGGGTGAACCCCCGTGGATGGTTTCGGCCTATCGCCCGGACCCTCGTCTCCCCCCGGACCAGCAGCTCCTACCGACGGTGGCCCGACGGCTACAGCAGGAGAAGTGGGAACGCGAGGGCAAGTTTGGCAACATTTACGACAGAGAGTTCCGGCCACTGACAGATGAGGGCTACTTGCCCGCACCCGATACAGCGGAGAGGAGCGCCGGCAAAGAGCCGGAAAAGCCGGAAGAGTGGCCGCTGAGGCCCGAGGTCAGGAGCGCCACCCCGAGCTCACATCCGGGCCGGACGGGCTCGTACTCGACCATCCCCAAGATTCAGGAGAAGCCGACCGTCAGCCCCTTGGCCAGCCCAAGGGGACCAATGCTACAGCGCCAAGAGTCACCGGCGGTTCCCGTCCGCATACCCGAGCCTCCCGAGGAGGAACAGAAGAAGGGCTGCGGGTGCTGTATTGTTATGTGATGCCTCAGAGGTGCCGCGTCCCTTGCGGCGGTCTGCCGGCGGAAGGTTCGCTACCACCCACCCTGGCGTCTTTAGGAGGTTCTTCGGTGCATCCGCGCAGCGACAGGACCGACCCCTTTTTGGTACAGGCAGCAACCCCGTCCCTTGGGTCACCCGGACGCGTCTTACCTAACGACGACACGAATTCCCTGGCGTCACCTTCATCGGCACCACGACCTGATTCCCGCCACCTACTTGACAAATCAAGCCACTTGCGGCCTTTTCGTTTCTTCCCTTCTGCGTCTCGGCCTTCAGAAGGTTGTAACGGGCCAGTTGCACCAAGCACCCGTCGGGGGCTGAAGGGAGCGGTTGCGGAAAGGGGCACGCTGGCTGGCGTTTCGCTTTCGTTGCTGTTTCCTTTCTTTTGTCTACAGATGCACCATCCGAGACCACCGAATATCCCGCACATCCCGTTTCTTCTCGCACGCGCTGGGGGGGCCGCGGACGGCCCCCTCTGGGGTTCGGAGTTGGCGGGCAGCCAGCGTTTAGGGGGGATGCCTCGGAGTTACCGAGCTTGGGGTCGGGCTTACACCTTTGCCGTCTGTGTAGTTTAGATCCTTTTGCGGTCATTGCACGGGTCCCCTGGACCCCCGGGGTCCGGCCCCGGGGGTGGAGGGGAGAAGAGAGGCGTCAGAGAGCAGAACAAAGGAGGCATGATATTTACCTATTTCGGCTGGAGGAGGCGGATAGCGCAACTAGGTCCATTCTGATACCCAACCTTCGATGCGTCTTCCTCCGTACCCCCCAACCTATTGAGGTGCCATCCATACTTAGGAGTTTGGGCACTGAGGCCAAAAAATGGCTCGGATATAGCAGTCGGGGACGGGATGATGGGTCAACGGCAGCATGGTGATGAAAAAGGGGGTTAGACGAGCGACGGTAATGGCGTGCGGACAACCTCCAAGGATGAGCCACCAAACCTTGCGAAGCAACGTATGTACGGAGTACAGCACGCATCCCCCAGCGCGTTTCGGGTGGTGGCTGTTCAACGCACAGTAGACAGACGAGGCTGACAGCCACGTGATTCACGTGATTCACCTCTGCAAACTGCCAGCGGCGAGAGGGGTTCAAGGGAATAGTTAGCCCGGCGAGCCCGGACGGCACCTTGTCCGAAGAAAGCAGTTCCCTCGTGCGGGTGGGAAACATGGAAAGAGAGAGGACGTGATTTGAGCAGTTGGGCAACCATACAGCAGGGGATCGTGTCGAGCGTGGGACACAACGGCCCGCAGCTCGTGCGCAGAAAGGCCAGGAGGTTCAGGACGCGTACTCGTAAGCTGGCAGGAGAGGCAAGGAGACAAGTAAGTGAGGAGGTACGGAGTACGGAGTACGGAGGCGAGGAAGGTAGGCTCGCACGAGTTGGTTGGCGAGAAGTCAGGCGGCCAGGGGATCGAGATGGCGTCCAAGGGCGCCTGCACGGATATGTACAATCGAGATGCCAACACCCCACGATTCTCCGTCGTTCAAAGAGATCGACACAGCAAACTCAGCCTGATTCGTCAGGATCAACCTCCTGTCCACGAGTTCCCTCGTGGTTACGTACCTCCCCTGGATATGGGGGGGATCTGAGGGTGAAGGAGAGACAGAGAGACGGAGAGACGGAGTTGTGTCCGGACTCGCCTGCAGACCGGCCAGTTGATCGGCCGAGACTACCTACTCTCTCAAGACTCCTCACGACAGGCCTGGCCAGAGGCAGGGGGTTTCACACAATGCGATCGACCCCCGGGCGAGCCAGGGAGTCAGGCTGCCAGAGGAGCACAACGGCTTTTCTACTCCGTATATCATCCATGGGCATAGACATCGAGTTGAACATGGCAGTCCACAACAAGCCCGTCCAAAACGGAGAAGTTAACGCCTTGAGGACTCTGGCCGAATCACACGAGTTTCGAGAGCGCCGGGCGAGTCGGGAAACAGATACGGAGGCAAGACGGGCCAGGAAAGATTGTGCGTTGTGGGCGAGCAAAGGCGAAACGTGCGAGGTGAAAAGGATCGTCATTGTACAGGTCGTTTCCAGACGCAGATCGGGCTTCTCGCCCTGGATCAGAGTTCTAGACGGGTCCCCCGACCCGCCCTCGGCCGCCGCCCAACCACGTCCGTCGGGTCCCTGAGCCTTCTTGGCGCGGGTTTATGAAGAGGCGGGACCGAAGCAGTTGCTTCTCGACCGTAACGTCGAGGTCGCCGGGAGGGCCAGGAGACCAAGAAACCCAGCAGCCCACTCACCACTGCCGGTTGGAGCAGCTCGGCATAGGCGCCTCTTCCGTTTCGCCGATTGCCTCTCGTCGTCATCCTGTGCGATCTCGATTCTTTTTGTTAGCCGTCGTGAAGAGACTGCCGGGAAGATATCGACGCCGTCATTACTTGGGCTTATGGGACACCGCGACAGGAGGTGAGGCACAGGGAGGGACGAGAACAGGAAGCCGGTGGTATTTTGACCATACGGAGGACGGCGCAGTATCGGGTGCCCTGTGTTGGAGTAAATTATACTTGGGACCACGGGGGTCGGAACTACGAGTAGGGAGCCAGTGGAGGACCGGACTCTCTCCCTTTGCTTCCTGATAGCTGCCATGTTCTCCGTACTGGCTTGACTGGTACTTCCTGTAAGGAGTACCGAGTACTCCATCGCAGCCGCTCGCTTT
>Ga0247777_1000568_pt1 | contig 10704 bp, 5 predicted proteins | sample UWRJL154409C5_FD_179937 | JGI IMG/M metagenome (GOLD analysis project Ga0247777, IMG submission 179937) | Plant litter microbial communities from Arlington Agricultural Research Station in Wisconsin, United States - UWRJ-L154-409C-5 | ecosystem: Environmental > Terrestrial > Plant litter >...
GATATACCGACCTGCAGATCAACTCCCTGGTTTCCGCCCAGAACCGTGGGCCCGTGGTGAACGAGGGAATCGTGGGCCAGACGGCCGCACTGGGTCAGGCGTTCTCGCTGCAGGTTGCCCAGAACCTGTTCAGCGACGCGGAATCGCAATTCTCACTGCAATACTCGGCGACGCTGGCCAACGGCTCGGCACTGCCGTCCTGGCTCACGTTCAATGCGGGCACGCGCACGTTCTCCGGCACGCCAGGCACGAGCGATGCGGGGGTGATCATCGTTCGCATCACCGGGCAGGACGCGGGCGGATTGACGGCCAGCTACGACATGGCGCTCGGGGTGGGCATCGATCCGATCATCGGCACGTCCGCGGCCGAACTGCTGAGCGGCGGATCGGGCACGGATTTCATTCTGGGCCGGAACGGTAACGACTATCTCATCGGCGGTGCGGGAGACGACTACCTTTACGGCGAAGCGGGTAACGACACGCTGCAGGGCGGGCAGGGTGCCGACACGGTTGTCGGTGGAGCGGGCGACGATGTCTATCTCGTTGATGACGCCTCCGACGTGGTCATCGAGCAGGGTAGCAGCGGGACGGACGAGATCCGTGCGTCCATTTCCTATGTGCTGCCTGACGAAGTGGAGAACCTGACTCTTCTCGAAGGCACCGGCGCAGTCAATGCCACCGGCAATCTGGCCAGCAACGTGTTGAGGGGCAACTCCAACGCCAACACACTCGATGGCAGTTTGGGAACGGATACGCTGATCGGCGGCGCCGGGGACGACACGTATGTCATCCGCGATTCGACCGATATCGTGGTGGAAGACTCCAACAGCGGCATGGATACCGCTACGTCCTACGTCTCGTGGACGCTGGCCGCCAACGTGGAAAATCTCACGCTGATCGGCAACGCCACCATCGACGGCACAGGCAATGCGGATGCCAATCACCTCACGGGCAACGCGCTCAACAATACGCTCGATGGCGGCCTGGGCGCCGATGTCATGGCCGGCGGTGCGGGAAACGATATCTATCTCGTCGATAACGCGAACGATCAGGTGACGGAGCTCGCGGGCGAAGGAACGGACGAGGTGCGGACCACCGTGTCTTACGTCCTGCAGCAGTCCGATGTCGAGAAGCTGACGCTACTGGGCACCGCCGCCATCAACGGTACCGGGAACGCACTCAACAACACGCTTGTCGGCAATTCCGGAAACAACATTCTCGATGGGGGCGCGGGCAACGACACACTGCAGGGCGGGCAGGGCAACGACACATACATCGTCGATAGCGCGTCCGACACGATCACGGAGGGGTCGAACCAGGGAACCGATACCGTACAGAGCTGGGTGAGCTGGACGCTCAGCACGACCCAGCAGCTCGAGAACCTGACACTCCTCGGCTCGACAAACCTGAGCGCCACTGGCAATTCGCTTGCGAACACACTCACCGGGAACAGCGGCAACAATGCTCTGGACGGCAAGAGCGGCGCGGACACGATGATCGGTGGTGCAGGCGACGACACGTATGCCGTCGATAGCGCGAACGATGTCGTGACGGAGAACGACGGTGAGGGAGTGGACACCGTTACCACCACGTTGATCACGTCATACACGCTCGGTGCCTACGTCGAGAATCTGACGCTGGGAATGGGTGGAATCACGGGCACAGGCAACGGGCTCAACAACGTGCTGACGGGAAACTCATCCGTCAACACGCTGACCGGCGGCGGCGGCGACGACGTTCTTGATGGCGGTAGCGGTGCCGACACGATGATCGGTGGCCTTGGCGATGACGTGTACAAGGTGAACCAAGCCAGTGAGATCGTGACGGAGAACCCGAATGAGGGCCTCGATCGCCTCGAGTCGCAGGTCTCGATCACCACATTGCAGAACGATGTCGAGATTCTCTTTCTCACGAGCACGGCGACTACCGGCGGCGGCAACGGCCTCAACAATCTCCTGCGGGGTAATGCCAGCGCGAACACGCTGACGGGTGCTGCGGGCGTGGACATCCTCGAAGGTGGCAGCGGCGTCGACACGATGTCGGACTCGGGCGGCGCCACGCTGTTCAACGGCGGTGCCAACAACGACATCATTACCAGCGGATCGGCGAGCGATCTTCTGATCGGCGGTAACGACAACGACAGCCTGACCACGGGCACCGGCAACGACGTAATTGCGTTCAACCTGGGTGACAAGCAGGACACTGTCAGCGCCAGCACGGGCATCGACAATGTTCTCTCGATCGGCGGCGGCGCACGCTATGCCGACCTCGTGTTCAGCAAGAGCGGCACCAACAACGTCAATCTGGTCGTGAAAGTGGGCGCGACGGATCAGATTACGTTCACCAACTATTTCTCGAATCACAGTGTCAGCAAGCTGCAGATGATCATCGAAGGCACGACGGATTACGATCCCACTTCGAGTGACGTCAAGCGCAACAATAAGATCGAGACGTATGACTTCGAGGGCCTGGTGAGCGACTTCCTGGCCGCGAATGTCACGACATGGGCGGTAACGACGGCGGCGCTGACAAACCGACGCCAGTCCGGCAGCGACACGGCCGCGCTGGGCGGAGATCTGGCCTATCGGTACGGCCGATTCGGCGGGCTGTCGGATATCTCGTTCACGCCGGCGCTTGGGATCCTGGGTGATAGTGGATTCGGCACCTTGGCGCAGGGGTTGCTATCGACGGCGAGTCTGCAGGACACCTCTGTCAGGTTGTCCTGAGGCGCCGTCTGATGAGCAACTCCAGAACGCCTGCGTCACACCACGTCGAACCGATCCAGGTCCATCACCAGTGGAAGCGAAGCGGCTTAGGTGAGCAGGGCGGGGAACAGGGCGCGTGTGTCCGACGCCGAAGTCGCCATGTTCCGCCATCGGTTTGCCACAATCGTTCGCCCGTTTCAGTTGCGCGAGTGGAGTGCTGACGCATGCAATCACCAAACTGGTGAGAAAACGTGAAGTGCGACTGCAGCTGATCTAACCGTCGTGCTAGCGTTCCGGTCGAGCTGAAGGAGCAACAGCGACATGGAACGCCGCATGCGGAGACAAACTCTACTTCGATTTCTGTTCCCGGCCCTTGCCATCGCGTGTCAGTTCATCTCTGCCGTACCGGCAAACGCGGAAGATTTCGCGGAAGATTTCTCGGGTATACGGTCCTGTCCGCGGCCTCCGCCGGGAACTGTTACCGGCTCCTCTGACGGCCGCGCGGATAGGGCCAGGGACGTCATTCGCACATGCAGGGATTCTGCACCTTGAACCTCCGCCTTCTGGCGCTGTTGTGCCTTCCTGCCGCGAGTGTCGTGACACAGGCGGCGGACACGCCCCCTGCCAGTCTAAGCATGGACGGCCGGGCGCCTTTTCATTACGACTTCGAGGTCGAGAAGGGGGCGGGGACGCCGGTCTGTGATGCTTACGTCCAACGTTTGAGGAATACGGATTTTTATCGCCTTCCTCAGTGCGACAGGCCGGAGAACGTCAGTGTCGCGGGATTCGAGAAGATCGGCCGCGTGCCGCTGACAGAAGCCGAAACGCGCGCGCTATACGAGCCTGTAAAAGGGCTTCTCTTCTACGACGATCCGGATTATTTCAAGAAGTGGCGTGCGGACCGGGCCAGGCGCGGCCAAGATGTGGTTAATTCCGGAGCCGAAATCGGCGTCCACACCCAAGCGGTTTGGGCGAAGAATGGCTATCAGACAGGGGCGGCGCCTCCTCCCTTGTACTTCCGGTTGGAGCCAGTCGATCTCGATAACAACGGCACTCGCGATCACGTGATTGTCTGGAAGGACGAGGCAGGCGCGCCGTGCGGGGCACAGTGGGAGCACGGACTGTTTCTCGCTGACAGCCCGACCTATCTCGCGCTATTCAACGCTAGTAATGAGCTGGACATCGAGCGCACCCGCGAGCTTCGGAAGAAGGGTGAGACGTTAGGTGTCTTCTTGTTTCAGGGGACTTACTACATCGATACGTTCAGGTCATCGCCGTCGAAGGGTGACCTGGAGGGGCAGTTTCAGGGAGGCGAGAGCGTGTCCGACGTTCTCTCCGTTTACTACCAGAAGAATGGCGCTAGCACGCTTGCCTGTGAAATACGTTGGTACGACCGCTCTCGCAACTGACAGTGCCACGTCAGTGGGCGAAGTGTTTGCGTCGATTAACTGACGGCAGAGAGAAAATGGAAATCGATGAGGTGGGCACGAGATGAAACTTCTTGTGTTGATGCTTACCTGTGTCGCCGCGTTGATCAGCGCTCCAGCAGTGGCGGATCCGAGCTATACGCTGAGCAAAGATCCACCGTATCGCTACGAGTTTCGGCTGGAAAAAGGCGCAGGCACTCCGGTCTGCGATGCGTACCTGAAGCGGCTGAGGAACACAGACTTCCATCGCCTACCCCAGTGCGAGCGCCCGGAGAACACGAGTGTGCCCGGGTTCAAAGCGCTGGATCGTGTACCGTTGACGCAGGCAGAGGTGCTCAAACTCTACGAGCCCGTCGCGGGATGGCTCTTGATGGATGACCTCGATTACTACAACAAGTTGCGCGCAAACAAGGCAAAACTTGGCGAGGCGTACGTATTTCCGAACGATGCGGCTGCCGCGGCCAAAGCGCAGGCCGCACGTGTGCAGCGCGGGGCTCCTCTGTATTTCAGGGTGAATCCGGTCGACATCGACAACGATGGGACGCTGGACAATGTCGTCGTCTGGAAGAAAGAAGATTTCGCCTGCGGGAACCAGAGATCGTCGGAAATATTTCCAGCCGTCGTAGACACCTATCTCGTTGCGCTCAGTGACCACGGGGAACTGGACGTCGATCAGACGCGAGAGCTCCTCGAATGGCACGAGCAGTCACTCACGGACGCACAACGCACGAGGGGACCGATTTACAAGATTGCCGACACGTTCGGTATCTTCTCCTTCGACGGGCAGTACTACACGGATGCCTTTTACCTGAGTGACGACAATCTTGACGAACAGAGCAGAGCGGGCAAACCCGTCTCTGCTGTGCTTGGCGTATTTCACCGAAAGAAGGGAATCGGCGCAGTTGCCTGTCAAATACGCTGGTATGACCGCCCGCAGAAATAGTGCATCGACGCGACCTCACATACGTTACGCCACGTCGAACCGATCCAGGTTCATCACCTTCGCCCACGCCGCCACGAAGTCGCGCACGAACTGCTCCTGCGCATCCGCGCTTCCATAGACTTCGGCCAGCGCGCGCAGCTGCGAATTGGAGCCGAACACCAGGTCGTTGCGCGTGCCGGTCCACTTGACCTCGCCCGTCTTGCGATCGCGCGCTTCGTACACATCCTTCGCGTCGGACGTCGCCTTCCACTCCGTGCCCATGTCGAGCAGGTTCTTGAAGAAGTCGTTCGTCAGTGTTTCAGGCCGCGTCGTGAAGACGCCATGCTTCGACTGCCCAACGTTCGCACCGAGCACCCGCAGGCCGCCGACGAGAACCGTCATCTCGGGGGCAGTCAGCGTCAGCAGCTGCGCCTTGTCGACCAGCAGCACTTCAGCGGGAACCGAGAAACGCGCCTTCTGATAGTTGCGGAACCCATCGGCAACCGGTTCTAGCACTGCAAACGTCTCGACGTCCGTCTGCTCCTGCAGGGCGTCCATGCGGCCCGGCGTGAAGGGAACCTTCACGGTCTGGCCGGCATTCTTCGCGGCCTGCTCAATGGCCGCAGATCCGCCGAGCACGATCAAATCCGCCAGCGACACTTTCTTGCCGTCGGCCTGCGCCTTGTTGAACTCGCTCTGAATGCCTTCCAGTGTTTTCAACACGCGCGCCAGCTGCGCAGGCTCATTGGCTTCCCAATCCTTCTGAGGCGCGAGCCGGATGCGCGCACCGTTCGCGCCGCCGCGTTTGTCGGAGCCCCGGAAGGTCGAAGCCGACGCCCATGCGGTAGAAACGAGCTGCGACACTGTGAGCCCCGACGCCAGAATCCGGGCTTTCAGCGACGCAATGTCCTGCGCATCGATCAACTCGTGGTTCAGCGCGGGGATCGGGTCCTGCCACAGCAGCTCTTCCGCCGGCACTTCCGGCCCGAGGTAGCGCGCACGCGGCCCCATGTCGCGGTGAGTGAGCTTGAACCACGCGCGCGCGAAGGCGTCCTTGAACTGATCGGGATGCTCGAGGAAGCGCCGCGAAATCTTCTCGTACGCCGGATCGAATCGCAGCGACAGGTCGGTGGTCAGCATCGAAGGCCCAATGCGCTTCGAGGCATCGTGCGCATGCGGCACCGTGCCGGCCCCCGCACCATTCTTCGGCCGCCACTGATGCGCGCCCGCCGGGCTCTTCGTGAGCTCCCATTCGTAGCCGAACAGGTGCTTGAAGAAGTCCGTGCCCCACTGCGTCGGTGTGGTGGTCCACGTGACCTCGAGCCCGCTCGTGATCGAGTCACCGCCCGCGCCGCTGCCGAAGCCGTTCTTCCAACCGAAACCCTGCGCTTCGATATCGCCGCCTTCCGGATCGAGGCCGACGTTCGAAGCCGCCGCCGCGCCGTGCGTCTTGCCGAATGTGTGGCCGCCGGCGATCAGCGCGACCGTCTCTTCGTCGTTCATGGCCATGCGGCCAAAGGTGTCGCGAATGTCGCGCGCCGCCGCGACCGGGTCCGGGTTGCCGTTCGGGCCTTCCGGGTTCACGTAGATGAGGCCCATCTGCACAGCCGCCAGCGGATTTTCGAGATCCCGCTCGCCGGAATAGCGCGTGTCGGCGCCCAGCCAGGTCTTCTCGGCGCCCCAGTAGACATCCTGGTCCGGCTCCCAGACATCTTCGCGACCGCCACCGAACCCGAACGTCTGGAAGCCCATCGTTTCGAGCGCGACGTTGCCGGTGAGGATCATCAGGTCAGCCCACGAGAGGCTGCGGCCGTATTTCTGCTTGATCGGCCAGAGCAGGCGACGCGCCTTGTCGAGGCTTGCGTTATCAGGCCAACTGTTGAGCGGCGCGAAACGCTGCTGCCCCCGGCCGCCGCCACCGCGGCCGTCACCGGTGCGGTAGGTGCCGGCGCTGTGCCAGGCCATGCGGATGAACAACGGGCCGTAGTGGCCGAAATCCGCCGGCCACCAGGTCTGCGAATCCGTCATCAGCGCCGCGAGATCTTTCTTCACCGCCGCCAGGTCGAGCTTGCGGAACTCGCGGGCGTAGTTGAACGCGGTGCCCATCGGGTTGGACTTCGAGGAATGCTGGTGCAGGAGGTCCAGCCGCAACTGGTTCGGCCACCAGTCCCGGTTGGACGTGCCGCCCGCACTGTGATTGAACGGGCACTGGGATCCGGTTGCGTTGCTCACGAGGCGCTCCACCTTTGAAACACTGCTGCAGATACTATTCGCGAGCAGGCCGCCGCGCGCTTGTCCTTTTCTATCGCGGCGATAGACAAATGTAATGAGAGGTAACGCGTGAGCTGGCTTCCGACGATCAGTCAGCATTTGATGGTTACGGCGGTAGCACTGCTCGTGTACGTGCTCACGACGCGCGCGTGGGGCGTTCGCCGGCCGCCCACGGCCGCAATTGCCTGGGTCACGGGGCTCGTGCTGCTGCCGTATCTGTTCCTGCCGCTGTTTTTCCTGTTTGGCACGCGCAAGCTGAAGGCCGTTCGTGCATCGCAATCGATCCATCCGGTTCCCGGCGAGCACTGGGCGCAGGCGTTGATCGGCACGTTCGGCGCGCAAAGTCCGGAACCTGCCGTCACACTGTTTCACGCGAACGGCGAAGAATCCCGCGTTGCCTTGTACGCCGTGATCGACGCTGCGGTTGCAACGCTCGACGTGTGTACTTTCCTCGTGAGCAACGACAACTTGGGGCGTAGCGTGCTGGACAGGCTGCTGCAACGCGCACGTGAGGGAGTGCGGGTGCGGCTCATGGTGGATGCCATCGGCCTGTGGCTCGCGAGCCCGCCCGCGCTGGCGGAGCTGCGACGCGCCGGTGTGCAGATCGCGGTGTTCAATCCGATCGCCTCGCTGAGCCGCAAGATTCCGCGAAATTTACGCAACCATCGCAAGATGGTGGTCGCGGACGACCGGTGGTTGTGGTCGGGCGGGCGCAACCTGGCCGCGGAATACTTCGAGGGCACTGGCGGCATTCTGCCGTGGATCGATCTCTCGTTTGATCTGCGGGGCGCAACGGCCGCCGCCGCCGCACTCCAGTTCCAGCTCGACTGGCAGACAGCGCATCGAGACCCCGGCCACGCCATCGCCGCGCATCCGTCCGCCGCCGGAAACGGGCGCACCCAGTTCGTTCCGAGCGGGCCCGATCAGGCCGAAGACACCGTTCACTCGCTCATGCTCTCGGCCTGTTTTCAGGCGAAAGAAAGGCTGCTCGCCGTCACGCCGTACTTCGTGCCGGACGAGGCGTTGCTCACGGCCATGCGGCTCGCGGCGCTGAGAGGGGTCGAGATCACCCTGGTGCTGCCTTCGAAGTCCAATCATCGCCTCGCGGACTTTGTTCGCGGGCGTGCGCTCCGGGCGCTGGCGCAGGCTGGCGTGCAGATCCGGCTGGTGCCGCGGATGGTTCACGCGAAGGCGGTCGTCGTCGACGATTCGCTCGCGTGGTGCGGCTCGGTGAATCTCGACTCCCGCAGCCTGCTGCTCAACTACGAGTCGGTGGTCGTCTTCTACGGGCAGGCCGAGATCCGCTGGCTCGCGGGGTGGGTGGGCGCGCTGGCGGAGACGGGGAAGCCGTTTGTCCGCCACCCGATCGGTCTCGCCCGGGACCTTGCCGAAGGGCTGCTGCTCGCGGTCGCGTTCCAGATGTAAGGCATTCGGGTCCCGGCGCCCCGCCAGTTAGCGGGCGGACCTGACGGCAGTCGTTGCCCGTTTCGCCCAGAGTCGCTAAACAACCGCTGCACAACCACTCTCAGGGGGGCTTCCGGTGAAACTCAAATACCTCGTTCTCGCGCTTTGCGGCGCCTGGCTCGTTCCGGCGCTCAGCCAGGCTGCGGTGTCCTGCTCGCGGGAAGGGTTGCAGCAGGCGGTCGACCTCTATCTCGCGGCCCAGACCAAGGGCGATCTGTCCGGTTTGCAGCTGCCGGCCAACGTTGGCTACTGGGAGAACGTGGCCCCCGCCGACGTCAAGACGGGCTTCATCAACAAGCCGCTGAAGATCGATCTTCACCGCAGCTTTCTCGACGTGAGCACCTGCCAGACGTTCACCGAGGTCATCGTCACCGACAAGGCCGCGCCGTATGTTCTCGGCGCGCGCCTGCGCGTGAACCACGACAAGATCGTCGAGGTCGAGACGCTGTGGACCACGACGGGCTACTGGCTCTTCAACGCCGACGATTACCTGAAGTATTCGGGTTCCGAGAAGTGGGACGCGATTCCCGCGAACAAGCGAACGCCGCGCGGCAAGCTCGTTGCCGCCGCCAATGCATACCTCGATGCGTTCCTCGAGAAGAAGCTCGACCTCGTGCCGTGGGGCTTCCCTTGCGTGCGTATCGAAGGCGGCGCGTACACCGGCAAGGGCACACCGAAGGACAGCTGCGAGGTCGGCGTTCCGGCCGGCGTCAACATTGCCAATCGGCGCTTCGTCGTGGACGAGGAGCTCGGTGTAGTGCAGGTGTTCTGCACATTCGGCGCTGGCAGTCCGGGCGGCGGCAGCGGTGCGCCTGACAGCCACCTGTTCCGGGTAGAGAACGGCAAGCTGCGGTACGTGCACACGTTGACGCACCTGCTGCAGAAGGACTTCAAGGGCAGCACGACGCCCGGCAGCAGCATGAGCAACACCCCGCCAGTGAACAAGCTCGAGAAAGAGCTCAAGTGATCGGGCGATAGGTACGCGGAGGGGGATTCACAGCATGCGATTTGCGGCGATAGTTTCGGCTCTGCTGGTAGCAGGTGTTGCGGTCAGTGCCGCGCACGGTCAGAACGTGGTGATCTCCAACGCGCGCATCATCGTGGGCGACGGGCAGGTGATCGAAAAGGGTTCGGTGGTCGTCAAGGACGGCAAGATCGCGTCCGTGGCGGCGGGTGCGGCCTCGGGCGCGGCGAGCGGCAGCGTCAGGATCAACGGCGCCGGCAAGACCGTGATGGCAGGCTTCATCGACGTTCACCGTCACCTGATCTACGGGCCACCCGATCGCTACTTCGCCGAGCAGGCCGTCGATCGCATGCGGGAGTTGCTCGAAGCCGGCTTCACCACCGTGCAGGCGGGCGGCGACGACAACGCCGCGATTCTCGAGCTCAAGCGTCGTGTCGAGAGTGGCCAGATCAAAGGGCCGCGCATCCTCGCTGCGAGTCGCATCGTGACGGGTCGCCTGAACAGCGACGACGAAGTGCGCAACGCCGTCCGTGCGGCGAAGAGCGCGGGCTATGACTCGGTCTCCGAGATCATCTATCCGCAGAATCCGCCGCCAGCGCCGCCCACGGAGAAGGAAACGCACAACCTCGCCGTCGCGCTCGATGAGGCGGCGAAGATCGGCTTCCCCGTGCAGATCCATGCCGTGAGTCCGGCCAACATGTCCGCGGCGGTGTCCATCGGCGGCCGCAAGCTGATTCACACGCCGCATTTCGACTGGGTGACCGAAGCGCAGGCCGACCAGGTGAAGGCGTCGGGCGCCATGGTGTCCTCCTGTACTGGTTTCGGGCCACCGGTGTTCGACGTGTTCAATCAGGACAACAAGCCGACCTTCCGCGACGGCAAGCCCTGGCCGCAGGGGATCATCAGCAACGAAGGGCAGGGGCGCGAAGGGGGCTACCTGCCGATCAATGG
>Ga0247777_1000569_pt1 | contig 10698 bp, 8 predicted proteins | sample UWRJL154409C5_FD_179937 | JGI IMG/M metagenome (GOLD analysis project Ga0247777, IMG submission 179937) | Plant litter microbial communities from Arlington Agricultural Research Station in Wisconsin, United States - UWRJ-L154-409C-5 | ecosystem: Environmental > Terrestrial > Plant litter >...
GCACGTTCACGCGCGAAGGTACGTTTGCGGCGGCGATGCAGCGTTTGCCTCACCTCGCGACGTTGGGCATCACCGCCATCGAGCTGATGCCGCTCGGAGATTTTCCCGGCCAACGCAACTGGGGTTACGACGGCGTGTTGCCGTACGCGCCGGATTCGACCTACGGACGACCGGATGATCTGAAGCGCCTGGTCGATGCCGCACATGGTCTTGGGCTCATGGTGCTGCTGGATGTGGTCTACAACCACTTCGGGCCCGAGGGCAATTACATCGGGAGCTACGCGCCCCAGTTCTTCACGCAGCGACACTCGACCCCCTGGGGCGCTGCCATCAACTTCGACGGTCGTGACTCCCGCCCCGTGCGGGACTTCTTTATCGACAACGCGGTGTACTGGCTCGACGAGTTTCGCTTCGACGGGTTGCGGCTCGACGCGGTCCATCATCTCATCGACGACAGCCCGCGGCACATTCTGGCGGAGCTCGCGGAGACGGTGCGCGAGTGCTTCGCGCACAGGCCCGTCCATCTGATCCTGGAGAACGAAGAGAACCAGGCCTCACGCCTGGTACGTGACGATGAAGGAGTGCCGCCGCTGTACACCGCGCAGTGGAACGACGACGTTCACCACGTGCTGCATACCGCGATAACGAGAGAAGGCCATGGTTACTACGGGGACTACATCGGCAGCGACACGAAGCTCAGCCGCGCGCTGGCGGAGGGTTTCGCGTTTCAGGGCGAGGTGATGCAGGCTCGGGGCACGGCCCGAGGTGAGCCCAGCGCGGCGCTGCCGCCTTCGGCATTCGTGGCGTTCCTGCAGAACCACGATCAGATCGGTAACCGAGCCTTCGGCGAGCGGCTGGCAGAAATTGCTCCGCGTGAAGCCCTTCTGGCGGCGAGCGCGATCTACTTGCTGCTGCCGCAGATCCCGATGCTCTTCATGGGCGAGGAATGGAATGCCCGCGAGCCCTTCCCGTTCTTCTGCGATTTCAGCGGCGAGCTCGCGCGGGCGATCCGGGAGGGGCGCGAGCGAGAGTTCGCGGCCTTTCCCGCGTTTCGAGAGCGCCATGAGGACCGGCCGATTCCCGATCCGGACGACGTGCGCACGTTCGAATCCGCAAAACTCGACTGGAGCGTCATGGAGGAGGGGGCCGGCGCCGCATGGCGGGAGCGCTACCGCAGGCTCCTCGAGATCCGGCATCGGGAGGTCGTGCCTCGCATTCCGCACATCCGGCCCGATCGCACTCGCGCCGTTCGTCTCGGCCCGGGGGCGGTGCGGGTAACGTGGGGCGTTGGCGCCGACGAAGAGCTCGAGCTGTTCGCCAACCTCTCTCCCAACGCCCTGAAGGGCATGGAACCGCCCGGAGGCGAGGTGTTGTGGCTGGAAAACAGGGCGCAGGATAACCCGGGCGCCGCCTGGACCGTTTGCTGGTCGCTTCGTACCGGGGTCGGGTGAGCCCGGGCGCGGCACTTGCGGAGACAGCGCCTGCTCTCGAGGCAGGGGCTGTTCCCGGAGGGACCATGACCGACTCGGCACGTTTTGCGCTTCATCGCCCGGAATTGCAGGAACCGCTGGCTCGTGGTGAAGCGAAGATCAAAGCGCTCCTGACAGGGCGGCAACTGTCGGTGCGGGCCAACGAGGTGCTGATCGAAGCCAATACCGAACATCGGTGGGTGTATCGGCTCGTTTCCGGTTGGGCGGGCCGCAGTCGCATCCTGCCGGACGCGCGCGATCAGGGAATTCTCGTCTTCCTGCCGGGCGACTTGTTCGCGGTGAAGAGCATGTTCGTGCTACGCCACACGGATGACGTTCTGGTTCTCGCAGATTCCGTCGTGGAGCGAATCGACTACGCGGAACTGCTCGCCGCCTGCAACGCGGACGCGGATATATCCGTTCGGTGTACGTGGCAGATACTGGAGGAGGAGCGCCGCCTGCACAGCTGGGTCACGAGTCTTGGTGTGGGATCCGCGGAAGAGCGGCTCGCCTTCCTGCTGACCGATTTTCACGGTCGCCTCGCGTTGTCAGGGGTGATCGCGCGCGACGCGCTGTCGTTCAGCATGCCGCTCACGCAGGTTCAGCTCGGTCAACATGTCGGGATCACGGCTGTGCACGTCAATCGTGTGCTGCGATCGTTCCGCGAACAGGGCATCGTCACCATCCGCGACGGCGAAGTGCGGATCGACGATCTGCAGCGCCTCGCCAAGATCGCCTTTCCACTGCTGGACGCCTATGAGCGTCGTACGCCTGAATACGTTGGCGAAGACTGAATGACTCGACCGAACGAGACCTCCGAGCTGACGCTGCATCTCGCGTATGCCGAGGCCAGCGCCATGCTGATCGAAGCGCTGCTGCATCTGCTGATCGATCGGAACGTGCTCACCGTGGAAGCCGTGATCGAAACCGTCGAGGCCACGCTCGAAACCAAGCGGCTGCTGGCGAAGGAGGGGACGCATCCGGAGATTTCGGCGGTTGCAGCGGGCCTTCTCAATGGGATCGCGAACAGCGTGGCCGCCGGGCACGCTCGCGGCAAGGATCGCTAGCGCGAGGAAGTGCTGTGGGCCGGCGCATCCTCCCGTTTCACGCCGGCCAGCGACGCCGTGAACTCCGCGCCGAAGAGGAAGATCTGCGCCGTGTAGTAGAGCCACAGCAGCAGGGCAACGAACGACGCGGCTGCCCCGAAGGCGGAAGGCTGTGTCGAATGGGCCAGGTAGAGTCCGACGGCCCATCGTCCGATATCGAACAGCAGGGCAGTGAGTAATCCGCCGGTCAATGCGGGTTTCCAGGCGGTCCTCTTCGCGGGCATGTACCGAAAAATGAGCGCGAAGAGCGCCGCGACAATCGCCAGGGAGGCGACGAAGTCAAAAGTCCCCAGCGCGCCGACGAGTGCAGTGTGATCCGTCGCGATCCGCTTGCGCAGACCGGATAGCCCGGTGCTCACGGCAAGCGAAATGAGCAACAGGAAGCCGAGCGTCAGCACGAATCCCAGCGAAAGCAGGCGCGAACGCACCCAGCCCCGCAAGCCCTTCGGCACGAACGCCTCGGCGTGCCAGATCTTTTCGAGCGCGGCTTCGAGCGCGCTCAGCACGGTGGTCGCTCCGACAATGAGTGTCACGATGCTCACGACGGTCGAGACGAGGCCTTCCGTTTTCTGCGAGTTCTTCACCGCTTCCATGAGCGTCTTCGCCGTGGCAGGCCCGAACAGTGAGCTCAGTTGCCCGGACACCTGGCCGTAGGCGAATTGCTCGCCCACGATCCAACCCGCGAGCGTGAGGATGATGACGAGCAGCGGCGCCAGCGAGAACGCCGAATAGAACGCGAGGGCCGCTCCGGCGGTCGAGGAATTGTTCGCGCTCCAACTCGAGGCCGTGGAGGCAATGCGTCGACCCACTCGTGTCATGAACGGCGGCATGGCGCCGATAGAACGGGGTGAGTCGCCTGCTGTTCCGTCCGAGGCGCCGTCGGACGCCTGCACGGAGCCGCTATGACGTGCGGCCGACTACCGCGCGGAAGGATCGCCGGTCTCGGACGGCTTGCAGGCCTTGGGATCAGCGCGCGCCATATCCTTGCACTCCGGCGCTGCCGCCGCAGCCGATGACGCCGTGACGGCCGACGATTCGCCGGAGGAGACAGTAGCAGGAGGGGCCGCCGCCGAATCTGCAGCAGGCGCCGCCGGAGGGGGAGCCGACGCACGCTGCTCGCTGCACCCCGCGAGCCCGAGCGTGAGAAGGAGAAGCGGAATCCCGTAGCGGTGCAAGTTCATGCGAGGGGAACGGACGCTTTGCCCGGATGTTCCGCGTCAAAGCGAATGGCTCGAGATCGAGTCGCCGGCGCGGAGCATGATCGTCAGCGTAGCGCTTCGGCTCACTTCAGTGGCCGAGCGCAGCGCCGGGCTCTCTCACCCATCCGACTGCTGCACATCACCTCGGCGCACCGGCGTACGCGTGAGCAGCTTCGTCAGCATGTTTTCCAGCTCGCTGGGGTCGATGGGCTTGGTCAGGTGTTCATCGAAACCTGCGGCTTTGGCCTTCTGTTTGTCGTCCCGCTGGCCCCAGCCCGTCACGGCGATCAGGATTGCCCGCCGACCCCACGCCTCCAGGCGGATTCGCCGCGCGACCTCATAACCCGTGAGCCCCGGCATCCCGATGTCGAGCAGCGCGGCGTCGGGCCGGATGCGCTTCGCCGCTTCGAGGGCATCAGTGCCCGTGTGCACACGGGTGACCTCGTATCCGGAGAGCTCCAGCACGATGGCAAGCGACTCCGCGCCGTCGACATTGTCATCGGCGACCAGCACCTTCCCGAGTGCCCGTGCTTTGACGACGACGGGAGTGGCCGGTGCTTCGCGGCCCTCTGCCGGCGATGCGCTGACGAGGCTGCGCGGCAGGTGCACGAAGAACTCGCTTCCCTGCCCGAGGCCGTCGCTGCGAGCCCCGACGTGACCGCCGTGCAATTGCACGAGGCCTTTCACGAGCCCCAGGCCGATGCCGAGCCCGCCCTCGGCCCGATCCACCACCGTATTCACCTGCGAGAACATCGCGAAGAGACCCGGAATGGAGTCCGGGCTCAGCCCGATGCCCGTGTCCCTCACTGAAAGAATGAGCTCGTTGTCCTCGAGCACGGCATTCAGTGTGATCTCGCCTTCGGGATCGGTGTATTTCGCAGCGTTGGTGAGAAGGTTGGCGAGCACCTGCGACAAGCGCAGCGGATCGACTTCGAGCACCAGCCGGTCGGGTGGCAGTTTCGCCGTGAAGTGATGCCGCTTCGACTCCAGCAGCGGACGCGCGGTCTCGATCGCCACGTCGACGACGGCCTGCAGCTCGACGAAATCCTTCTTCAACTCGAGCTTGCCGCGGGTAATGCGCGACACGTCCAGCAGATCATCGAGCAGCAGGGCCATGTGGCGAACCTGCCGCGAGATGACATCGCGGCCCCAGCGCCGCTGGCGCTCGTCTGCGGTCGCCAGATCCAGGATCGATACAGCGTTGCGGATAGGCGCAAGGGGGTTGCGCAGCTCGTGAGCCAGTGTGGCGAGGAACTCATCCTTGCGGCGATCGGCATCGCGCAGGGCTTCCTCCGTGCGCTTGAGGCGGCTGATGTCGAGGTTGATCCCGGCCCATCCCGCGATCGCGCCCGCGTCGTCGTGGATCGCCACGCCCTGCATCAGGATGGGGTGATATTCCCCGTCGCCTCCCAGGATTCGAAGCTCGCGATACCAGGCGCTGCCGGTGCGCACACATTCGTGCCAGGCATCGAGCGTGGCGCTGCGATCCTCGGGATGAAGTTTCGTGGTCCATCCGGAGTCGCCGCTGAGCTCGCGGCCTGTCCCCATCAGGCCCAGAAACGAGTCGCTGAGATACGTGTTGCGTCCGCTGGCATCGCAGATCCAGACGCCGTACTGGATCGACTCGCCGATGGCACGGTAGAGGCGTTCACTCTGGTGTAGAGCTTTGTTGGCCAGCTCGAGAGCCTGGGTGCGCGATTGCACTTCCTCCAACATGTTGTTGAAGGCCTGCACGACGACGCCGATTTCGTCAGGTGTCGCTTCTCGCGCACGCAACGAGTAGTCGCGCGCGCCGACGACGCTCCGCGCGACCGTCGCCATCGAATCCAGTGGCGCGGTGATCGAGTGTTGCAACCAACCGGACAGGAGAAGGGCGATGACGAGACTTACGACCAGCACCGTGGCGAGCACACCGGCATACGCCTTCACTCGACCACTCAGGTCGTAGCGGGCGCGCAGGTAAATCGTGCCGAGGGGCTCGCCGTTCTGAACGACGGGCTCGAGCAATTCCACCTGGTCGCGCCGGATGCGAACTCCGCGTCCGATCGCGGGTGCGCCGGGTTCGGCGGCGGGCTCTCCCGCCGCCTCATAGTTTGCGAACAGGCTGCCGTCTGCGGAATAGAGCGCAGCGCTGCGGATGGAAGGACGGGCTTTCAGCGCCGCAACGCTGCGCTGGGCGCTCTGACGATCGTTGAACGACAGTGCGGGCGCCGTGGCGAGGGCGAGAATGTCGGCCTCGGTCGCAAGGTCCGCCGCCCAGGTCCGGCGGCTCTCGCGCAAGTCCGTCAGGAGCAGGGCGGCGCCCGCGATCAGCAACGCGATCGCGGTGGTCATCATCACCACGAGCATGAGTTTGCCGCGCACGGATTCGCGCGGGTGGCGAAGGGCTGCCAGCGCCCGACCCACCGCCATCAGACGCTGACGCGTGCCACTCACCGCCGAGAACCCTCGTCTTGCCTTCCTGCGGGAAATACGGTCCACTTCCGCGCGGCATCGTAGCGCAACCAAAGCAATTCAATCCGGTATTCAGCCGGCTTTCGTGGGGAGAATTCAGGAGGGTGAACGGCTCGCTATGGCAGGCACCTGTTCGCCTATTGCTCGGGCTCGCCAGCGTGGTGTGCCTCGTGTGCACTTTCGCCGCGCAAGCTGCCACCTATGGTGAAGACGCGGTAAAGGCCGCTTTCCTCCATCGCTTCGCTGCCTATGTTCAATGGCCCGAAGCCGCGAACGCAGGTCCCTTCGTCATTGCGGTCGACGGCGGGGACGATGTAGCTGCTCAGCTCGAGCAGTTGCTCCCCGGACTCACGATCCAGAATCGCAAGGCGCAGGTGCGCCGGGTGCAAACCGTGGGTGACCTGGACGGCGCGAGCATTCTGTATGTCGGCCACGGGCGTCGCCCGTACACGCGTGCACTCATGCAGGCCGCGGCGATGCGCCCCATCCTGCTCGTGACCGATACCGACGAAGGTCTGTCCGGTGGCGCGATCATCAACTTCGTTCGAGTCGAACGCACGATCCGGTTCGAAGTGTCTTTGACGGCGGCCGAGCGCAGCGGATTGAAGATCAATTCCGGTCTGCTCTCGGTGGCGGCGCGCGTGGAGGGGCGCCCGCAAGCAGGGATTGGATGCCCGCAACTGGGTCCCGGCGCGACACGAGCGTCGTGCCGGAGCCTGCTGGCGCTGAACATTCCGGGCCTGCGTACCGCGCTCGCGTTACCCACGCAGGCTTTGGCGATCGAAAGGGGCTCACATTGACGTCGGTCAGGGGCGAAGCGTGGCGTGTTCGCCGACGGGTCGGGACGAGCTGCGCCGTTTGCGCACTGCTGAGCGTTGCATCGGCCGGCGCGGCAGAAGGTCAGCGCCTGGCCCAGGTGCAGGAGCTCAGCCGTCTGTCGCTCGAGGATCTCGCACGCGTTGAAGTCACTTCCGTCTCGAAGGCACCCCAGAGCCTGGGGAGTGCACCGGCGGCGATCTATGTGATCACGCAGGAAGAGATCGTGCGCTCCGGGGTGCTCAGCATTCCCGAAGCGCTGCGACTCGCTCCCAATATTCAGGTGGAGCAACTGAGCTCCACCGGCTATGCGATCAGCGCGCGCGGCTTCGCCGACAACCGCGACCTGCAGACCCAGGCGAACAAGCTGCTGATCCTCGTCGATGGGCGCAGCGTCTACTCGCCCTTGTTTTCGGGCGTCCTGTACGACGGCATCGATGTGATGATGGATGACATCGATCGCATCGAAGTGATCAGCGGACCCGGCGCAACGCTGTGGGGCGCGAACGCGATGAACGGCGTCATCAACATCATCACGCGTCCCGCCGCGCAGACTGCCGGGGCCCTGGTGCGGCTGGACTCGGGCACGGCCGAGCAGGCGGCGAGCGCGCGGTTCGGCGGCCGCATCGGTGAAGACCTGTCGTATCGGGTGTACGGCAAGGCGTTCGATCGCGGCTCGCTGGAGCTGGAGAACGGTGACAGCGCCCAGGATCACTGGAACAAGTATCAGGGCGGTTTCCGCGCGGACTGGCAGCGCGGTCAGAACGCCGTGACGCTGCAGGGCGATGCCTATCACGGCGATCAGAGCCTGCTCAACGCGCCCGACATCTCCCTTTCCGGGCACAACATTCTCGGCCGCTGGCAGCACACGAGCGACGGCTCACAGCTGAGCGTGCAGGCCTACTACGACCGCAGCGCGCGTGAGGCGCCGGTGGATGGCGCACCGTTTACGCTGGATACGTACGACGTGGAGTTGCAGCAGAGCCTCACGGTTGGGTCGGCTCATCAGGTGGTCTGGGGCGCTGGCAAGCGCATCAACGACTATCGCGTCACGAGGGCAGGCCAGCTTCAGTTCATTCCCGCGCATCGCTCGCTCGATCTGGGGAATATTTTCCTGCAGGACACGATTTCATTGAGCCCGGCCTTCAAGATCACGGCCGGCGTAAAGCTGGAAGACAATCCGTACTCCGGCTGGACCATGTTGCCGGATCTGCGCGTCTCATGGGAATTGAGTGACACCGCGCTGCTGTGGGCCGCGGCGTCGAAAGCCATCCGTGCGCCGACTCCGTTCGATGTCGACGTCGCTGAGTTCGTCGGACCGACGCTCTTCCTGCAAGGCGATCCGGACTTCCGGAACGAATCCGTCTGGGCCTACGAGCTGGGGTATCGCGGCCAGCCCACGAGTCGGCTGTCGTTTTCGGCTTCCGCGTTCTACGACGTGTACCACAATCTGCGCACCATCGAGCCCGGACCGAATTTCATCCCGCTCAGGTGGGACAACGGGATGGAGGGCGACACCTACGGTGTCGAGGCGTGGGCCAATTTCCAGGTCACGTCGTGGTGGCGACTCTCGCCGGGCTTCCGCTCTCTGCACAAGCGCCTGCACTTTGACGATGATGCGAGTGGCCTCATCGGGGTGTCGCTGTCGGGCAATGATCCAACGAATGGGACGGTGTTGAAGTCCGCGATGACCCTGGGGCGACGGGTGACCTTCGACGCCTTGTTCCGGCACGTGGGGGAGTTGCCTGATCCGAAGCATCCCGGCTACTCCGAGCTTTCGGCGCGCCTCGGCTGGCAGATGTCCAACGCGCTCGAGCTGGCTGTGAGCGGCTTCAACCTGCTGCACGGCCGCCATACGGAGTACCCGGCTCCGCAAGGGCTCTACATCGAGCGCAGTGGATTCGCGGAGCTCAGGTTGAGATTCTGACGGCGCAGCGACACCTTCGTACAATGGATTGCGTTCGCGGCGACTGGTGAAGTGGCTCCACGAGAACCGAGGAGAATCGACCCGTGATGAAGCCCGTCAGCAAGCTCTCGATCGCCACCGCCGCGGCCGTGCTCGCCGCCCTGGGCGCTGCGGCCGTCTACGCGCAGTCGCAAGATAAGTACACGCTGAAATCCCCGAGCGGAATCGCCTTCGCTGACTTCAAGGGATACGAGGACTGGTCGGTGGTCTCCTCCGCCCGCACCGATGAAGTGCTCAAGGTGATCGTTGCCAACCCGATCATGATCAAGGCGTACAAGGCCGGCGTTCCGGGCAACGGTCAGCCGTTCCCCGAAGGCTCCCGAATCGTGAAGCTTCAGTGGAAGCCGAAGAAGAGCACCGAAGCGCCGTTCGCAGTGGATGTGCCGGACGTCTTCACGCAGGCTTTCGTCATTGAGAAGGACAGCAAGCGATTCCCGAAGACCGGCGGATGGGGCTACGCGCTGTTCAACTACGACGCCCCATCGGACAAGTTCACAGCCGACGCCAACAGCCCCGCGGACTGCGGACAGTCGTGCCATGTGGCGGTGAAGGCGAAGGACTACATCTTCCACCCGTACCAGAAGCGCTGAACCGCGCGCAGTTCATTTGCCCGCGGGTTTGCGGAACTTCAGCGTCATGCGGTCCGATTCGCCGATGTCGATGTACTTCTGCTTGTCTTCGCCCGCGGGTACTGACAGGTCCGGCAGCAAGGTCCACACGCCGTTCTTGTAATCGTGCGTGTCCTTCGGGTTGCGATTCACATCCGAGCGGCCGGCTAGCTCAAAGCCTGCCGCCTTGGCCAGCGCAATCACGCGCTCTTCCGACACGTAGCCCTTGGTGGCTTTCGGGTCTTCCGTCTTCGGATCCGGCCAGCGGTGGTCGACGACGCCGAGGATGCCGCCCGGTTTGAGCGCCTTGAAGAACGCGCCGAACACCTTCGCGGGATCCTGTTTGTATTCCGGTGCAAGCCAGTTGTGCACGTTGCGGAACGTCAGCACCATGTCGGCCGTGCCGGCGGGCGCGATGGCCAATTCGTTCGGCGCCCACAACGCAGTGAACTGCACTTCGCCGAACACGTCGGGATTCTTCTTCGCCTTCTCCTGCAGGCCCGCGTTCTCGTTGCGCTGATAGTCGAAGGCTGGGTTGGACCCGTACTGCGCGGCGTACAACTTGCCTTTGCCCTTCAGCACCGGCGCCAGCACTTCGGTGTACCAACCACCGCCGGGCCAGATCTCGACGACCGTCATATCGCGGCGTAAGCCAAAGAAGCTCAGGGTTTCCCTGGGATGGCGGAATTGATCGCGAGCCTTGTTGCGATCACTACGATGTGATCCAGCGAGCGCGGCATCCAGTGCGGCGCTGGTGGGGGCATCCATCTGGGCGGTGGCATCGAGTGACGAGAACACCGCTGTGGCCGCAAGCAGTATCGCAAGCTTTTTCATTAGTCTCCCGCCATGAGTAGTCCCTGGGCGCACGATGATCCGCAAACCGCTGCTCGTTGGCAAATGTCCACGTCGATGACACCGGACGACCGCGAAAGTCAGAAGTAGGTGACGGTCAGCAGTGGCGCAAACGATCGCCGGTTGGGCCCGGTCGAGTCGTCGATGACCATCAGGACCGGGATGGCGGGTCCCAGGTCCTCCATGATGCGCACCTGGAAATCCGCGAGCCCGCGCCGCTGCGCCTCG
>Ga0247777_1000570_pt1 | contig 10690 bp, 7 predicted proteins | sample UWRJL154409C5_FD_179937 | JGI IMG/M metagenome (GOLD analysis project Ga0247777, IMG submission 179937) | Plant litter microbial communities from Arlington Agricultural Research Station in Wisconsin, United States - UWRJ-L154-409C-5 | ecosystem: Environmental > Terrestrial > Plant litter >...
CAGGGTATGTAGGTAGAATGCAGATGCTACGCTGCAGGCGGTGCTTGTTGGTCGTCAAGCAACCAATCGCCGACGCCTATTGTACCTGCGGTGTACAGTACGCAGGACCTGACTTACCGGGTGTCACGGTCTCGGACAGCAAAAGGCGGGTGCTCAGACCCTGGGAGTCTGGGAAGCTGTATTCGCGAACTCCCGCATCACGCCGCAGATGAACAGGGCCGTAGAAGGGCCCGTGCCGGGGTTCTGGTACTGTAAAGTCATGTCACTGGGCTCTCCAGAGCGTTCGTACGGCTCATCAGATGCTGCGATCTCTGGTAAGCGATCCAACTTTGTACCACCCACTTCGCAGGCGCGGGATCAACCAGCACCAAAGCAACGGCATGAACAAGAGGGGTCTGTTCGCTTGTCGGCCCGTTGCGGATTGTTTCGCTGTGCGGGCGCCTTCTTGCTTCGTACTACTGTACCTTAGTTAGTCCCGTTTCTTACTTACTCGGTACAGCAAAGCAGAAGGATTAACGTTTTGATGTCACATGGCCGTTCTCCCCCTCTCGTGGCGAAGTCAGTCCATCGTGGCCGTCTTCGAGTCGTTTCCTCCGGGAAGCCACCCGTTCCACCCCGAGCGCCTGGCGGCAAAAGCGGCCGTCGTTATTACTGTATTCGTACAGCCCCCGGATTTGGTGGCGCGCAACAGGAATGACATCGCTGCACACCGGTGGTCGGACGACCTGCAACGACGGGGGACCGCTGACGAGAGAAAACGCTGCCGGTGTGCACACCAAGAGCCTTGCTTGTGCCTCGATGGGGAATAGCGTGCATGGCCCCGTCTTCGGGCTATGCCAAGGGCGAATGGTCGCACGGCCGGCTCCAGGCCGGACACGGTCCTGGAGACGCGCTAGTCGACGCCATCGCCAACCACCCCGACTGACTTGCAGCTTCGCCCGGGGAACCGAGGGAAACGTTGGGCCGGTGCACGGGCTCTCCCCGCGGCGGGTGCGTGGTATTCCTGGCACGGAGTCGAGTCCGAGCCCGCCGGCTGGCGTCGCCCTCTTGAAATGCTCATGCTCGTCTTGCGCTCGATGCGGTACTCCGCAGGAGCAAGGTTTTGCCGGCAGATTGCGTCTCACAACGCACAGTAGCCCAAGTACACAGTACTGTAGATAACCTACTTCGTACTACTGTACCTGAGGAGCTGAGCTACAGTACCTTAGTGTAGGCGGTTGCACAGAGCGACGACTCCGTCGTGACAGGCACCCTTTTGCCAGCCTCCGAGGTAAATTTATCCAGGGGTTTGAACGCCTCCTTACGCCGTAAAAAAAGTTGAGGCGGGCGCCCTCGCGTGGCACCCAAGCACCTCCCCGCGGCGCACGCGCCAGTAGTTCGGGGAGCCTGTTCTCCCAGCCGAGGCGACATCGGTGCTTCCCCGGGCTCCCGGGGACTCATGCGAGGCATTGCAAGCCTCGGTGGATGGCTCGGGCCCCCGCAACGCTCGCTCGCCGTGGTCCCTTGAAGAGGGGTCCTTCGTCCTCTCGTCTTCGACCGTCCCCCCCGGCATGAGTTCACTGCCCTGGGTGGGCCAATATTTACGGGGTAAGGCCCCCCAACGATGGTGCCTGTGGGACGGGCGCTCAAGCCCTTCGACGCGTCCGTGCCCCTGACCCGTCCGGCGGACCGGCCTCGCCTTGGTTTAGCTCAGAGGGTCGCAAAGACTGGGGCTGCCAGATCCATTAAGATGAGGACAGAGAACTCGGGGTCCATCTTGATTTCGGATCTCTCTTCTTTTATGACGAGACGTACCCGACGCTTTGGAGTCGGCACCACCTCCCGATCGATCGTCGTGCAACCGACTGAGGGACGCCGAATCCGCCGCCGTCACTCGTAGCACACACACAGAGAGAGAGAGGGTAGCAACTGTCGCTGGACAGCAGGTAGCCCATCGTCATGGCCGACCCCAACTTCTCTGGCCCGCCGCCGCCGGGCGGTGCTTCGTCCGATGGCAACCCTTACAAGCTCGCCCCCGGACAGGCCGGTGGTCTGCCGCCGCCAGAGGTCTTGGCGGCTCTGCCGCACGACAACGCCGCAATGAGGCTCAACACCGCCATCTGGGTGCTCAACGCCGTGTCCTTCGTCTTCCTGGCCCTCCGCGTCTACTGCAAGTCGATACGGTCGCGGAAGCTCTGGTGGGATGACTGGATTCTCATCATGGCATGGGTAAGGCGCCGTTCCCCGTCCACCGCCCATCATCCCCTTGGGAACAGTCCGCTCACGGCCGCGCGTACTAGATCCTCTTGGTCACTGAGTCGTCGATCATCTCGTACCTCACCACACTCGGTTATGGCCTTCACACGTGGGACTTCCCCTTCCAGAACATTAGCCGGTTCGTGCTGGGCGTCACCGTCACGGGCACTCTGAGCGTCACGGCGGCCATCTGGTCCAAAACCAGCTTCGCCTTCACCGTCTGGCGTTTGTCCGACGGCTGGATGAGGCACCTGGTCCTCGGCCTCATCATCTCGATGAACATCGCCATGGGAATCAGCGCCCTGTTGCCCTGGGTGCAGTGCAAGCCCTTGGCGAAGGCCTGGGACCCCCTGCTTCCCGGAAAGTGCATAGATGGGACCGCGACCATCTACTACAACATTTTCACAGGAGGTAGGTACACCAGCCGAGCGGCTTTTCTTCACATCTGTTCCACTCTACAAGGCAGAGAGGCTGACTTTGTCCGCCTAAGCCTACTCCGCCGCCATGGATGTCATTCTCTCCTTTTTGCCGTGGAAGCTCCTCTGGGGACTGCAGATGGCCAGGAAGGAAAAGATTGGCGTGATTATCGCCATGAGCATGGGTCTCATGTAAGCCCCCTTGTTCCCCTGAAAAAGTTGACCGCGTGGAAAGAAAGGGCTGACCAGGTTGTGCTCCGCCCAGCGCCGCCGCCACCGCCATTGTCAAGTGCACGAAACTCATGACGATGCTGTCCATGGACATGTGTACGTCGGAACTCTTGTGGATGGAGGAAAGATCCCGTGGAGCACCCCGTGTCGGATGGCTAACAGTGTGTTTCAGACGACAACGTCGACCTCTTCATCTGGGGCAACGCCGAGATCTCCGTCACCATCATGGCGGCCAGCGTGCCCATCCTCCGTGCCCTGTTCCGCGAGTTCCATACGTCGGCCAAACGCACGGATCCGTCCATGGCCAACCGAGAGTTCTCGAGCAAGTTCTATTCCAAGGGCTCCAGCACGCAAGACGGCTCTCGCTCGCCTCCTACGACACGTTCCCGCATACACGAAGTAGACGGCTCTCGCTCGCCTCCTACGACGCGTTCCCACATATACGAAATAGACGGCTCTCGCTCGCCTCCTACGACGCGTTCCCAGGTATACGAAGTCTAAACCCCATCGGACGTCGGGATGGAGGCACCGAACGGGGGTGTGTGGCACTCCGCCCCTCGTGGTGCCTCCCTAGGGACGGGTATCAGGAAGGGGGGTCGTTGCTCTGTGGAAGATCTGCGTTCCTTTTGGCAATAGTCCCGTCGGTACTCCGACCAGGGTGACGACACGTTATCACGAACGATACCACTTGAGACGATAAGACTGGAGCGCCGCTGTGCCCTTCTTGAAGTGCATCTGGAATCGTGTCGGCTGTGAGATGCCAATCCATACCATTGGAACGGCAGGAGTGAGGTGAAGCTCCCTTGTGGAGCGATCTTGACGTAGAACAGCCAATTCCGTCTCCGTCACACACAGGTGCTTGGACTTTGGGGTTAGCTGGTGCTGAACTCCATACATATCTTCCTCGTGAGCTCGCCGGCTCCATTTGCCCCGTGCCTCGTGGTGGGTGGGTGGGTTGGCCCGCGGAGCTGCTGCGGACCGTGTTTGTGAGTTTGCTTCGCCCGCTCCGCGCTCGGCGCGGGACGTGCCCGGGACGCGCCCGCTGACAGCCACACTCTCCCACGCGCAGCGATAAATACGACGGCAGCCACTGCACAATTGGGTAAATTAGGTAGGTACAGTACTAGTACTGTACATGACCTGCTGTACGGAGTAGTGGCGGCGACGCGTCTTCACCGGCTCTGACGGGAGTGCTCGTCCCAAAGCATCGTCGGCATCAAGAGCTGAACCCCCTGATCGCCCTGAGATCATTTTCCAATACTGAATTTTGGAGCGCTCTCCCAATCTAGGTTGCTTGAAACTTCGTGAGAGGGAGGAGGAAGGAGTGACACGAGCCGGGGCCGGCCGACCGATGCGCCAAACCCCAACACCGCCACCACCGGCGGTGCGGCTGATCCGGACCACCGTTCCACCAGCGACGGGAAACAACCGTTTTGGATGAGCGCCAAGCGGTCGAGCTGGCCCTTTTAACAGGTGGCGGTCCGTCCCTCACGATGTGGGATGGAGCGAAAAGGGTCCCATGAAAATCCCTTGAGCTTCGTCGTCTCAGTGGATGATCATCGTCGCCATCATATCGCGCTCCTACGACGCCGACTTTCAGGGCGTGCTGTACTGCTCTGACGACGACGAGCTGAGACCGGGGTTATGGTTCTGTTCTTCTTGTCCGAGGTCCTCTCCCTCCACGCCACCGGCACCATGGACGGCATCGCGAAGGCCGACCTCGCCGGCTATGCCGCGCTGTTTTTCCTGCGCCTGATCCAGCTTTCCACCGTGGCCATCTCGTGCTTCAGCGTGTGCTACCTGATCTACATGCACAACCACCACCCCTGCACCTGGAACCCGTACTACTGCCAGGAAGGAACCATCAACGCCGGCAACCAACAAGTGCCCCTGGTCGAGGTTGTCATGGTCGTGACGGTGCGTAACCACACCCGTACCCCCTGCCTCGGAGCATCCGCCTTCTTGGTCCCGCTCCGCTGACACGGCGCAGTGCGTTCTCGTCGCCCTCGAGCTCGTCTACACGACCGGCACCAGCCTCCTCCGCATCCGCTTCCACAAGCGGCCCGACTCGCTCACCAACCTGTGCGCGGCCTCGGCCAGCCTCGCCGTCTTTTCCGTCGGCCTGCTCGCCTTTGCCTCGCACCGGGACGTGCGCCAGACCTGGCCCGCCTGCTACGGCGTCTGGTTCGGCGACCGCTACGGGTCCGTGGAGAAGAACTTTTGCATCATCACCCAGTCGGGCGTGACCTGCGGTCTGATTGCCTGGTACGTACGAACTACCTATACGCCTCGCTCCCCGTTCCGTTCTCTACCCCCCTGACTGACCACCACCAGGATCGCGGGGACGCTCATCGCGGTGTTGGCCTTGAGAGATTTCAGGAAGGACCATGGCATTGGGGCCGTCAGGCTCGGGGATGAAACACGGCCTGGGGGCTCCGAGGGCGTCGCCGTGGACGACCTGGAGACTCGGAATCCAGGTGCCTGATCACCTGCCGCGAGGTAATTAGTCCAGAGAAACGGCCAGCTTCACACGGCTCAGCTAATAGTGCTCTCCTTCAACCGCCGTGACGTCCCCTTTGACTCGCCTTCGAAGCCATGATGAATTGTTCCGCCGCCCCCGTTCTCGGTCCTTGAGCCAGATAATGTAGGTGGTGGCGAGGCATCAGAGAGTGTACTAAAAAGGAGAAGTGGGTGAGGCTTGCCCTTTAGAGTAGGGGGTGGTCTGTCACTGCGGTAGAGATGGTAGTCCGAAAAGCCCCAGGCTCGCTGCTGTCGGAGTTCAGCGTGGTAGGTAGGTAGGTAGTATGCGGAATGTCGCCATCATCCTCTATTCCCAACTAAGGCATGGGTCGGTTTTCACTGGCAGATAATCAAAAGATACCAGCGTACTGTTTCCGGGCCGAACTCGGCCAATGTGAGCCGATCTGAAGCAAAGCTCGGGAACCTGCCGACGTCGTCTCCGAGTTGCTCCACGCTCATCCCCGGGGCCACTAGGTCGCACGCTTCTCTGGTCTCATCCGCAGCTTCGATGGCGCCATCACCAGCTCGGTCCAGAGAAGCCGTCTGAAGACGGTATTAGTATTGTGTATATATACAAACCACAAGAACAAAGAAGTGATTGCAGATGGGTAGTTCTACCGTTCCCATCCCATAATCACTATCGTGTTCCCGACGCCCTCCATGGCGCATCTAGAGGCCCGTAAACACATCTCCCCGGACTCGGGTTTCCCCATCACCCTCCACCCCAAGTTCAACCCCAAGATTAGGGATCATGAGCCACCGGAGGGCGTGAGGGAGCAGGTCTTCCCGGAAAAGGACAGGGCCCTTTTTGCCGACGCGGAGAAAAAGGCGCTGTTCTCGGCGGCGACGCGGGAAGACCTCACCGAGTCCATCGGCACCGTCCTCCGGGACGTCCAGCTCTCGCAGCTGAACGGCCCGCAGCTCGACGAGCTGGCGGCCCTGGTCGCCGAGCGCGGCGTCGTCTTCGTCCGCGGGCAGGACCTGACGACCGAGAGCCAGGTGCGGCTCTTCGAGCACTACGGGGTGCTGGACCGGCACCCGGCGCAGAAGGACGCGCGCCACGTCGTCATCCGCGGCAGCCGCGAGGACCACCGCGAGATCCTCAAGTACACGCCGTGGCCGTCGGGCGACTTCCACGCCGACACGTCCTTCGAGGTCAACCCGCCCAGCTACTCGCTGCTGCGCATGGAGGAGCACCCGGCCGTCGGCGGCGACACGGCCTGGGTGTCGCAGTACGGCCTGTACGACGCGCTGAGCGGGGCCATGAAGGGCTTCCTCGACGGCCTGCACGCCGTGCACACGTCGCGCCTGCAGTACGACACCATTCTCGACCTCTGGGGCGTGGGGCCCAACCGGCCGCCGCTCGACTCGCACCACCCGGCCGTGCGGACCCACCCCGTCACCGGCCTCAAGGCGCTCAACGTGAACCCGGGCTTCGTCACCCACTTTGCCGAGCTGAAAAAGTACGAGTCGGACAAGCTGCTCGACTTCTTCGCCTACCACATCCACTCGGCCGACGACCACTACGTGCGCTGGAAGTGGCAGGTCGGCGACGTGGCCATGTGGGACAACAGGTGAGAGAGAGTCGGAGGGGGGAGGTCGGGCCCGGTCGTTCGGTCCCCCCATCGACGCCGACGGAAGGGAAGCTAAACGGCGTGTCGATTTTAGATGCACTCTACACCGCGTGATCCCCGGCACGTACGAGGCCCCCCGTCGCGGCATCCGGACGACCGTGTTTGGGGAAAAGCGTGAGTTGGAATCCCACACCACATGGAAACGGGTTGGACTCGGACTCCAGACTGACAATTCCCTGGGTAATACAGCCTACTTGGACCCGACCAGCGAGAGCAGGAAGCAGAGAGGGGACAGGTTGCGTGCTGAGCGACCCTTGCCCGCGCAACCCCAGGTTCTAGAAACGCCTGCATAGGTGCTATAACCCGAACTGTGTGTGCTGTGCCCAAGGGATGCTGAACGCAAATTGTCAATTTTTCATAAGGGTCTGACAGGTGTTTTTTGTCTTGGGCGCTCTTGGTCCCCACGGCAGTCGAGTCCTGGCGGTCCGAAGGAGCCGGTTCGGGTGTCACTTTGCTCCGCTTGAGGGTGGAAGGGAGGCGAAGGTGAACGGGTGTGCATTTACGTGGTCTGTAAGTGTACCGGCGAGTGCTGGTCAGTGCTTCGGTTTACTCATGGGTTCTGACCACGCCGCGACGATCTGGTGAGGGATTATTGGGCAGAGCTGAGGTAGTGACACTGAACTCTCGTTGAGCTTCTGCGGAACAGGAAACCCCTCCCCCCCTCCTCTCTCTCTCCGCAATATTCCGGCACGAGACGCGCTGCATTGGCTTCACTCCAGATCGTCTTCCGTGACCCGGAGCCAGAAGTCGTACATGACGGCTTCACCACCGTAGTCGAGCTACCGCCACGGTTTCTCGAGGTTGATGCTCTGGATGTCGAAAGACCGCGGTAACTGTAATTACACAAGCTGGCGTTAGCAGTCTCGACGGGCCAAAAGAGCACAGCTGTCTTGTTTATCACCATCATAGCGAATGCTTTACTTCTTTAATTCTTTCTCGTGGGTGATATGGCCTGTTGATTTTGCGCAATTCGAATCTAGATTAACGTGTCATAATTGACTGTTATGTGACACGAATCTGGACGCCTGCACCACGGCATCACCCACGTGAAGACTCGCCGCTTCTACTCAGTCTTGCTCGGGGCGCTACCCAGGCTTGCTCAGGCACTACTCAGGCTTGCTCACTCTGAGCACCGTTTTAGGTAAGGTGCGTAGGGCAGTCGATCGGGATTGCCTTCAACACTAGCCGATGGACCCCAAACCGGGCCCTCCCAAGATGACCCAAAATGAGTCCCTTCCGGACTTGATAAGAGGCACGCAGCACTGCCTTGTCTACAGACGCGTCATCTTCACTTTCTTGGTTCCCTCTGGTAGCTGCAGAGTTGGGTTAGACCTAGAACAAGAAGGGGGTACATCCGGCTTACACCATCGAATAAGAGCCTCACCCTTAAGATCGAAGACGGAGACACAATAGAGGCTCTCGAATTTGCAATGCCCAGCGGACCCAGGCATATGAGAAATGGCGAAAACTTGCGGAGAATAAGCTGCGAGACTATCGGCGGAATCATCTGATGGAATACCCAACTGAGCGTGATGCAAGCTAGATCGCTCCGCCGTTGTCCAGTCTCGGTAGGGCCATTCGGCCAACTCGGCCGCCTTCTCGCGCGACGGCAGCTAGGTCACGTCGGCGTCCCACAACGACAACCCGTAGTTACCATACTTTTGGCTTATAAGTTACCCATCCGAAATCATAGCACTTACACCACCCCGCCTCTGCCGGAGCCGGGCCTGCTGAGCGAAGCGTTCTAGGCCCACGTAAACGTTTGTTTGTCCAGCTCTCTTTATGCTCCTACCAATGTCCGCGTCGGTTGCCGTGCTCGCCGTCGCCAGCCAACTGTCCGTTTCAGGGCCCGATACGCGGGCGACTGCCGCCCAAGAGCCTCCTAAGACGGCGTTCTCGACGCTTCGTAGAAACACCGTCGTCACTAAACACACCAGCCACAAGTGAAACACCACCAGGACTACCACGACGGTGAAAAATGTCCATGAAGTGGGCCGGAGGATCGCCAATTCCGTTGCTACGTTGGCCGGTGCGGACACGTCGAACCGGAAGAGGTGGTCGTAGTACGACATTTCGAAGAGACTGGTGAGCAGGCCTTGGATGGCCCACGCCGCGCTGCCCGTTTCGCTGATCGTGTCCTGGAACACGGCCGCGTGGGCCCTCGACATGCTGATGCTCCCGGCCTCGCAGTAGCCGCACGCGGCAAGGTCGTCCGTTACGTTACTAGGCGGAAAGGTGTTGAGGTCAAAATAACTGGCCTCGGCGGGCAGATCGCGGAAGGCGGCCTTGAGGATGGAGTCGTTGCCCGTGTCTGGCGGAACCATCTGCCACCCGGTGACGTTGGTGTAGTTGACGAGGACAAAGTATGGGGCTTGCAGCCACGAGTCCTTCTTCGCCAGGCTGAAGATGCCACGGTCGCGGGGCGGCAGAATGGGGCTGGTGATCCCGAGCTGCGTCCGAACGGCTCGAGTGTCGTAAGTGCCCTCCGTGCCTATCCAGTTGGCCTGTGGCTCTGTTACTCCGTGCGAACGTGTGGCCGTGATGTTGGTATTCCTGGCCTCCGGCGCCATGGAGCATAGCGTCATGACAAAGTACAACCCGTCCACATTGGTCTTGAGGGTTCTCCACTCGCTCCTACCATCTCGGACTGGTGTTGTCGTCGCTTGGGAGGTGATGTTGATGGTCCCAGGTGCTTTGTCAAAAACGAACCAGTCTGTGTAAGCACCGGTAGTATTGACGACGAGGTAAATTGGCCCCGGAATAAGCGGCTGCGGTGGACTAAGGGGGTTCGGGCCCAACTCCGTGACAAGGCCCGTATCGCGGACGATTTGTGACTTTTTGCTATTAAATGGGATGTTGCAAATGGTGATGGGCCATTCATTTGCGGCGGCGGAAAGATCGGACCTCATACTCCGTCTTGCAATGGTGCAGTTAAAGGCGGCAGGTTGGGCAGCCCCCCCCATCCCATTCGATGTGTTGAAGCGAGGGACTGTCTGGTCCGCCCAGACGGTCCCCGCGATCAACCCCGAATGGCTGTTGATGATCCGGGCTTCAACGTCCGAGAAGGATGGGCGCATACACGCGACGCGAGCATCTAACAGCGTCGCAGCGCCGGTATATCCCACCGCGGCTTGCCGGCTAGATTGCGGGCCAAATGGGAGGAATGCTCGTATCGACAGTCCCGTGTCCGTCACTCCGTCGCGCTGGGTGGCGGGTTCGGCGTACTCCGCAAAGGCTGGGTAGCTCGTCGGCCGCGTACTAATATAGTGTCTTGGCTCGACGGCGCCGGCCCGCGAATGCAAGGTCCAGTTCATACCGTAGGGCATATGCAACTGCACGCGGTCCGTAATAACTGCGCTGCTTATATCAGAAAGCAGCATAGTTGAGGTGAACTGGAGAACCGTCGACGTGCACGTCATGAGCACCATAACGGACCAGAACGCCGCCTTCCTGCGATCCAACGTACGCGGTAGGCGGTGTAGAAACTCAAGTGGCCCCGTGTTGGAGAAAACGGCCAAGGATATCGCGGCAGCTTGGGTCAGGGGGGTCTCGTAAGTTTGGAGTAGCAGTGCGGCGATCATCGAGGTCATGACAGCGGCTTGTGCTGTGACGGCCCACCGCAGGATAAGAGAGGTGATGGTGATGGACCGTGTC
>Ga0247777_1000571_pt1 | contig 10685 bp, 6 predicted proteins | sample UWRJL154409C5_FD_179937 | JGI IMG/M metagenome (GOLD analysis project Ga0247777, IMG submission 179937) | Plant litter microbial communities from Arlington Agricultural Research Station in Wisconsin, United States - UWRJ-L154-409C-5 | ecosystem: Environmental > Terrestrial > Plant litter >...
GGTTCGAGGGGGGACCCCCCTCCCCCCCCCCCACCCGCCGTGGGGTTGTGTCTTGTCATCCCGACAGGCGCCCTGGCTCGCCTAGGACATGAGCGCCCGGGCAGAGAAGACATCGCGTTGCAATGGCTCTTTTGGTCTGGCTCGATGGCTCGGTCCAGACAGGCCGTCGGTGTGTTTGCTTTTTCTGCTGAGCAAGTCTGGAGAAACAAGCCGCGTGCGGAGGAGGCCGGGGGGGAGGCTGAGAGCTCGGCGTAAAGGGGAGAAGGGGAGAGGGGAGGCAAGGCGTGTCATTCCGCGTCCGCTTTTTAGCTCGCGAAAACAGGCCGGGATAGGTAGACGACCACCGGCAACGATATAACACGCTAACGTTATATTTGTGACCCTCGGTCTCGCAGGAGATACTGTACAGTAAGGTAGGTTCAGGAGGTACTCAGTTAAACATGTGCCTGCCTTCACTACAGCGAGAACTCGAACAAGCCAACGAGCTCTTCGGGCTTGCTTAGCCTGGTAGGCAAAGTATTACCTACAAGTTCATCAATAGTCTCCGAGTAACGATCTCGTACCTAGGTCGGGTGGTCGGCTGCTCGGGCTACGGTCGGAGGTCGGCTCTGCAACCAAAATCGACGGCGGCTGCGACAGTCAAGGATCAGAGCACCTGGCGGACCACTCACAGCACCCGAATCCGACCACCACCCGTCCCCCCCGAACCCCCACCTGACCGCCGGGTGCGGATCGTCGACTTCTTACTCGGCTGCGATCTCGTTCCCCGTCTGCGACAGCTTCACCTTCCGCCCACCGACGAACTGGGTCGACCTCCCGACCTCCCTCCCTCGACATCCACCACTGCCGAGTCGTCAGCCTCGCCATCCGTCACCCGTCGTCCGTAGCCTGCCGTCATCCACTCACAGGGCGCAACTCTTCCCATCGCCGGGGCTGCAGCGCGCCGCCAGTCGCCCCGGGTCGGCGCAGGGTGCCGAGGAAGCATTACCACCTGTTGCCGCGACCGAACAATACGACCACCCCAGGACACGGGCGACTCTTATCAAGCGGGGCCTCGCTGGAGGCTTGCCCTCGCTCGAAGCTCTGTCGTCACGACAGCGTCGCGCGCGTTTTACAGCGCAAGCGGGTGGTCCGTCCGTTGTCATGGCCATGATGGGCTCGACCGGTTGGAACGGGCAGGACGCCGGTCTGCATCACGCGCCCGAGGACGACTTCCAGCAGTTCCTGGACATGAACGGCATGGGGAACCTGTCCGAGGGCCTGCAGTTCGACTTTGGCGATTTCCCCCATGCCGGCGCCGGCCACCTGATAGCCCAGCCGCCGCCCCGCGAGCAGCTGGATACCCCCATGAGCGGCACCGAGGCGCCCTCAATCCTCTCCGGCCAGGATGCCGCCATGCGCGGCCCCATGCACCCTGTATCCGCGGCCGGCTCGAATGCCGCCCTCCCCGCCGCCCTGGTCCCTCCGCCGCCGACGGCGACCGACACCATCCACGAGATCGATGCCCAGATCCAGTACCTGCAACAGCAGCGGATGCAGCAGCAACGCCGACAGATGGAAGAGCAGCAGGCCGCCTACTTTGCGAGACAGAGCCGCATAGTGCCCCCGACGCCGCAGAGCCTCGAGATCCAGGCCGGCAGCCAGTTCTACCCCACGGTCGAGCAGCAGTCCAAACAACAAGTCATCTTCGACCGCTTCCAGCGCTACAGTGAACAGCAAGATGTGAGAAAGACTTCGCGCGCAACAGCCGCCGTTCCGTCTTTTCGCCTCCGCGGGCCGCTAATGGCTCGATAGATGTCCTTCACCCCGCTCGTGTCTCCTGCCGTAACGCCCCTCGACAACCAGTTCCCCGTCGAGACTCAGTTCACCGTCCCGGGCGCGTATTTCAGCCCTCTGACCTCCCCGGCGCTGCACGCGCAAAACGAGTCGACCGCCATGTTCGATCGGCGGCTCGCGACAGGGAGTTCCCCCCACACCATGGACCTCGAGCTGCTCCCGGCTCCGGGGCAAGCCCCTGTAGACGCCAACAAGAAAACGAAGAAGAGCAATGCTTCCAAGCCGCGCAAAGGAAACGTGAGGCAATCGCCCATCTCGAAACCACAGCGCAAGAAGACGACCACCACTCCCGTCATCAGTGCCCAGGTGCTCGATCAGCTGGCGGAAACGCTTGAGCCGCAGGGGCAGATGCGACAGCCGTCGTCCTCGGCTGCGGCTCCGGCGACAACTTCCTCGACTGGGGCATCACCAGATACCGAAAACGAGTCTGTTTCGCCCGAGACAATAACAGACATGCCCCCTCCGCCCGTCCCCAAACCGAGGTCGGCACGTCCATCGCCTTATATTCAACCGCAGAACAATCCCTCGGCTTCTGCATACACCCAAATGTCCGGGATACCTTCACCGGCGACCCCCGCGTCCCTCATGAAGCTCGCATCACCCAAGTCCAGATCCGACAGTGCGTCAGCGAATCACGAGGCAGGTACGGGGGCCGAGGGCATCGAGACGTTTGAGCTCCCGGAATCCTTGAATCTGAGTTTCCAGAAGCTTCCCCTCTCGGCGCTGGAGACCAAGCCCAAGAGCCAGACCGCCTCCCCGGCGCTAGAGGGGAGCTCAGCAGTGAAACCCGGGGGCTTCCAGGCGCTATCGTCGCCCGTCTTCGCCAAGCCCGTCGCTGCCGCCTCTGCCGGCCAAAGCCCGCAGCTCACTCCCGGCTCGTCCGCCACGAGTGCGCGGAAGACGCCGCAGATGCTCCCGCGGCCCGGCAAGAAGAGAGGCAGCACCAGTTCCGTCCACGTGTCCCCGGCCCTGCGTCCCAGGATCTCGCCCAACATCAAACCCTTGCTGCCCGGGGGGGCGACGGCGGAGGACCAGGCCTCCCGGCTCCTCGCGACCAAGTCCAACTACCAGAACATCCTCGAGGGCAACACGGTCCCGGGCGTATCGTACCCGAGCGAGCTCTCGACGAACCTCACGTCTAAAAGGACGTCGCACAAGATCGCCGAGCAGGGCCGAAGAAACCGCATCAACTCGGCGCTCCAGGAGATCGCGGCCCTTCTCCCCGCCGCGCCCTCCAAGGACGGCAAAGGCAGCGACGGCGAGGGCGAGGACAGAAAGAGCGACAAGAGCGACAAGGGCGACAAGGGCGACAAGAACGGCAGCGGCCCGAACAGCAAGGCGAGCACGGTCGAGATGGCGATAGAATACATCAAGCAGCTCCAACGGGAGGTGGACGACGCAAACAAGAGGGCGGCCGAGGCGGAAAGGAAACTGGAGATGACCGGGAAGGACACGGCGTGAGCAGGAACCCCCACGTCACACACACACGGTCCGACGGGAACACCCCGTCCTGAGCTGGATCGGAAGGTTTGCTTGGAAGATGCATGGAAGGCGCTGTCGGATTCGGGGGACCCCTGTTCAGCGAAGGTTCCGGACCAGGGGGGAAGGGGGGGGGCGGCGGGAAGTGGTCAGCGGAACTTGCTACTGACCGCGGCGGCTCTTTTTGGTTCGGCCAATTTGGTCTTCGGGACGGACGTATACTAGAGCAACGACAAAGACGGTGGCTCGGTGGATACTTCTTGGTGCCATATAGACGCGCCGCTGGTTGGAGAGGCGCGGTGAGGGGGTTCTGTTTTGGAAATCCGGTAATGTGCTTCACCGGGATGAGATGCAGCCTTGGCTATGAGATACACGAACATGATCTCCATGTCACATACGGAGGGGTAGCAGTATAAGTTATCCGCATGCGGCAGATAACGGCAGACAATGCCAAATCCTACATGGATGGGGGGCAACGGAGAGCACAGTAACCAACCAACCGTTGCAGCTGACGGCCCTCAACGTGTTCACGTCCAGCATATCGCAGGCTATGTTCGCGTCCAAGGGGAGGACTATTGCCAACTCCACCACAGGTACCGAAAATTGCCCGCACTCTTCCAAGCATCCGTACGGGACGGTCAAGTGAAACCAACGAAGCGAGGTACAAGAGGATGAGTAGTCTGGCACAAGGACTCGGTGGTGTTGGAGTACCGAGTGCACACCTGACCAATCACGTGTCAGTGATCCCCGGCTGCGGTGGCGAAGTTGTGAGCCAGCCCTGGGATCTCGGCCGACCGAGAGGAAATCCCCCGGCAACCATCGACTTCCTCCGTCTTCAAGCGACGACCCTCCAAGGCACGCTCGGTAACCCAGCTGTTTGCCCATATGTCGTGCCAAGATGTGGGACGCAACGGCCGGGTCGGGGCTCGGGGCGGCCAACGTCCGGTCGCGAAACTGGTGCAGGCGGCGAGCCGCGTGGCGTGGTTGCGTGGCGAGCCTTTGCCTGGGGTCGGGCACCACACCAGGCGCCATGCCGCCCTTCGAGTGGCTTCTGATGACTTCTCTCTTGCGTACGACACACAAGTCGCCTGGTTTCTGTCTTAGTGGACGGCCGCGACGTCTCCGATCGCCGCGTTTTTCGCCTTTAGCGCGTGGTGGGCAACCTGCGGCGTACGCACGCTGCTCTTTGCCTTGCTTGGATGGGCATATTTAACCGTCTTGCTGCCTCGTCCTGGGTATCCTTCTGACTCTGGTGTTCCTCATCGACCCTTCGATTTCTCCTTTCCTCCTCTCCTATCCTCCTCTCCTATCCAAGCTACTCTCTCCTTCTCACCACCAAGATATCCTGAGACAGATAGCAACGATGTCTTTCCCACCAAACAACAACAACCAGTTCCCAGCCTGGGACTTTACCCCCTCGGCCCACGCCCCTGGTGCCGGCGTCGACCACACCGGCCCGCAGTTCCCCCCCGGCTTCCCCTTCGGTTTCCCCTTCGCCCCCGGCGCCGACGGGCCCTGGACGGAGCGCGGCGGGCGCGGCGGCTGGCCCTTCGGCGGCGGCCCGGGCGGCTGGGGCGGCGGCCGCCACGGACGCCATGGCCGCCACGGCCATGGAAGAGACGATGGACAGGAGCCGTACACGGATCGTGACGAGAGCGGCGAGGAGGGTGTCGCCGCCGCCGCCGCCGAGGACACGACCATGAAGGAGAAGGACGGCTCCCCCGAGACGCTACGCGCCGACGGCGACCACCCCGACCCGCCCGAGAGCGTCCCCCTGCCCCACCGCCCCGCCGCCGGCCCCCACGGCCACGGCCGCGGCCGACACGGACGCCGCGGCGGCTCCTGCGGGCGCGGCGGCATGCGCGGCCACCACCGCGGTCCCTTCTTCGCCCACGCCCACGGCTTCGGACCCCACGGCGGGCCCGGCGGGCCCGGCGGCCCGGCGTGGTGGCGCGCCTTTGCGGGCCACCCCCTGGCGCAGGGGCTGCGCGAGTACTTTGGCAACAACAATAACAACGGCGCCGCTGCCGCCGCCGCCGGCGATGACGTGGAGTCCTTCACGCCGCCGGTGGACACGTTCCACTCGGCGCGCGGCTGGGTGGTGCACGTGGCGGTGCCGGGGGCCAAGAAGGAGGACGTCGGGGTCCACTGGGACGCGGAGAAGAGTCTGCTCGCGGTCAGCGGCGTGGTGTACCGGCCGGGCGACGAGGCGTTCCTGTCGGGCCTGGTCGGCGGCGAGCGCAAGGTCGGGCTGTTCCGGAGGGAGATCAAGCTGCCGCCGCCCGGGGCGGAGCAGGCCGTCAGCAGCAAGGACGAGGTCGACGCCGACGGGATTACGGCCAGGATGGAGGACGGCATCCTCATCGTCGAGGTGCCCGTCGTGGAGAGGGAGTGGACCGAGGTCCGCAAGGTGGATATCCAGTAAGCGGGGGGTTAAGGATGGTTTTGGTGAGATGGAGCATATGAGCGGGCCAACAAGGGGGCACAAACGGATGGGTGGAGGGATATGAGGCCCCTGGTGTACATTTGGTTGATACTGGCTGCGTGTCCCATCGACGGCGCGAATTGGACCTTTCTCGTTACGCTCTGACTTCTCACACAGCTCGACGGTTGCGTTGCGTCTCCTACGGAAAATCACAAAACCCCCAAGAAAACAAACACTAAAACAGGTCTGCTTGGTTCAAGGGACTACGAAATCAATAAAAAAAGGCGTTGGTGGCTACCTAGAGTACCTATTCTTCTCCTATTTCATTGCCCGGCAGTGTAAGTGATAGGATTTGATTGGCCCTGAGCAAGAGACCATCACATGCAAAATAAAAGACCGAGTTCTCAAATATGATATTTGCCGAGGATCGCCCGTAGTCTGCCTTGTCATGCCCATTTTCAAAAACGCACGATCTGGGCCGTTCTTCACTCGCAACAGGGCGGGCTTTGCGTGGTGGTTTTGGTGGGGGAGTCGGCATTTTTGGGGGGGGGAAAGGTCGAAAGTTGCCACAATGCTGAGTCATTGGGTGTGGCTTGCCCGCCCCACGGGTCGTGAGGCGCCAATCAGATGGCCCAAGCTCGTTGATCCCGCACTAAACCCGACCTGGGTTTCGGCGCCTGGGGGCTCATGACGTTGCCACAGACAACAAGACCGAGGCCTTTCGCGCGCTCCGATGAGAAGACGTGTTTTCCTCCTCGTTCCGCAACATATATCAACAGCTCCGCCCTTCGTCGCCATCCTCGTTTCTCCTTCGTTTCTCTTTACCACTGACAGTCAATTGCGCTGGAGCTCCGACGCGGCGAGAAACCCGTCAAAGCTGTCGTCGCTGTTTGCTGTGCGCTGTTCGCTGGCGGGTCGCTGCTGCAGGGGGTCCCTGCCCGCCGCACTGCGCTCCCGTGAAAGCAAAAGAGTTCGCAGCTGCTGTCATCATCCCGCTAGGCTCTGATAGCTCGTCAACACTGAACCAAAAAGTCAAATCATCAAAAACAAGGACGGTGTCGCATCGCCTAGCGCGTGAAGCCTGCAGCGTGAAGCTTTCTTTCTTCTCGTCGTCAGATCCATCTGATCCACCTTGCTCTCTGCCGTCAACAACATGTCTGACACGGAGAGCCTCGACTATCTCCAGAGCGGCTTCGACCCGTGGGCGCTCACCGTGCCCCGCCTGCGCTCCATCCTCGTCACGTACAACATAAACTATCCCGCCACGGCCAAGAAACCCCAGCTCGTCGAGCTCTTCAACGAGCACGTCCTGCCTCAATCCCGCAAGATCCTCGCCCAACGCGACCGCGCCAAGCGGTCCAGTATGGGCATCGTCGACGCCTACAGCTCGGCCAGCCAGAGCACCCGCGGTCTCGACGACGGTTACGACCGGGACCTGATGCCCCCGCCTGTTTCGCAGGGAAGGGCGCGCTCGCCCCGCAAAGCGCGCGTCAAGCAGGAGTCGGAAGAGCCCGACCCCGAACCCGAGCTGCGCAGCCCGCGCAAACGCCAGCAGCGAGCCGGCAGCAGGCAGGCCCTGACGGCCTCCGACACCGACACGGGCACCGACGCCGACGGAGCCGCCTCTACTGCGACAAGCCGGCGCTCGCGCACGAAAACGCCTCAGCCGCAGGTCAAGTTGGAGACCCCCGATGAGGACCAGCCCCTCAGATTCTCCCCTCAACGAAAGGACGCTCGCGTCTTCACCAACGACAATCCTTTCCAGAGCGGCAGCTCCCCGCCCCTTCCAGCCAAGACCCCGACGGACCGACGCAAGACCACGGGGATGGAGGCGGTCAGGACGCCGAGCTCGGCCGCCGCCCGGAGGCGCACCGACGTCCCTGTTGTCGACGACAGCCGAAGCTTCTCCCGGTCGTTCGAGGTCCCGATAAGCAAACTAAGCGGCCCCAAGGCCCCGCGCGCGCCGTCGCTCGAGCCCGGCGAGGAGTTCACTCCGGAAGCGCAACTCGAGCTGTCACAAGAAGAGGCGCTCCGCGGCAGCAGGGCCGTCGTGCCTCGTCGCCGCAAGGCTCCCGGCCGAAGCCTGTTGAAGACGCCGCTCCTGGTTCTGGGCACAGCTCTGCTCGGCGCCTACGGCGCATGGTACAGACAGGAGAAGGTGGCCGTAGGCTACTGCGGCGTCGGCCGGCCGGCCCAGTCCATCATCCCTGCCAACATCCAGCTACCGGACGGTCTGAGGGACATTGCGCTCCCGAACTGGCTCAAGGATGTCGAGGTGCCACAGTGGGCCAAGGACGCGGAGGTGCCGCAGTGGATCAAGGATATCGAGATTCCCGACTGGGCCAACGCCCTCGTCGAGCCGCAATGCGAACCCTGCCCGCCCCACGCCTTCTGTTACGAGGACTACTCGGTGCGCTGCGAGGACGGCTACATTCTCACGCCCCACCCGTTGTCGCTCGGTGGTGCCATCCCGCTCCCGCCGACGTGCGAGCCTGACAGCGAACGCGTCCGCCGCGTCAAGGCCGTGGCGGACAGGGCCGTCGAGGAGCTGCGAGATCGAAGGGCCAAGTTTGAGTGCGGCGAGCTGGTGGACGAAGACGGTCAGACGCCTGAGACGCCGGCCATCGAGGAACAGGTGCTGAAGGAGGTCATCAGCGAGAAGCGGAGCAAGCGCCTGAACAAGCAAGAGTTCGACGACCTCTGGACCGCGGCGCTGGGCGAAATCCACACGCGGGACGAGGTCGAGGTCGAGGTTGAAGAGCCACGGTACGTACCCCTTGTCCCTTTCCACTCTTGATTTTTTCCCTTCCCTTCGCCCTTCGGCTCCCCTTCTCTTCCTCCCAGGCCGGGAAGTCAAGCACCGCAAAGTACCGCCGAACTAAACTCAACTAACCAGCGCCCCCGCTGGCCCCGTAGAACCGCCGATCCCGGAGCCCTTCCAAATACCCGCCTATCGAGCACCTCGCTCGCTCGCCTTCCGCTCGCCTGCGCGCTCCGCCGATCCGTCCGCCTCGGGCTCGCCCGATATCGACTCCATGTTTGCGCTGTAGCGGGCGCGCTCCTCACAGCCCTCTACGGCCGCTCGCGGTACCGCACGCACGTCGCCACCTCGGCCGAGATCCCCGCCCTCGTCGACAAGGTCCTCGAGCTCCTCGCCGGCCAGAAGGAGCTGTCGTACGGCGGCGACCCGGACGCCGGCGACGAGGACGCCTTCCTCTTCCTGCCCAACCTGCGCGACGACGTCCTGCGCAGCCGCCACTCGCTGGCCGAGCGCGAGCGCGTCTGGCAGCGTGTCCGCGCCGTCGTCGAGCAGAACGCCAACGTCCGCCCCGGCCAGCGCGAGGGCCGCAACGGCGAGGTCGGCCGCGCCTGGGAGTGGATCGGCCCCGTGGCCGGCATCGCCGAGAGCGGCGGGCCTCGTCGCCGCAAGAGCGGCCGCGTCTCCTGGGGCCCCGACGTCAGGGGCAGCGACGACGCGGGCACGCCCAGCGCCGGCGCCGAGTCCGGCCGGGAGGTGGCGGCCGAGCCGTCGGCCACGCACCGGCGCTGGCAGGACGCGCGGCCCTTTTACTAGGGCGAGCGACTGCCGCTACGGGAGGGGTCGATGATGACGAGATCTGCAGGGGCGGGGGTGGCCGGTGGGACATGTCGTCGTGGCGGGGCGGCCGACTTTGCGGGACCGGTTTATCTATCTCCTTTGTAATTGTTGCGACTGCAAACGCCACTTTTCAATGGTCTGCTACCCCTAGACTTCTTTTCACTTCCCGCGCCCATATCAGGCGCCGCGGCGAGGTTTGGGACCCCCCCTCGTCTTGAACCCGGTAACGGTCGTCGTGTCTTTGGGCTGGCGTTGAGGGTGGTGGGGCGCTTGTTTCTGCACGGTTTCCCGCTCTGCTCGATGAAGGCCAGAGGGCGCAACGTTGGGGGGCAACGTGGGAGGCAACGCGGAAGGATGGCATTTTGTCGGAAGTTATATGGTATCCTGTAGAAACAGGGAGACTGATACAGAGAATCAAAACGATCGGTCCCAAGCAGCCCACCTTTTGAGAATGCCAACGACTTTGCTCAACTTTTGATTCCGCTCAGCTAGATATATGTCAGGTAGCCCGGGTAGGTAGGATTCAACCAAGTCAAATTATAACCGTCAACGCAGAGCAAACGGAAGGCCGTTCGGTCCCGTCCATCTACGTACCGTGGCAGGCCGTCCCGCGCCGTGACTCCTCCCTCGCTCCATTTGGTATCATGACAGCGTGACTCGACCCGACCCGCCAGCCCCTACATCTCCCATCGTACAAACCGGATAGTACTGTACACGCCGCCCCTAACCTTCGGCGCCATGCCTAGCGCCCTCGACCCTCAGGACAAGCCTTTCAGTCGGCTTGTGGCATATGCGGCGCCGACTGCGCTGACCGCCCCGATGAACAAGCAGATGGCGATAGCATTCGGCCCGTCGGTGGAGTGGTGCTCCGAGGGGTCGGCCTCGGTGGCGAGCTCGGGGCTCTTGCCGGGTTCCAGCACGGCAAAGACGATGGTGCTGATGAAGGTTCCGACGAACTGCGGGAGAGTGGTGTAGATATTGAGGATGCCGAAGTAGACGCCGCTCAGCTCGCCCGTGGGACTGACCACGTCGGCTCCCGCGGCGTCCTCGGCCCTGCCGTTGTCGGTGTGAGCCGCCGTTATGGCGGCCATCTCGACGCTGTGACCCGCCGAGAGCCGGCGGTACGAGGCCCCGCCGTTCTCTCCAGCCGCGGCGCCCGTGAGCTTGTTGACCTCGACTCCCAGGAAGGCGGTCGGCGCCCACATGGCGATGGTCCACGGCACGCCGCAGACGGCCACGAGCAGGGTCGCAAAGCGGAAACTGGCGGCAAAGGGAGCAAGCGACATGGCCACGGCAAATATGAGGTGACCCACGATCCAGACGGTCAAGAGGTCAGGTTTGACCTTG
>Ga0247777_1000572_pt1 | contig 10657 bp, 5 predicted proteins | sample UWRJL154409C5_FD_179937 | JGI IMG/M metagenome (GOLD analysis project Ga0247777, IMG submission 179937) | Plant litter microbial communities from Arlington Agricultural Research Station in Wisconsin, United States - UWRJ-L154-409C-5 | ecosystem: Environmental > Terrestrial > Plant litter >...
TGGCAGTGGCGCCGTAGCCGTGCATCTGGTTGCTCCAGTCACGATAGCTGTAGCCCATCTCGATGCGGTCGACGCCGTTTTCGGTCACCCAGCCGTTGCCGCCGACTTCCCAGCTGTCGGCGCCGCCGGAGCCCTGGGCGTCCCAGCCGCCGCCGTCGATTTGCTGGCGCTCGGAGTACTGGATGTACCCGGTGACCGAGAAGTTGTCGCCGATGGTCTGTTCGAACGTGCCGCGGAGGAGGCTGGTATCGAGCGAGCGCATGTTATTGCCGTCGGCCCAATTCCAGTCGTACGGGATTTGCGGCCGGAGAATCTGCATCGGCACCGCGGACTGCGGGCTGCTGGCGTCGCCGCGCTGGAAGTTGTAACTGTTCAGGCCGTTGGGCTTCTCCCGATAGCCGTCCTCGAGCAGGAACTTGAGGGTGGTGGCGGGCAGCGGCTTCCAAGCACCCTGGATTTGGTAGTACTGGACCTTGCCTTCCGAGTGCGCGCGATAGTCCTCGCTGTTGGAGTACTCGGCGGCGAGGCGGAGGCCGAACTCGCCGTTGGCGACCTTGCCGGTGAAGTTGGTGTCGATCGTGGAGCCCCATTCGCCCTCGGTCTGCGCGTAGGCCTGCAGGCGGGTGAAGTTGCGGCCGAATTCGACCTGCTTGGTGATGGCGTTCATGATGCCGCCCGGGTACGCGAGGCCGTAGAGCGCGGCGGCGGGACCCTTGACGATTTCCACGCGCGAAAGGCCGACGGCGGAAACGGGGTCGTATTCGCGGATGCCATCACGGATGCCCCAGTTCTGGCGGAAGCCGCGGAACAGAAACTGATTGTAGGCCTGCTGGATGGTGTTGCTCGAAGCGTTGTCCGAGCCGCCGTTGACGAGGGAGGCGTTCCAGCGCTCGACGTCGACCTGGTTGGTGATGTGCAGATCGTCGAAGAGTTCCTGGGTGAACACCTGGATGTTCAGCGGGACGTCCTTGATCGGCGTGTCGGTGCGGGTGGCGGCGACGGAGTTGGCGGCACGGTAGCCGTAGTCGCGCTCGGTGTTCACGGTGAACGGGCTGAGTTTCACCACCTCATCGTCCTTGCTGGCGGGGGCGGGAGTCGTCGTAGCCGGGGGCGTGGTTTCCGCGGGGTTTTGCGCGGAAACGCTGCCCGCGGCCAGAAAGGCCGCGAACAGGACCGAACCGGCGAGACGGGTTCGGCCCGGAGACTTGCTGATCTGCAGTGCTGAGTTCATTTTGGTTTTTTGGGTTATTGCTGGATGCGGGGGCATCCGGGGGCAAAGGGGCGGGTAGGAGGGAGGGAAAACGGCGGTAGACGCCGTCGCGATTCCTTGGGGTGCCGCTATTACCGTGCATCGGGCCAGCCGTCGCAAAAGCGCTGAGTCCTCTATCTTTAGAGTAATCATTCTATCGGTAGAGTGCGGCGCCACTTATTGGCGCGAACCCGGGCAGCGAAAGCTGGGCATAGTTGCCTTTTGTAGGGGCGTCGCTTGCGACGTCCTCGCGACTGAGGACGGACCAAGGTCCGCTCCTGCAGGAACACCGCCGCCTCTCTCAGAGTGTCTCGAGCGCGGCGACGCCGGAGCGCAACTTCTTCGGCGCGGTGACGCCGTCCTGCCAGAAACCGGGGATGTAGGTGACCGACTGCGCCTCGGGCACGCCGCGCTGGTAGGAATCCGTCATGATGGTCAACTGCTCCATCGCGCGCTGGCCGACGAGCTGGTGGTTCTGCACCACGCCGGCGATGTGCGGCATGCTCGGCGGCACGTCGAGCAGCGCGAAGGCGACATCGTCCGGCAGCTTGATGTGCGCGGTGGCGAAAACGTCGAAGAGCTCGTTCCAGTTGGAGATGATGACGTCGACCTGGTTGGCGCGCATCCACTCGGGGATGAGGCGGTGGAGGACGGGGACCTCGGCGAGGCTGAAGATCAGCGGCGGCACGCACTCGTTCTCCGGCAGCGAGGCCTGCTCGACGAGCACGCCCATGCCGAAGGATTCGCCGAGGCGCGTCTGGTCCTCGCGCGCCGTGGCGAGGCCGATGCGCCGGTAGCCGAGCGAGCGCAGGCGGCGCATCGCGAGGCGTGCGACCTGCAGCTGGTCGTTGGAGACGGCATCGAGGTTGGGGGCGAGGTGGAGGCACTCGATCTTGACCGCGCAGAACTGGCTCCAGTCGAGGTCGAGCTGCTCGATGTCGATCTCGAAGGTGGACAGCAGCACGCCGGTGATGCCGCGCGCGGTGAGGATGGTGTTGAGTCGCGCCGGGGCGAGGTGGCCCTGGCCGACGACGAAAATCTCGAGCGAGTGGCCATGGGCCTCGGCCGCGGCCTTGGCGCCGGCGTAGACCAGCGGCTGGTAGTGGTTGCCGCTGAACAGGCGCGTCGTGCCCGCGTGCACGACGAACGCGGTGCTGGCGCGGCGGGCGTGCGGGTGGCTTTGGGCGCGGTGGAAGTTCAGCGCATCGAGCAGCGGGTCGCGCTGGTAGCCGAATTCCTTCGCGACAGCGCGGATGCGCGCGCGGGTGGCGGGCGGGATGCTGGGATGGTCGCGCAGCGCGAGCGACACGGTGGTGGCGTGCACCGCCGCCCTGGCCGCGATGTCGGCCAGGGTGTAGTACTGCTTGGGCGCGACGGCGGGCCGCTCAGGAGCGGCGGGGCGCGGACGGGCCGTCTTGCCAGGTGCTTTGGACATAAATGGAGGAGGGAACCTCGGCGGGGCCGAGCTGGCCGGATTTGAGCTGGGTGACGACAATCGAGACGGCGCGGGCGCCGACGAGGTGGAGGTGCGGGCGCACCCCGGCGAGACCGGCGGGCATCGGGTCGCAGAGGCAGAGGCAGGCGCAGGCGACGTCCTGCGGCACGCGCAGGCCGGCCGCCTCGATGATATCGCGGATGCAGATCCAGTTGCACAGGACCACGTCGGCCTGGTGACGCTTGACCCAGCGCGCGATCATGCCGCCGAGCATTTCGCCGCTGGTGTTGTAGGGGAAGAACAGCGGCGGCACCTGCCGCTCGGGCGGGATGGAGGCCAGTTCCATCAGGTAGCCGGCGGCGTGGCGGTGCCCGCTGGTGTCCTCGTCGGCGCGGCCCACCGCCAGCCCGATGCGCTGGTAGCCCAGCGCGGCGAGGTGCCGGAAGGCCATGCGCACCTCGCGCAACTGGTCGTTGGCGATGACGGTGACGTTGGGCTCGGCGTGGCGGGAATGAATCTTCGCGACGGCGTAGTCGTCCCAGTTCAACGCGACCTCGGCGAAGCCCGGCTGGAAGGAGCCGAGCACCACGCCGGTGATGTGGTTGTCCCGGAGGTAATGGCTGAGGCTGCGCGTGTCGTGGTCGTCCTCGCCCACGGCGAGCACCTCCAGCTGGTAGCCGAGCAGCTCGGCCTGGCGCTCCGCGCCCTCGAGCATGACCTGCAGGTGGGGCTGGCGGGCGATGCCGGAGCCGGAGCCATAGTTTTCAAGGTACGCGATGCGCGGGGCGGGAGCGCGGACGCGGCCCTGCTGGCGGAAGCGGCTGAGCGCGTGGAAGACGGGGTTGCGCTGGTAGCCCATCTGCTGGGCCGCCGCCTCGATCTTCTGGCGCGTGTGCGGCGGAATGCTGGCATGCCCGCGCAGCGCCAGCGAAATGGTGGTGATATGGAAGCCGGTCTCGCGGGCCACGTCCTTCAACGTGGGCCGGCGGGTGGGGGCGCCCGGCGCAGCGGCCTCAAGGGAGTTGTTCATGGGGTGGCGCCGTGGCGGCGCTGGTAGGTTTGGTGCAATTCGGTGAGAGCGGGGCTGGGCTGGCCGGCGGCGAGGGCCTGTCGCAACCACTGGCCGGTGCGGGGGTCGCCGTGCTCGAGGCCGTAGCGCGCGAGCAGGGTGAGCGCGGGCTGGCACGCGGGTTGCGTTTGCAGCAGGCGGTCCAGCACGGCCAGGCCGGCCGCGGCGCGGCCCGTGCCGAAATAAATGGCGGCCAGTTCGCACGGGGCGGCGGACTCCCCCGGCTGGGCGCGGGCGGCGAACTCGAAGTGGGGGATCGCCTCGTCGAGGCGGCCGGCGCGGGCCGCCAGCAGGCCGGCCTCAAAGTGCAGGCTGGCGCTGTCGGGCGTGGCGGCGAGGCCGTCGGCCACGACTTTTTCGAGCGCGGGCAGGTCGCGGATTTCGCGCAGCAGGACGATCAGCTCGCCGCGGATCTTCTCGTCGGCCGGAGCCAGCGCCACGGCCCGTTCGAGCGCCGCGCGGGCGGCGGTGCGGTCGCCCAGCCAGCCGCGGGCCCGGGCGAGCTGGCGGTGGAGCCGGGCGTCGTTGGGGTCGAGGACGAGGGCGCGTTCGAGCAGGGGAATCGCCCGCGCGGGCCGGCCGTCGGAGACTTCCGCCGAGGCGGCGACGAGGAGGGCGTAGGGATTGTGGCCGTAGGCGGCGAGATCGACGGCGAGCGGATCGGGCATCCCCATGTAGCGGCCGTCGCCGCTCACGCTCTTGCGGGTGGCTTCCGCGGCGGCCGGGTTGCCGAGACGTTCGAAGACGGTGGCAAGGAGGCTGGGTGCACCGGGAAAATCCGGTTGCGCGGCCACGGCCTCCTGGAGGCGACTGCGCGCGGCGGTCAAGCGCCCCGCCTGCAGGTCGCAGCGGGCGAGGCCGAACAGCGCGTGCACGTTGCCCGGTTGGAGGCGCAACAGTTCGGCGAAAGCGGCGCCCGCCTCCGCCAGTTGGTTGTTCTTCAGGCAAGCTTCGCCCAGCCGGTGCCACAGTACGGGCTCGGCGGGAGCCAGCCGCGTGGCGAGCTGGAGCAGCGGCAGGGCTTCGTCGAGGCGGCCATAACCGGTGAGGATTTCCGCCAGCAGGTGAGGCCAGCGCGCGGCCGCGGGATCGACCACGAGCAGCGCGCGATAACCCTGCATCGCTTCCGCCAGCAGGCCGTTCGCGTGACAAAGCTGGCTGAAGTCGGCCAGCGCGGCCCGGTCGACCGGCCAGCGGGTGAAACCGGTGGCGCTTTGCGCGAGGCGGGCGTCGAGTCCGGGAGCGTCTGCACCCACCGGGGCGGGCAGGGCGGGGCGCAGCGCGGTCCAGCGGCGCTGGTCCCCCTGGAGGTGCCACACAAGCCAGCCCCCGCCGGCTACGGCCAGCAGCCCGATGAGGGCGAAAGACAGGTATTTCGAACGGAGCACGGCGCAGACCAGGGGTGGATCGAGCGAGTTACTCTAGCAAAGGGAGCAATGACGCCGACAGGCGGAGAGGAGCAAGGGGGGTGTTACTCTAACGTTTAGTGTAGCTCGGCGCCGCTTCGGCTGGCCAATCCTAAATCGAAGCCCAAGACAGTGGCGGTCTGCATTTTGTGCCCCACCAAATGCCCGTTTCGCTCCTCCGCGCGCTTTTTGCCCCGGCTCTGCCCCGCTTCGCGGCGGGTGGCGTCCTGTTGGTGACGTTGGCTTTGCGTATGGCGGGCGCGGATGCGCTGGCAGGCACCCCGTTTGCGCCGCGGTCGGTTTCGGCCGGAGGGGCGCGGTTTACTCTACTGTCCGGCGAGCAAACCGGTCTGACGGCCGTCAACCATTACGACGATCCGGCGATGTGGGGCGCACGCTACCGCGAATTCTCGCTGGGCGCCATTGGCACGGGCGTGGCGATCGCGGACTATGACGGCGACAGCCGGCCGGATATCTTCGTCGTCAGCAAGACCGGCCCGAACCACCTCTACCGCAATCTTGGCGGTTTTCACTTCGAGGACATGGCCGAAAAGGCCGGCGTGGCCGGCCCGGCCGGGGCGTGGAAGCAGGGCGTGGCGTTCGCCGATGTGAACAACGACGGCCGGCCCGACCTCTACGTCTGCCGTTTCGACGCGCCCAATCTCCTCTACATCAACCGCGGCGACGGCACGTTCAGCGAGGAGGCGGCGGCCCGTGGCCTCGCCCTCCACGACGCGAGCAGCATGGCGGCATTCTGCGATTACGACCGCGACGGCTGGCTCGACGCCTACGTGCAGACCAACCTGCTCGACGCCGAGCGCCATCCCAACGGCCAGCGCGACCGGCTCTATCGCAACAACCGCGACGGCACATTCACGGACGTCACCGACCGCGCCGGCATCAAGGACGAGACGCAGGGGCATGCGGCCACCTGGTGGGATTACGACGAGGACGGCTGGCCGGATATCTACGTCGACAATGATTTCCGGGATCCAGACCAACTCTACCGGAACAACGGCGACGGCACGTTCACGAACGCGCTGAGCCGCGTGGTGCCGCACACGCCGCACTCCTCGATGGGCGCGGACCTGGGCGACCTCAACAACGACGGCCACGCGGACCTGCTGGTGGCCGACATGGCCGCCACGACGCGCGAGAAGGACCACCGCGGCATGGCGAAGCTGCGGGCCGGCCTCACGGACAACGAGCAAAACCCCGGCGCCGCGCCGCAGTTCATGCGCAACGCCCTCTTCCTCGGCACGGGCACCGGCCGCGTGCTCGAGGCGGCCGAACTCGCCGGGCTCGCCGCCACCGACTGGACCTGGACCGTGCGGCTCGAGGATCTCGACCAGGACGGCTGGCTCGATGCGTTCTTCACCAACGGCATGGTGCGCGAACTCCACGGCCAGGACCTCACCCAGCGCATGATGACCCGCGAGAGCCTGGCCGAGCGCATCCGCATCTCGAAAGCGTCCCCTGTCCTCGCCGAACAGCACCTCGTCTTCCGAAATCGCGGCGAGCTGCAGTTCGAAGACATGAGTCACGCCTGGGGGCTCGACCGGGTGGGCGTGGGTTTCGGCGCGGCGTTCGGCGACCTCGACGGCGATGGCGATCTCGACCTGGTGTACGCCAGCATGGACGCGCCGGTGACGGTCGCGCGCAACGATGCGGCCACCGGCCACGCGCTGGTACTCGACTTGCGGGGGACCGACTCGAACAAGTTCGGCGTCGGGGCCACGGTCCGCATCGAGACGGCGGTGGGCCGGCAGATGCGGACGCTCACGCTGGCGCGAGGCTACCTTTCCACGAGCGAACCGATGCTGCATTTCGGCCTCGGCGACGAAACGATTGTCCGGAGCCTCACGGTCGAATGGCCCGGCGGTGCGCGGCAGACCTTCGCAAACCTGGCGGCCGATCGCCGCTACGTGATCACCGAGCCGGCCGGCGCGCCGCGACTGGCCGCGCCCGCCCTGCCCCCGGCCCAGTTCACCGAGGTGAGCCAGCGCCTGCAGCTCAATCTTGCGAGCCGCGAAAAGCCGTTCAACGAGTGGGCGAAGCAACCGCTCCTGCCGTTCCGCCTGAACCGGCCGGGCCCGACGGCGCTCGCCGTCGACCTCGATGGCGATGCGCAGGACGACTTCGTCCTGGGCGGCGTCACCGGCGAAGCGGGCCGCCTGCTGTCGAATCTCGGCGACGGGCAGTTCATGGTGTACGGGGCCAATTTTTTCCCGGAGACGAGCGTGCCCGACGGACCGGTCGTCGCGCTCGACGCCGACGCCGACGGCGACACCGATCTCCTGGTCACGAAGGGCGGCGTCGCCGCGCCCGCCGGCAGCGCGGCTTACGAGCCGCGCCTGCTGCTCAACAACGGCCGCGGCCGCTTCACCCTCGCGGCCGGTTTGCTGCCCCCGCTCCCGCTCAGCGTCGGTGCGGCCGGCGCGGCCGATTTCGAGCACAGCGGGCGCCCCGGGATTTTCATCGGCGGCCGCGCGGTGCCCGGGGACTACCCGCAGATGCCGCGCAGCGCGCTGCTGGCGTGGCGCGTTGATCACTACGCGGACGTGACCGCGGCGCTCGCGCCGGAACTCGCGGCGGTCGGGCTCGTGACCGTGGCCTTGTGGACCGACGTGGACGACGACGGCTGGCCCGACCTGCTCGTGGCGTGCGAGTGGGGACGGGTGGAATGTTTCCGCAATGCCGCGGGCAAGCGCCTCGAGCGCGTCACGGAAAAACTGGGCTTTGCCTCCGGCGGGACCGGCTGGTGGCACGCGTTGGCCGCCGCCGATTTCAACGGCGATGGCCGGATGGATTACGCCGCGGGCAACACCGGGCGGAACACGCGGTACCGGGCGTCGGCGGAATTTCCCGCGCTCTTATACGCCGGCGTGACGGTCGGGGGCGCCGCGCCGCAGTTGATCGAGGCGGAGGCGAAGGGCGGCGTTTATTATCCACTGCGCGACCGCGAGGCGCTGGCGAAGGTGCTGCCGGCGGCGTTGCGCCCGTTCGCCACATCCGAGGCCTACGCGCGCGCGCCGTTCGACACGGTCTTCCCGGCGGCCGCGCTGGCGGGGGCGACGCGGCTGGCGGCGACGGAATTGCGGAACGGCGTTTTTCTTTCCCAGCCGGACGGCACGTGGCGGTTCACGCCGTTGCCGGCCCTCGGCCAGATCGCGCCGATCCAGGCGCTTTATGCGGGCGACGTCGATGGCGATGGCCGCGCCGACCTCCTGGTCGCGGGCAACTCGTTCGTGCCCACGCCGGAAACCGGGCGTTTTGACGGCGGGCTCGGCTGGCTGCTGCGCGGCGACGGGCGCGGCGGATTCGCCGCGGTGCCCGTGCGCGAGAGCGGGTTCGCGGTGCCCGGCGATGCGCGCAGCCTGGCGGCCACGGACCACCAGCAGGACGGGTGGCCGGACTTCCTGGTGACGCGCAACAACGACCGCGGCCTTTTCTTCCACAACGCCGGGCGCGCCGGTGCCCGCGGCGCGGCCGTCTCCCTGCGCGGCCCCGCCGGCAACCCGGCCGCGATCGGCGCGCGGCTCACGTGGGTGCTGGCCGACGGCACCGCGCAGGTGGCGGAGAAGGGCGCCGGGCCGGTGTTCTTCGCGTGGCCGGAGGCCAATCCGCCGGCGCGGCTGAAAATTCGCTGGCCTGATGGCCGGGTTTCCGAGCAGACGTTCACCGGTGCGCCCGCGCGCACCCTGACCCTTTCCGCCCCATGAAAAAATCCCCGGCCGCCCCGCCACCCTCCGTTGGTTCCCCCTGGCCGTTGGTGGCGTGGCTGTCGCTCGCGGCGAACGCCGTCCTCGTGGCCTGGCTGGTCGCGCGCGTGCCGAAGCCCGCGGCCGTCCCGCCTCCGGTGGCGCCGGCGTCCGCCGTGACCGCGCCGGCGCCGATTTGGTCGCGCGAGCTGGCGCCCTATGCCGCGCTGGGTTCTTTCATGGCCGAGAACAACCGCATCGCGGACTTGAAGTGGAGCGCGGCGCAGTTCGCCGCCTTTCAGGAGGGCTTTCGCGCCAGCTACGAAGGACGCGGCCTGCCGCTCGACGAGGCGGCGGCGAAATTGCGCGACGAAACCAGCGCCCGCGTCCAGGCGATGGTGCAGACCGAGCAGCCCGACCCGGTGCGCGACTATTTCCGTTTCCTGCGCGAGAAGGAAGGCGTCCGGCAGACGCCGAGCGGGCTCCACTACCGGATCACCGACGAAGGCACCGGCGTGCCGCCGACCGCGGCCGACACGGTGGTCATCAGCTACGCCGCGCGCCTGCCCGACGGGAAGGCCGTGCCGGCGCTGGGTCGGGCGCGGGTGAAGGTCGCGGTGCGCGACCTGTTGCCCGGCCTGGCCGAGGGCGTGCAATTGTTGAAGGTGGGCGGCAAGGGCCTGCTGTATCTGCCGCCGGCCCTGGCGTTCCGCGACGCCGACTGGCCGGCCGAGCTCCCGCGTGGCATTCCACTCGGCTTCTACGTCGAGTTGCACGACATCAATCCCGCGCGGTGACGGGCGTGGCCTTGTTACGCAAGTGATAGAGCTGGTAACGTGTTGTCTGGGCCCGCGCGCCGCGCAGCGTGTGAGGCCCGTCCCGCGTCACCCCGGGCGTCGGTCCCCAACCCCTGCATGAAACCTCTCCGCTTTCCCTCCGGCTTTACTTGGGGCGTGGCTGCCGCCGCGCCGCAGATCGAAGGCGCCGCCTTGGCGGACGGCAAGAGCCCGTCCGTGTGGGACACGTTCAGCCGGAAACCCGGGGCGGTGCTCAACGGCGACACGCTCGACGTGGCCTGCGACCACTATCACCGCTTCAACGAGGATTTCGCGCTGATGCGCCGGCTCGGCATCCGGAACTACCGGCTGTCGCTCGCCTGGCCGCGCATCCTGCCGGACGGCGACGGGGCCGTGAACCAGAAGGGCGTGGATTTCTACCACCGGCTGTTCGACGCGATGCGGAAGCACGGCATCACGCCGTGGGTGACGATGTTCCACTGGGACCTGCCGCAGGCGCTTGAGGATCGCGGCGGCTGGCGCGTGCGCGGGACGGTCGACGCTTTCGCCCGTTATGCCGACACGATCGTGCGGGCCTATGGCGATCGCGTGAAGAATTGGATCACGCTGAACGAGATTTTCTGCTTCACGCGCCTGGGCTACGGCACCGGCCAGAAGGCCCCGGGCGCGCGGGAGAGCGAGCAGGTGGTCAACCAGACCTATCATCATGCGTTGCTGGCCCACGGCGCCGGCATGCGGGCGGTGCGCGAGCACGGCGGCAAGGGCACGCGGGCGGGCCTGACCGACAATGTGATCGTGACGGTGCCCGTTGACCTGCAGCCGGCGAACGTGGCGGCGGCGCGGCGCGCCTTCAGCGCGGAAAACGTGCGCGTGCTGGAGCCGCTGTTCACCGGCCGCTATGGCGCGACCTACCGGCGGATCACCGGGACGGACGCCGCGAAGGTGGCCCCGGGCGACCTGAAGCTCATCTCGCAGCCCATGGATTTCCTCGGGCTCAACA
>Ga0247777_1000573_pt1 | contig 10651 bp, 10 predicted proteins | sample UWRJL154409C5_FD_179937 | JGI IMG/M metagenome (GOLD analysis project Ga0247777, IMG submission 179937) | Plant litter microbial communities from Arlington Agricultural Research Station in Wisconsin, United States - UWRJ-L154-409C-5 | ecosystem: Environmental > Terrestrial > Plant litter >...
CCGTGGACATCCTCGTCAACAATCTCGGCATCTACGAGTCGAAGGGCTTCTTCGAGGAGACCGACGCCGACTGGGAGCGGATCTTCGAGGTCAACATCCTCAGCGGCGTCCGCCTGAGCCGCCACTACCTCCAGGGCATGCTCGCCAGGAAGCAGGGCCGCGTGATCTTCATCTCCAGCGAGTCCGGCGTCAGCCCCTCCCCCGAGATGCCCCACTATGCGGCGACCAAGACCATGCAGCTCTCACTCTCACGCAGCCTGGCCGAACTCACCAAGGGCACGGCGGTGACCGTCAACACCGTCATGCCCGGCTCGACCTTGACCGAAGGGGTCACGACGTTTGTGCAGGGCCTCTTCCCCGGCGTGTCGCTCGAGGAAGCGGGCCGGCGTTTCATCCGCGAAAATCGCCCGACGTCGCTGATCGAGCGGCTCATCCGGCCCGAGGAGATCGCCACCTTCGTCACCTTCATCTGCAGCCCGCTCGCCTCCGCCGTGAATGGCGCCGCCCTCCGCGTCGACGGCGGACTGGTGCGCAGCGTGTTCTGATCCGACGAATTCTCGCCGCAACCGCGCGTCGCTTGACAAGCCGCGCGGGCGGGCAATGGTGCGGATGCACTTGTTCCCGCCCAAAATCATGAAGCGCCATCTCTATATTCACGGGACCATGATGCCTGCGATCTTCCCTGGCGCGGCCGGCCTCGCAGGCTGAGCCGCCGGCGCGCGGCATTTCCCCGGCCTTCGAGCGCCCTGATCGGGTCCGTCCACCCGCCGCGAGTGCGTGGCATTCGCTTTTCCCCGCCGGGCGCGAGCGCGCCCGGAGACCGATCGTTCCCGTTTAAAAATATAGACTCATCATGAATTCGTTCCTCCCCACCCTCGAACAGCCCGCGTCCGTCCTCCAATCCATCCCCGTGCTCCACCAGCAGGGCTTCACCTGCACGCTCGTCACGCTGGAATCGGGCTCCGAGTCGGCCCTGCCCGCCAGTCGCTCGCCCGACCGCGAGCTGCTCTTCGTCGTCGACGGTGACATCGCCGTGCACGCCGACGGTGTCACGACCATCGTCAACCGCGGCGATGCGTGCCTCCTCGCGCCGGACAAGCCCGCGGTCCTCACCGCCCGCGTCGGCGCGCCCGCGCGCCTCCTCCGCGTGGAAATCCCGCCGCGCCTGGTCATCGCCCCGCAGATCATCACGCCGCGCGCCTGATCGCACGATCGATCGAATCAACGGCCGGACGCTCCGCGTCCGGCCGTTTTCGTTATCGCCCCGCCGTCGCCACCCGACGACCCGAATGTATCGGCTGACCGCTGATCGCCGAAAGCTGACCGCCTCAGCCCCGGTACTGCTCGTCGCTGACCTGCTCCAGCCAGTCGACGGCCTTGCCGTCCAGCGCCTCCTGGATGGCGATATGCGTCATGGCCGTCGTGGCCGCGGCACCGTGCCAGTGCTTCTCGCCGGGCGGGAACCAGACGACATCCCCCGGCCGGATTTCCTGGACGGGGCCGCCCCACTGCTGCACGCGCCCGGCGCCCGAGGTGACGATCAACGTCTGGCCGAGCGGATGCGTGTGCCATGCCGTGCGCGCGCCGGGCTCGAAAGTGACGTGGGCCCCGACCGCGCGCGCCGGCGCCGGGGCGGCGAACAGGGGATCGATGCGCACGGCGCCGGTGAACCAGTCGGCCGGGCCTTGCTTGGAGGGTTGGGAACCGGCGCGTTTGATTTCCATGGGATGATAAGAGAAACGATTTCTTTTAACCACGGATTACACGAATTGCCCGGATAGCAATGAGCCAAATCATCGCTGTGCTCTCTCCCTCCGTGCGATTCGTGTAATCCGTGGTCAAAAAACGAAGCACTCCACTGGCAACCGCTACGAGCCGCCCTCGACGATCACGTCGGTGCGATTGTCGAGCCGCAGCGAGAGGTCCAGCGGGTCGCCGAGCTTCACCCGGCCGCGCGGGACCTGGTAGGCCCACACTTGGAAATTCATGAGCTGCGCGTCGCCGAAGAGCGTCGAAAACGCGCAATCCACGGCGTCCTGGCCGTGCGCGACCTTCACGCGGCCGATGCGCGGGACGTTGAAGCGCGCGTCGGTGGTGTACCAGTTGCCGCTGACGTAGATTTCGCCGTAGGCATGGAAATCCATGTGATGGTCGGGATCGGGGAAGCCGACATCGGGCAGGTGGCCGGTCACGTAGCGTGCCGGGATGTTAAAGCTGCGGTTGAGCGCCACCACGAGGTGCGCGAAGTCGCGGCACACGCCGTAGCCGCGGCGCAGGACGTCGCATGCCGACAGGTCCGCGCGGCCCGACTGGTAGCGGTATTCGATGTTGTCGTGCAGCCACTGGCTGATGGCCGCCGCCCGCGGCAGGCCGGGTTCCACCTTGCCGAACTTTTCCCAAGCGAACTCCGCCAGCTTGTCGGAATCGCAGTAGCGGCTCGGCAGCGTGTAGCGGATAAGCTCCGGCGGCAGGCGGTCGGGTTCCTCGGAGAGGCCGAGCGGCAGGTCGTGGTTGTCGGGCCGGGACGAAACCGCCACGAGCGCATCATGGCGAAAGCGATGCGTGCCGCGCGCCAGCCGCACGCGCCAGACGTGGTTCCCATGGCTGTCGGTGAAAAGCTGCGGCAGCGGGTCGCGGCCGAGCTCGAGCTTCTCCGCCAGCACGCGGTGCCGGCGGTCGCGCAGCGGTTCGACGTTGAACAGCATCGTGGCCGGCGCCTTGGCCTCGTAGGTCAGGTCGCAACCGACCCGCAAGGTGAGGTCCAGGGCTGGCGGGGCGGAAACCGCCCCGCGCGGGACCGGCGCGGTCCAGGCGCGCACCGGCAAGAGCGGCGCGAGGCGGGCGGGCGGGCGGCGGAAAACAACCGGCTTGGGCGGCAAAATCGTGGGCATGGCAGGTGGCAGGTGTTGCAGGCTCCCCAATGGACCGGCCGGAGCGCAACAAGTTCGGCCGGTCATGCCAGGTCCGAACCGGTGAACCACAGAGGCACAGAGACCCAAAGATCGAGCCTTCTTCTCCGTGTCTCTGTGCCTCTGTGGTGAAAAAAATTGAAACCCTCCGCCTTTCGCCCTCCGCCTTCCGCCTTTCCTACGCTTTCTTCCCCATCCGCCGCCGCACGGCCCGGGCATAAAAAACGACGGGCAACAGCGAGAGCAAGGTGATCACGGTAATGAAGGTCATCTGATGTTGCTGGCTGCCAGGGCTCGCCAGGATCGCGCGGGCCGCCTCGTCGTTGGCGTGGGCGGCAAACGCCACCGGCGCCAGCGCCGCGCGCCAGGCCACGCCGAAGCCGCCGCCCGCCGCCGTGTCCCAGCCCAGCGCGGACAGCCACGCGTAGGCCTCGACGCCCACGGACGCGCACCCGAGCGCGAGCCAGCCGAATGCCACCGTGCCGAAGCTGAACAAACCCACGCTGAGATTGCCGATCGCCACGATGCCCACCGCGACCGCGCCCACGCTGACCGGCGCCACCGCGTAGCCGCCCCAGGCGACGATCAGGCCGTACGCCCGGTCCCCGCCCGCGATCCAGCCGAACACCGGCGGCTGGCCTTCGTCCGGTGACGAGAAGCGGCAATGAACCAGCGGCACGCCCAGCAGGGTCAGCCGGCTGCGGTACTCCCCCGCCGCCGACCCGACCTGGTCCCGCGCGTCGCGAAAAAGTTCGGGATGCGCCCGTCTCTCGGAGGAACGCACGCCACGCATGTGGCGCATCACGCGGATCAGGCTCACCGGCCACACCACGATGAAACCCAACACCAGCGCTTGGGTGACGCCGGCAAACACCGCGCGCTGGTCCCACCAACGCCACGAGCCGGCGCGCAGCAGGTACAGGGCGACGATGAACGCCATTGCCCCGAAAAAATAGGCGATCGTGATCTTCACCACCGCGCGCCGCTCCCGGGGAGTCCGCGATTGGTCGAGATTGGCGCGCAAGGTCAGCAGCGCGCTGATGACGCCGCTGCACGACGCGATGAGCCCCGCGAACGCCGTGACCTTGGCCAGGCCGCTGCCCTGGGCGGCGAACCCGCCGGCCCCCACCATGGCCGCCTGCGCCGGCGTCGGCGCGACCCACGCAGGCAGCGCCGCCAGCGTGGCGATCGTGAAGAGCTTGCCCGGCGTGGTGCGCGCCAGCGCACCCTCCACGAAGGCCAGCACCTGCTCCTGCAGGAGCTTCCGCCCGCGCGCCAGCCGCTGCTTCACGGCGTCCTCCGTCAGGTCGAGTGCCACCGCCACATGCTCCACGGAACGGTGCTCGCGGTAATAAAGCACCAGCGGCTCGCGATAAATCTCCGGCACGCGCTCGAGCGCGCTCCACATCAGCGCCTGCTCCTCCTGGTGCACGGCCTGGTCGGGCACGGCTTCGTCGGCGGACGGCACGGCCGCCGCCTCGTCCAGCGGATCCGCCCGGCGCACCGGCTCGCGCCCGTCGGCCCGCCGGAGCCGGCTGACCTTGAAGCGCAGGATGCCGCACAGCCAGGGCCGCAGCTTCTCCGGCTCGCGGAGATCCGCCAGCTGGCGCCAGGCGTCGATGAAGGTTTCCTGGGCGAGATCCTCGCTCTGCGCCACGCCGCCCGTGGCCGAAAACGCCAGCGAGCAAAGCAGCCGCTGGTAACGCTCCACGATCCGGCCGTACGCCTGGCGGTCACCGGCCAGCGTGGCGGCGACCAGTTCGGCATCGGTGGTCATGACAAGGGAGGAGGACATGGATTCCGGGGAAGGACGCATAGGATGGCTTGCCTGCAGGTGCCAGAAAAGCCCCATCCGGTGACAGGATTTTTTGAATATTCCTGAACCGATCCATTTTCGGCCGAAACCCTGTCACCCCAGGCCGTGGTTTGGGCACTCATGGGCGAACCTTCACCTGAACCCTTCAAAAATCCGTTCCCATGAATCATCCCCTCCTCCGCTGCCCGCCGCTCGTTCCCGCCGTCCTGCTGCTGCTCGCCACCTGCGGCCCCGTGCTGCACGGCGCCGCACCGGCGCTGGTCGACGATTTCTCCGACTCCGCCCGAACCTCCCGCGGCGCGGGCCGCCTGCTCATCGACGACGCGGGCGCCGGCAGCAAATCCCACGCGACCCAACATGTCGAAAATGGCGTGCTCGTGGTGGCGGGCGAACTCGCCCCCGGCCGCGGCGCGCCGGCGTTCATCTCGGTCCCGCATCTCCTTACCCCCGACGCCAAACCGGAGGACGTCAGCACCTACACCGGCGTCCGCCTCCGCGTGAAGATCACCCAGGGCACGTTGATCGCGCAGGTCGCGAGCACCGACGTCGACAACTTCGACTACCACTCCGCCCCGGTCGTGGCGAAACGCGGGGAGTTCGCGGAAGTGCGCGTGCCGTTCGCGGACATGAAGCGCGCGTGGTCGGCCCAGACCCCGCTCAACCCCAAGCTTGTCACCGGCGTCAACCTCGTGGTGTTCGGCATGGCGCCGGGGACGTTTGCCTTCGAGGTGGACGAGATCGGGTTCTATTAACCGCCAGCGCCGGTTTTTTTGACCACAGATTTCACGGATGAGTACGGATAAATCAGGATTCCTTGCCACCCCGGGACCAGGCGCGCGGCTCGATTATCTCGACGCCACGCGCGCCTTCGCGCTGCTGCTGGGTGTCGTGTTCCATGCCAGCCTGTCGTTCACGCCCTATTTCATGGGCTGGGCGGTGCAGGATATTTCGACCGGCCGGGTGGTCGCGGACTTCATGCTCGCGAGCCATTCGTTCCGCATGGAGCTGTTTTTCGTGCTCGCGGGCTTCTTCAGCCAGGGGTTGCTCCAGCGCCAGGGGCTGGGCGCTTTCCTGCGCTCGCGCGCGGTGCGGATCGGCGTGCCGTTCGTCGCCGGCTGGTTTCTCCTGCGGCCGCTCATCGTGTCCGGGTGGATCATGGGCGCGGCCAGCCTGCGCGGGGACTACGATTTCTGGGCGGGAATCCGCGCCGGCTTCGCCACGCTGCGCCAGCTCCCCGCGAACCTGTTCATGGGGTCACATCTCTGGTTTCTTTATTACCTGCTGTTGATAACCGCGCTGGGGCTCGGGCTGCGGCTCGCGGTGACCGGGGCGACGCGGGCGCTCGCCGGCGAAACGGGCCGGGCCCGGCTCCTGGTCCGCCTCGATGCGGTGGCCGGCTGGCTGGCCCGCTCCCGCTGGGGCCTGCCACTGCTCGTCCTGCCCACCGCGTGGGCGCTGTGGCACATGCGCTTTTGGGGCATGGACACGCCGGACCAGTCGCTGCGCCCGTACCTGCCGGTGCTGGCCGTGTACAGCGGCGGCTTCGCCCTCGGCTGGATGTTCGCCCGCCAGGCGGACGCCATCGCCGCCTTCGGCCGCATCACGGTGTGGCGTGGGTTGCTGCTCATCGCCGCCTTCGTCGCGACGCGGCGGCTCAGCGAGATCCAGGCCGATCCCGGTCACCCGCATTTCACCGCGGCGCACGTCGGCTTCGTCTTCGCCTACGCGACCCTGATGTGGACGCTGGTGGTGCTTACGCTCGGCGTGTTCCGGAAGCTCTGCTCCACGCCCCGCCCCGCGATCCGCTACCTCGCCGATTCCTCCTACTGGATGTACCTGGTCCACCTGCCGGTGGTGGTGTGGCTGCAGGTGGCCGTCGCGGAAGTCCCGGCGCACTGGTCGCTCAAGCTCCTCTTCATCTCCGCCGCCACGATCGCGATCGCCCTGCTGACCTACGACCTCTTTGTCCGCTCAACGTGGATCGGCCAGATCCTGAACGGCCGCCGGCGCGAGCGAGCGCTCCGGCCGCCCGCCGGCCGGGCGGGATCTTCCCGCTAGTTCGCCCTGACCCGCCGGCCTTCCCATAAGGCACCCTGGCAGTACTTTTTCTCGAGTTCGGGGTTCGTGTTGGCGATGTCCTGCACGCCCAGAAAAGTCATTTCATAAACCGCCCCCGCTTCGGCCACCCCGTTCGGTTCCAGCCAAAGCCGGGAGCTCTCGTGCGTCACCGGCTTCACGGGCTGGACGGGCGAGGAGGCCCCTTCCGTGCGCAGCGGCAGGGGAATGGCGACGCGCGTGAAGTTGCCCGGATCCGCGGGCAAATCCTCGATCTCGCCGAGAATCAGGATCCGGATGGTCTCCGGCATTTTGGCGGTGGGCAACGCGCGCTCGCTGGCCAGGTCGATCATCGAAGGCAGGTCGGCCGCTTCGATCGCCCAATGGATCGTCACGCTGTGCGGGGCATCCATCTGGAGCTGGGGCTGGCTTTCCCAACTAAAGTAGGGCCGCGTCCCTTCCGGGGGCGGATCCATATGAGAGAAGGCCTCCAAGGCCTCGCCGTAATCCACCCCGGACGACACTCCCCGCATCTTTTCCTTGGTGTAATAGAAGCGGGACTCTTCCTCTCCCGGCGCCGGCTCCGCGTCGAGCACTCCCCCGACGAGCAAAGCCGAAGCGGATTCGTCCAAGCTGACGAGCATCACCGTGTCACCGCCGCTCCATTTGCCCGCGACCTGGGCATGCATCCAGGGATACAGTTGCTTGTGCCGGTGGAGCAGCGCGAAGATCTGCGACTGTTCGCGGCCATGCAACATCTTGAAGAGATCCTCGTTGGTCTCGGGCATCTCCGCAATCTCGTCCCCCGCTTCCTTCAGTTCCTTCTCGATGGCCGGGTTCACGCCGGAAAACTCCCATTTCAACCGCAACGAGTGCAGGGGTTGGCCGGAGATGATGATCTCGCGCAGCCGCTGCTGTTCCAGGCGCGCCCGGGCGTCGGCCTGGCGCTCCGCCAGGCGATCTTCCACCACCGAGGCGACCACGTTGATCAGCAGGCCGATGCCGATGAAGCTGAGAGCCACTTTTCCCCCGCGCGTCAGCCGCTTCCTGCCGCCCTCGGTGACAAAGGTCGCGTCGCTGAGCGTGCCCCAAATCGACGAAGCGGCCGACAGGAGCAGGCCGAGGTATTTCAGCAGGGTAAGCAGCAGGGTCATGGTGTAACTGGTCCGGACCGGCCCAAGTCGGCCCTTTGTTTGCCCGCCCCGGGAAGCACGGGCAAGACCCGAACGATGCCTTCGCCCCCGGCCGCGGGAGGCAAAAAAACGCAATGCTTGCCCAAAATCCAACAAGCATGCCGGCCGGACAGAATGATAGGATGGAATACACCCCACCTCTTCGATCCCTCCGCCCCGCTTTCCCGATGCCCATGCCCCGTCTTTTCTTCCGTCCCCCAGCCCCCGGACTTCCACCCGCGGCCCGCCGCGCGTGGGTTACGTGGCTCCTCCTCGCCAGCCTGGTCGTCCTGTTTTGCGGCCGGGCCCTCGCGGATCCCGCCGGGCCCGTCGCGGGCGGGCGGTCAAAGCGCGTGTTGATCATCAGCGTCGACGGCCTCCGGCCCGACCTGGCGCTGCGGGGCGACTGTCCCAACCTCCGCGACTTGATGGCACGGGGCAGTTTCACGATGTGGGCGCAGACCACGCCGAGCGGCAAGACCCTGCCGTCGCACACCTCGATGCTCACGGGCCGCACGGTCCCCGACCACGGGATCCATTGGAACAGCGAGAAGAAGCCCGCCAGCGCGGATTACATTTATGCGCAGGTGCCCACGCTCTTCGCCCTCGCCAAGCAGGCGGGCTATTCCACGGCCCTGGTCGCGGGCAAGGCCAAGTTCCGCGCGGTCGCGCAGCCGGAAACCCTCGACCACCAGTTCCTCGCCGAGGGCACCACCGGCGACCACGAAACCACCGAGCAGGCGATCCGCCTGGTGCGCGAGCACGCGCCGCAGGTCATGTTCTTCCACCTGCCGGACACCGACTCCACCGGCCATGGCCGCGGCTGGGGCTCGCCCCAACAGATGCGCGCCATCGCCAATGCCGACCGCTGCATCGGCCGGTTGCTCACCGCCATGGAAAACCGCCGCGTGCTCGACGACACGCTGGTGATCGTCACTGCCGACCACGGCGGTTGGATGAAGGATCACAACGGGAGCGACGCTCGCGGCCGGACGATTCCCTGGATCGCAACCGGCCCTGGGGTGGTAGCGGGCCAGGACCTGACGCTGGTCGACAAGCTCGAGGTCCGCACCGAGGACACCTTCGCCACGGCCTGCGCGTACCTGGAAATTCCCCTGCCCGCCGCATGCGCCGGCAAACCGGTCACGGCGATTTTCCCGCCGCCGCCAGCATTGAACGTCGCCCCAGCGTCCCCCGGCACGCCCTGAACCAGCCAGATGAACCACTGAGGCCCGGGGATGAACCTCCCACTACAAGGGATTTCTCCGTGCCTCTGTGCCTCGGTGGTTCAATTTCTGGCTGACAGCCGGCCGCTGATGGCTGAAAGCTTCAGCCCATGCCCACCCCCGATCTCAAAATCGAAACCCTCGTCAGCGGCTCCGGCGCTTCGCCCAAGAAGGGCGACCTCGTCACGGTCCACTACACCGGCACGTTTGAAAACGGCGAGAAATTCGACAGCTCCGTCGATCGCGACGAGCCGTTCGCCTTCGTCCTCGGCGCCCGCCAGGTGATCGCCGGCTGGGATCTCGGCGTGGCGAAGATGAAGATCGGCGACAAGGTGAAGCTCACCATCCCGGGCCACCTCGCCTACGGCGAGCAGGGTTACCCCGGCGCCATCCCGCCGAACGCCACCCTCATCTTCGTCGTCGAGCTCCTCGCCATCGGCGAAGAGTAATCGACCGGCCAGCCTAATCCATTTCACCACAGAGACACAGAGGCACAAAGAAAACCATAAGACTTGGCTTCTTCTCTGTGTCTCCGTGCCTCTGTGGTGAACCTGTCTTGGATCGAATAAAAGCCCGGCCTCCGCAAAGGAGACCGGGCTGAAAGCTGAGAGCTGACGACTGATTGCTACAGCTCAGCTCTTCTTCGCGTACTTGCTGCTGTCGCGCAGGGTGCGCACGTTGTCATGGGCGGCCTTCACCTCGGTGTACTGGCGGCTGATCAGGTCGCGCGTCGGCTGGTCGAGGTCGCCGCGTTCGAGCGCCTTCTTGTAGTGGGCCACCGCGGCATCTTCCCCGCGTTCGGCCTCGGCCAGGACGGCATGCGGCTCGTTGGTCGAGAGCGCCGCCTTGAGGTTGATCCAGCCGCGATGGAGGTCGCCGGTGACGCTGCCGGACTTTTCGATTTTGGCGCCGAGGGCGCTGACGTGGGCTTGCAGCGTGGAGGCGAACTCCGCGCGCTGGGTCGCGTAGCGCTCGAAGAGCACCGCCAGCTCCGGCGCCTTGACGTCCTTCGCGGCGGTGCGGAAACCGTGTTCACCGTCCTTCAGGATTTCGGTGAGGTCGTTGAGGATGTCGATCGTGTCATTGATGGTTGAGTTCATCCCCTAGAGTACCCGCCCCGTGCGACGCGTTCCCGTCAATCGGCCAATTGGGGCCAAGCCCGGTGCCCGCGTGGGGCAAATCCCGGGCAGCCGCGGTGACCAGTTGGATGTGATGGGTTATTCGCGGGGAAACCCGGGCGCAGGGTCGGCACCCATAACAGATAACCCTCATCCCTTAACTGCGCGCCGCGCGCCCTACGTCACAAACGTCAGCACCACCTTCCGCGTGTGCGGCGCCCGCCGGTGCTCCCAGAGGAAGATTCCCTGCCAGGTGCCGAGCAGGAGTTCGCCGTCCGCGAAGGGGACGCTCTCGCTGCTGCGGGTCAGCGCCATCTTGATGTGGCTGGGCATGTCGTCGGGACCCTCGGCGGTG
>Ga0247777_1000574_pt1 | contig 10644 bp, 3 predicted proteins | sample UWRJL154409C5_FD_179937 | JGI IMG/M metagenome (GOLD analysis project Ga0247777, IMG submission 179937) | Plant litter microbial communities from Arlington Agricultural Research Station in Wisconsin, United States - UWRJ-L154-409C-5 | ecosystem: Environmental > Terrestrial > Plant litter >...
ATCGGCTCAGTGAAATCCAACATCGGCCATCTTGAAGGGGCCTCCGGGATCGCCGCCATCATCAAGGCGACGCTGATGCTGGAGCGTGGCTTCATCCTCCCGAACCACGACTTCAAGGTGCCGAACCCCAAAATTCCTTGGAAGCAATGGAACATGAAAGTCCCCGTCAACCAGCAGCCCTGGCCCAGAGGCAAAAAGTACATCAGTATCAACAACTTTGGGTTCGGAGGGACCAACGGTCACGTTGTTCTCGAGGGCGCGCCATTCAAGGCGAAGCCGAGCTTCGAGCAGAACCTGACCGAGGGCAAGTTCGTACCTCGGAAGCTGTTCGTCTTCACGGCGAACGACAAGGCTACCCTCAAGGAGGTCATGAAGAGCTTCGTCGTCTTTGTGGAGCAGCGCCCCGAGGTTTTCCAGATGGACCTGATGGACAACATCGCATACACGCTGGGCCAGAGACGGTCCCTTCTGCCGTACCGCGCTGCCCTCCCGGCGACCGGCTCCTTCCAGCTTATTCAGGCCATCGAGCGCGAAGACCACGTCTCCGGCAAGGGGGTGGAGCCTCTCCGCGTCGGCTTCATCTTCACCGGCCAGGGCGCTCAATGGTGGGGCATGGGCCGCGAGCTCTACGAGCAGTACCCGGTCTACGCCGAGGCCATCAACCACGCCGACCGCGTCCTAGCCGCCCTGGGTGCGGACTGGTCTCTCACGGAGGAGCTGAACAAGGACGAAAAGAACTCCAGGGTCAACGAGGCACATATCAGCCAGCCGGCATGTACTGCTATTCAATTGGCCGTCGTCGATCTTCTTGGCACCTGGAGCGTACATCCTACCGCGGTGGCGGGGCACTCGAGCGGAGAGATCAGCGCCGCGTACGCGGCTGGCATCATCACCTTCGAGTCCGCGGTCGCGATCGCCTACCACCGTGGCAGGCTAATCCCCGTCCTCAAGAAGGAGAACCCCCAGCTGCAAGGTCGCATGATGGCTGTTGGGGGCACCAAGGAGGAGTTCCAGCCCCTCATCGACGGCCTGGTCGAGAAGGAGGTTCGCATCGCCTGCTACAACAGCCCTACAAGCCTTACCATATCCGGCGACGAGACGGCACTCACCGAGCTCGAGAAGATTTGCGAGAAGAAGGAGCTGTTCAACCGCCGCCTGGTCATCGAGACTGCGTACCACTCGCACCACATGAACCTCGTTGCTAAGGAGTACCGTAACTCGCTCCTGAAACTGAAGCAGCCCGAGGAGACCACGGTTCGGTTCCATTCGTCGCTGCATGGGACGCTGGTGAAGCACACCGAGCTTCAGTCCGGCTACTGGGTAGACAACCTGACCTGCCCCGTCCGCTTTGACGAGGCGGTGCAGAGCATGCTTGCCCCGGCGGACGACTACCAGACGGGGGTCAACATGCTTGTCGAGATCGGCCCGCACTCCGGTCTCCAGGGGCCCATCCGGGAGATCCTGAAGGCCGTGGGCGGCGCCGCTGCCAAGGTCCCGTACGCGTCCGCTCTCGTTCGCAAGAAGGATGCCGTCACCACTCTTCTGGACGTCGCCGCCAACCTCTTCATCAAGGGGGCCCAGCTCGATTTCGAAGCCATCAACTTCCCCCTTCCGCCGATCAAGAAGCCCCTGCTGGTCAGCGATCTGCCGCGATATCCGTGGAATCGTTCGACCAAGTACTGGCATGAGTCCCGAATGACTCAAAAGCACAAGCACAGGAAGGAAAAGCGCAGCGACATCCTCGGTGTCGAGGCCATCTACTCCAACGACCTCGAGCCCACATGGAGGAACATTGTCCGCGTGGACGATCTTCCTTGGCTCCGACACCACAAGATCCAGTCGGTCACCATGTTCCCCATGGCGGCGTTCCTCGTCATGGCGCTCGAGGCAGCGGCGCAGAGGGCTACCGCCAAGCAGGTGCAAGTCGACCGGTTCGAGCTGAAGGACGTTTCGATTGCCAAGGGACTCGTGGTCCCCGACGAAGACACGGAGATGACCATCTCCCTCCGTCCCTACCAGGAGGGAACGCTTCTCTCGTCCGAGGAGTGGGATGAGTTCCGCATCTCATCCTACTCGCACGCCAAGGGCTGGACCGAGCACTGCGTCGGACTTGTCGCGACGCGAGCCCCCGAGGCGAACGACGTCGACGGCGCCGTGCAAGCCAAAGCGGCGGCCGCGGCGTTGGCCGAAACGGCCGCAGCGGTCGACCAAGCCGGCGCGACCCAGGTGAAGCGCGCCGAGCTGTACGCCGCGCTTTCGGAGCTCGGGGTCGAATATGGAGAGACGTTCCAGGGCATCGAGCACTACAAGGCGACGGACAAGCTGTCCACGGCCGACATCACGGTCCGGGACGTGGCCAAGGAGATGCCGGGCTCGTTCCTGATGAGCCCCAACCTCCACCCCGCTCTCCTCGAGTCCCTTGTGGAGATGTACTGGCCCATCCTCGGTGCGGGCCGGTCCAAGGTCAACACGGTCTATCTACCCTCTTCCGTCAGCAGGGTGTCGGTGTCCTCGCGCGCCATCGCGCTGACACAACAACCTGGTACCACGCTCAAGGCGTTCTGCTCTGGTGACCTGCCGGCTTCGAACTCGAAGCCTGCCAAGTTCACGGTGCACGCGACCGCCGACGACGCGTCCGGCGAACCTCTGATCACACTGGAGGATCTCGTCGTTGCTCCCATCCTGGATGATGAGACGGACCTGGTCGCCGACGTTGCACGGGAACTCTGCTACAAGATCGACTGGGAACCCATCTTGGAGCCGGTCGCCGAGGCGGCCAACGGCGACAGCGGCGACAAAAAGTTCCCCGACGTTCACGTCGCCATTGTCCACGACAGTTCGGACTTCCAGAACGCCGTCGCCATGGACATTGCCACGGCCCTGGAGCAAGAGACGTGGAAGATGCCCGAGATGGGAATGCTGTCAGAGATCGACCCAGTCGGGAAGATCTGCATCTTCCTTCCCGAGATTGAGAAGCCTCTGCTCTCCACACTCACGTCGACCGAGTTCGCTACCCTGCAGAACGTCTTGACTTCGTCTGATGGTTGCCTGTGGGTCAACCGCGGCGCCTATGACAAGTCCACCAACCCCGACGCGAACATGATCACCGGTCTCAGCAGGACTATTCGCTCAGAAACGGCCCTGAAGTTTGCCACTCTGGATCTGGATGATGCCCAACGCCTGGCCGCGGAGGATACCGCCAAGGCCATCCTCAAGGTCTACGCGGCCGCCTTCGGCGAGAAGTCTACCAGCGACAGCGAGCTGGAATTCATGGAAAAGGCCGGCTCCTTCTTCACGCCGCGCATCGTCAACGACGACGAGATGAACGAGTGGGTGCACAGTCAGGCAAACCCCTCCAGCCTGGAGCCGACGCCGTTTGGCGACCAGGACCGGCAGCTCAAGATGGTCCTTACGACCCCGGGTGTGCTCGACACTGTGCACTTCATCGACGATCCCGCCGCAGGCACGCCTCTCGCCGACGATCAAGTTGAAATCGAAGTCAAGGCCATCGGCATGAATTTCCGGGATGTCTCGGCTGCCAAGGGCCAAGTCGAGGGTGCGCCCGGCTTCGAGGCAAGCGGCATCGTGACCGCTATCGGCAGTGCCGCCGCCTTCAAGGTTGGCGATCGGGTCGCGGCCCTCACAGAAGGGGCGTATGCCGCCCGAGTCCGGACATCGGCCGGTTCCGTCTTCAAGATCCCCGAAGCGACCTCCTTCGAGGCTGCTGCCGCGCTCCCGTTGGCCTACAGCATCGCCTACCACAGCTTGGTCGAGCTCGGGCGGCTGTCCGAGGGCGAGAGCGTTCTGGTCCACGCCGCCGCCGGTGCCGTGGGGCAGGCCGCCATCTGCCTGGCGAAGCTCGTGGGCGCTCAGGTCTATGCCACCGTGAGTACTGCCGAGAAGAAGGAACTCCTGATGAAGGAGTACGGTATCCCCGAGGAGCGCATCTTCTACAGCAGGAACAACTCTTTCGGCAAGGCCGTCCGTCAGGCTACCGGTGGCCAGGGCGTCGACGTCCTTTTGAACTCTCTGAGCGGAGAGGCCCTGCGCGAGTCTTGGGACTCCCTGAACAAGTTTGGTCGCTTCGTCGACATCGGCAAGAGGGATATCGCCCACAAGTCGATGGTTGAGATGGCCCACGTCGGCAACAACGCGAGCTTCATCTCGGTCGACCTCTTCGCGCTGGCGGCGCAGAAGCCTAAGATCATCGAACGGCTGATCGCCAAGGTCGCTTCCCTCCTGCAAGAGGACAAGATCCGACCCGCCTCGCCCATCACCGCGCTACCCATCTCGGATCTCGAGAACGTCTTGAGGTTGTTGCAAACCACACGAACGACTGGCAAGATCGTCATCGTCCCCCATGCCGAGGATCTTGTCACCGCGACGCCATCGCCCAAGAAGACGAGCCTTCTCCGGTCTGATGCCACCTACATCCTGGTCGGCGGCACGGGCGGTCTGGGTCGAAGCATGGCGCGGTGGATGGCTCGGAACGGCGGCAAGCACATCGTCTTGGCGTCTCGGAGCGGTTCTGCCACCGGGGCCGTGAAAGAGCTGATTGATGAACTCGCCCCGACTGGCGTCGAGGTCATCGTACGCAAGTGCGACGTCGTCGACAAGGCCTCGGTGGACGACCTCATCACCAACGGGCTCCAGGGACTGCCGCCTGTCCGAGGTGTGGTCCACGGGACCATGGTCCTGGCCGACGTTCTCTTCGAGCAAATGACCTACGACGACTACAACAAGGTCGTTGAGGGCAAGGTCAAGGGCGGCTGGAACTTCCACCACGCGCTTTCCGGCGCTCCCCTCGACTTCTTCGTCGCCATCTCGTCGGCAGCCGGTGCGGTCGGCAACCGCGGCCAGGCCGCCTACGCGGCTGCCAACTGCTTCCTGAACGCACTGGTCCAGTACCGCCTGGCCCAGGGTCTCCCGGCCTCCTCGCTGGATCTCACCATGGTCTCGGACGCGGGCTACCTGACGTCCGATGCCGACAAACTCGCCGACACGATGCGGAACCTGGGCAGCGACAGCATCTGCGAGACCGAAGTCTTGGCCCTCCTCGCCGCCGCCATCGGCGGCAAGATGAAGGCGTGCAACAACCACACCATCACGGGCATGCGCATGACGCCGTCGATGCAGCCCTTCTGGACGACGGACGCCAAGTTCAAGTACCTGCGCGCCGCCATGGAGGAGGCGGCGGCGGCCGACGCCTCGCTCGCCGGAACGGCCATCGCGTACGGCGCGGCTGTCAAGGCGGCCAAGTCGCGCGCCGACGCCGAACAGGCCATCTGCGCCGGCCTGGTCAACAAGGTGTCGTCGGTGCTCATGTTTGCGCCCGAGGACCTGGACGTGAACCGGTCGCTGTCGCACTACCCGCTCGACTCGCTGGTGGCCATCGAGATCCGCAACTTCATCACGCGCGAGTTCGAGGCCAACATGCAGGTCTTGGAGCTGCTGTCGGCCGGCTCCATCCAGACGCTGGCCGCGGCCGTCTGCGCCAAGAGCAAGCTCGTTACCTTCTCATGACCCCCCCCCCCCCTTTTCGTCTCTAGCCTTTCCCTCTGGCGTTGGTCGGTTCGGGAGAGCATCGGCCGCCGGCACATACAGATATTTCTTTCTTGTCATAGACAGTTATTCCGAGACACATCATTGCTCGTTCTTGGCACTCTGTTTGTATCACTACGGAGGGTGCGTGCATGACGGGAGGGAGCGAGCTGCATTCGGTTCCAACCTTTGTTCCATTGTCTTACGTCGTCTGGGTCGTCTCTCTCTCGGTGGAGAAGGTCTCTCGGTGGAGGAGGGCTCGAGGGATATTGACGACGAAAATCTGGTGGGGGTTCAAGCTGACCTGTGAGCTGCGGCCTTTGGATTGATGCCAACCTATTTTGTGTCTTTTGAACAGCGGTTGCGAGAGCGTGGCAGAGTAACTAGATTGTTCCCAGTTGTTTGTATTTACTTAGACCAGAATGATACTTGTTGTCCAGAGAAAGAGATTCCCCAGAGAGCAACGTGCCCATTGAGGTAGTTACTCCGTTAGTACCCTTTGGTGTTTACTCCTCCGTATTTAACTACGGTACCTAACTGAGCAGTTGAGGTACCATCCATTGGAATGGAAGTTAGGGATTGTTGAGGGCGACCTCTGACGTCACGTTGCTGATATGGAATACAGTCACGTGATAATGCACGTGTGGACCACGGTGCACGTAGGGGCACCGTGGCACAACTGCGGGTGCCAGGCTCGCCAGGCTGACCAACCACTTCAGCGGACGTTACCCGAAAATTCGGTCCTGCCAAAACCCTCACTTGGCATCGCCGCCATTGCGCAAGACCCCGGAGCTGCCACCTTGAAGGAAGTGCCCTCATGTCTTACGACTCGTACAACCGCGGGCGGGGAGGCTATACTCCTCCGCGTCACTACGGGGGTGGTCACGACAATCCAGGCCGGTCGGGTTTGCCCCGGCGACCGCACTCCCCACCCCGGCCGCCCTCGAGAACAGACTCGTATCGTCCTTTAAATGGCGGTCACGGTCACTCTCAGGGCGGCGCCGGCTATGGACGCGACGGTCAACGCGACGGCCAGCGCGATGATCCCCCTTCCTATTACCCTCCCCCGCCAGGACCTTCCTACCCTCCCCCGCCGGCCCCTTCCTACCCTCCCCCTCCCGGATACGACAGTTATGGTCGCTCGGGCCAACGCAACGACTCATACCGTGCCGACACCTTTCGTCCGCCTCAGAGTGACTTCACATTTCGATCAGAGAATTCTGCCGTCTTCGCCCCGCGAAACGGGCATCCTTATGCGTTCCAGGGCGGCGGCCAGCGAGGCCGCGAGGGACCCAGCAGGCGGCCTAACGGTGACAACAGGCCCAGGGCCGGCTCGTTTCGCCCAAATGCGAGATTCGCCGCTCACCGGCCCATTCTCGTGACATCCAGTACGCACCTGACGGAAGACTTTGCGAATCCCGCCACCGGTACAACGTACCGGGCGATCGATGCGGTTCTAGGCGACGAGGAGGTCGAGTTTCCGGGCGCCTCCAGCGACGAGGGTCCCAGCAAGAAAAAGGCGCGCACAGCTGCAAGTCAGGCCGCCTCGTTGCCCAAGTGGTCCAACCCCGATCCCTACGACGTTCTTCCGGCCGAGGCGGTAACAAAGAAAACAAACGTGGTGGATTTGATACGCAAAGCGCGTGTCGCGCCCGCCATAAGCAGCGCGCCCGCCCCCATCGACACGTTGGACGCGGACGATTTCATCGCCTGTGATTCCGACGGCGACAACGAGATGCCCGTCGCCCCGCCCTCGAACGCGCCGACCGGACCCAGCGGAGAGGCTGGCCCGTCGCAGCTGAACAAAAGGTCAAAAGCGTCTGAAAAGTTTGTCACAGCGCCCACTTCCACCAAACTCAACCCTGGGCGCAAGCGCACCCATAACGACAACATCAAGCCGGAGCTCCCTGCCCACGCCAAGCTCAAGAAGGCGTCCAAAATGCCCGTTGGCGGGTTCATCTCGTACGACTGGCGGGTCACGCCCGGCGAGCCGCCGTGTCCATGGGTTCTAGATCACTCGGATACGCCGCACATGGGCACATGGTTGCACAAGGAGATCATCGACTTTTACGAACATGTCCGCCCCCGCGATTTCGAGGAGCGCCTGCGCCAAGAGCTCGTCAACGCGCTCAACCGAATGACGAAATCTAGGTTCCCCGACGCCGAGATCCTGGCTTTCGGGTCTTTCATGTCGGGTCTGTATCTTCCCACGGGCGACATGGATCTAGTATTCTGTACCCGAGCGTTTCTGGCTCACGGGCGTTCGGCCATCAACCCTAAGAAGGTCTTGTTCCAGTTCCGCGACTTTCTCGTCAGGCAGGACTTGGCCGACCCCCAAGACATCGAAGTTATCTCCAAGGCGCGAGTGCCCCTGGTCAAGTACATTGACAGCACGACGGGCCTCAAGGTCGACGTTTCCTTCGAGAACTACGGTGGAGTCCGTGCTATCAAGACCTTCCTAGACTGGAAAGCGCAGTATCCGGTCATGCCGACCCTCGTCACCCTAGTCAAGCACTTTCTAGCCATGCGCGGCCTAAACGAGCCCATCAACGGCGGCATCGGCGGCTTCTCCGTCATCTGCCTCGTCGTCAGCATGCTGCAGCACATGCCCGCGGTGCAGAGCCGAGACATGACGCCCGAGCACCATCTGGGACAGTTGCTGATGGAGTTCTTCGACTTGTACGGCAACAAGTTCCAGTACGAAACCATTGCCATCCGATTGAACCCTCCGGCATACCTACAGAAGGTGAGTTGCTCCGCGAGATACTGATCCACGAGGGAGGTTTCCCCCTGACAGGCAAATAGTCCAAAGTGTCAGCTCTGGGCTACATGAATCCGGACCGCCTCTCCATAATCGATCCGAACAACCCGAACAACGACATTGCGGGCGGCTCGAAGAACATTGCGGCTATCGTGCGCGTCTTTTCGGAAGCCCACAAGGCCCTTCAGGATCGGATGGCCAGCCTCGCTGTGGCGTCGCCCGCCGCACGGAAGAAGGCCAGTATTCTCGGCGTCATCCTCGAAGGCAACTACTCGAGCTTCCGCACGCAACGAGCGCACCTTCGGAGCCTCTACGAAAATCATGTATCATAAACGAGCGAAGACACCGCACGTCGCGCGACGCGCTTCGAGCGCGAAGGCTCCGAGCACCGGTATCTCGCTAGAAACGACTTTCACGTTCTTACGATCTATACCCAGGGCATCAGTAGGACGATTAAAAGGACGTGTGCCGGACAAATGGAAGACGAGCAGATTGCCCTTTTTGTGACGGGTTTCCTTTGCGATCGTGATGACTGACAAGCCCAGGCACGAGAGAACCATGACCGCTGCTAATTCCTGGCATTTCGGAGACATGTGGCTCTTGCACTCCGCAGGACCTACTGACGAGTCACAGGAAGGAGCGGTGATGTGCCACGCCTTTCCCCCCCAGGCTCGATAACGACAATGCTGCTGTCGCCGAGACTACTCAGCCACGGCCTGTTGGGTCGTCGGTTGGTCTTTTGCCCATGTTCGCATGCGCCGGTCGCGGCCTCTGGTCGCGACCACTTTTTCTCACCGCGGACTGGGCTTCGGTCTGGCCGTGGAGAGGATCAGATTCACCAGGAGGACAGGCGGTGACGGAACTCGTCAAAGAGGCCCGCCAGCTGTTGGGCATTCTCGAGGGGCTAGATGTCATCGGCGGGGGTGCGGATCAACAGATAATATCGACGCCTCTAACCACCAGTGATAGACGTAAGTGGGCGGAGGGTGGACCGGGCAGCTTGATGTCAACCCTGGGGACTTTCGGATCGCGATCTCGATTCCATTTCCGGACTTCCCTGGCCTGTCGACGTTCTACCAGTACAATGACCTCAGACATGCGGAGTAAGGGGAGCTGCCCCTGAACCAGGAGTGGGGCAGGAGGTCAAGGTACAGTACCTGAGGTGCACAGGAACTTTTGTACCTCGGAGGCAGTCCCACCAGGCAGGCCAGGTTCTGGTGGGAGCGAGACACAGCTCAGAGGTAAAAACTCGCTATAGGCCACTTCGTTCAGCACATCAGGCTTCGGCCGCCTCCTAAGAGCCCGGTTTGCGGGCAACTTGCCACACCTATGCTTGGCTTGTCGAAGCTGTGAGGAAACCTGAGGCAAGATAGCAGATCGGTGGATGTCGACGAAGGTCGAGGCTGGAAGTTGCCCGATTGGCTGACGCCGCAGCTCGACAGGAGTGGCTTCCCGTGCTTTGCGGGTCCTTGATCGCCCTGGTCTCTGGTATTGATTGGTCAGGCAAAAGTCCCTGTACTTAAAGTCTCACCGTGTTGCTAGTGCTCGAAGGAGTACCTGTACAAAAATCCGGAGCCTTGTTCGCCGTGGGCATGTCCCAGGGCGGAAGGCGGCGAGGCGGTACACTGCTGTCAGCCTCACGACTTCTTCTCTGTATTCCCGCCGACTTAACCCTTGAAGAGCGCGAGCAGTCGACGATGGTCACTCGACGGCGACCGACAAATACAATCACGAGCACCGAGAGGTACATACCCAACTTGTGTTGGGTATCGCCGTCCCCTTTGCGCCGCCACGGGTCGCACCAGCTCGAGCGGACCACCATTCATTTGGCAATATTCGAAGCAATAAACCGGTGGCCACTCACGACGCTCTCGCCACGGCCGACTGACAATGCGCCCTGCGGTGACGGTCTACCTCTCGCCCGGCTCGCGTTGCTCCCGTCCGTCTTCGTACCAGGCAATCGGCCCCTCCGTCCGTTCAGCTGGAAACTGTCATGCGCTCGCTTCCTCCGCTGCGCAGTGACTCCAGGGCCGCGGCCCACATCGACTAGACAAGGAATCACCGGCAGTGCTCTCGCCCTTTACCGGCGGCGCCCCGCCGCCGACGTGCGACGTCACGCTGAGCCTCTGGTCCCGAACCGTACGGCGTGCGCCATTCTCCGCGCCAAGCGGCGCCGGGGGGGGCAGACAAGCCTTTGTGGCGGTGCCCGCTCGTCGGCCGGGAAGACCTCGCTGCGACGCTCGATGCAGCTCCCTTGCGTCCGGGTCGCAGGCCGTCTCGATCCTCCGCCTCCCCATCCCGCCAAGTGCGGGCTGGGGAGAAGGCGTGTCTTTAGGGCCGGA
>Ga0247777_1000575_pt1 | contig 10641 bp, 7 predicted proteins | sample UWRJL154409C5_FD_179937 | JGI IMG/M metagenome (GOLD analysis project Ga0247777, IMG submission 179937) | Plant litter microbial communities from Arlington Agricultural Research Station in Wisconsin, United States - UWRJ-L154-409C-5 | ecosystem: Environmental > Terrestrial > Plant litter >...
GGGGGGGGTTCCTTACCTTGTTGGTCACCTTGAGCTTCTTGCCTTGGCCCACGTACTCGGACTTGGCGACGGCGGTCTCGAGCCGGGTTAGGGTGCGGTGGTCCAATTGCTGTGAAACAGGACTCTTCGTCAGCATCGTTCCATGGCTCCTCATCCCCCAACCGAGAGAACCTAAAGGAAAGGAAAGAAAAAAAACAGAGCACCGGCAATCCGTACCTGGGCGCTCGTGACCGTCATCTCGACCTCGCCGTGGGCGGCGCGTATCAGCTCGCCGAACTTGGTGCACACGCCCGGAAGCAGGCCGAGGCGGTTGTTCTCGGCCAGGGTGGCGAGGAAGTTCTTGACGGTATCACCGACGGCGGCGCCGCCGGCCGACTTTTGCAGCTCGGCCACGACGGCCGACTTGTCCGCCGTCGTCAGCGTCGGCGCCGCCAGCACCTTGATCAGCTTGGGATCGCGGCCGATCAGCGCGCCCAGCGAGGCTACGGCCTTGGCCGTCGGTTCCAGGGATGACGACTTGACGGCGGCCGTGTACTGCGTATTTCGCGCAAAAGGTTAGCCATCAGACCCTATGGTTTGGGGAAGGGGGCTCAATGGCGGCGGGGAGGGGGTCAATCGGGTCTGGGGATAGTTTCTGATGACGGAAAGAGGCTGGGCGAGAGGTGGGGGGAGCCTGGGAACGCACAAGAGCACTGGCGTAGGTGCCGTCGATGCCGTAGACGGCGACAGGAGGTCGGACATTGCCGGCGGCGGCCGGGGTGGCGTAGAAGCGGGCCGGGGCGGCAGTGGCAGCAGTGGCTCGCTGGGGAGCTGCGGCCCGCGCAGAGCGCAGTAGTGCTTGTCGCGACAGCATCGTGTGGGTTTGGGATGGGTGTGGCGGCCGACTCTGGAGGTGTCGTCGAGCCAAAAAGCGTGTGGTTGTTCAATGGGACGTCTATCGTGCCGCCGCATTGGCCAACAAAGGATTTGATGCCTGAGGCAACACGTTTGTCCACGCCCGGCAGGGATGAGCTCTTGGCATAAATCTATGCAGAGCAGGGGCCACACTCACTGTCCGACTGTGTACTCCGTAGCAAGGCGCCAGAAGAATGCTCATGAATTGCCGTGCTCGTGTCTCATCATACACTGGGTACTCTACAGGATATCAACTCCTTCGTGACCCGGGCCGTCTTCACCGCTCCACTGGGGAACCGCGTCAGTGTCCCGGCCGTGCCAGCGACGGCCCGTTCTGGGCCTCAACGCCTGCAGCGGGAACAATGGCAACCACGGGTCTCCGCCGTCTCGTCTTCGCCCCGCCCCGCCCCCGCCTCGCCTTGTCCTGTTTCCTCAATCGCTCTTCAGCATGCTCTCGACCAGGTCGCCCAGTGGGCCCCAAAAGTCCTTGCCGCTCGCCAGGCCGTGCTCGTCGATGAAGAGCACGTACTGCTTGAAGCTGGTGTTGAGGTGGGGCTCGAGCCCGAGCTCGCGGATGACGGGGTAGTGGTGGCAGTAGATGTGGGCGTAGACGCGGTACATGCGCTTGAAGATCTGCTTCATGAGCGCGGGGAACGTCTTGGGGAAGGGCACGCCGATGCGGCTGGGCAGCACAGCCTCGTTGTCGATGTTGGCCTGCACCCAGGCCATGAGCTGCTCGATGTAGGCCGGCGCCGGCATCTTGGTCGGCTTCTTGTAGTTTTCGCTGTCCTGCCACAGGTATTCGAATTCGTCCGTCGCCTTCATCTCGGGGCACGACTGCGGCGAGCAGAACTCGGTGATGGCCCCATAGAGCAGGTTGATCTGGTTATAAAAGTCCACCACTGCGGTACCGTCGTCAGCATTCTCCCTTCCGCCTGTCTCTCCGTCGTTGGGGCCATACTGTTGACGGCGAGCCACTCGTTGGGATCCTCGCCCTCGGGGAGTTTGACCACCTTGCGCAGGCTGCCTCCCCCAAGTGTGGCCTCCGCATATTGTCGGAGCTGGTAGCTGGTGTTGCCTCCCTTGCCGGCTGCGCGCGCCTTGAACTGATTCCGTGTGCCTCGGTTGCTGTGATGACCAGCGTGTGAGCACTGAGCCGAGCCCAGGACCGCCAGCCCGTCGGCTGACCTGCGAAAGGCGTTGGGCGGCCATGGTTGGGACGGAACTTACACTGTTAACAGTGAGGCCATCTTGTCGGTCGGCCTTCGGCGCCACCTATTTGATGTAGTGTCCACGGAGCTGCGTGTACTTCCAAGCATTAGTTGGGCAGCAGGACCCAAGGTGATCTCCCCAACCATTGACGGAGGGAGACCAGGGACAGCACACATACCGTCGAGGTACGCTTCTGCGCTCTATCCGGACGTCGAGTTCCCCGCGTGTAGAAAGTCAGGCGAGCACAGTGTGTGGTCTCCTGTGATTTGCGACGATGTGGTGCAGTGCAGAGCTCTCGAGGCCATTTCAGGTGCAAAGCGATGTTTACCAAATTCCGGTTTGGGTCCGTTGCCGGGTGGGTTCCTGACAGCACCCCGCGCACTCCATCGAAGCGCCGTGGTTGGCTCAGTTCACCCAGTGAGCCAGCCTCGCCAGTGCCCGCTGAGGCGCTAAAATGGTGGCGCCGGGCACCCGCCCACCGCTACACAGCAAGCCTCACCAGCTCTTACGGAGTCCGCTGTTGTCAAACTAATAGTCTCGTCCACAGTCTGGACGATGTCTGGGTAGGTACACTTCAGGACCTCCGCCGCACTGTTTTCGCAGCAAAGAGAGTCACTCAGCCCATGTACGGAGTAGCGGAACCATCGATAGACCTCAGAGCCTGGTCAAAAGATGGCGTAAGAGTACTCCGGACAAGGCACGGTTAAGTTGACCCGTGTACGGAGTACTTCGTAGCCATCTATCGTGGCCCGGGTTAATAGAGGGACTCATTGGGGTTCATGATCTTCCGATAGACGCGGTACAGGCTATCCCCAGGCAGAGACGCTCCACCCTATGAACTACCCATGATGCGAGACGACAAGGCTCGTCCTCATCTTTTCTACGATGCATCGCCAGTTGCTGGCTGTTGCCGCTATATGTGCTCTTCTTGACAGCTCAGTGGCTACCATTCTAAGAGAGCAGGTCGTGAGAGCTTTCAACGTCAAGCGCAGCGCCAGCTCAACGACGACTCCCCTCCAAGTCGGCAATGGGAACTTTGCGTTCGGAGCCGATATCACCGGGCTGCAGACCTTCCAGCCTTTTGGGACGCTCTCTACGTGGGCATGGCACAACTTCAGTCTTCCCACCACTCCAGGCCAAACATCTATCAGTGGTGAGCATGTCACCGAAACCACGTTCCAGACGTCCAGGGGCCAATCTAGGTAGATTTCACCGGCGTGGATTGGATGACACACGGCAGACCGGTCAACTACAACCAACCCAACCCGGCCCAGAGCGACATCTCGACTTGGTTAATCCAAAACCCACAGCGAGTGAACCTCGCCCGGGTCGGGTTCGACTTTGGAGGGAAGACGGTCAGTGAGGCTCAGCTGAGCAGAACGTCCCAGACACTGGACCTTTGGACGGGCAGAATCTCGTCCAGCTTTGTATACGATGGGCAAGCCGTCGAGGTCGAGACATACAGCCATCCGCGAAAGGATGTCATCGGGATCCGCGTCAAGTCGACACTCCTCACCACTGGCTCACTGAGGCTGTTCCTTGACTTCCCCTATCCGACCCGCAACAAGTTTGATGCCCCTTTCGTGGGGGTCTTGAACGACACTGCGCACCACCGTGTCAGTGGGCGCTTCACTGACCAAACCGCAAAAATTACCCACAACTTGGATGGGAGTCGATACTATATCGCAGCCCAATGGGACGGTCAAGGCCAAGTCGTCGGCCCATCGTCAGGGCAGACGCGTCACGTCCTGACGTTCTCCGACTCGGACCTGAAGATTGCCATCGGTTTCAGCCCAACAGAGGACATGGCGATGGCGAGCTACTCCGACGTTGTTGCAGCATCGGAGGGGGCTTGGAAAGAGTATTGGGAGGACGGGGCATTCATCGATCTGACCGGAATCAAGTCATCCAATGCTACCGAGCTGCAGAGACGGATCATATTATCCCAGTACCTGATGATGGTCAACTCTGCTTCGTCAAATCCGCCACAAGGTACAATCTTCTCCCCCCTGAGTAAACGACTTGCGCGCTAACTCTTGTGGTAGAGTCGGGTGAGTAACTTGCAAGAATATCGGCACCACAGCTTGGTATCTAACCTGCAACAACACAGGTCTTGTCAATAATGGGTGGTATGGGAAGTTTCACGTACTACATACCTCACCAACTCGGCAAGAAACGCGAGACTGAAGCTAACTTGGAGCAGATGGAGATGTGCTTCTGGCATACGGCGCAGTTTGCCCGCTGGAACCGTTTCCCCCTACTCCGGCGCAGCATGCCCGGCACCTATCAGCGGTTCCTTGCCTCCTCGGCTGACCGCGCGGCGGCTCAGGGGTACAGAGGCGCGAGATGGTCCAAGATGACCGATCTCACCGGCCGCAGCGCCCCCGGCGAGATCAACTCGCTGCTCATCTGGCAGCAGCCGCACCCCATGTACTTTGCCGAGCTCGAGTACCGAGCCTTCCCCGGCGACACGACACTCCGGGCGTGGGACGAGATCCTGACCGCCACGGCCGACTTCATGGCCTCGTTCGCCTTTTTCAACGCCTCCACCGGCGTCTACGACCTCGGCCCGCCCTTGCACCTCGTCTCGGAGAACACGAGCCCCAACGCGACCATGAACCCGGCTTTCGAGCTGGCCTACTGGCGCTTCGGGCTCGACGTGGCCGCGCGCTGGAAGCGCCGTCAGGGCCAGCCCGTGCCGGCCGAGTGGACAGCGGTCCGGGACCGACTTGCGCGGCTGCCCGTCGTCGACGGCACGTACGCCGTCTACGAGGGCATCAGCGGCATGTGGGCCGACCCCAAGACGACCTTTGACCACCCGGCCATGGCGGGCGTTTTCGGCTGGCTGCCGCCGCCCCGGGCGACGAGCGGGCCGCCGCTCGACATGGCCGTCGTGCGCAAAACGAGTGCCAAGATCAAGGAGCTGTGGGCCCTCGACCGGTCGTACGGCTGGGATATTGCGCTGTTGGCCATGAACGCGTTGCGGCTGGGCGACGCGGAACAGGCCGTCGAATACTTGCTGCACCCGGTCTTCCGCTTTGACGACGCAGGGTATCCGCTGGGCGGGAGTCGGGTGGCGACGCCCTACTTCCCCAACTCGGCGTCGATGCTGCTGGCCTTGGCTATGATGGCTGGCGGCTGGGATGAGGCGCCGGGTCCGCACTTTCCCGAGGGCTGGGAGGCGGCCCGAGTCGAAGGGTTCGTGCCGGGGATTTGAGTTGGCGCCGTTGAGGCTTCGTTGGCTCCTGAGCTGCCAAGAAAGGAGAACAGGCAGGTGTCAACAAGGTGGACATGTCGATTCTACCTTTCCCATAATTATCGGGGGCAAGCGTGAGGCCGGTAAAGGCCTGCTTTAGGTATTTGTCCCCCTTTTGGTAGTTTGCAGCATTTCACAATATTCTGCTGCAAACCCACACCGGCAGCCACGGAGTTCACAACCGTGGTACTATGAACGGCGCTGATCGAGTGCCGCCGCTTTCCTGCCCGTCCCACTCGATTTCTCGTTCAACCCCCATTTCGTCTGTTCCGCCGTGCCATGACCTTCTGCGGTATGGAAGCAACTCTCCCTATCCGTGCGCTCCGACGCACAGAGTAGAGAACCGCGGGGAAGTCGGCTCAGAGCAGCACCTCGCCCATGTTCTCGCCCTCGAAGCCCAAGCCGGACAGCTTTTTGAGGCGGTGCTTCTCTTTGGCCAAGTCCCCCTCCTTCTTCTTCTTAACGAGACGATCGACCAGATCGGGATCGGTCCGATCGTAGCCCGGCGGGGGGGCGTCGTCCTTGTCGAGGTCGATCTCGCCCAGCAGCAGCACGTTCTCGCCGCGCACGAGGAAAGTGCCTCGCGCGACGTCGGCGTACAAGCCGCGCGGCTCGGCCGGGCCACCCGCGTTTGGGGATGCCTCCGGGGGCACAAAAGTGCGCTCGACGGCGCCCTGGAGGACGAGGTTCGCTGGGTTGGGAGGTCAGCGCGCGACTGTGCGATGTTGGCTCCCTCCGGGCGGGGACAGGCGGCAGCTTACCAAACTGGTCCCAGCTCCGAAGCACGCCCATAATCTTGCGGCCGTCGCGGAGAACGACCATCAGCTTTTCTGGTTTTCGTCCGGTGTCAGTCTTGGCTCCTTCTACCGTCGGCGGGCATTGCGCCGATGGGGACTGACTGTCTGTGAGGTCGAGAAGCTGGGCGGCCGTCGTGAACATCTGCGCGGGCAATTGAGGCTGCTGAGCCACTCGGGCGGGCCCCGACGCCGCCGGCGCCCCGCCAGGCTGGGGTGAGTCTGATATTGAGAGGTTCTCCATTACGGGCGAAGAAACTGGTGGTGGTGATGGAGGCGGCTTGGGTTCTCGAACCAATCCATCGAGGAGGCCGGCGAGGTAAGAGTTTCGACCGCCCCTGCCTCTCTGGATGGGGAACTGGTGATTCAGGTAGTGGTGAGAATCTCCGCAACTCAGGTTCTCTTCCCTCTGAAACGCGATGCGAGTCCCTGGTGGTGTCCCTGACCGAGGAATGTTGACGATAAATGTGGGGCATCAAATTCAATGTGGGCCGAGCTCGAGCTGGCACTCGTCGATGGTCCGCGCTCGCTCGCGTGGCGGGCGAGTCCGCCGGACTGGGGCGGGAAGTGGATCAACTGATTATCCTTGCCCGCCAGTGTTCCAGGTTCAGGCGGGTCAGGTCAGGCTTAGAATCACGTGGTTAGAGATCGAGATCCTTGATGAATCGACATGTGAAGGCGGGGCCTCCAAAAGCCGGCCGGGCTCGCACAGATTCACACCCGAGGGCAGCACCACCTCCGTCATCGGAATCGAGACCCCACCTCTTGTCTGAGACCTCCAGACGTTGAGCCGGTCGGGCGGGTTTTGAGAAGGGGTAGGATGGCCATCCACAGAGTAACTATAAGAAAACTCCGCAGGTGTCACAGAAGGACTCCATCCACCAGCTTCGCCAGCCTCGTCGACCCCCGGTCGCAGATGGGACTCGTCACGGGTTCGAGGGTGTTTCCAAGGGCCTGGACATTTTACGTACAAAGGAGGCGCCTCGAGGACGCGTCCTTGTCCGTCGCACTTCGGAGGTGCGCGACGGCGTTGGCCGTGCCTGAGGCGTTCCGGGGTGGATCGAGAGTCGGACGACAGCGGGGTGGACAAGTCACTCTGCTCCGTCCGCGGAGCTGAAGCGTGGCGAGGTGGACGATCGGGTCGACGTATTCCGTACCTACGGATACAGGGCCGCTCGAAGCCGGCGGTCGTCTACGGATTACCTGACTCCCTGACTGCCGGGACAGCGGGACAGCGGGACAGCGGGAAAACTCTGCCAGAACATACGAAGTACGGTGTACTCGGTTCAGAGAGTGCCCGCCCCAGTGCTTGCTCCCTTCGCTGTGCCCGGGGCGCGCTGAAAGGCGGCCGAGGCGACCGAGGCCGCTTGAGAATGGGGGGGTTCTGGACTCGGGGCCACTCGCTGCTCGTCAACGTCTCATTGGCGACCAGGAAAATTCGGACACCGCGGCAAGAAGGGCGTGTGGAGATGTGCCCGCGTCAGAGGCCTTTTTTAAACGAGGGGTGTGGGGGCACCGGCTTGTTCTCTCTGACATTTTGACTAATCCAATACTTCATAGCCGTCGTTTGAAGCCCACGCCCACACTCGACCGACGCTCTCCGCTTGACAGCGCCCGCTTCCTTTGCTTTTTCCTTCTCACTTTTCTCCAGACGCCCCAGCCCCAACCCCCCTCGAGGCCCCCTCCACACGCTTGTGCGGCCTTGCCAATAGCCCAGGACACCCCAGGACGCCGGCGATCCCCAGACTAAGGACTAGCCCCACGCGACTGGTTACCTGTGGCCCGGAGGCGGTTCGGTCCCCCGGCTTTCTGCAAAAGGCCACACCCCCCCGGCCCCTCTTTGTTCACCTCCTCCTTCAACACCACCGCCCACGACGTCGCGTCCGACGACTTCCGCCCCTGTGACCGACGCGCAGTTGCATCGCGCGACGGCATCCCAGCGTTAAAGGCGCCGACAATATCAGGCCGACACGGACAGCGCCGGGCATCGGATCGGCGGCCTGAACCACGACGGTCGCGGGGCAGACGACGGGAGGACCATGTCGACTTTCAACGCAAGGGGAGGGCCCAGTGTCTCCGAGTTCCTGAGAGACTTGCACGAGAATCCGGCGGCGGAACCATCGCAAGACATGTATATCATCAACGACCAGGACATGTCCATGTTCACCAACACCGAGTTCTTCGACGTCGAGACGGGCCAGCACACGGATTTCCAGCCTCAACCGCGGAAGCCCGAGAGCGAAACTCGCGGCTCCAGCAGCGAACACGCCGGCTCCACGGGCTCCCACATGGACGACTTTGGCAACATGGAATTTATGGCAGGTTAGTCGACAGTTACCTTTTTGTTCGCAGCCGCTCCAATTCGCGTTTCTCCTCCCTACGTCTCTCTATCAGGATGGACCCTCGTTCTCCCCCCTCGCGAACTTGTCCCAACCCCGCCGCCGTCTCCTCTTCTGTTCTCCTCTTCTCACCTTCCCGTTGCGACGCATTCTCTTTGGGGGACCCGTCCCCGCGGCGCAAGGCCCCGCCTGACGGGCGCTGTCGAGGCAGCGCGCACGAGGCGAGTTCGCCTGAGACGGCGAAGTCGCCCCGATGGCCGCCAACCACGAGACACGCCCTTCTTATCGGGGTTGGACGAGATTGGCTTCTTCCCCACGCAGGGGTCTCGGGTGTGCGTTTGTTATTGGAGCGAGGCTGTTCATGAATGCATGCCGCCTCGAGGCTTGGGTGGGGAGCGCCTAAATGCGGGTTTGGAAGATTGCGCCGCGATGGTGCAATACCCCGTGACATGAGGTGATCGAGTCGAGGCACCCGAGCGCAGCCCCAGCCAACCGCCAATGCCTGTTCGGCCAGCCCTTCCCCCTACCTAGTCCTCGAAATCTGGACGGCCTTCTCTGCTTCTGGACACCCGCCGCTGCCCTCTACAGAGTTTCTTCTCTTTCCTCACCGTCGTCTCGCTGCGCGAGTCTCCACCATACCCACTCGTCGGTGCACTGCGCCATGCATCGACATAGCCGCTGAGCAGGATCATGCTGACCATGGCACGATGCCCCCAGGCGAATTTGGTTTTCAAGATTTCGGGCAGACGTACGCGTCGCCTACCATCTCCACCTTCCCGGACAACCTGGGCCACCTCCAACCCATCCAGCCCGGACCCCAGGGCGTCTTCCCGGTCCCGCCGCACGCCCAACACAATGGCCACTACCCACCCGGCCCCCGGATAGGCGACAAGCGGAAGGACGATGCCATCATCGTCGGCCAGGAGCTCCCCATGGACGACAAGGCCCGGATGGCGGCCGAGGAAGACAAGCGCCGGCGGAACACGGCCGCGAGCGCGAGGTTCCGCGTGAAGAAGAAGGAGCGCGAGAAGGCGCTCGAGAAGTCGGCCAAGGAGATGACGGACAAGGTGAACGCGCTCGAAAGCCGGATCCAGCAGCTCGAGACGGAGAACAAGTGGCTCAAGAACATCGTTCTCGAGAAGAACGGCGGCAACGAAGACTTCCTCGCCAAGCTGCTCGACGAGTTCGGCAACCGGCCGTCCGACGTCAAGCGCGAGGGGGAGGTGTCCAACCTGAAGGCGCCGACATCACCCGAGGAACGCGACGCGGGGGACTCGTCGGGCTGACTGACGCCCGTCTCCCGCGGGGCCGTGAAGCCAACCACCTTGTTGTTTTGAGCAAACTTGGATGCGGCGTTCTATGGGGGGTGGGGGCACACGGTAGGGCGGATCATGTCGTCCGAACGGAGGTGGCGGGCATTCTACGGAGCGAAGGGAGCCAGAGGTATACGTGTACATGTCAGGGGGGACGATATACCAGGTCTCACATGAGGCGGCCGATGGGCCTTCACCCAGGAGGCCTGGCAGACGAAAAGGACCTCCATATACGATCGCAACACCGGTTGCGACGGGAATGAGAATCGAAAGACGAAGGGGGGACATGTCTCTCTGTACAAAGGTTCGCAAGGAGAACACTATCCTAAATACTATGGTGACTACGCTTTAACTCCTTACTGTCGTCCGTCCTCTCCTCTTGGTTGTTCTTGGCCCGCCCGCAGTCGGGCTAGCCGGACTTGATTTCGCTTGCCCAGGACGCGCGCCGTGTTGGTCCGCTCGATGTCGCTCATCTGAGTCCAGTTGGCGATGCGGGAGAGGGTACCGTCCTCATTGACCACGAGCGGGCCGAGATGGTCGAGCTTGGCGCTGGCCGTGCCACCGCCGGCGGCGCTCAGATCCAACCTGGTGGTAGGCGTCTCGTCGTCGCGGCCGCGGCTGTCGTCGAGAAGGAGGCGCCGTCCCTGCTCCTGGGCGCCCGCGGCGCGTCGCTGTGAGTGGCCGTCGGCAGCAGCGTCGGCCGCGTCGGCCGCGGGGCGCTCCCCCAGGGCTTGGCCCTGCCGCGGATCCGGGGCACGTCGACACGCGGGCTCGGGGGGGGCGTCTGGGGTCGTCGCTGCTCCTGCTGCTGCTGCTGGGGGGGGGCCAAGGGG